>Ga0233381_1000046_pt1 | contig 17212 bp, 14 predicted proteins | sample ElkDunMinimDraft_12_FD_180670 | JGI IMG/M metagenome (GOLD analysis project Ga0233381, IMG submission 180670) | Fecal eukaryotic communites from dung pellets of Tule Elk in California, USA - Elk Dung G0 | ecosystem: Host-associated > Mammals > Digestive system > Large intestine > Fecal | place... | reverse complement strand
GCAAAAGAGAAGCCGAGCAGAGCTGCAGCCGTCATAGCCGTGCTGAAAGCGGTAACTCTGGCAGTTCCCAATTTATTGAGAATCCCGGCGCTGAACATACTTGATAAAACGGTGCAGCCCGAAATAATAAATGTGAGAACGCTGACTGCTTCAACGGGGATATTCATTTCAGAATGTATTGCAGGCCATGCAGAACCGATAAGCGAATCGGGAACTCCGAGACCGATAAATGCAATATATATAACAATCAATAAGAAAGCCATAAATACTCCTAACCTTATGATTAAACTATTTTTTTTATTTATTGACGCAGCGAAGCACTGTATTTCCGTCACGGCAGAAATCAACAACGCAGACGGAGACATTATCAAGAGCGAATCTGAATACGTGCGGCTTAACGTCCAAAGCTGTGGGGATAAGATATTCAAGGAATCCGTGGTGGCTGAAAACTGCAACGCGGTCACCGTATGTAAATCTGTTTTTTATGTAAGAAATAACTTTTTCCGCGCGGATAACGTTATCCTCAAACGCTTCGCAGCCGAATTCATATTTTTCGGTGCCGAAAAGCTTCTCACACATTTTTGTGTTTTTATAATATCGCTGAAGATATTCTTCGCTGCAACCAAAATATCCAGGTGTGCATCCGCATTCAACAAGCTCAGGACAAATTTCAAGCAAAGGCTTGTCCGTTTTTGCGTTGCAAACACCAGCGGCGGTTTTGAAACTGCGCAGCAGAGAGCTTGTAATATACGCATCGATCTGTAAATCTTTAAGCTTTTCGCCTAAATCAGCACATTGCTGTTCACCTTTCGGGGTAAGCTCTCCATCGCTCGGATCTCGGTCACCGATATCGTTATAATTTGTTTCGGCATGTCTTATAAATAGGATTTGCAATGAATCGTGTTGTGTTCCCATATATTTACCTTCTTAATATGAAATTTATATTTATTTGTTCTTTATATAATCTTCCGCTTTTAATTAAACAAATTATATCATAATTACCACAAAATACAACCTGAATATTTGTGAGATTATGCCCGTAAATAATCGGTTAATTCATTTCTGCAAGGCTGGTATATAGCTGTGAAATTATTATGTTTGCAAATGTTATGATATTGATGTAAAATATAAATAAAGATTAGTGCTTAATTTAAGGAAGATAAAATATGAAAATAGCAAAGCAAAAAGTGCTGTCCGGTGCTGATGTCGTTGCAAAAAACGGATATGATTTTCAAGGTGAATGCGGACTCATTACTAACCATACGGGTGTTCTGCGTGACTTTTCTTCAACTGTGGATATGCTTAAAGAAAAGTGCAATCTTGTTGCTCTTTTTGGACCCGAACACGGAGTCAGAGGCGATATTCAGGCAGGGGAGAATGTGTTATCATACACAGATAAAAAAACAGGACTTCCCGTTTACAGTTTATACGGCGAGGATATATCGGGAAGCGAAAAAGCACTCGTATCACTTGATACCGTAATTTTTGATATTCAGGACGTGGGTGCAAGGTTTTATACCTATGCCTACACAATGACGGATGCAATGAAACTTTGTGGCAGGCACGGTGTTAAGTTTGTTGTTCTTGACCGTCCGAATCCCTTGGGCGGAATAAAAGCGGAGGGAACAATCCTTGACAGAAATTTTTCATCTTTTGTCGGAAGATTTCCGACTCCGACTCGCTGCGGCCTTACCATAGGCGAATTTGCTCTTATGATGAATGAAACGGAAAACATCGGCTGTGACTTGACGGTTATTCCCATGGAAGGCTGGAAAAGGGATATGTATTACGACGATACAGACCTTGCATTTATTCAGCCATCACCAAATATCCCAACCGTTGATACAGCATTTACGTACATTGGTACCTGTATTTTTGAGGGAACAAACATTTCCGAGGGCAGAGGCACAACCAAACCGTTTGAAATGATAGGTGCACCGTGGCTTGACAGTAAAGCGGTTATTGAAAAAGTCGGTCAGCAAGACGGTGTTATTCTTCGCGAATGTTCATTTACACCGACATTTTCAGACTATATGGACAGCTTTTGTCACGGCGTTCAGCTTCATATTACAGACAGAGAAAGTTTTTCGCCGTTTTCTGTCGGAATCAGACTGCTTGACGCAATCCGAAAAACTCATTCAGAATTTGAATCTGATGCGTTTATAACAAATCTTCTCGGTACAGATAAAATACTGCAACCTGATTTTGACCCCGAAATTTTCATTGCCGAGGAACAGAAAAAAGTTGATGAATGGCAATCACTCTCAAAAAAATGGCATCTTTATTGACAACGAAAAATCCCTTATGAACCTTTTGCCGGTTCATAAGGGATTCGTTTATTTTTCAACCGATTTTATCAGCTCATCCATGGCATCAAGAATTGCTTCTGCAGCCTTGGGGCCGAGTGAATTTGTTTCTTCATAGTGTCTTCTGCCCTTTTCATCATCGGTATTGTTGAAGTACGGCAACCATTCGTGAAGAAGAAAATCATTTTCGGGAATGATGTAGCCGATTTCATCGTTGCAAAGACCGATAACAAAATTATGTTCGCAGCGAGCCATTTCCGCAAGGGGCTTATAATCGGCTTCTGTGCCGTTTGCCGCTTCTTCGGCAGAAAGGAAGTTGCCGCTTTCGAGTTCGGGTGAAAGCTCGCCCGGAATCATATAAACACCTATCTGCCTGTTGCCGAACTCCATATATGAAACTTCTGTAATGATTGAGATGTTTCTGCCTTTATCCTTAGCAACGTCATTATTGAGAACTCCGAGAAAACGCACAAGCAGAAGTGCAGTGTTATCGCATTTTATTTCCATCGCTTCGGTTTTGACGTTGATTGACGGCTCAAGAGCAACTTCGTTGTTTATGCTCATAACGGCTTCGCCAACATCCTTGCCGAATTCCTTGACGTATTCAAGACCGAGCTCAAAGTTACGCAGAACTTCATCAAGCTTTTCGCAGGTGATAAGTCCTCCGATAGCTCCGTTTATGAAAACAACGTTTGCGCCGCCCGTCTGCTCAATCATTTCCTTTTCCATGTAAGCAGGGAAATCTGCGCTGACAACTGTTGTTCTTGCGCCGAGACATTCAGCGTGGCAAGCCATATTCACTATATAAGTATCGTCGCTGCCGTCTGCAGGGTCAAAACGGATTCTTGTTATTGTTGCGTCGTAATCAATGGGAGTTCTTGTATCCGTCAGAAGTCCCTCGGATTCCGCTGTGCCGAAATAAAGGCTGCCGTCTTTTCTTGCGCCGTATGCATCAATAATTGCTTTTGCGGTCAGTTCTTTGAGGCGGCTCATAAACTCCTCGTTTTTGCCGTCGGAGAAGAAATTCTTGCCCCAAAGTCCTTGTGTATCAATGGCGGAATGGGTATGGGTTGCACAGATGTTGATTGATTTTAGAGAGGGGATTTTGCCGCTTTCGATAACGATTTTTCTTATATCGTTGATATCCTTGCGGCTGATACCCACGCAGTCAACAGCACAAATGACAACTCCGCCTCTGCCGCTGTTATCATCAAGATAAACCGCCTTGGCATACATATCGTCAAGCACCGATTTTGCAGGATTGTTTGTGTTATAGCCTGCGATATAATAATCTTCTTCGGTAATATTATCGGGAGTGAGAACTTCTTTGGCAAATCCGACACTCCACTTTGCGCCGTTATATGAAAAGGTTTCGTCGCCCGTCAGCATATATTTTGAAGATTCTTCAAGGGTTGTATATGTTGAGTTGGGAACAAAAAGAATTATAAGAGAAAGCAAACCCGATATAATTCCTCTTACCAGATCGGGAAGCTTCAGAAAACGCAGAAATTCCATTATGAATTACCCCCAAACCTTAAGAAGCTCAAAGAATGCTTTTGAGAATGCAGTTGCGCTTTTTGAACCCGTTGAAACGGTTTCTTCATAGTGACCTTCATCGCCTGATGAGCTGTAATCGTTATCGGGAACGATATAACCTACCGCATCGTTGCAAAGACCGAAAACAAGCACTTCATCGTCCTCGTCAAAGCAGGTAGCGATTTCTTCATAGGGATATTCCGTGCCGTTGTATGCTTCATCAGCTGAATAGAATCCGCCGTAAACAAGCTCGGGAAGAGCTTCACCGGGGGCTTCAACAATCTTTATGTTTTTGCCGATTTCAACGTAGCCGATTTCGCTTGAAAGATAAACCTTGCCGTCTTCCTTGAACGGGGTGACGTTGCAAAGGTCGGCACTTGCAACAAGAAGGAAAATGAAGTTGTTCACTTCAAAATCAACCTGAGCGTGTCTGACGTTAAGGATGGGCTCAACAGCTTCGCCTTTTTCGGCAAGCTCATAAAGAATATCAGCAACAATATTGCTGTATTCCTTCATTTTTTCAAAGCTTGTCAAATCTTCGGGTATTCCGTTCTGAGGACCCATATCAGCGTGAATTGCACCGCCGATTGCACCCTGAATGAAGATGAAATCAGCGTTCTTTTCGGTTGTTACTTCCTTTTCTATGTAGTACGGGAAATCGCCCGAAAGCTCTGTGTTGCTCCAGCCGAGATTTATGGGATGTGCACCGAAATTGGTGATGTAAATTTCCTTTTTGCCTTCTGCGTTGGGAACAAATCGGAAAAGGTGAATTTTATCGTCGATTGAATAAGGGTTTCTGCCGTCATAGAACATTGAGGGGCATTCTTTTGATGAATAATAAAGCGTACCTTCGGAACGGTTGTTATATGCCTCTCTGATTGCATCGGCTGTTTTCTGAATAACGGAATCGATATATTCCTGATTTCTGCCGCTCTTGGGAATATTGCCCCAAAGACCCTGTGTATCAATTGCGCTGTGGGCGTGGGTTGAGCCAACGTCAATGCTGATGAGTTTGCCGTCGCCTGTAATATCAGCGAGCTTTTCGCGGATTTCCTTGATGTCTGCGTTCATAAAGCCAATGCCGTCAATCCACGCAAATGCCGCAGCACCTCTGCCCGAATTATCGTCAAGCACAACCGCTCTTACGCACAAATCGTCAACAACTCCCGTTGCTTCCTGAGCAGGGAATTTAAGGAATCCGCCGAGAAAATATCTTGTTTCTTCAACGTCATCGGGGGTAAGAACTCTGCGTGCAAAACCTGCCGACCAGTATTCGGCTTCTGCTTCGTCGATAAATTCTGCATTTCCTTCAAGAAAATTTTCTGAAATTGCCGCAACGGGCCTGTCTGTATAACCAACCTTTGCAACACTTTTAATAACTGCGCCGAGAAGTGTGGGTAATCCGATAAGCACCGCCATAATCGCTGAAATCCATCTGATAACTACTGCCATTATAATTTCTCCTTTTTATATATTATGCAGATTTTTAAGCTCTGCACGGATGTTGACATCGTTTGAAAGCTTTGCAGGCATTGCTTCGTATTTTTCAATAAGCGAATGCAATTCCTCAATCAGCTTTTTATCTTTAATTTTTATGTATTCAAATATCGTGTTTATAATATCGCATGAAACATAATATTTTTCAGACCATTTTGAAAGTTCACGGCAAATGGGCAAATCCCGTTTCAGATATTCTCTGCATGCATTCATTCTGCCGAGATAATCCTCTGCAAGAGCAAAGGCTTTTTCTTTGTTGCCTGATTTGAATGCTTCTTCAATTCCGTCAAAAGCCTCATACATCCGCCTTGAATTTGCATCCTTGAGACAAGAGGTGTAAAGATGGTCTGCAAATATAATAAAATTATCCGCATTATCTGCGCCGACAACCTGCCTTATTGCACCCACCCAGGATTTCTGCGGATTATAATTCTCGCTGTCCCAGAAGTAATCCGCAAAAGTTATAAGAGGAATTTTTGAGCACTCGGCATATTCCATGCAGTTTGCTATAACCCCCTCAGAATACTTATACAAATCGGGGTCACGGTTGATGATGGGGGAGATATGCATTTCGTTATACATCGAGCAGTCGTTTACGGGATAGTTATCCCAATAAAGCGGTTTATGGTATGTACCCTCAATGAATCTTACCGCTTCGGAGCTTGTCAACTCACGGGAGCAAATATCTCTGCCTGTCCAGAAAACGGAAACAAGCGGAGAAATATTTTTGCCGAGCTTTGAGATATAGTATTCATTGCCCTTGCCGTGATAAATGGTAGGGCAGACAGTCAGGCGGATTGAAGAATCCAACTTTTTTAAAACAGAATAATATCTGTTTATCAAATCAATATGGGCATTGACAGTTTCGCCGAATGCCGCCTTATCCTCTTCAAAAGCAAGCTCTTCATCTATATCATCGAGAAGCAGACCGAAACAGCGGATTCCGATTGAATAAAGCTGCTTTGATTTTTCAATGAGAGCGTCAAACTCGGCATCATCGGAATATTTCATTGAAAGACCCGGTGCAATGCACCAAAAGAAATCCATATAATATTCCGCAGCTTCGTCAACAAGCTCTTTCAGCTTTGAAAGCTCATCATCGGGATATTTTTCTCGCCACTTTTCACGGTGATAAAGGTCATCCTTCGGTGCGTGATAAACCGTGTTCATTCTGTTTCTTGCCATAAGCTCCATGACGGATTTGCGGCTTTCGTGGCTCCACGGAGTGCCGTAAAAACCTTCGATATAACCTCTGACGGCAAACGAGGGTGATGATACAAATTCTCCGTCAGAAATGTTTTTTTCATCAATGCGCCTTGCAAGGTCGCAGAGTGCATAAAACGCTCCTTTTTCGGATGAGCAACATATTTTTGCATTTTTGCCCGAAACGGAAAGAATATATTTTTCATCGGTAACTCTGTGAGCTTTTTCGCAGTAACAGACATGCCTTGAATTCTCATAAACAATTTCAATATTACAGTCGGTTTTACCGAAAAGCTTTTCGAAAACAGCTTCGGGATTTGATTTGCAGTTCATATTAATCCCTCCCGATACTTATAATACAATAATTTTCTTGTTTTTACAATTATTAAAACATCAAATATTCCGCCTTGATTTTTGTGCGTTTTAATGATAAACTCATATCGGAAGTGATGAAAATGAACATAAGAACGTATGCAGAAAAAGATAAAGAAAACGTGCGTTTTGTTTGCCTCAACAGCGAGGGACCCTGCAAATCCTCAAAAAGAGGAATTAATTTTGCGCTTGCAGTTTACTGCGACTATTATATCGAAAATGAACCCGAAAACTGTTTTGTTGCCGCAGATGAAAACAACAGGGCAATAGGTTACGTTATCTGCACCGAAGATTTTGATAAATTCAAAGGAATATACTTGAACAGATATTATCCCAGAATCAAAAAATGGGAATACCGCCGCAGAAAATCCGCACTCAGGGCGATTGAATCCCAGGAAAAATATAAGGCGGAATATCCTGCACATCTTCATATAGATATTCTCCCCGAATATCAGCATATGGGTCTTGGCAAAAAGCTGATGGATGCCCTGTGCGATAATCTTCGTCAAAAAAAAGTCAAAGGCGTTATGTTTACAGTCTGGCACAAGAATTACAACGCAATTAAATTCTATGAAAAATACGGTTTCAGGCTTATTGAAACAAAGGAAACAACGCTGGTTTACGGTTTGAAACTTATATAAAAAACACCGACAAATCTCAAAAAAGAGGTTTGTCGGTTTTCTGATTTTATTCCACGGCAGAGCGTATATTCCACCCATTTTTTTCAAGAAGTTTTTCAGCGCTTTCCTCTGTGCAACCGAGGATTTCGGTAACGATTCCGATCATTCTTCTGCGGAGCTTTTTGTTTGTGGGCTTAAGGTTTATCATCATATTTTCATAGACACAGCCGCATTTTACCATTGATGCGGTTGAAATCATATTAAGGATAATTTTTTGTGCCGTTCCCGCCTTCATTCGTGTTGAGCCTGTAATCACTTCGGGCCCTGTATCGGCACAAATATCAATATCTGCCGCTTTGCCCAGTTCCGTATCGGGATTGTTGGTGATTGAAAAAGCTTTTGCGCCAAGGCCTTTTGCATAATTAATGGCGGAAATAACGTATGCGGCTGACCCCGAAGCGGAAATGCCGATTAATATATCCTTGCTGCTGAAACTACGGATTTTCAGGTCCTCAATGCCTGACTCGGGATTATCCTCAGCATTTTCCGCAGCCTTAAACATGCATTTTTCACCGCCGGCAATAATTCCGTTGAAAAGGTCATAGGGTACGCCGAAAGTGGGAGGGCATTCAGCTGCATCGCAAACGGCAAGCCTGCCAGAAGTTCCGCTGCCGATATAAAAAATTCTTCCTCCCGATTCTACGGCATCGGCAACCGCGTCGCAAACAGTTGTAATCTGCGGCAAAGCAGCTTCAATCGCAGCGGTTACCTTTGCATTTTCTTCATTGATTATTTTCAACATTTCATACGTTGACATTTTATCAATATTATATGTATTCTGATTCCTCATTTCAGTTTTTAACATATGTTCATTCTCCCTGCAAGTGAAATTGCTCCGTTGACCGTAGGCTCGTCAAGAAATTCAAGTGAAAAATCTCCCTCGATATATTTCATAAGGAACGGATATAATATCTCTTTTTGCTTGCAAAGACCTCCGCAAATAACTGTTTTTTTATCGTTTTTATTAACGGATTTGCGTGCACCGTTGATGATTTTTGCTGCTTCATAAATATTGCGTTCAATGATTTCCGAAGCGGCAGAATCACCGAGCCTGAAAGCCTCAAAAACAGCAGGTGCAAAGGAGGCAACATAAGATGCACCGCCGCTGTATATTTCGGTAACGGAAGATTCAAGTCTTTTTCCCAGCTTGTTCTCAACGAGCTTCAGAATCGTCTCGCTTCCGCCTCTGCCGTCAATATATTCAAATGCCGAATTAAGTGCTTCAGAGCCAAAATGAAATCCGCTTCCGCCTTTATCAATCATATAACCGCGTCCGCCTGAACGGTGAAGATTTCCTCCTGAACGGGCAAAAGCAACAATTCCCGTTCCCATAATAACAGCAACTCCGTTTTCGCTTTTCAACGCAACCTCAAGTGCGAGGTCAACGTCGCTTCCGCAGTCGCATGCGGCAAAGCCGAACTTTGATAAAAAAGTATTGATGAGCTGCTGATTATCTTCGCTTTTTGCTCCTGCAATGCCTGCATAAACGGATATCTCCGAAAGATTCATTCCTTCGCAAAGTTCTTTGATTCCGTTATTGAGTACGCAATAAGTGTTTTCAATGCTTGTGCTGACGGGGTTCGATCCTCCGAGAATCAGTCTTTTGATTTCTTTTCCGTTTGAATCCGTAAGCAAAAACTCGGTTTTTGTTCCGCCGCCGTCAATACCCAGCAAATATTTAATGTTATTACTCATTGAAATCCCTTTATTGAATTTATTTATTCTTGTTATTAATTCCGTAAAGAATTAAATTTAAACATATTCTGCAAGCAATGCATGGTCATTCATCGGTTTACAGCAATTCTCTGTTCTTAAAGATAACCATTTGCGTTCAATTTCCTCGGCTGAATCATTGTTTATATCAACAACAATATCAGGGTCATCCGAACCCATCATAAACCATTGGCTTGTTTTACCTTTGGCACAATGTCCTTTGTAGGTCCAAGTCTGCCAGTTGTATCCACATTCGTTAAAAAGCTTCAATATATATTCCCAGTCAGCAGTTCCGCGGCAGGGCGAAAATTCGCCTGCAAGAACGGGTACGTTGAATTTTTTGCTTGCGTGGTGAAGAGTTACTTCCTTGAAGCTTTCGTTCGAATCGTCATAAAGATGATACTGATACATAACGTTTTCCCATCCTCGCTCTGACGGATGAGGTATATCGTCGGGTGTCCATATTGCTTCAAGTGTTATAATGTGTTCGGGGTCGTTTGCTCTGACCGCATCATAAAGTAAAGAATAAACGTCGTGATATTTGCTGTTGACTTTATCTTTGCCCTCGTAATCGCACATCGGCTCATTCATCAGGTCATAGGCGGCAACCGTTCCGTTGCCTGCAAAATGGCGTGCAATTTCGCTCCATAAATCGCAGGCAAGCGAGCGGAAGCGAGCACCTTCTTCGGTTTCGTCATAAAGTCTGCAATGGTTCACACGGCAGCAGTGATGCGCAATGCTCTGATGACCGGGAACACCGTGCATATCAAGAATAACGTACATTCCTCTTTTTTCGCACTCATCAACAATCCAGTCGAGGCGTGAAAAATCAATTTCACCGTTTTCTTTGCGTTTCCATGTGCCTGAATCGTCCGTCTGAAAATTACGGTACCAGAACGGCACACGCACACAGGTGAAACCGAGCGACTGAAGATAGTCAAGGTCATATTCGGTGATATAATTATCCTCACGGATTTTTATAAGTCGGTCAGCTTCCTGCTTACCGAAACGGCTCTCAAGGACGGTTACAATATCCCATTGAGCTTCTCCGCCTATGAAAAAGCCCTGCCATAATTCATCAAGAAGCCATCCGCCAAGATTCGTTCCGCGCAGAAAAACCTGTTTTCCTTCGGAGTTGATAATTCTTTCTCCGTCACAATGCAGCATGCTGAGACTCATAACATACTTCCTTTAAATAATTTTCAGATTAAAAATTGTACCAACATACAATATGACAAATTTTTATTTGTCAATTTGATTATACCACTCAAAGTAAAAAAAGCAACAGTTTCAGGCTGTTGCTTTTATTGGTTGATGAGGGCTGGCAACCTTCACAAACAGATGACTATCTGTCGGTGGTATATCAAAAGATGATGAAACAGTCAATGGAGTGTATAAATACTTTCTGTTTAGCCAAGACGCAAAAAAAGAAGCTTGACGTACAGAGTACGCTCTCAGCAATCAGCAAATTGCTGACGCTCATTCAAGCTTCAATATTAGTGTAGCTGCTTTTTTGAACACTGTCAAGAAAAATTATATTTGTTTTTTTCTTTTGTTGCCGATGGCGTGGGTAGTTTAGTCCCTTGTTCTTCTCCATTTGCATCGCAATCCACAAAAATAACCCCCAACAGCGAATAACGCCATTGGGGGTTATCTTTATATGGTGCACCAGTTAATTCTATATCCGAACCTTTAAGCTCGGAGAGCTCAATGGTCTTGTTTCCGTCTTTATAGTTGAATGTGATGACTACTTTGTCATCGAATAAGAACACTGCGTTGATGAATGTATCTATCAATCTTTTGCGGTGTTCTTTCTTTGATATGTCCAACATCCGGAATTTAAGCAGCCAGAACCTTATAAATTCCGCACTCGGCTTTGGTCTTTCAAGACTTTCTCGGGCTATCAGTATTTCAACCTCATCCCGCTGTGCTTCAAGAGCTTCAAGCCTTTCCTTTGTGGACTTTGTCAGGATTCCTTGCTGTATAGCGTTCAGCATATTCTGAATACCGTTGTTAATGTCTCTCAACTGTTTTTCATACATCGGCAGATTTGTGTTTTCTCTGCTCAACATATCCATTGTTTGCGAAACAATCGCTTCAATTCTTTCATCGCTCATTATGAGCTTCATTGCTTCGTTGATAACTAAATTCTCAATCCAAAGCTTTTTAACTGTTTTCTTTTTGCAGTTGTTTTTCTTTCGTTTTCTCGCTACGCACTTGTAATAGTGATAAACATCTTGTGTGTGACTTGTTCCGCTTTCGCCGCACATCATCGCTCCGCAATGACCGCAAAACAGTTTTGTTGTCAACAGATAATCGTCTTCCGCCTTGTGCCGTGCAGGAGCTTTTTTGTTTTTCGCTATCTTTTCCTGAACTCTGTCAAACAGGTCAGTCGGTACAATTTGCGGTATACCATTCGGAACTATTGTTTCACGATATTGATATTCACCGATATATCGTCGGTTTTTCAGCAACCGCTCAACACTGTTTCGTGTCATAGGTTTGCTCATTGCGTTTTTCAAACCTTGTTCGTTTAGCCAAGTGCATATCTCGGTCATCGTGTATCCGCTGTCATACAGTTTGTATGCTTCAAGTACAAGTGCTGCTTTTGGTGGGTCAATTTCAAACTGCTGCTCCGAATTGATAACATATCCTACCGGTAATGTACCACCGTTGTATTTGCATTTCAGTGCATTATCTGTCATACCTCGGATTACTTTTTCGGAAAGGTCTGCCGAATAGTATTCCGCATATCCCTCAAGTACCGATTCAAGTATGATACCTTCTGCACCTTCAGAGATAATCTCCGTTGCAGAAACAACCTTAACTCCGTTCTTTTTCAGCAATGCTTTGTATCTTGCACTATCGTATCTGTTTCTTGCAAATCTGTCAAGTTTCCATACGAGAACAACATCAAACAGTTTTTTGTTACTGTCCTTTATCATCCGCTGAAATTCGGGGCGATTATCTGTCTTTGCTGAAAATGCTCTGTCTATATAATGTGACAGAATTGTGATACCGTTCTTTTCTGCAAATGCAGTACATTCACGAAGCTGACCCTCAATTGATTCTTCACGCTGACTGTCCGATGAATAGCGAGCGTAAATTACAGCTTTCAATCATCCTTCACCCCCTCTGCACTCAAAAGGTGCAAAAGAGTTTCTTTTAGCTGTTGGTTTGCTCTGGAGTTGGGGTCAAAACACATTTCAACAAACTTTTCCATTTCGGGGCTGTACTTTGTTTTGTGTTCATACAGTCTGCCCTGCGGATTATCCGTTCTGCCGTAGATATAATCCATAGAAACATCATAGTAATCTGCAAGCTTGACCATATTTTCAGGCGAAGGTGTTGCCGAACCGTTTTCATATCGGTTAATGCTCGACTGCTTCATTCCCGAAATATGAGCAAGTTTGTTTTGAGAAAGACCCACACTTTCACGGAGCGCTTTCAGCCTTTTGCTGATGATTTCCATCAGTTCACCTCCCATATTTTATTGTATAATTATTATACCACATCTAAAAATAAATTGCAACTACATTTTTACATAATACCTAAAAGAGCCAATCGCTCGAAAAATCCGAAAATTCTCCGAGCGATATATCAATCAGGCTGCATCATTGTCATCCGTATTTAACTCTTGTTCAGCTTTCCACTTTTGAAATTCCTGCTGTCCTTCTTCGCTTTCGTAATATGCGATGATGTCAGGCAGAACACATCGAGCTATTTCTTCTATAACATGGTCAGGTAAATCCGAGTTGTTGATAACCTTCTTCCTGCGGGGCATAGTTTCTCCTTTCTTAATTCTTGGATTTGCAGGATGTGTAAAACACATATCTTATTTTCACTTCGTTACTTGATAAACACTCCTATCTAATCAAAAAGACACCTATGACATTTGATGCCTGCATCAAAATGCTCGGCGGTGTCTTAGGTGTCTTAATTTCTATTTACAAGTATATTATATCGCATTTGAATTTTTATGTCAAATTTTTTTGAAGCAAAAAACTTATGCTGTGAGAATGTTGAAAACTTAAAAGTTTACCACTACACTACTACTATTGAAATGTTAGGGAGATTATGGTAGGATAAAAAATATGATTTATATGAGTGTAAAATATAGTTTAAATAAGGGAGTAAATATATGCCGAATTTTTCAAAATATCAAGAGTCCATTTCAAATGAACTAATCGCCATAAAAGATAGAGTAAGGGATTTCATCGACGATAAACATTGGGGTGAAGATGGTCGCTATAAGGAAGACATACTTCGTTCGGTTATAGAAAATATATTGCCTGATTTTGCAAAAGCAGGAACAGGATTCATTATCGGTGACGATCTAACAGTATCGTCACAAATTGATATACTTATTTATAGAAATGATATTCCTGTCCTTTTTCAAAAATCTGATTTTGTTATTGTTTCTGCTGATGCTGTTCTAGGGATTATAGAAGTTAAAAGTAAGCTTGATTCTTCAAATGTTGTTGAAACTTTTGAGAAATCAGATAAAAACGGTAGGATTGTTAGAAGATATATTTTTAATGGTATTTTCAGTTATGATCAAGGTTGGGATGGATTTAATCGTGTACCAAGAACTTTATGTAAAGCGTGTAAAGATTCCCCGGGGTTTGTGAATAATGTTGCCCTAGGACAAGATGTTTTTATGAAGTTTTGGAGTGCTGTAACGCTACAAGGGAATAATAGCGATAAATATAGGTTATATAAAATTAGAAATTTGTCTTTTGGTTACTTCATTTCAAATTTAATGGAAGACATTTACATTATAACAGGAAAAGATATTCCTGAAATAAATAAAAGATTTATGTATCCCATAGAAAACACAAAAGAGGCACATCGAATAAACGATATTATAATTTGAATCCTTTAACAAAGCGGTTCTGTTCAAGAAAACATTTTCGTTTGCAGATATAATTGTGTTGTAGAAATCGATTTTTACAATCAATCTGAACACAGGAGAATGTATTATGGAGAACACAGAACTCATATTCAAAGCCGTTGAATTTGCAAAACAAAACGCAGCCGACAACGAAATATCCGTTGAAGATGTTGCCGCAAATGCCGGCTTTTCCATTGATTATTTCAATCGCATATTTCTCACTCACACGGGATTTACCGTAACGGCATATATGAATTATGTCCGTTTAAAAAATGCAACAAAATTGCTTCGTACCACAGACAAATCTGTTTTGGAAATTGCACTTGAAATCGGTTACGATTCTCACGAGGGTTTTACAAAAGCATTCAAGAAAAAATACGGAGTCACTCCGAGCGAGTACCGTTCTAAAACGAAAAATCAGATAATGTATCTTGGTGAGATAACAGACAAAACTGTTGCAGCCCGTTTCATTCACAGCAACCCGGATTTTCAACTCGTTGATTCCGACATAGTCATTGATTATCTTCTTGAAAAAGATGCAAAGCGATACGGTTATTTTTGCACCACAATCAAATATTGCGGTCTTGAAATTGCCGCACCAAACGGAGATTTTGAAAACGGTTTTATCGGAATCGGTGACAACGAAATCGGCAAAAGTTATCTTGAAATTATGACGGATGATTTTAAACTTTTATCGGAATGGATAAAACGATTTCCGCAAAGAAAAACATTTTATTCAACAAAAGATGAAACAGTAATTTATGAAATTCTGAAATCTTACGGATTTGAAGAAAAGCTGAAAGTTACTCCGCAAGCGTTATATTTTGGTGAACCGATTGAAGCAAAACTGCCCGACGGAATTGTTATCCGTTTGCTTAATCCTTCCGATAAAAAATCAATTCTCGAATGGGCAAACGGTAAAAAAGACGGTTATATAAATCATCTGCTCAATGATAAAGATTATTTCGATGAAAACAATCTTGAATACGGAGTTTTTGAAAACGGAGATTTGATTGCAGTTGCCGGATGCGGCATTGATGAAGTTCACGGAATGAAGCTGAACAACTGCTGTGCAATCCGTTTTGCCGAGGGCAAAGAAAACGAAAATTTGTATCGCACAATATTTTCTTTCGTAACCAATGATATATTGAACAAAGGTGCGTTGCCCTTCGATGATATTCAGCACGGCGATTACGCAAGAACACACGGCAATTTCACTTCTGTTGATTACGGATATGAAATTGTAAACAGAAGATATGACATAATTTAATTTTTAAACAACTTCAGCCTGCGAATTTTTATAATTCCGCAGGCTGATTTTTATATAAATCTTTATTGACAAACACCTTGTTTTACTACTTACTCACTCTTTAGCAAGCAGGGCGAGTGTAAATACACTTACTTCAAAGGCTGCTTGCAATTTGTTCCAGAATTATATCCGTTCACTAAATCAGCAAGCAGTGCAAATGTACGTACAATTTGCAAAAACGGCAATTTTGCTTTCGCAAAACCACCGCTGCTTGTTGGTGAATTTCTTCCCCAAACCCCTGACAAAAATCGGAGAGAAAATTTAAGAATCTTCTCTCCGAGCTGCGCCCCTTGGGCTTAGTTTTTATAAAACCACTAAAACGATCTCCTAATAATAGCAGTTTGTTTTCTTCTTGTTGATGTGATATAATTTTAAAATAAGATAGCGTAACTGTAAAGGAGACAAATTATGAAGGCAAGAATTCCTCATCCTTTTTATCAATATGCTTCTAGATTCTCATTAAATTCAATGCTAAAAGCAATAAGCTGGTTGAGTAAAGATATTTTTATGGACTCTTCTAACGAGTTAGGATTGTTCGCAGGATATAGAACTTATACCATTACACTTAATGGCAAAAAGATTTCCGGAAAACCTATGTTGCTCCAGACTTGGTTGATAGACTTAATGTATGATATAATTAGATTCAATCCAAACGGGAGTAAAGAGATTTCTCTTGATGAAGCACTTCACCTAATAGCATTGCATAACGATTATGCAAACTGTAGAGAAAAAGATAAAATAAATAAAAATAATGTGTTTTTACATGTGTATGGTTTCTTTGGAGAACAGAAAAAATTCCAAGCACCTGCTGTATTATTTGATGATTTTGCTCGTGAAAAATATATTCTTGATACAATCTCCTTAAAAGAACATCCTAAAAATATTTTTGGTCTAAACATACCCGAACTGTTTTATAATGAAACTGGTTTTCGAACTGATGAATATTCTGCAATATTATTTCTGTTATTTGTATACTGCTCAAATTATAAAACAGCTTTCAAAATAGATAATTTGAAACTTGATTTTAAAAATCCATTGTTTTCTATTGAAAATATAGAAAAAATCATCCGTAACAATTCTATAACTATTGATGAGATTATTCAAAGTCCTTTGCAAAGACAAGTGCTTTATACAAAACCATTAATAGAAGTAGATGGGGAATTTATTTCTGCAAATCCGTTTTTACTTTTAAGCGCTTTTGTTAACTCTAATTTTTGGGTAATACGAAATTATTTCTATAATAAAAAAGAACAAACATTTACGAATGCTTTTGGAAAATATTTTGAAATATATCTTGAAGAAATATTTGAAAACTGTTTAGGAAACGAAAACTATTCAAACATACCCGAAAGCGATATTGAAAAACGTGCTGATTGGCATTTGAAAATTGATGATTATGATATTTTAATCGAGCAAAAATCTGCAATATCCATATTATCTATTAAACAAAATCGACCTGACATCGAAGCAATGAAAAAACATATTCTTACAACTTGGGGAAAAGCTGTTAAACAACTCGATAAAACAGAAAAAGCATTAGGCTTAAATAATGCAATAAAAATAATTTTAGTTTATGAGGATTATTTTAAAAGCGAATGTTTGGATGAGTTGTTTGAACTTGATTCTTCATTGAATAATGACGGAAACTATTGGCTTGTACCTATTAAAGAATTAGAAATGTTGCTTGTGACATATAAGAATA
>Ga0233381_1000043_pt1 | contig 17425 bp, 9 predicted proteins | sample ElkDunMinimDraft_12_FD_180670 | JGI IMG/M metagenome (GOLD analysis project Ga0233381, IMG submission 180670) | Fecal eukaryotic communites from dung pellets of Tule Elk in California, USA - Elk Dung G0 | ecosystem: Host-associated > Mammals > Digestive system > Large intestine > Fecal | place... | reverse complement strand
CTTTAAAGCCATCTTTAACACCCCATTGGAATAAGACTATTTAATATATTTTACCCTATAAAGCGATTCTTTGCAACACCTAAAAGAAAAATTATATTAAAAAATCTTCGTTTTGAGGTATTTTTTTAACGAGCCGCGGCTCGTTAAGGCTCTTTTGCCTCTGTTTAAAGTTTATCATAAATCTTTGTCAAATGCAAATTTAATTTGACGAATTAACATAAATATTACAAAACTGTAATTTATGTTTACAATATTTACATTTCAATTACAAAGCTGTAATAATCATTGACAATAATCAACATATAAATATAATCAAAATTGAAGGGGGGAATTACATGAAAAAGAAAGGCTTTTTTGCGTTTATTCTGATTGCATCGATAATAATTTCATCTCTCGCGGCCTGCTCACAGCCAACCGAAACGCCTGAAATTTCAACCGATGCAACAACAGTTTCAGAAAATAATGCGCCCGTGTTCATGCTTGAAAAACTGCCCGACATCGGCAGTTACGTTTCGGACACCGTTTACAGCAGACGTTACCCCGAAAAAAGAGAAACGCTGACACCCGGCGAAGATTACGGCAAGCTGATACCTTTCGTCGGCACTTTCAAGGAGTATAATTTTGTTGATTATGAAACAGGCGAATGGGAGGAAGAAACGTATTCTTTTTCCAAAGTCGGGCTTATGACAACTCAGGGCGAAATTATTGTTGACGCCGTTTACGATTACCATGATACATATGAATTGGATAACGGCGATTATTTCATTATACTTGAAAGATATGACGATGAGTTCAGCGAGAGCTTAATCTGCAACTCTGACGGATCATGGGTTATCAACAAAGATAATTGCAATTTATATTATCCTTATGAAAACAAAGACGAAGACGTAATAATTCTTACGGATTTTTCGGACATTGACTGGGAAACGGAAACAGGCTCCATAAAGCTTATGGTTTATGACACTTCGGGAAATCTTTTGTTTGAAAAAGAAAACTGTTCGCCGGCTTATCAAGGCGGATACAGCGAAGGTTACTTTGCCGTTTCAATCTGCGAAAATTATTTCGGCGATGATAGCGTTGACAGATTTATTGATATTGATGGCAACATCGCTTTTGAGGATATTTCGCCCCAATCTTCTTTTTCAAACGGAATTGCAATTGCCAAAAACAGCGACGGAGAATACGGCTTATTCTCTGTTGACGGCGATTGGATTCAAAAGCCGATTTTTGAATCGATTTATCAGCGCGGTGACTATTATATTTGCTCCGTTTCCGGCCTTTACCTGATAATCGATAAAAACGGAAACACCGTAGACACGGTTGCAAAAAGCAAAGTAGGTGAAAGAGACATCGAATTCTTCGGCGGTAACATGTACTATGTCTTTACGGATTATTCATACGCCGAAGTAACATCTTTTTACACAAACGCCATGACAGATGCGCTGATTATGTGCAAAGAAATCAATCAGCCCGCAACAAACAGAATATACGATACGGACTATTTTTATTGCACAGACGATACGCATACGTTCACATATATCGTTGACGTTGACGGCAACACGCTTACAAAGCTTGACGGCCGCGGAACAATAACAATAATAAACGATGATTATTTTTATTACACCAAAGGCCGATACACCGACAGCACCAATGAAATTTCGGTTTATTCATTTAAAGATTTCAAAAAGCTCTGGAGCGGAACTGCCAAAAACACCGGTGATGCGGTCACTTTCTGGATGTATGATACATATGCGGTCAAAGCTTACGCCACGGAAGAATCCCTCTCCGCTTCACTCACCCCCTACCGCACCTATGATATTCTTTCACTTGAGAGCGGCGAACCCATTGTTGAAAACGCAAAAAAATATTCTTTTTCCAAAATCAACGGCGCCTGCTATCTGAATTATACCGACGGCACGTACACCTACGTTCTTGACCCCGAATTGAACGTTCTTATGAAAACGCCTAACAAATATAATGATTGAGAAGGAGTAACAACATGAAAAAGATTTTGATTTTAAGCGCCATTCTTCTTATGATGCTTTCGCTTTTTGCCTGCTCAGGCAACGAGCCGGGCCAAACGGAAACAACCGTTGAGCAACCGAAGCCCGTAGGCAATTTTGTTTTCACAAAAGATAATTTCCCCATCGTCGGCGGCTCGCTTGCTCTTAAGCCTTACGGTCAGGCTCTCACGGCAACAATTCTCGGAATCCCTCGTGACGGAGCGATTGACCCCGAAATATGGGAAGGCTCAACAACCGACAAATACGTTGAGTTTGTTAACGGAGAAATCGAGCTTCTCCTCGCCTATGAGCCCTCTGAAGAAGCCATCAAATATGCAAAAGAAAAGGGCTTTGAGTGGGAAATAACCGCAATCGGTGCAGACGCTCTTGTTTTCATATGCAGCAATCAGAATCCCGTTGAATCGCTCACCATGGAGCAAATCAAGCAGATTTATTCGGGCGAAATCACAAACTGGAACGAGGTTGGCGGCAACGATGCCGAGTTGGTTGCATATCAGCGCAACCGTGACAGCGGCAGCCACACTCTTTTTGACAAACTTATTCCACTTGGCGATAAGCTCATTGACCCTCCCAAGGAAAGAAAAGTTGAGTCAATGATTGGCCTTCTTGAAGCGGTTGCCGATTATGAAAATTCCGAAAATGCCCTTGGTTATACCGTTTATTATTACCTCACAAACATGGAAAGCGACAAGCTTGCAAGCTCCAAAATTCTTGCCGTTGACGGAATCCACCCGACAAACGAAAACATCGCAACAGGAAAATATACGCTTGTTAACGATTTTTACGTTGCAATCCCCAAGAACCTGCCCGAAGATGCGCCTGCAAGAATCCTTTATAACTGGATAATTTCTGCTCAGGGCAAGCAGCTTCTTGAAAACGAAAATTACGTTGCAAAATAATATAGGTACAGTAAAAAGCACGGCAGAAAACTGCCGTGCTTAATTTTATGCCAAAACCGAAAAGATTCTCATCAGAACAATTTTGAAAGTCAGCTCTCCGACCGCTTCGGGAGCTGTCAATTTATATTCGCCAACAGTTTCATCACCGAGAGTGAATCTGACCGTGCCAAGCACCTGCCCTTTTTCAACCGGCGCCGCAACGTCAACTGCAAGGTCGATTGTTTGCTTAATTTCGCCCTCTTTCCCCTTTTCAATCAGAATGGCCTGAGTTTGCGGGATTGACGGAGTTATTTTTTCCTCAACTCCGTTTATAACACCAACCTGCGGAATTGCCGAGGCCTCTATTTTCGGTGTAAATGACGTATAGTTTGCAAAGCCCCAATTGAGAAGAGCTTTTGCGGTTTCAAATCTGTCGGTGCTGTTTTCGCTGCCCATAACAACGGCGATAAGATGCGTGCCGTCTCTTTCTGCGCTTGCGGAAACGCAGCACCCCGCCTTTGAGGTTGTGCCCGTTTTAAGCCCCGTTGTGCCCTCGTAAAACCTGACAAGCTTGTTTGTGTTAACAAGCTCCGTCTGACCGTCACGAAGCGAATCCATCCATATGGTTGTGTAATTGATAATAAGCTCGTGCTTCAAAAGCTCTCTTGACATTATTGCAACGTCAAGTGCGGTTGTGAGATGGTTTTCTGTTGTGTCGTCAAGCCCCGTGCAGTTTTCAAAATGAGTGTTTTTCATTCCGAGCTGAGCGGCCTTTTCGTTAAGCATATCAACGAAAGCTGCGTCGCTGCCTGCGAGATATTCCCCCAAAGCGCTGCACGCATCGTTAGCGCTGTAAACCGCCGTTGCTTTAAGCAAATCGTCAACGCTCATCTGTTCGCCCTCTTTAAGCCAGATTTGCGAGCCGCCCTTTGACGCCGCCGAAGCCGAAACCGTAACGGTATCGCTGAGCGCTATTTTGCCTGCATCAATCGCTTCGGTTATAAGCAAAAGAGGCATAATTTTGGTCACGGATGCAGGATAAAGCTTTTGATTTTCATTATATTTGAGCAAAACCTTTCCGCTTGAAACATCCATCAGCACAGCCGCCTTAGCCTTGATTTCAACAGGCATCTGCTCACCTTGAGCAAAAGCCGGCATCAAAGAGCAGGCGAGCAGAATACACGATAAAAATAAACTCATTATGCTTTTGTATATCTTCATTTCACATTCTCCTTTCCTGATAATATATGTTAATGTTGCTATTGAATATCACTGCAATTTCTGTTATAATAAATTGATTTTCTGAACAAAGGAGTGATTTCATGAAAGCTGCGTTCTTCACCTTGGGATGCAAGGTTAATCAGTATGAATCCCAGGCTATGGCTCAGAAGCTTGAAAACAACGGTTTTGACATCGTTGACCACAGCGAGGATGCCGACGTTTACATCATCAATTCCTGCACCGTCACCGCTGAAAGCGACAGGAAAACGCGTCAGACTGTTCGCCGCTTCAAAAAATCACATCCCGACAGCATTGTTGTTCTTACGGGCTGCATGCCTCAGGCAACCCCCGACACGGGCGAAACTCTCAGCGAAGCGGACATTGTTATCGGCAACAAAAGCAACGCTCTTATCTATGATTATATAATGCAGTTTATCAACGGCAGCGGAAGAATCCTTGCAGTTGAAGCTCACAAAAGCGGCGAAGCTTTTGCAGGTGACACAATAACATCATTCAGAGAAAGAACAAGGGCAAACGTTAAAATTGAAGACGGCTGCAACCGCTTCTGTTCATATTGCATTATCCCCTACGCAAGGGGCAGGGTTCGCTCAAAGCCGCTTGACGTTCTTGAAAAAGAGATTGCCTCTCTTGAAAAAAACGGTTTTTGCGAAATTGTGCTTGTTGGCATAAATCTCTCGGCTTACGGAACCGATACAGGCAGCGACATTGTTCAGGCGGTCAGACTTGCCGCATCGTTTGACGGCATTAAAAGAGTCAGACTCGGTTCACTTGAGCCTGACCATATTACCGATGAAATCATTGAAAAGCTTGCCGAAATCCCGAAATTCTGCCCTCAGTTTCACATTTCGCTCCAGAGCGGCTGCGATGAAACGCTGAAAAGAATGAACCGTCATTATAACAGCGAAGAATATTATCACCTCTGCCAAAAGCTCAGAAACACTTTTGACGGTGCAACCCTCACAACCGACGTCATGGTTGGCTTTGCAGGCGAAACTCAGGAAGATTTTGAAAAATCCCTTGAATTTGTTAAGAAAATCAGGTTTGAAAAAGTTCACGTTTTCCCCTATTCCAAGCGTCCGGGAACGCCGGCGGCAAAGATGCCCAATCAGGTTGAAAACGCTGAGAAATCAAGGCGTGCCGCGATTATGGCTCAGGAAACGGAGAAAATCAGAAACGCTTTTCTTGAAAGCCAAATCGGCAAAACACTTGAAGTTTTGCCCGAAGAATATCACTGCAATTTTGTTCAGGGATACACGGCAAATTACACCCCCGTCAGAATCCTTACAAACGACCTTCCTCAAGGCATAATAAAAACAGAAATCACCGCTGTTGAGGGTGACTTCTGCATAGGAAAACTTATTTAATCATAAGCAACTGAGTCTCACGGCTCAGTTGTTTTTTATATTTATCGGTCTACGCAGCAAAAGATTGCTCAGCGCCTTTGCGTTAAACGGAATAAGCGGATAAAGGAAGCTCTGACCCGTCACGGTTTTGTTGAACGCAACCTCAAGAGCGATAATTGCAAGCCCCGCAAGGTAACCCCAAAAATTGAACAGAGCGGTAAGAACAATCAGCATCATTCGCAGCAGCTTGAAAGCATAACCGAGTTCAAAACTCGGCTGAGCAAAATTACTGATTGCAACGAACGCCATGTAAAGCACAACCTCAGCCACAAACCAGCCTGCCGAAACCGCAAATTCACCCAAAACCAAGGCGCCCACAACGGCAAACGAGCTGTTCAGCGCATTTGGCGTATTGATTGAAGCAAGCCGCAAAGCATCAATAACAATTTCAACAACTAAAAGCTGAAACACAATCGGCATGTTTATCTCTTCTTCAATTCTGATAAAATTGAGCCATTCGGGGATATATTCGGGATTCTGAATCAGCAAAAACCAGGTTGGCACAAGCAACAAAGTAAGGGCAAAAATAATCATCCTGACTATTCTGAGATATGACCCTATCAGCGGTGACATGTAAAAATCGTTTGTATCCTGAAGAAAATCAAAAATCCCCGACGGAACAATCATCGCAGCAGGTGAATTATCAGTCAGAATAACTATGCTCCCCTCCAGAATGCTCGCCGCTGCAGCATCGGGCCTTTCGGTATAACGCACCTTCGGAAAAGGGTTCAGCCTTTGCTTTGGCACAAGGCATTCAATAAGGCTCTGCTGGCTCATGGTAAGAGAATTAATTGTTATTGAAGACAGTTTTTTTCGGATATTTTCAAGCGATTTTTCGTTTGCCGTTCCGTTCATATAGCAAATGACAACGTCGCTCTGAGACTTTGTTCCGACGGAATGCGCTTCCATTGTCAGGTTAACATCTCTTATTCTGCGGCGAATCAGGGCAGAATTAAAAACAACCGTTTCAACAAACCCGTCGTGTGGTCCTCTCAACACACGGTCATTTTCAGGTTCACCAACGCTTCTGACGGGATAAGTTCTTGCATCGATTATTATGCTCTCAGAAAAACCTTCAATTATAACCCCTATTGCGCCTGAAAGCACTTGCTTTTCAAAAGCCGCCATATCAGCAACTATATCGGTTTCAACGTATGAAATATACGAGCTTGCAAAGTCACGAGCTGTTTTTAAATTCTCAATATCTTCGGGAGCTAAATCCATAAGGGTTGCAATTATTTTTTGCATCAATTCATCTTTGCAAAAACCGTCAATCAGATAAAGTTTCGCCCTGCGCCCTGCGATTTTTACGTTTCTGCCTATTAAATCATAACTTGCGTCAAGTCGTAATTGGGAATCAAGAGCGTTTATATCTTTATCGAATTTTCCTGTCAGAGATTTATTCAACATCATCAATCCTTAACAAAAATGGCGGCGGGATAAAGCCCGTCGCCATTTATTATTATCCGTATTTTCAGCGGTATTCATTATAAAGGTTAACAATTGCGTTCCACGTCAGCGGACCGACCGCTCCCGTTTCATCAAGGCCGCTCAAGCGCTGAATTGCCTGAACGGAAGCCTTTGTGCGTTCACCGTAAATTCCGTCAACGGTAACCGACGGAACAGAACGGTTATTGGCCGCAATTGTATTTATAAACTTTTGAAGCTGAGTAACAACGTTTCCGCTTGCGCCGGTCGTTATCGTATAACCCGGATAAAGCAAAGAGGAATATGACCTGTATTCATCCGGCAAGGAATTGAGAATGCTGTAATATGCATCCTGAAGCCTGTACCAGGTGCCTCTGCCGACTATTCCATCAACCGTCAGGCCGTATTCACGCTGAAAAGCTTTAACAGCGTTTTCGGTTGCAGGGCCGAAAATACCGTCAACGGCAATTTCGGATAAACGGTCATTAAAGAAACCGATGAAAGCCAGATAATACTGAATTGTTTTAACCTCGTTGCCTCTGTCGCCTCTGCGTATAACCTTGCTGAATATTCTTTCAACCTCGCTGATTGTTATGCCCTCTGAATAAAGCTCCGAAACCTTTTTAACGGCGTTATAAATTTGCTTGATTTTATACCAGGTTGCTTTGCCGACAATCCCGTCGGGAGTGAGGTTGAAGATGCGCTGAAACTGAGTCACCGCCGCCCTTGTGGGGGCATCAAAAAATCCGTTAGTCTCAGGAATTGATGGAATTGCAGGATAATTGCGCCTTATTCTGTTAATTTGGCGCTGAATTGTTCTTACGTCTTCGCCTGCGCTGCCCAGACGCAAAAGCGTTCCGGGGAAAGATTCGGATACGTTTTTCACCGGAGCGTTCCTTACAAGGTTTATATCGTTGCCGTAATAATTCTGCAAAATCTGATAAGGTGTTCTGCCCTGATTTGCAAGTGTCACAGTTCCCCATTGTGACATTCCTCTGCATGTAACGTTTCTGCCGTCGCAGTATTCGGTAAAATATGGCTGAATCTGATTGCCTTTTGTTACATAGTCATTAAAAAGTTCATCAACAATCTTGCTTATGTTCGAAAATATGTTTCTGCCGTCAACATAAGCCTGGTCAAAGGCAGTTGAATTGGTAATGTCAAAATCATATCCGCGGCTTCGGTAATATTCGGTATAAATTCGGTTGAGCGCAAAAGAAATCTGGGCATAGATATTGGCTCTGAGCGCATTTTCAGGCCAGGTCGGATAAATTTCACTTGATGCAACGTTTTTAATATAGTCCGTAAAAGGAACTCTCACGTTGCGTGCGTTGGAATCGGGTCGGCCGAGATGAACTGTTATATATTCCGGAATTATAGGAGTTGGCATTCTTTTCTCTCCTTTTAAAGGGTATTGACGGATGTTTCATCAACGGCAATGGGCTCAGGCTCGCTGACTCCGTCAACTTTAGCAAGCATCTGAACTGGCTGAATTGATTCTATTCCCGAAAAAACGGGAACATTGTTAAATATCGCCCTCACATAAGAAGGATGCTCAACATATACCGAGTATTCGGCAAAAGGCAAAACCTTATCCCCTCTCGGAGTCATTGACAGCTCTCTGTTCGGCGCAGGCAATCGAACTCTGTCTGTCAGTCCGCTGATGTCGGTTATTCCGTCAAAAACCGTCACGTTGCCGCTTTCAAGAGGCAAAAAAATCATAACCCTTGTGCTGCCTACTCCAAACACACGGTCAGAAGCATATGTTTCAATTCTTAAAATGCCCGACTGAGCGTTTTCGCTTAAAAATCGGTTTACCTCTGCGCATCTTCGCCTTTGTTCTTCACTTGAAGAGGCGTTAACACCGGCACATCGGCGCCTCAGCGACTCAACGGCATCAACAACTCCGTCAGCATTTGGCGTTTGGGGTTCCGTTGGCGTCGAAGCTGAATTGCTTTGCGCCCTGACGGCTTCTTTGGAAACAAAGTTTGATTCTTCGGGTGTTTGCATTTCCGCATCACCTAAAGGGTCACTGCGGTCACGCTCATAGGAGTCACCGCCTGAAGCTGCATCAAAAATCCCCTTTTCCTGTTCATTTGCCGTTTCATAAAAAGCTGCGCCGTTGCGCCGCCTGAAATCGAGCATTTCTTTTTTATATCGATCCATGAGTTTCTCCATATCGTTTTTATCCATAATAAAACCTCCCGTTATTTCAATATATTAAATAACAGAAGAATTGTTACCGCAAAAAGGAAAAATCCCTGCATGGATAACCCATGCAGGGATTAACTATTCAGCTTTTATCCGAAGGAATCAGTCTTCGTCTTCTTCCTTCTTCTTTCTTGCGATAAGGTATGCGCCTGCGCCTGCAGCTGCGATTACAGCAAATGCTGCTGCGCCGGTAACTGAACCTGTGTCAGGAATTTCAACATTGGTGTCGCTTGACCATTCTGCTTCAAAAACAAGGTCTTCAGCGGGCATCTTTTCGGGAATGTCGGGATTCCAGCCCTTAAATGTTGCACCTTCCTTTGAGGGATCTGCAGGAACGGGAATTTCCATGCCTGCAAGAACCTTATAGGTCTTATAAACTTCACCGTCAACCATATATGTTACTGTGTAAGTATCCTTAACAAGTTCGCTTACACCCCAAAGAACAAGAACTCCGCCGATGATTGCTGCGCCTGTGATAATTGCAGCATTTGTGCCTGCGATTATACCGCCGACAACTACGCCTGAGATAACTGTTCCGCCGATTACAACATATACGATGTCTTTGTCGATTTCCCACTGAGCAACAAACTCAACGTCTTCGCCGGGCATTGTTTCGGGAACTTCAGGCTCCCATCCAACGAACACGAAGCCAAACTTGGTGGGTTCTGAAACTTCGGGAATTTCTTCGCCTTCGCCAAGAACAAAGAGTGCGTGAGTCTTACCGTCAACGGTAAACTTGGCAACAAACTGTTCACCGAGAGCAGGCTTCTTTGCCCATGTTGCAACATATTCAAGATCTTCGTCGGGCATTACCGAAACAGGAGTGGGTTCCCAGCCTGCAAAAATGAGGGTGGGATCGGAGCTGATGGGATCTGCGGGAACGGGAACTTCCGAACCGAACATTACTTCATCGTATTCCTTGTATACTTCTGTCTTTTCGTCATCAAGATAATATGTTACCGAATGAACGTGAGGAGTAAGGATTGCATAAGCAGCAATATCCTCTGTTCCCATCTTTTCGGGAAGCTTTGTGCCGTTTTTAAGGTCTGTTACCCAGCCGCCGAAGTCAAAGCCTTCAATTTCGGGAGCTTCGGGAAGAACGATTGTTTCGCCTTCGTAGTAAGTATCCTGAGCGTGAACGGCGCCGCCTTCAGCAAGGTAATAAGTTACGGTGTGCTTACCGATTTCTTCCCACTGAGCGGTGAATGTTACGTCACCTGAAGGCATTGTTTCGGGAAGCTTGTCAACAACTTCGCCTGTTGCGCTGTTGAGCCAGCCCTTGAATTCATGGTTTTCCTTTGTGGGATTGTCGGGAAGGTCTGTGATTTCGCTGCCTTCAGCCACGGTATCCTTATAGGGATCTGTTGAACCGTCGGGGAAAGCACCACCGTTGGGATCAACTGTGATTGTATATTCGTCGGGAGCAGATTCCTGCCACTGAGCGATAAGGATAAGATCTCCGTCAGGCATTGTACTGTCTACCGTGTAAACATTGCCGTCCTTATCTTTCCAGCCGATAAACTCGTTGTCAGGCTTAGCAAACTTCTCAACTTCATCGGGAAGATTTACAAGCTTATCGTTATAATTATAATTCTGTGAAGGAATAAAGTCGCTGCCGTTATATGTGCCGCCGTTAAGATCGAACTGAACGCTATGACCTTCATTCTTTACATACTCGCCGTAAAGCTTAATGTCTGAAGTTACGGTAATCTTGTCATTTGCGGAATAAGCCTTTGTTTTGTTATTGTCAAGGTACCAACCCTTGAATTCATAACCTTCAACTTCGGGAGCAGCAAGAACTGTTACTTCGTTGTTATATTTATAGGTATTTGAATCTGTGGGGGCTTTGTCAGCAAGCTCTGCGGGAGCTGAAACGATGTATGTTACCGAGTATTCATTATCTGTTTCAGTTGCGTAGAACTTAAGATCGGTTTCGCCCATTGTTGAGGGATCGATTACCCAACCGCTAAATGTCTTACCGGGAGTTTCTGTATATTCAGGAGCGGTAATCTTATCGCCGTATTCATAGGGAACGGTCTTATAAACTTCGCCGTTAACATAGAAGATTGCGTTAGCACCCTTCTTTGTCCAATTTGCAACATAGGTTACGCCGTCTTTTTCAAGAGTATCAGGAACTTCGGGTTCCCAAACATAACCTGAATATCCTTCACGATCCTTAAGTTCGGGAGCTGTAAGCTCTGAACCGTAAGCGCCTTCAACGATACCGTCTTCGTTGGCATCTTCAAATTCGCCGCCGTTGGGATTGAATGTTGCTTTAACGGTCTTTCTCTGGAAGTAAACAACAAGAACGTTTTCTGTTGTTTCACTTGCAGAAGCAATTTCAAGAACGTTGTTAACGTTGGTTTCGTCAGGTTCCTGAGATTTCTTTTCATCGGATGTAAGGAGCGATGAGTAGTCAATTGTGTAATCAGCAGTTGAGGTGCCGGTTACTGAAACCTTAACACTCTTGCCTGTTTCAATTGCCTGATCCTCAACAGTTCTTGTTGTGTAAGTTCCGTCAAGGTTTTCTGTTTTGATAATAATATCATAGTATGATGTGTTGGTCTGGATGTAATCATACTGAGCGTAGAAAATAAGAGTCTTGTCAGGCATTGTTGCGAAATCGCTGAGCTTTTCGCCTGTTCTTGTTTCCCAATGTGAGAAAGTATAGCCGTCAGCCGAGGGATTTGAAGGAGCTTCAATAGCCTTGTTATATTCTGTTGAAGCTACAATTTCGGTTTTGCCGTCTGAGAACTTACCTGCAACATCTCCGCCGCCAACCTTATCGTTGTTGATAGCATCGGTGATGAAGATTGCATTGTAATTCTTGGGGGTCCATAATGCTTTGAGTTCAAGGCCGCCTGCGGGCATTGTTTCGGGAAGAGCTTCCTTATTTGTGTATTCATTGCCGTTTTCATCAACCCAGCACTTGAAGTCATGACCCTTTAATGTGGGGTTGGCGGGCAGGTCGTCGCTGATATCTTCTTTATAATCAGCTATAATTTCGGGGATTGTTTCGGGAGTGCCGCCATTGGTATCAAATGTAATTGAATACTCGGCTTCTTCCCATGTTGCAAGGTAAGTTTTGTCTGAAGTGCCGATTTTTGCATCGGGAGTAACAACTTCATCTGTGCCTTCAACAACCCAACCTGCGAAATCATAACCGAAGTTCTTATCTGCTACATCGGGAACAGCAACATCTGTTCCTTCAACGCCGTTCGTTTTGCCGTAAACAATTGAAGAATTGAGCGAATCGCCGAATATTACGGTGTAAACGGGTTCTTTTGTCCATACGGATTCAACTGTAATGTCCTTTGCGGGCATTGTTTCGGGAAGAGTGGGGTTCCACATGAGGAAATTCCAGCCGTCAGTTCTTTCGGGATCTGCGGGAAGCTTTGTTGAACCTGCAACTTCTTCGCCAAAATTGAATGTAACTTCCTTTGTTGCTGTTGAGTCGTCAAATTTGCCGCCATCAGTAACAACAAATGTTATTTTGTATTCTTTAGGTTCCCAATTAGCTGTGAATGTAACATCACCTGTTACTTCATCGGGAACGTCAGGAGTCCAGCCTTCAAATGAATATCCGTCACGAACGGGATCTTCAAGAGCTTCAACTTCTGAAGTGGGGTCTTCACCCTTTTCAAATACGAGTGACTTAAGAGCTGTATCGTCAGATGTGTCATCTGCTGTGCCGTTATCAAACACGCCGCCGTCTGCGTTGAAGAGATAGGTGTAAGTATCTGCGTCAGCATAAACGGGATAAAGATTTACGTCTTCTGCGGGCATCTTTGTGGGAACGTTAACCTTTGTGTCGTTCTCGTTTACCGACCAACCGATAAGCTTTTTGCCTTCGGGAGCTTCGAATTCATCGCCGGCATAATCGGGAATATCAGCGCCGAAGAGAACTTTTTCATCAGGTGACCACTTTGTGTTTGCGTCAACGTTATATACTACATCATATCCGACTCTCTTAAAATAAACAACAAGAACTGTTGAGCTTGCGTTGTCAATAACACCTTCAAGAACGTTGGGCTTTGATTTGTCAAGCTCATAACCGGGAAGATTGGGCACCTTATAGTCAACGGCTGCGTTTTCTTCACCGTAGATGGGATCGCTGACAAAAGTGGGGTTGCTTGCATCGGGATAATTACCGTCAACGTCCATCAGATACTCTTTGTATATGTAGTAATATTGATCAGCATCTTCATATACTGCATAAAGAGTAATATCTTCGTAGTCATAAATTATCTGAGAGAGTTCAGAATCGTAAAGAGCAACGGTTGCGTTGGGGTCTGTGTTCCAACCAACGAACTTTTTGCCGCTCTTAACAGGCTTGTAAGCATCGTCATCAGAAGGTTCGTAGTTTTCACCGATAACGCCGGTTATGGGCTGAGGATCGGAATCGAACTTGTTCTGATCATTCTTGAATGCACCGCCGTTAGGATCAAGAAGAACATCGCTGAAAACGCTGATCTCGCCAACAGTTGAGCTTACGTTAGACTTCCAGAGTTCCATTGACTTGTAACCTGACCAGTAATAAGTGTTTTCAGCCTTATACTTAAACAGGTTAACGGGAAGAGTCTGGGTGAATTTGGCGTAGGAAGCGGGAGTTGTGAGAAGACCGCCGTTGATTGTGCCTGCTTCTTTTGTTTCAACTTCACCGGCAGGAACAAAGCCTTCACCGAATCTGCCCGGAGTTTTAACGTAATCGTCTTTGTTAACTGTGAGATCATACTCGAAAACCCAGTTTGTTGTGTACTTGGGGTCATATTCGAGGATCCAGGCATAGTCATTATTTCTGTATTTCAACGGTGAGTTGATAAGATCGAAGTTATCTGCAAAGCTTGAAGTCAGATAACCGTTGGTTACGAGTTCACCGTTGGCGTTATATGTCAAATCTTTTAAATCGGTAACTCTGACAGCCTGTTCTTCAGACATGGTTGTAAGAGTGCCTTTGGAATATTCAAAGTCTGTGTTACCTGTAAGTGCAAATTTGAGTGAAGCACCTGAAGGATACTGAGCTTCGTCTACCAAGAAAAACTTTGCATTGTAAGCAAATGAAATGTTACTTGCAGCCGTGGGGAAATCGGTGTTGACATAAAGCCTTGCTTTAACCGCTTCACCGGGCTTTGCTTTTTCGGTTTCAATCCAGTTAGGATTGGTTGCTGTTCCGGCATTTCTGAAAAACTTAATTTCGAATGCCACATTGTCTTTGCCGTCTGTCAGGTACCAGTCATCGCCGTCAGCCGCAAAAGCCATGACGGAAACCGAACTGAAAGCCACAATAATTGCAAGAAGCAATGACAATGATTTTTTGAAGAGAGTCATATGTTTTTTCCTCCTTGACATAATAGATAGCATAGTCGGATACACTATCACATAATACAAGTCATTTTACCACATCATATTCTTTTTTTCAAGGTTTTTTTAAAATTTTTTATATATATTTATATATAAACAGAATAATTTGTATTTCAGAAAAATCCAACCCACAAAAGAGCCATTCCCTCTTTTGAACTGAACAAAAATAACCCCCCGCAACGCTTTCGCATTACGGGGAGTTCGGCTTAATTGTTTTCAGTTTCTGCAACACCGGTATCCATTGATTTGGCAGCTCTGATTCTGGCAAGTTCAAACATCATTGTGTCTCTTGTTTTTCCGTGAACGTTAAAGAAGAGAAGAGATACACCCTTCATGAATCTGCCGATTGCGGGAGCAAGAGCAAATACAGTCCAGATACCTGCAAGCATATCCGGGTCGGTCTGGGGAATATTGATTCCGTTTTTGAAAAGAGGCTCATAGTGAATTGCGGCAACAGCAAAAGCGCTTATCATCTTTGCAGCGGCGTTTGAAAGAATTTTGAAATATTCCATAGCCGCAGTGATGGTTGCTTCGTTTCTTACGCCTGATTTCCACTCAACGTAGTCATAAAGATCACCGTTAAGAGCGGTACTGCAGTATCTCTGAATACTGTTGAGAGATCCGCAGAAAGTGAGAGCGATAATAATCCAGATAAGGTTGAAAATAAAGTGATCTTCTCCAAAAGGCTTATAACCGACAATCCACATTATAAAGTAACATGCGCCGCAGAACATGTAGCTGCCTGCCGCAAGATTTCTCAAACCGAATTTCTTGGTAAGCTTCGGGGCAAGAGGAAGAACAAAATAGCTCGGAAGACCGGTGAAAAGACCTGCTATTGTTCCGTAAGAAAGTCTGCCCATGCAGTTAAGCCAGAAGAAGTCTTCAACCATTGTTCCCGTGCTCTTACCAACCGCAAAGAAGTTTTTGATAAGAAGAACCCACATGGGGCGGCAGGTACCGATTGTTTTGAAAGTCTTTATAAGACCCATCTGATTCATTTCCGTTCTTGAAGAAAGCGGCATTCTTTCTTTGAGCGAGAAGAAACCGTAGGTTCTGAAGCAGATTACGCACGCAACAAAGAATACGGCGCCGCCGGAGAAAATGCTTCGCGTTTCAATCGGCAATATCTGAGGCAAAAAGTCAACCAGCGCCGGGAAAAGAGACGGCAGCCATACGCCGACCAGATCAGCATAAGCATCCGTTGCGATTAGGCGGTTTCGCTCTATCGGGTTCGGCGTTATGTTGAAAAGAATAATCTGATAGCTTGTGTTATAAAAAGAGTTGGCAATTGAAACTATGTAGTTAAACATAAGAAAGCTTATGAAAAGCTGTGAATCACCCATTCCTCCGGGCAAAAGCCACGGAGAAAGAGAAGCAAAAACCCAGAACGGAAGAGTAAGGATAATGTAAGGTCTTACTCTGCCCCAACGGGTTCTTGTTCGGTCAATTATAAGGCCCGAAAGAGCGTTGTCAACCGTATCGGCAATCATGCTGACGGTTTCAGCCGCACCCCACGTTGTTTCTTTGATTCCGAGGAACGTTTTTGCAAAGAAGAAAAGTTTTTTGTTGAAAGTGTTCCACATGGTGTCGCCCATGCCGGAAAGAATATATGCAACGTAATGTTTGGGGCTAAGATAATCTTTTTTCTGATTTTCAAATTGTCTGAGAACAGCATCTTCATTTTCTGAAACGGAAGTTGTTTTAACATTATCAGCCAAAAGAAATCACCTTCCTTGAACATATAATAATCCAATATATTTTTTATTCTATCTCATACTCGAAAAAAAATCAAGCACATTGCAAAAAAAGAATTGCAATGTGCCCGGTTGTTTTTAAAGTTCTGTTGTTCCGCTCACCAAAGGTTTTTTGCTCTTGGTCTTCCAGAAGCTGTTGGCATAAATTTCAACGTAATACGTTCCCTTTTTGAGATTTTCAAAGCTTACACTGAGTTTTTCAGGCATATCGTAGAAATAATATTCGCTCCAGATAGTTGAATTACGGACAATTACGCCGTCTTCGTTCTTAACGAAAATGTTATAATCGTCAACATAATCTTTTTCAATTTTCGCCTGGTCAAAAGTAACTGTAAAGCCATCAGCCTTTACATCTGAAATTTCTGCTTTTGCGCTTTCTTCAAACCACGGTGCATCGGTTGTTTTGTAACGTGCGTCGGTATAGAGGAAGCTCGTGGGGTCCCAAGGCTTATCTATCTTCCAAACAAACGGGAAAAAGTTACCCGAAATAACGTCATAAGGATAAACTCTTACTCTGCCTTCAGCGTCAGCTTCCGTAATAAGGAACTGAGCTGCCTTTGATTTGTTAGGAGGAACCGTTCCGTATACCTTATCAAATTCGTCAAGCTCAAAATAGCTGAGAGTGCCTGTTCCCAACGATGTGAAATGCTGCTGATGAATTGAACGGGGGTCATTGATGGGAGCGTGTGAATGACCTGAATAGTCGATTACCTGAGGGTAATTCATAAGAATTGCGGTGAGTTCATCTTCACCCCAGTTTGCGCTGCCGTAAACAGTACCCATAATATGAGGATGCTGGAAAAAGAAGATAGGCTTTTTGGGGGCATCCGCAGCCGCTTTTTCAAGCTCTTTTGCAACCCATTCCTGCTTGGCTTCGTCAAAATGGCAACCCTTTGTGCTGGTTACGCTGATAAAGTGGAAACCGTTGATAACCTTATGAGTATCGGGCTCCATGTTGAAGATTTCCGCAAATCTTTTGAGAGCGCCCTCCTCACCGTCGGTCATGTATTCATGGCTTGCCATCGACAGCGTAATTTCGGTTTCGGGAGCAACGTTATCATCCAAAGTTTTCTTGAATGCGCGCATCTGAGTTTCGGAGCCGCTGGTAGCAAAATCGCCGCTCT
>Ga0233381_1000042_pt1 | contig 17470 bp, 17 predicted proteins | sample ElkDunMinimDraft_12_FD_180670 | JGI IMG/M metagenome (GOLD analysis project Ga0233381, IMG submission 180670) | Fecal eukaryotic communites from dung pellets of Tule Elk in California, USA - Elk Dung G0 | ecosystem: Host-associated > Mammals > Digestive system > Large intestine > Fecal | place... | reverse complement strand
GGGCAGCTAAGGACGGCGGCGCCGATACAAGCATGACCGTAGGCGGCAGAGATTACATCGCTGTTTACGAAAACATCCTCTTCAACGTATACGTTGATTACAACAACGGCAAGAACGTTGATGAAAACGGCAACCTTGTTCTTAAGAGAGCAGGTAACATCGCTTACGGCAAAGACCTTGAATACGGTGATTCCGATTATCAGGCAGCAGGCTTTGTTATCAGAACAGAAACATTTGCCCGCACAAACGCAAACCTTCCCTCAGAAACAGCTGTAACAACAGGCTGGAAGGTATTCTACGTTGAAAATCCCGATGATCTTTACAATCGCGAAAAGTGGGTTGAAGGATATAACAGCAAGAATGACGGCACAAACGCTTACTCAATCGTTATCTATCAGGCACAGTGGATGGATTACAGCGACTTCATCATCAGAATCAATGATACTGAAGGCAAGCTCTATCTCGGTCTTACAAAGGACTTCAAGGTTCTTTACTGGAACAACGACAAAGCATCCGATAAGGATAATGCTGTTATGAATCCCATCGAGAATAACATCATTCTCTTCTTCACAATCTCCTTCGAAAACGGACTTTCACTCACTCCGTTCTCAGTTAACGCAAGCCTCTTCACAATTGATGGTATTATCGGCCTCTTCCAGGCTCTCGGTAATGCAATCAGCGGTCTCCTTGGAGATTGGCTTGGCGACATCGAGCTTCCCTCATTTGACATCGGCGGTATCGGCGGCGGTGAAGGCGAAGGCGATGCCGGTGAAGGCGAAGGCGGCGGAATCTTCGATTTCGACTTCAACATTTCTCTTCCCTGCTAATTCGTAGGTTCGGCTTTTAAAAGCTATTTATAATAAGACCCCGTTCCGGCGTAAGCCGGGACGGGGCCTTTCCTTTGATCAGATAAAAAGAAATACGGGCCATGCTCTTCAAAGCATAGTCCGTATTTTATTGCTCAGTTCAAATTATTTGTTGATTTCGATTTTGCCGTAAAGCGATGCTCCGGCTGAATCGGAACGTGGTGCTCTTGCGGGCGCTGCGTTATCTGAATCAGAATCGTAACGTTTTTCGCTGCCTCTTCTGTAACCACCCTTGTTGTATCCGCCGCGCTTGCCGCCTTTGCTATAGCCGCCCTTGCCTGCGTTAAGAGGAGTTACGCCTTCTTCAAGAGTGATAACAACTTTGCGGTCGCTGTCGCTGCCGACGGAGTGGGAAGTAACGCCTTCAATATCCTGAACGGTTGTGTGGATAATGCGGCGCTCATAAGGATTCATGGGTTCAAGAACAACGTTTCTGCCGTACTTTCTGACTTTTGCAGCGTTCTTGCGTGCAAGCGCTCTGAGGGTGTTTTCTCTCTTTTCTCTGTAATTACCAACGTTGATTGAAACTCTCTTATATTCTTCAGAGCCTCTGTTGATAACAAGTCTGGTGAGATACTGGATAGCGTCAAGAGTTTCACCTCTTCTGCCGATTACGGAACCGTAATTATCGCCGCATTCGATGTTGATGCGAACGTCTTCGTCGTCAGCGTCAACGGTAATGGTTGCTTCTTCAACGCCAAGATTCTTAAGGATTGTCATTACGTAATCCTTTGCTTTTGCAAAGGGATCGTCTTCAAATTCATACGATGCTTTAACTTTTGCCTGAGAACCACCGAAAAGACCGAGCAGTTTTGCTTTAGGCATTTCAATAACGTCAAATTTGACTTCAGCATCTTCGGGGGCTTCAAGAGCTTTGAGAGCAGCTTCTTTTGCTTCTTCAATGCTTGCGCCTGTGCCGATAGCTTCTTTAATCAAAAAATTCACCACCAAGTAATGTTAAATCAATTGTTTTCTTTTTTATTTTTGCTTGATGCAACAAGTTTTACGCTTTCTTCTTTAGAGCGGCGTTCGATAGTTTCTTCAATCATAATCTTTGCAAGTGTCTTTTTGGGATTATAGAAGTGACCGATAATAAGGGTCGAAAGGAATCCGAATACACTTGATGCAATCCAATAAACGCCGATACCGATAGGATATCTAACAACAAACACAAGTGAAAGAAGAGGCATACCAAGCATCATGCAGCCCATCATGGGGTTGTTGGCGGCTGTGGGGTTTGTCTTCTTTTGCTTTATGTGTGAATGAATTCCGGTCAGGAGTGAAGAAATGAACGAAAGGGCAGGAACAATCCAAACAACACTGGGGAACTTGTGTTCAGAGGGAACTTCACCCAATGAAATTCCAAAAATCTGGAAATCGATGTCAGCGATTGTGTTCAGAGTTGCCTGAGATACGCCTGTAAGCTGGCCGGCATTGAACATTTCAATGAGAGTATCAATATGTTTGATTACCATGAGCTCCTGAATGATGCCGGTGTTGGCAGTTGAGGAAGCGCTCAGAGAGTTGACTGCGTTGATAAGGGCTTCAACTTCGGTTTCGGCAATTCCGAGGAAGTTGCTCAACGGGTAATAAATTGCACCGATAAGGCCGAAAAGAAGGATGAACTGAAAAATCATCGGTCCGCAGCCTGCGCTCATGGGGTTATAACCCTCACGCTGATAGAGATTCTGTGTTTCTTCCTGAATTCTTCTTTGGTCGCCTGCGTATTTTTCTTGAATTTTGCGTATTTTTGATTGCATACGCTGAGTTTTAGCCATGCCTTTTTGCTGGCTGATTGTTGACGGAACCATGAGAACTCTTGAGATAAGAGTGAGCAAAATGATTGAAATGGCATAATTTCCGAAGCCGATGCTTTCATAAATAAGCTTCAGCAAAAAACCGAAAGGTATGCCGAGAAATTCGTAAAGTCCGGTCATTTTTTGCCCTCCGTGTGAGAATGTTTCTTTGGCGGAACGGGGTCGTATCCGCCGGGGAACAAGGGGTTACATCTTAAAATTCTGCATAAAGCCATAAAAGATCCGCGGATTGCTCCGTGAACCTTGATTGCTTCAACGGCGTAATGAGAGCAGGTTGGCTGAAACCTGCAGACGGGCGGAAAAAGAGGAGAAATAAACTTCTGATAAAAACGGATAAGACCGACTAAAATCTTTTTCATCAAATATCAGCTCCCGTCTGAGCTTTGATAACCCCTAATTGCGACAGTTGCTCAGCCATAATCGGCTCAATGTCGCTGCTTTTAAGTTTTTTCGTTTTGAACCTGGCAACAAAAACAATGTCCCAATTTCCGCTGCATTGAGGGTATACCGAGGAGAATGCCGCCCGAATAATACGGCGGCATCTGTTTCTCTCTACGGCACTGCCGAGCTTTTTAGAGGTTGTGATACCTATACGGCAGCCGAGGCCCTTGTTTTTTACAACATAGGTAACCAGGCCGGGGGCAGATTTAACTTTACCCCTGCCATAAGCGCGGTGGAACTCCGTGTTTTGTTTTAAGGTTGTTGCCTTGGGCATCTTAAAACATCCCTCTCAGATTAATAGGAGAGCTGCTTTCTGCCTTTTGCTCTGCGGCGAGCGAGAACCTTGCGGCCGTTTCTGTCAGCCATTCTCTTGCGGAAGCCGTGTTCCATCTTGCGATGACGCTTTTTGGGCTGGTAAGTTCTTTTCATGTTTCTAACCTCCGTTTCACTTTTTTTGGGGGCCGATTCTCCATCGGCAAAAAACAATCACTGCCTGTCCGCTGTGGCGCAGTCAATGACTATTTAAGCATAACAAAGCAAGGGTACAGACCCTTAGGAAATTCATTATATAACAAATAATACGGTTCTGTCAACATTTTTTTATTTTATTTTATTTATGCTTGAAAAAACGGACGGGTTGTGCTATAGTATACTATGTATCGTTATCATTAAAATGCCGTATTAGCGGCTTCTAAAAATACAGGAGGGAAAAAGATATGGATTCCGTTAAGGATATGTGGAATTTGGTGTGTGAACATATCAAAAAAAGCTTGGGCGACGTTATATTTGATATTTGGATTAAACCGCTTGAAATTTTAAGCTTTGACGGCTTGCGTGCAGAAATCGGAGCAGGCGAATTTGTTAAGAAGATTGTTGAACAGCAATTTGGCGCTGAAATAAAAGAAGCGTTCAAAACCGTAACCGGTCTTGACGTTGAAATAACCTTTATTGACCCGAAAGCTGCGGAAAAAGCCAGGCAGAAAGATCCTGCTCTTCAGCCTCAGAGTGGCCTGAGCATTGAGCAGAACACGTTTGAAACGTTTGTTGTCGGTTCTTCAAACCGCTTTGCTCACGCCGCGGCTCAGGCGGTTGCCGCCGCTCCCGGTGCAGCATATAACCCCCTTTTCATTTACGGCGATTCAGGTTTGGGCAAAACTCATTTGCTTTGCGCAATAAGCAACGAAATTAAAAAGAAAAAGCCCGATGCCGATATTATTTTCACAAAGGGCGAAGATTTTGTTAATCTTGTTATCGGCGGAATTAATCTTGGCAAGAACCGCATGGATGAAATTCATGAAAAATACAGAAATTGTGACGTTCTCCTTGTTGACGACATTCAGTTTATCGCAGGCAAGCGTTCAACTCAGGAAGAATTTTTCCACACCTTCAACGCTCTGACTCAGGACGGTAAGCAGATTGTTCTGACATCTGACCGTTCGCCAAAAGACATTGACGTTCTTGATGACAGACTCAGAAACCGCTTTGAATGGGGCCTTATTGCCGACATTCAGGCGCCTGATATTGAAACAAGAATGGCTATAATTCAGCGCAAGGCAAACACTCTCGGCCTTGAATTGCCTGACGACGTTGTTCAGTTTGTTGCCGAAAAAATCAAGTCAAACATCCGCCAGCTTGAAGGTGCCGTTAAAAAGATTAATGCTCTTGTTAATATTGAGGGCGCCGCAATCAACGTGATGATGGCTCATTCAGCAATCAAAGATATAATGAACGACAGCCGCCCTGTTGCTTTTGTTGTTAACAAAATCATCAGCGAAACCTCAAGAACCTTCGGCGTTCTTCAGAGCGACATTATTTCAAAGAAAAAGGACGCCAAAACCGCCAAGGCAAGGCAGGTTGCTATTTACATAGTCAGAACGATGACCGACCTTACCCAGAAAGAAATCAGCGAATATTTTGGCGGCAGAGACAGAACAACCATTCTTTATTCGGTTGAAGCGATAACGGCAGAGCTTGAAAAGGATTCGGCTCTCCAGAAGACAATCGATATAATCATGAAGAATGTAAGAGATGCCTGATTGTTCTCACAAAGAATATACATTTTATATATAGGGGTACCACATGGGATTTTTTAAGAAGATTAACCTCGGTCTGAAAAAGACCAGAGATAACATGACGGGAGCTATCAACTCAGCTCTCCACGGCAAAAATGAAATCGACGATGAGTTTTATGAGGATCTTGAAGAAATTCTCGTAATGGCAGACGTCGGCGTTAACACCGCAACCGAAATAGTTGAAAAACTCAGGGATTCTGTTTTCAAAAAAGGTCTTCGCAAAGCAAAGGATGTTAAAAAGGAAATCAAAAGCATCGTTTCCGATTTGCTCAGCGGCGGCGAAGATATTGACATGATAACAATTCCTTCCGTTATTCTTGTTATCGGTGTTAACGGAGTAGGCAAAACAACTTCAATCGGCAAAATGGCTTCATATTTCAAGGCCGACGGCAAAAAGGTTATCCTCGGCGCAGCCGATACGTTCAGAGCCGCTGCGATTGACCAGCTTGAAATCTGGGCTGACCGCGCAGGTGTTGACATTGTCAAGCACAAAGAGGGCGCAGACCCCGCTGCCGTTGTCTATGATACAATCGAAGCCGGTAAGGCAAGAAACGCCGATATTATTATCTGCGACACTGCAGGCAGACTTCATAACAAGAAAAACCTGATGGAAGAGCTTGCTAAGATTTACAGAGTAATTGACCGTCAGCTTCCTTACGCTGACCGTGAAATTCTTCTTGTTCTTGACGCAACAACCGGTCAGAACGCTGTTAATCAGGCAAAAGAATTCAAAGACGTTGCCGAAATTACAGGCATTATTCTCACAAAGCTTGACGGAACCGCAAAGGGCGGTGTTGTTCTTGCAATCAAGAATGACCTTAAAGTTCCCGTTAAGTTCATCGGCGTGGGTGAGGGCATTGATGACCTCAGACCGTTTGACGCAAAAGAATTTGCCGAAGGCTTGTTTGAAGAAGAAAACGACGGAGAATAATAAGTATGGATTATATTATTGCAACCCATAACATGAAAAAGCGCGACGAACTTCAAAGGATTCTCTCCCCTTTGGGCATAAGAGTTCTTCTTGCCGAAGAGGCAGGTATTGAACTGACCGACGTTGAAGAAACGGGAACAACCTTTGAAGAAAACGCAATTCTTAAAGCTGAAAGCGGCTGCAAGGAAAGCGGAATGCCCTGCATAGCGGACGATTCCGGCCTTGCCGTTGACTGGCTTGGCGGCGCCCCCGGCGTTTACTCGGCCAGATATGCCGGCGAGCACGGCAACGATGACGCCAACAATCAGAAGCTTTTCAAGGCTCTTGAGGGCGTTGAGGATAAAGACAGAGGCGCTGCTTACGTCAGCGTCGTTTGCTGCGCTTACCCTGACGGAAGCAAGCTTCTTGCAAGGGGAGAATGCAGAGGCTATATCGGCCACAGCCTTATCGGTGACGGCGGCTTCGGCTATGACCCGCTTTTCTATCCCGTTGAATATAACGGAGAAAAAACAATGGCTCAGCTTACCGCTGAAGAAAAGGACGCAATCAGCCACAGAGGCAAGGCGGTGCGTGAAATTGCCGCGCAGATTGGAGGAGCGAAATAATGACGGGTAAAGAAAGAGCTCAGCTCAGAGCACAGGCAAACAGCCTTGAACCGCTTTTCCAGATCGGCAAAGGCGGAATGTCTCAGGCTCTTATTGATCAGACTGCCGATGCACTCAGAAAAAGAGAGCTTATAAAGATAAAAGTGCTTCTTGAAAGCGCTCCCGATTCACCGAGAGCCTTTGCGGATGCACTTGCCGAAGCAACCGGCAGCGAAGTTATCCAGGTTATCGGTGGCAGCATTGTTTTTTACAAAGAAAACCCCGACCTCGGAAAAGAAGAAAAGAAAAAGCCTGCCAAGAAAGGCAAGCCCCTTTCAAAGGTTAAGGCCAAGAGAGCCGCAGCCATGAAAAGAGAGGCTCTTGAGAAAAAACAGAAGAGAGATTTTTACGCAAAAAAGAGAAATTATTCCAAAACAGGCTCTTCAAACCGCAATTCTAAGTAATTTTTCACAAAAAATAAAAATTATTTTGATTAATTGCAACAATATTTCAATATTGACACACTAATATAATGCATGGTATAATCGCTAACCGGTGTGCTTAGGCTGCCGGCAGGCGGAGAGGAACATCAATGGATAAAGACAACGGCATAAAAATAATTGCACAGAACAAAAAAGCTTATCACGATTATTTTGTTCTTGAGAAACTTGAGGCCGGAATTGAGCTTTTCGGAACGGAAGTCAAATCCGTCCGTCAGGGTAAAATTAATCTCAAGGATTCGTGGTGCTTTGTCAAAGACGGCGAGATGTTTGTCAACGGCATGCATATCAGCCCCTATGAGCAGGGCAACATTTTCAACCGTGACCCTCTGAGGACAAAGCGTTTGCTTCTTCATAAAAAAGAAATCAGGCGTTTTTACGCTCAGGTCAAGCAGGACGGCCTTGCAATAGTTCCTTTAAGCGTTTATTTCAAAAAAGGCAGAGCGAAGGTAGAGATAGGGCTTTGCAAAGGTAAAAAGCTCTATGACAAGCGTGAAGTTGCCGCAAAGAAAGACGCTCAGCGAAATATAGACAGAGCAATGTCATTTCGTAATTCATAATTCGGGATTCACAATTTCGGATTCCGAATTAAAATATACGGGGATGAAAGGATTTCGACGGGGAATCCGAGCCCGGATAAGCGAGTAGCGGGGCGGGACCGCTATAAAATCCGCAATTTTCAAATTTAAACGACAACAATAAAGTTGCTCTTGCTGCTTAACTAAGCAGCCGTCTCTGCCGGAAGGACTGCGGTCCGGTAAGAGGCGTCGATCAGCAGTGAACGTGAACGGGTAACGGCGGATAGCCCGTCATGAATAATCTGTCTACTGAACGTGTAAGCCTGCCTTTCGGCGTGCACGGGAGGGAACGTTAAAAGAGAGGATACACTCGTAGAAAGTCCCTGCAGAGATTTTTCGGACGCGGTTTCGATTACCGCCATCTCCACCAGGTCAAACCTTGCACTGCGCAAGGTTTGGCAAAAACAAATGATGTATATAAGAGAAGATAAAACCGTAAAGAGAGGAGAATGTAAATGAAAAAAAGCTCAAACGCAATTGTGATTGCAGCCAGCGTTCTTGCGGTATGCTTTGTGGCCGTTGCCGCTGTGCTTCTCATCAAGTTCAGCAACTCAAAAATTGACGTGCAGGCCAACCTGCCCGAAAACGCGGTCAGCGGCGAAACCAACGCTGTTACAGAAATGATTGAGCACGTTGTTTCAACAACCGGCGAAGCATTCAGCGATTTAACGGGAGTTCCCGTTCCCACTCAGCCTGAAAGCTCAACCGCTCAGCAGACTCAGACTCAGCCCCAGTCAACCGAGGCTCAGTCCTCAACGGAACCCGAATCAACGCAGGCTCCCACAGCGCCGCCTACCGAACACGGCAAAACTGACGAGCAGGATGTTATTCAGTCAACTCCCTCAACCAATCTCCCCTCGGATATGAGCATCGCAGGTCTCTGGTATCAGGGTTATGACGTTATCGGTAAAAAGCAGTACATATTCAACGATGACAAAGACCCTAACTGCATGCAGGCAAACTTCGGTTATAACTGGCTTTATGACGTCGGCGCTAACCTGATTGACTTCCACATCGAAACCTGCAAGCTTCCCTTTGAATATAACGGCAAGCAGTACAGAGTCCAGCTTTGGAAAGGCCAGTATATTTCGGGCGAAATCGGAACAGTCGGCGGCGAAATCGGTCTTTACACAAGAGAACCCGGCAAATATTATACGCCTGACCATTACGACTGCGCACCCAAGGACGAATGGGTTTACATGGAAATGACATGTTTCTGGGATGAAGACGGCACAGGCAACTATAAATCACAGTTCACAAGAAACTATGATCTTTTCTGGTGGGCAACCGGATTTGTTGACGGCCAGCTTGCAAACCTTAGCGATACCTCACCTTTAAGAATTCTCGGCAGAATTACTTTTAAGGACGTTGAGCAGGCGAAGGCTTTTGAAGGCGCACTTGCCAACAAAGGATTTACATCGGTTTCAACTTTCAGACCCGATGTTCCCGATACATATAAGAGATACGGCAAAGACGTAATTTTTATCTGGCAGGATGTCAGATAACCAAAGATAAGTTAAGACAAAAAGGAGGAACCCAAGATGAACAGCACAACCAAAAAGATTATCATCATTGCCATTGCTGCAATCGTTGTAATCTGCGCCGCAACTGCAGGCGTACTCGTTAAGAACGGAATTGATGCCAAGGCTAACAACGAAACAACTCAGCCTACAGTCAACTACGAAGCTCCCACTCAGGAACAGAACGAGCCCCAGACTTTTGCTCCTGTTACGCTTCCTGGTCCCTCAGAGCCTGTGAGCGAAATTGTTTCAAACGTTGTTGAAGCAACCAAAAATGCAGCTAATGCAGCAAAGCCCAACAACAAGCCTGACAAGAACGAAAACGCAGGCGCTCAGACTCCCACCAAAAACCAGAGCTCCGAAGCTCCCACAAAGCTTCTTGACGATATGGGCAATATCGTTGATAACGCAATCGGTGACGATAAAGAAAATCCCGCTCTTCTCGGCTATAAGAAGAACATCGAACACGGTTATTATTACACCGACGATAAGGACTGCTGGCAGAAAAACGCAGGTTATAACGAAGTTTATGACCAGATGGCTCCCGTTGCTTGCATGTTCATCGATCAGATCCGTATCCGCTTTACATATGAACACAAGGACTGGATGATTCAGTTCTGGAAGGGTCAGTACGGTTGGCTCCTCGTTGGTGCTGAAATCGGCGTTTACACAGCTCCCGAAGGCACATACACAGGTGCAACAGGCGACGCAAACCACTATAACTGCGCTGATAAAGAAGACTGGCTTTACATGCAGCTTGATTGCTACTGGTCAGAAAACAACACAGGCAAATACAAGAAGGTATTCACCAGAGAATACGATAAGTATTGGTGGGCAACCGGCTTTGTTAAGGGCCAGCTTACAAAGTATTCAGCTCCCAGAACCGAACTTAAGGTTAGAGGCAGAATCACATTCAAGTCACAGGAAATGGCTGACCTCTTTGTTATCGGTCTCAGACGCAGCGGATTCTTAAGATCGGCTGACGTAAGCAACATGGTTGACGATTCATACTATCAGAACGGTGCTGACGTTACCGTACTTTGGTCAACAATCGAGCATGACTGCTTTGTTGGTTATGGAGAATAAACAAGGTTTTATTTCCTTGTTTGGCAATATATAACAAAAAATACGCCCTATTTATTCATTTTTTATAAGAAAAAAGGTTGACAATATGCTTAGCATATGTTAATATAAATTAACAATTGTTGCTCTTGCAATCTATACATTGAAAGGAATGGTTCAAAATGAAAAAAGCACTTGCAATTGTACTCACACTCGTAATGGCTTTCTCAATGTCAGCTATGGCTTTTGCTGCTGAAACAGACACAGATGCTCCCGTAGTTCTTAAGTGCGGTTACTGTGGCTCAACTTACACAACAGAAGCTGAACTTGTAGCTCACCAGGCTGTATGCGTTGATGCTGCAACAGATGAAAACGAATGCGAATACTGTGGCGCAACATTCTCAGACGAAGCTCTTTACAACGCTCACGTTGACGCTTGTGAAGAAGATCACGACCTCGTTAACCTCACCATTAAGGACATCGTTGATGCTATCATCGCTATCATCGAATCCGAAAACGGTCAGTGGAACGACATCGAATCAGTCATCACAAAGCTCATGGATCTTGCTAAGAGCGGTCTCGATGCTCTTACAGACGCTGAAGTTAAGGGTCTTGTAGAAGATCTCGAAGGCATCCTTGGCGGTGACAACGATCTCCTCAACGCTCTTAAGCAGAAGATCAAGGATCTCTATGCTGGTGAATGCGCAACTGAACCCACAGAAGCTGAAAAGGCTCCTGACACAGGTTCATCAGTAGCTGGTATCGCTGCTTTCGCAGCTGTTTCAGTAGCTGCTGCTGCTGCTTTCGTTTGCACAAAGAAGAGAGCATAATTTAAGCTGAACTTTAATTAAATTAGCGCAAGAATTTAATTGAAATAGCTTAGCGGAGTATCTTTGGATACTCCGCTTTTTCTTTGCTTACGCAAAGCATATTATGATAACAAGAAAGCCCCCGATGTTCAAAAAAAGCATCGGGGGCTGTTTTATTTTGATTAAAGGTTTTCAACAAGTTCTTTAAGATAGGCTTTGAAATCTTCGCCGATTTCGGGGTGTTCAAGAGCAACTTCGCAGTTAGCCTTCATGATGCCGAGCTTGTTACCCATGTCATAGCGCTTGCCGTCAAAATCATAGGCAATGAGTTCGCCTTTTTCGCCAAGCTCGCTCATAATGTCGGTTAGATAAAGCTCCTTGCCTTCGGGCGTTTCGGCAAGGCCTTTTTCTAACATTCCGAAAACTTCGGGGGGAAGAACAACTCTGCCGAGGATGGCATAGAGCGAAAGAATCTGGTCAGCGGTGGGTTTTTCAATGATTCTGTGGCAATCCATGGCTCTTTCTTCGCCTTCAATGGGAGTAACGTCAAGTGTGCAGTAAAGCTTGATAAGCTCTTCGGAAACCTCTTTTACACCAACTATGCCTTTGCCGTATTTTTCATAGCAACGGCAAAGCTGAGCGGTTACGGGGTCTTCTGAAATGATAACGTCGTCACCGTAAAGAACAACAAAGGGTTCGTCGCCAACAAAGCTTTTGCCGCAAAGGATGGCGTGGCCGAGACCTTTTGTTTCTTTCTGGCGGACAAAATATATGTTTGCAAGGTTTGCGCAGGCTTTAACGTCTTCATAAAGCTTTTCTTTTGAGGGGTTGCCCTTAAGCTGAGTTTCAAGCTCAAAAGAATGGTCGAAATGATCTTCAATGGCGCCCTTGCCTCTGTTTGTGATAATAAGAATATCTTCAATTCCTGCCGCAACCGCTTCTTCAACAATATACTGAATTGCGGGCTTGTCAACAATGTTGAGCATTTCTTTGGGAACAGACTTTGAAGCGGGAAGAACTCTTGTTCCGAGGCCCGCTGCGGGGATGATAGCTTTTCTGACTTTCATTTCACTAGTCTCCTGTTCTTATTCTACATAAATTGATTTGCGATATATACAAGCAGCTGCATCAGCACTTCCATGCCGAGAAAGCATGTGAAAAGCGCTATCAGCGAAACGCCGCCTCTGCGCATGGTCATAAGTTTTCGGAACGCAACGGAATCGGTTGATTTATAAATTGTCTGAATATCGTCCGTTGCTTTTTTATAATAGAATCTGTTTGCCGTCAGGGCGCATATCAGGCGCTCAATGATTGAAATTCCGATAAGAATCGCTTCGCACGGAGCGGCTTTTCTGAAGAATTCATTTGAAGCCTGGCGTGCCTTTTCGATGTCATCCTGAGCAGGCACCTGAGAATCAGAAACCTGAATCGATTCGATTGCGGTGTAATATTCCTCAGTAGCCGTTAAAAGCTTATCCTGAACGCCGTAAGTCAGCAAAGAAACCGAAACAAAAAGAACCGCAAAGAAAATGCCGGCTTTGTAAAGCTTTCTGTAAAAGAACCAATACGGAGCAAGAAAGAAGGCAGCCCAGTTGAACGCTGTTTTCTTTCCGTCGGCAAGCTTTTTGAATTTGGGTAAATATCTACGGGATGATGACTGAACATACCGTGCAAGGTTGTCAGCTTTGGTTGAGCCGATCATATCGTCGGGCGCAAATCCCGTTGAATCGAGAAACGGATTGTCATCTGTGGCGGCGGAAAGGGTAAGCGGCGCGCCGCATTCAGAGCAGGAAAATGCGTTGGCAGGATTCTTTCTGCCGCAGAATGTGCACGTGACATCCTCTTTTGATTCCGGTTGAGCAAGAAGGGCGCCGCAGCTTCCGCAGTGAAGAGCGTCTTTTGGATTTTCGCTGCCGCAGATGTGGCAGACGGCTGAATCATAGTCTTGGCTCTCGGCAGCAGCCTCAGCCGGCTGAGCTTCGGGTTGAGCTTTTGATTTTTTGGCTTTGCTCCATACGTATCCTTCAGCGTGGAGTTCTTCGTTTACGCAACGGTTGTTCTCTTTCCAGCATTCTCTGTGATGAGGGGTTGCGCAGACAGGGCAGACAACAATATCGTCACCCTCAGCGAATTCTTTGCCGCAGGATTTGCAAGTCTCTTTTGTGTAATCCATGTGATTCCTCCTTTGCGGCTTTTTTACATCATAATTATACATCATATATTCTACCTAATATTTAACTAAATTTCAATTATTAATTAAAAAATAATTTTAACTTCTTTACATTCCGCTTGTTTTTCGTTATAATACATAATGAAATATTACGCATTAGGAGATAATATATGATTCAGTTTGAAGAATTAAGACTTTCAGTTCTTGAATATGAAGAAAAATTGAAGCAGCTTAGAGAGGCACTCGGTCTTGACGCAATGACAGCCGAAATCGAAACCCTTGAAGAGCAGACCGCTCAGGACGGTTTCTGGAACGACCTTGCAAATTCGCAGAAGGTTCAGCAGAGAATAAGCCAGCTTAAAAATAAGGTTGAAGCATACAATTCACTTGAGGGCGAATATAACGATTCGCTCGTGCTTATTGAGCTTGCAGACGAAGCTGAAGACCTCGATATGTTTGACGAATGCAAGGATGCTGTTGACAGCTTTGTTAAGAAACTTGACGAAATAACTCTCAGCACGCTTCTTTCAGGCGAATATGATGCCAAGAACGCAATTCTGACATTCCATGCCGGCGCCGGCGGAACAGAGGCTCAGGACTGGAACCAGATGCTTGTCCGTATGTATCAGCATTGGGGCGAAAAGCACGGCTTTAAGGTAAGCACTCTTGACTTCCTTGACGGCGATGAAGCGGGCCTCAAATCGGCAGTTCTCCTTTTTGAGGGCGAAAATGCTTACGGTTATCTCAAAGGCGAAATGGGCGTTCACCGCCTTGTAAGAGTTTCTCCTTTTGACGCTTCCGGAAGAAGACACACTTCTTTTGCTTCGCTTGAAGTTATGCCTGAAATTGACGATGACATCGAAGTTGAAATCAACCCCGATGACCTTAAGATAGACTATTACCGCTCCAGCGGTGCAGGCGGCCAGAAGGTTAACAAAACCTCATCGGCTGTCCGCATTACCCATATTCCCACCAACATCGTTTGCGCCTGCCAGGTTGAAAGAAGCCAGCATCAGAACCGAGAGGTTGCAATGAAGATGCTCAAATCAAAGCTTATTGAAATCAAAGAAAGAGAGCATCTTGACAAAATTGACGATATTAAGGGTGAGCAGAGAGAAATTGCATGGGGCAGCCAGATCCGTTCCTATGTTTTCATGCCTTACACCCTTGCCAAAGACCACAGAACAGGCTTTGAAAGCGGTAATATCAACGCTGTTATGGACGGCGACATTGACGGATTTATCAATGCCTACCTTAAAATGGAATCGCTTAAAAAATAATCCCCGTGTGCCGGAGGTTAAAGCATGAAGATTATTGATATTTCAAAAAAATTCTTTTCCTGCGACGTTTATCCCGGCGACCCTGAACCGAAATCGGAGCAGGTCTGTTCAATTGATAAGGGCGATGTCTGCAACCTGACCTCTGTCAGCGCAGGCGCTCATACGGGCACTCACATTGATGCGCCGCTGCATTTTATTCAGGGCGGCGAAACAATTGAAAACCTGCCGCTCGAGGCATTTATAGGCCCTTGCAAAGTGATTAAAGTGCCGTCCGGCGTTATTACCGGAGACTACGTTGACCGCTTCTTCCCCAAAAGCTGTCAGCGCTTGCTTATAAAAGGTGGCTCAAGAGCATTTTTTATGGATTCGGCGGCTGAAGAAGCCATTCAGAGAGGCCTTTTGCTTATCGGAACGGACGCTCTCTCGGTCGGATCAAAAGGGAATGAAGCTGCGCCGCACAAAGCTTTTTTGCAGGCAGGCGTTGCAATTCTTGAGGGCCTTGACCTGAGCGAAGTTGAGCCGGGAGAGTATTTTCTTTTTGCTCCGCCCGTTGCATATGACGGAATCGAAGCCGCTCCGGCAAGAGCTGTTCTGATTTCTGATTATATATTCTGGTCAAAAAAATCATAACATCTGCGCATATGCGCCCATCCGAGGTGTGAAATGAAACGCATTTTTGATTTTACGGTGAGCCTGATACTTATTATATTGCTTATTCCTGTTTTTCTTTTGCTTGCGGTTATTATTTTTATTGATGCGGGCTCGCCCGTGATATATAAGCAGTACCGAGTCGGCAAGGATAACAAGCTTTTTTATGTTTATAAATTCAGAACAATGAAAACCGATACAAGAATTGCCGCAACGGCGGATCTTACCGAAGCGGATTCCTGCATCACCAAAAGCGGCAGATTCCTCAGAAAAACAAGCCTTGACGAACTGCCTCAGCTTTTCAACGTTCTTAAAGGGCAGATGAGCTTTGTCGGTCCCCGTCCGCTTATCCCCGAAGAAAAGGAAATAAGAAAGCTCAGAGCTGAATATAACGTTTATTCCGTACGCCCCGGCATAACCGGCTGGGCTCAGGTTAACGGCAGAGACGATCTTTCAATAAAAGAAAAAGCCCTGTTTGACAAAGAATACGTTGAAAAACAGAGCTTGGGATTCGATATTAAAATTTTGTTCAGAACCGTTGCGGTTGTTCTGAAAAGAGAAGGCATTTCAGAAGGCGGAGAAGCCGATAACAAGCGCAGGCCCTGATTATTCTGCCACTCCGAGATATTCTTCAAAGCATTGGCCGCTTTCTTTCATTGCTTTTGCGGCTTCAACGCCAACGTAGCGCCAATGCCACGGTTCATAGATTATTTTGGTTATATGCTGTTTATCCTTTGGGTAACGCATTATAAATCCGTAATCGGCGGCGTTTTCGCAAAGCCAGTCAAAAGCAACGGTCAGTTCAAATTCTTCTTCGAGTGAAAGAATATCCATTGCCAGCCCTGCGTTATGCTCGCTTGTTCCGGGCGGCAGAACAATGGTTGCGGCAATCTGAGTTGCTTCTGCTTTGCTGTAACCTTGCTCAAGATAATAATTGATTTTTGATTCAAAGTTATTTGTCTGGCGTTCAACCGAGCGGTAACCCGAAACTGGCGAAAGAACAATTCCGTCCTCAAGCGCCGCAAGGTACATTGCGTTATAATGCGGTGCAACCCTGTGATCGAGCTTCAGGCTGTCGGGGTCAGCTTCAATTGACGGTGCAAGAGTAACCTCAAAACCGTCTGGCAGAATATAATCTCTGTTAACAAGCAGCATATACCACGGTTCAACGGACACGTCGGCATAAGCCGGGTTGAAGCCTGCGTATGCATAGGCGTACTCGGCATCGGTTGCTGTTTCGGTGTCAGTTGCCGTTTCGGCATCGGTTGCCGTGAAAACAGTCGAATCCTTATCAATATATGATTTGAAATAGCCGCCGTCCTCCTGAAAAAGAAAGGTTGCTGCGAGGACAACAAGAGAAACAAGAATAAATATAAATTGTTTCATTCCGTTTTAAGCGCCTCCGTGAAAATTAATTCACGCATATTTTAACCCGAATAAAAGCGGTTGTCAAATAAATAACCGCATTGTTAATAAAAAATTTCAATTGGAAATAAAAACCGAAGGGAGAGAATTCTTTGAAAGTAAATGAAACCGTAAAGAATTACGAGTCTGAAAGAAGAATGTATGCAAACTATGTTCTCAGAAACATTAAGAAAGTTTGCAAAGAGGTCGGCCCGCGTGACGCAGGCAGCCCCGAAGAGCTCAAAGCTCAGGAATGGATGGCTGAGGACCTGAAAACAAGCTGCGACGAGGTGAAAATCGAGCCTTTTGACGTTCATCCCAGAGCATTCATGGGCTGGATTGATATAATGGTTTTCTGCGCAACGGTTGCAGCCGCGCTCTTTTTCGGAGCACATTTTCTGCCTGATTTTGCAAAGCCGATGCTTATTGCAGGCGTTGTTCTTATTGCAGTTTCTTTGGTTTCGGTTGTTGCCGAATTCCTTTTTTACAAAAAATTCCTTGATGCTTTTACGAAGAAAAAGACTTCTCACAACCTTATCGGCATCAGAAAAGCTTCAGGCGAAGTTAAGCGCCGCATAATTTTTGCCGGCCATGCCGATTCGGCAATGGAATGGCGTTTCACATATTGGGGAGGCCCGAAGCTTGTTGTTCCGTCAATTGTTATGGGTTTTCTCGGTGTTCTTTACGTTGGTGTTTCAAGCGTTATTGCTCTTGTTTTTGCGTTGACCGATAAATTTGAAGGTAACAACGTTATCTGGATTCTTTCAATCGTTGCCGTTTGCTTTATT
>Ga0233381_1000038_pt1 | contig 18952 bp, 12 predicted proteins | sample ElkDunMinimDraft_12_FD_180670 | JGI IMG/M metagenome (GOLD analysis project Ga0233381, IMG submission 180670) | Fecal eukaryotic communites from dung pellets of Tule Elk in California, USA - Elk Dung G0 | ecosystem: Host-associated > Mammals > Digestive system > Large intestine > Fecal | place... | reverse complement strand
AAACCTACAAGCATTGGGACAAAAGCTTTTCCCGGAAGACCTAAAAAACGCATGATGCGATCGGCAACAAAAGCGGCACGAGCCATGTAACCAGAATCTTCAAGAATTGAAAGACAAAGGAACATGAAAAATACAACTGGAACAAATGTGGCGACCGTTTGAATACCCGTTCCAACTCCAGAAGCTAATAGCGCAATTAAAAAATCCGGAGCACCAATTGATTCTAATAACAATGCTAAACCATCTACGAAAACAGCACCAAAAAGCACATCAAAGAAATCAATAAATGCACTTCCTACTGTAACGGCGACCCAAAAGACCAAATACATCACAAGTAAAAACAAAGGTAAAGCAAAAATACGATTTAAGAAAATTTTATCTAATTTATCTGTCATCGTTTCTTTTTTTAATTCCGCCTTTACCACAGACAAAACGACTTGGCGAATATAAGCATAACGAGAATCTGCTAAAGCAAATGCTGGGTCTTCATTTAAAGTCGTTTTTATTTTTTCTGCAGAAACTTCTATTCCCTTTTGATTTACTTTTTCTGTAATGACAGGCAAACCTGATAAATACTGAACAGAAACCCAACGAGAAGAAACATTTAATTCTCTCGCGAGTGAAGAAAAAGCTGGAGTGATTGAAGCAATTTCTTTTTCAATAAGTTCTGAGTGTTGCATTTCTTTAGGCAAGCCTAAATCTTCTTTTAAAACCTGCGCTAATCGACGTACAAATTTCGCACAACTTTTTGAAGAAACCGCTGTCAAAGGGACAACAGGCACTCCAAAAGTTTTAGACAATTCGTCTAAATCAAGTACCAAACCACGCTTATTTGCTAAATCCATCATATTTATGGCAAGAACCATTGGAACATGCATTTCAGCAAGTTGCGTAGTTAAAAACAAATTACGTTCTAAATTGGTCGCATCTAAAATATTGATAATTAAATCAGCATCTCGAGAAAGCAAATAATCAAGTGCGGCACGTTCGTCTTCACTATTAGCAAGTAAAGCATAAATACCAGGAATATCAACAACTCTTATTTTTCTACCATCTAATACAAAAGAGCCTTCCTTTTTTTCTACAGTAACTCCTGGCCAATTACCCACCACCTGATTTGAGCCCGTCAAAACATTAAATAACGCAGTTTTTCCGCAATTTGGATTTCCAGCAATCGCAATAGTAAAATCTTTATTCATCACACACCTTCTTTAATTTCAAAACAGAAGCTTCCTGTTTCCGTAAAGACAAGCGATAAGACATCACAAGTATTTCAACCGGGTCTCCAAAAGGAGCAACATGAAGAACTTTAATAATACGATTTCTCAACAACCCCATTGCTAATAGCTTGAACTTGTAATTGATATTACCACCTTCTCGATAACCTACGATTTCAGCAGAATCGCCCGGTTTTAAATCTCGAAATTCAACACATTCCGTATTCCATTCCTTCATAGAACCAGATTTACAACCACAAGAACAGTTCATTAAAAAGCCTCTTTTATTGTTAGCCATAGCTAACTTTAAAAACTTTTCCAAAATTAGTCAAGGCTAACTTCTGTTTTTTTTCAAAAATTTTAAAAAACACACTCTCACTTACAAGGATATAGACGTAAACGCCGCACGCGTCTATTTTAAAGTTTCAAAACATGCTTTCTAAAAGCATACAGAAATTTCTACCGACATAGCTTTTTACGGAAAGGTGATTCGAAATAAATTTCGAATCGTCGACAAACCTTTTTATGCTAAAAGAACACTTGCCAACAGATCGCCGCACTGCGTTCGCGATGACAACTTGTTGTTATACTTGCCCGCGATTCTTGATCGCAGTTCTTGCTCGAGCCCCTTGTCATTGCGAACCCCAAACGGGGTGAAGCAATCTGCTTGCTAACAGATGGCCGCGAGGCACAAGGCCTCTCGCCATGACAACCCTACACTTGCCACAAGTTTCTTGTCATTGCGATGGAACGTAGTGACAGAAGCAATCTCATTGTCGACAGATCGCCACACTATGTTCGCGATGACAAGTTGCCAGCAGATGGCCACGTCGTCTTTAAAAGACTCCTCGCCATAACAATTCACTCTGCGTTCGCCATGACAAGAACTCTTTTAGCAAAGAAACAAATCTTCTTTCAAAAGATTCATTCCTTTTTAAAATGAGATTATTATTAAATTTCAACTATGCGGATTTTGTGGTGCATTTTTCTTTTGATTTTTATCATAGCTTGTTCTATGCCTACGCGGGGTGGTTATGACAGAGCAAGCGGAAGGTATGTAAAAAAGGAAACACCTAAAAAATCACATAAAACAAAACAGCGTTCACAAGAAGTTTCCCAAGAAGTTTCGCAAAAGTCCCATTCTACACAAACTAATGAAGACAAAACGCAAGAAAAAACCACAACACAGTCAGATGGTTCTGTTTGGGAAAACGCTGCCAAACCCTGGATTGGCACTCCTTATCGTTATGGAGGCTCTTCAAAATCAGGCGTTGATTGTTCTGGTTTTGTAATGCAGATTTATAAGGAAGTCCGCGGAATGTATTTACCCCACAAAGCTTCAAAAATGTATGATATGGGGAAAAGCGTTTCAAGAAGTGATTTGAGAGAAGGCGACTTGGTATTTTTTGGTAGTTTTTGGGAAATAGACCATGTTGGAATTTACCTGTCAGGAGATCGTTTTGTACATGCAAGTTCTTCAAAAGGGGTAATGATTTCTCCAATGGATAATGTTTATTGGGAAAAACGCTACCAAGGAGCTAGGAGATATTAATGAAAAAGAAAATAGCATTTCAAGGCCGTTGCGGTGCTTATAGCGAAAGCGCAGCTTACCATTTATTTGGAACAGATATTGAAGTAATACCTGTTGATACATTTGAAGAAATTTATGAACAAATTGCAAATGGTTCCGTTGATGGCGGAGTGGTTCCTATTGAAAATTCTACCGCTGGCTCTATTTATGAAAATTATGATTTGCTCTTTAAATGGCGTCTCCCCATTGTTGCTGAAGTGAAACTTCAAATTTCCCACGCACTCTGCGTTTTGCCTGGAACACAAATTGAAAATCTCAAAAAAATCATAAGCCACCCTCAAGGACTTGCTCAATGCAGCTTGTTTTTTGAAAAACACCCTCATATAGAAGCGTCTGCTTTTTATGATACCGCCGGGAGTGCAGAAGCAGTCGCTTTAGCAAAAGATTCTACACTTGGCGCCATTGCTAGTAGTTATGCTGCCAATGTTTATGGCTTAGATGTTTTGGCCGAAGGGATTGAAAATTTACCAGGTATTAACTTCACTCGTTTTTACGCACTCCAAAAAGAAGCACGTCCGTTTGAAAAAACAGAAAATTTGAAAACTACATTGCTTTTCACTTTAGCAAATTCCGGGAAATCCGGAGCTCTTTATAACGCTCTTGGTTGCTTTGCAAAACGCAATTTGAATTTGACAAGAATTGAAAGTCGCCCACACCCAGACAAACCTTGGGAATATATTTTCCACATGTCTTTTGAAGGTAATCCAGAAGAAACTCTTGCTAGCGAAGCTTTAAAAGAACTTGGTGAATATGCTGATTTCATTTACCTTTTAGGAACATTTAAAGGCGGCGAAATAAAAAAATTAGAATACGAAAAAATAGGAGTTTAATATGGAAAGAATAGATAACAGACAAAATAATGAAATGCGTTCTATTAAAATGACGCCAGGTTTTATAAGTAGCGCAGACGGTTCTGTTTTAATTGAAATGGGAAACACCCGCGTTATTTGCAACGCCACCCTTTTACCAGAAGTTCCTGGTTGGTTGAAAGGCCGCGGTACTGGTTGGGTAACTGCTGAATATTCTCTTTTACCGCAAAGTACAAACAAACGCGTAGATAGAGAACGCAAAGGTGCTTCTGGTAGAACTCAAGAAATCCAACGTTTAATTGGTCGTTCTTTGCGTGGTGCTGCTGATTTAGCAGCCCTTGGTGAAAATGCAATTGTTGTAGATTGCGATGTTATTCAAGCTGATGGAGGAACACGCACCGCAAGTATTATTGGCGGTTTTGTTGCTTTAGGCTTAGCGCTCAAAAAAATCAAAGCCAATCTCGGCATTGAACAGCAAATTTTAAAATACGCTATTAGTGCTATTTCTGTTGGAGTTGTAAAAGGTGAAGCTTTGCTTGACCTTTGCTATGTAGAAGATAGCGCTGCCGATGTTGATATGAATGTTGTAATGCGCGATGCAAAAGAATTTATCGAAGTCCAAGGCACTGGTGAACACGCAGCATTTAACAGAAAAATGCTCTCTACATTGTTGGACTTAGGTGAAAAAGCCTGCTCTGAAATTTATTCAATGCAAATGAATTTACTCGGTGGTGAACTTCCTTAATTTCTTTACATAAAAAAAGAGCTTCTTTCAACAGAAAGGAGCTCTTTTATTTTAACTATTTAGCGGTCTTTTCTATCGACCCAAGGTCTTAAAACTTCTCCTGTATAAATCTGCCTTGGGCGATTAATTTTAGAGCATGGGTCATCGTGCATTTCTTTCCAATGAGCAATCCAGCCCGGTAAACGACCAATAGCAAACATTACAGTAAGCATATTTGTCGGAATACCCATTGCGCGATAGAGAATACCCGAATAGAAATCTACGTTAGGGTAAAGCTTACGTTCAATAAAGTAATCATCTTTTAATGCACGTTCTTCAAGTTCTGTTGCAATATCCAACAATGGGTCATGTTCGTGTTCACGTTCAAAAACTTGGTGCATGAGTTTCTTTAAAACTTTTGCTCGTGGGTCATAACTTTTATAAACACGATGTCCAAAACCAGAAAGACGGAACGGGTCATTTTTATCTTTTGCTTTTTCCATCACTTGCTGGACTGTCATTCCACTTTGTTGAATGCGCAATAAAGTTTCAAGAACAGCTTGGTTCGCACCACCATGTAAAGGGCCCCAAAGAGCGCAAATGCCTGCACAAATACTTGCATACAAGCTCGCCTGAGAACTACCAACCATTCGAACGGTTGAAGTAGAACAATTCTGTTCATGGTCAGCGTGAACAATAAGCAATGTATTTAAAGCCTTTTCCATAATTGGATCTGGATTGTAAGGCTTTGCTTTGCTAGAAAACATCATGTTCAAGAAGTTTGAACAATAGCTTCGTTCGGCTTCTGGGTAAACAAATGGTTCACCAATACTTGCTTTATAAGTAAAAGCAGCAATTGTACGAATTTTAGAGATAAGCCCGACAGTCGTCAAATCAAAAACATCTGCTTTATTGTCATCGTCATAAAAACGAGGAGTAAAAAGCCCGACCGCATTCACAATAGAACTTAAAATTCCCATTGGGTGTGCTGAAGGAGGCATTTCTCTGAAAAAATGCAATAAGTTTTCATGAATCAATGCATTTTCTGTAAGCATTGTGCGAAAGCGCATCAATTGGGCTTCTGTCGGAAGTTCTCCATAAATCAAGAGCCAAGCGACTTCTGGGAATGTTGCTTTTTCTGCTAAATCTTCAATAGCATAACCGCGATAACGAAGAATTCCATTTTCGCCATCAACAAATGTAATCGCACTTTTAGTGCTACCTGTATTCAAGTAACCATAATCAAGTGTTACAAGCCCGGTTTTTTTACGAAGTTCAGAAACATCAAAAGCTTTTTCGTTTTCGCTTCCTTTTAAAACAGGAAACTCAAAATCTTTTCCATCAAAACTTAACTTTACTTTATCTTCCATAAAAAATTCTCTTATGCACGAAGTTTCAAAATTGCCTGGTAGATATTTTTAAACATCTGTGGAATTTTATCTGTTGGGACAGAAGAGAAAGCTAGGCGCACAAGGCCAGACAACACAATTACACCTGTGCTGTAATTAGCTATCAATTCTTTACGCAAGATTTCAGCATCAACACCTATTGGACGAACACACATAAAGTAGCCGCTATTAAAAGGCATTGATTCAAAAGCATCTTTATATTCCGGATGCTTTTCAAAAACGTCTAAAATAACATCGTAACGTTTTTTTAAAGTATTGAACTTTTCTTGTTTTTGAGCTAAATAATCTTCACTCTGGTAAGCCGCAAGAAGAATCTTCTGAGAAATGCTTGGTGCATTAGAAATGTTACCACGAACAACACCAGCTGCTTTAGCTTCCATAGCTTTAAGTTGAGAATCTGTAGCGCCTTTCCAGGCAAAACTCATAAAGCCCACACGGAATCCCCAAACGTAATCTTCTTTTGTAGGACCGTCTAATTTGACAGCTAAAAGGTTTTCACTCGCATCAGCTAATTTGGCAAAAAGCGATTCTGTATAAACGCCTTTTTCATAAACAAGTCCAAAATAAGCGTCATCTAACAAAGCAACAACAGGCGTTCCACTTTCAGCGGTTTCTTTTAAGATATTAGCGATTTTTTCTGCTTCTTGTTCTGTTGCTGTGTAACCAGTCGGGTTGTTTGGGAAATTAAGCAAAACAACCTTTTTACCTTCACCTTGCAAAGCTGCTTTTAAAGCGTCTGTATCAAAGCCACCATTTTTAAAAGTATTGAAAGTCTTTAACTTTGCATTTTGACCATTTTCAAAAACAAGTTCATAATTATCCCAATAAAGGTCAGGCAAAATCACTTCGTCGCCTTCATCTAAGAAAAGATAAGCCGCACAAGAAATCGCATGCGTAAGAGCCGCTGTTACAACTGGTGAAGAAAACTTTTTACCTTCAATAGAAGGATTTTTTCTTAGAATTTGTTCTTTCCAAGCAGCACGCAAATTAGGGTCACCAAAACTAGGTGAATAAAGAAAACTAGACTTTGGCAAATTTAACGCTGATTGCACACAGGCAAGAGTCAATGGAGAACCATCGTCTTCAAGAGCTGTTCCTATCGTTGCATTGATACTAGCACCTTTTGCTTCTGCACCTTGCCCAAGAATTCCTTTACTTGGGAAAAATATGGCTTTTCCTTTTGAAGAAAGCATATCCAAAATACGGCAACTATTCATAGAAAGGTCTGCATTAAGAGATTCAGCAAGAGGATTATAGTTCATACTAAAATACCTTATAAAAATTTTTACCCGTTCAATGATAGAAATTTTTGAGCCATTCAATACACAAAAAAGGCGTTCACTAAATAAATCCCTAAATTAAAAGCAAAATAATTCAACTTAAACCAAAAAATTTTGTCCAAAATTCTCCAATAAATTTATTTTTAAGGCATCTTCGGGGCTTTTTTTATTTTTTCTAAAAACAAGTCCTTTTACAAGGTATTATCAAAAAGGTTTTATTATGCAAGAAATCGATTGGAAAAACCTCCCTTTTGGCTACGCAGACACTGACTACAATGTCCGCTGTTATTATCGCAATGGTTCTTGGGGGAAAATTGAAGTTTCCTCTTCAAACAATATTAACATTCACATGGCTGCTACTTGCTTGCATTATGGACAAGAAGGCTTTGAAGGTTTAAAAGCATACACAGGCAAAGACGGCAAAGTCCGCATTTTCCGTTGTGAAGAAAACGCTCTTCGTATGCAAAAAACAGCTGAACGCGTTTTAATGGCAGCTCCTCCTGTAGAACTTTTCCGCGAAATGGTACACAAGGTAGTCCAATTAAACGCTCGTTTTATTCCTCCTTATGGACACGGCGCAACGCTTTACATTCGCCCACTACTTATCGGGACAAGCCCAGAAGTTGGCGTAAAGCCTTCTGAAGAATACTTGTTAATCATGTTCGTTGTTCCTGTCGGACCTTACTTCAAAGAAGGGTTCAAACCTGTAGATATGATGATTTGTAGAGATTTTGATAGAGCAGCTCCACAAGGGACAGGCACTGTTAAAGTCGGCGGAAACTATGCTGCTAGTTTGCAATCTTTAGCTATTGCTAAAAAAGCTGGTTTCTCTTCTACAATTTATCTTGATGCAAAAGAAAAGAAATACATTGATGAATGTGGCCCGGCAAACTTCTTTGGTATTAAAAACAAGACTTACATTACCCCACAATCAGAAAGTATTTTGCCTTCTATTACAAACAAGAGTTTGCAACAACTTGCAGAACATTTAGGGTATAAAGTTGAAAAACGCCCAGTTCCTTTCGAAGAACTTGCTGAATTTGAAGAAGTCGCTGAATGTGGAACCGCTGCGGTCATCACGCCTATCAGAAAAATTGTTGACCCGATTGCCAATAAAACATTCACTTATGGCGATCCAGAAACTCCAGGCCCAGTTTGCACTGAACTCTATAACGTTTATACCGCTATCCAATTTGGTGAAACCGAAGATATTTTTGGTTGGACTGAAGTAGTTGACGTTTAACAAAAAAAACTTTTGACCAAAAAGGCATTCCTTATTGGAATGCCTTTTAAATTTTTGCTATTTGCTTTGCCGCAGTAACCCGCGCTTCGACAGTTAGCCCGCATGCGGTAACGCCCCACTCGACTTGTGGCTACTTTACCACAATGTTCACGAGTTTGCCTGGAACCACGATGGACTTCACAACAGTCATACCCTTGATAAATTCCTGAACGCGTTCATTTTCCATGGCGAGCTTTTCAAGCAATGCCTTGTCCATATCGGCAGAAACAGTTTCACGTGCGCGAACTTTGCCGTTCACTTGGAACACGACTTCTACAGTATTGTCAACTGCTTTAGAAGCATCTGCTTTGGGCCAAGAAACATTCGTTAAAGAACCTTCATGCCCGAGAATACTCCACATTTCTTCGGCGATGTGTGGAGCAAATGGGTGCAAGAGTTTTACGAACGTTTCGCATGGTTCGCGGTAACGCTTGTCCATCTTCATCATTTCGTTATTGAAAATCATAAGCTGGCTAATCGCTGTATTGAAACTCATTTCTTCAATATCGCTAGTGACTTTCATAATGCTCTGGTGCATTACTTTTACAACAGATTCCGGAGCCACTTCATCTACAAAAACCGGGGCAGAATCTTCTTCGCCAATAACAGCACGCCAAGCACGATTTAAGAAACGGTTCATGCCTTCAATGCCTTTTACTTGCCAAGGTTTTACGGCATCGAGTGGACCCATAAACATTTCATACAAACGAAGGCTATCAGCGCCGTAATCACGCACTACATCGTCTGGGTTTACAACGTTCTTCAAAGACTTACTCATTTTCGCAATGATTTGCTTGAGTTCAATGTCTGTGCCTATTTTGAAGAATTTACCGTCACGTTCTTCTACTTCATCAGAAGGAACTTTAGAACCGGCGGCATCTTCGTAAGCGTAAGCGAGAATCATACCTTGGTTGAAAAGTTTTTGGAATGGTTCGTCAGTAGAAACAAGACCTAAATCAAACAAGACTTTATGCCAGAAACGGCTATAAAGCAAGTGAAGCACAGCGTGTTCAGCACCGCCCACATAAAGGTCAACTGGCATCCAGTATTTTTCAAGTTCTTGTGCGAGGAACGCATCGCCATTGCAAGCATCAATGTAACGCAAGTAATACCAACAAGAACCAGCCCATTGCGGCATAGTGTTTGTTTCACGAATACCTTTGCGACCGTTTTTATCTGTAACTTCTAACCATTCTTTAGCATTTGCTAGTGGAGATTGTCCGCCATCACCAGGCTTATATTCCGTAAGTTCAGGCAAAAGAACAGGGAGTTCTGAATCATCAACAGTTGAAATTTCGCCGTCTTCCCAGTGGATAATCGGGAACGGTTCACCCCAGTAACGCTGGCGGCTAAAGAGCCAATCGCGGAGTTTGAAATTAACCGTTGCTTTACCAATTTTATTTTCTTCAAGCCAAGCAATGACTCGTTCAAGCCCTTGCTTTTTATTTAAGCCGTTGAGTGAAAGCGTTTCGTTTTCGCTATTAATGTAAGTGCCATCTGCTGCCCAGCAAGCTTCCCCAGCAAGCACTTGCGGGCGAACATCTTCAGGGCAAGTGGAATCTGGTTCCATAATGCAAATCACAGGCAAACCAAACTTTTTCGCAAAGTCGAAATCGCGAGTATCGTGAGCAGGAACCGCCATAATAGCGCCAGTGCCGTAGCCAGTCAAAACGTAATCTGCCACCCAAATAGGAATCTTTTTACCAGTAAGAGGGTTAATGGCATAACTACCAGTAAACACACCCGTTTTTTCTTTAGCGAGTTCTGTTCTATCTAAATCGCTTTTAAGAGCCGCTGCTTTAACATAAGCGCAAACTGCATCTTTTTGTTCAGCAGTAGTAAGTTCAGGAACAAGAACATGTTCAGGAGCCACCACCATATAAGTTGCCCCAAACAAAGTATCAGCACGAGTTGTATAAACACGAAGCTTGTTTTCAGTCGCATTACCAGAAGCATCTGCCACGCAGAAATCCACTTCTGCACCTTGGCTTTTGCCAATCCAGTTCTTTTGCATATCTTTTACGCCTTGCGGCCAATCAAGAGAATCAAGACCTTTCAACAAGCGATCCCCATAATGAGGAATACGCATAAGCCATTGTTTCAAATTACGGCGTTCCACTTCCTTAGTACCGCACTTTTCGTGAGAACCGTCATTTAAAACTTCTTCGTTCGCGCAAACGATTTTACAATGCTTACACCACCAAACCTGAGCATCAGCATAATAAGCAAGGCGTTTAGAATCTTTATATTCGCGAACCGCTTCTTTACCTTTCGCTTCAATTTCTGCGGGAATCGGAAGTTCTGCTATTGGCCGACCTTTTTGCAACTCGTCATCGAACCAAGTATCATAAAGGCGTTTAAAAATCCATTGTGTCCACTTGTAATACTTAGGGTCCGTCGTATTGATTTCACGACTCCAATCATAAGAAAGACCAAGACGTTTAATTTGTCTGCGGAAGTTATCGCAGTTCTTCTGAGTCGTCACAGCTGGGTGCGTACCAGTCTGAATAGCATATTGTTCAGCAGGGAGCCCAAAAGCATCCCAACCCATAGGGTGAAGCACATTAAAACCATTACTTCTTTTATAACGGCAAATAATATCTGTTGCGGTATAGCCTTCTGGGTGACCAACATGAAGCCCGGCACCACTTGGGTAGGGGAACATATCCAAGCAATAAAATTTTGGTTTACTTTTATCGCTAGCTGTTTTAAAAGTTTCATGAGCGTCCCAATAAGCCTGCCACTTGGTTTCAATTTCCTGCGGATTATATTTTGCCATTTTTCCTTTCCTTACCCAATAAAAAACATGGGCATTTATAGTTTTTTCACACCGCAAATTTAGGAAAATTCTTCATATATAAAAACTTCAGATTTCTAAAAATCAAAAAATACAAGATTAAAGCAGAATGTTTCGCCAAATAAAGCAAACGCTTAAGCCAAATAACTCTGAAAAAATTATTCATACAAAGGGAGAAGTCTCTCCCTCGCTGCAACTAGTTTTGTTCATACCTCACAAAACTATTTTCCGCTACCCTCTCGTAACGCACTCCAAAAAATCCTCAAATTTTAAAAAGAGGTTCCTTGTAGTGAAAACAAACTCTTTTATTTGGTTTGTGGGCAAATTCTTACAAAAAAGAATCTATGAAAATGAATTGACGTAATTTTGTAAGATTATTATTCTTGTATGATATTATTGTGTTTTTATTACAATAAAGGAACTGTGTTTGAAAAATTTGTATTTTCTGATTGTTGTTGCGTTTTTTCTGTCGCAAATGAACATCTCTTATGCCCTTGATTTTCCGTATTCTGAATGGAGTTTAGCTAATTATAGCGGAGCAAGTGCAAATTTCAATGATGGCTTTATTTCTGTTACTAATGGCGGTTCCGATTACTGGCATGTACAACTAACTCGTAACAATATCGAATTACAGGCTGGTAAGACTTACGAAGTTAAGTTCTATTTGCAAGGGGTTAGTAATCGTCGTTATGTAGAAGTGCGCATAGGTCGAAATGCTTTTCCTTATGATGCTTTCGCCGAATTTGGTGAAGTTGTGGCGCCAGTAAATGGACGGTTGATAACGAAAACATTCACGATGCAATCGGGCAATGTGAATAATGCACGATTTGAATTTAATCTTGGTAAAAATTCTGGAACGGTTTATCTATCTGATGTTAGCTTAAATTGCCTTGATTGCGGTTCTAACCAAAATGTAAGCACCAATAATTCTTCCACGATATCTACAAGCGACTGGGATTATATCGTTATTGCAGACACAGTTGATTTTCGTGACTACTCCATGTCCTTAGGCGATGTATTCGGTCAATACCTTGAACTAGGAGCTGATTCCAAGATTTACGGCAATGTAGATGCGTCAAACTATTGTTTTTTGCGCGAACGTGCAAATATTAGCGGTAATTTGCGTTATTCAACTCCATGTACTGAACAAAATAATATAAAAGCGAAAGCAAAAAGTGCAAAAGCGCTATCAAAGCCAGTAGTCAGCCTTCCAAACATCGTCACAGGTATATCACCAGTTTCTGTAGGACTTGATGAAACTATTACACTTCCGCCAGGTAATTATGGCGTTTTCTACGCCAATGCAAGGTCTAAAGTTCATTTTTCCTCTGGCTCTTATACTTTCCAGAACATCTTTACAGAACCTGATGTCAAGTTTGTATTTGATTTAACATCAAGCCCTGTTTCAATAGGTGTTTTAGAAAATGTTCGCTTTGGCGACCGCAATACATTTGCCATTTCTGGTGGTAACCCCAGTGAAATTCAGTGGAATATTGCCGGTGAAAAAGTTGATATGGGAACGGACGGTCTGTATTTTGGACAGTTTACTGCCCCATCTGCATTCGTTCGTATTCCATCTCGCTCGCACCTTGTCGGTGCTGTATATGCACGCAAATTTCAGATAGAACCGCAATCAACGATTTCACAAGAACCCCGTGCAACTGAAATTTCTCATAGCGAAGAACATTTTGGTCCGTTCTTTATGCCTGGAATTTTTCGCTATGTTTCTCAACTGCCGCTTTCCGCCTCATCTATTGAGATGTTCGTTTATGCAGATAGTTCACAAATTAAAGTAAATGAAAAGAACTCAAGAATAGTAGAACTTTCATCTTTAAATCAAAATGTTGAAATTTCTTTGACACAAAATAAAATATCAGGATTTCCAATAGAAGCTTTTAAAAGTAAATACATATTCAACTTTAATAAATCCGAAAATTATCGCATTTATTGGAACCCACAAACACAATGTAAGGAAGGTTGCGATGGAACAACTCCAGCAACTGCTATTGGTGATTTTGCAACCGTTCTCGAAACAGCCAAGGCGACAGGCAAAGAAATCAACATGGCAGGTGGCATTTGGAATGTGACCGATAACTTTACTGAAGGCGTTGTTCCCTGGAAAGTCGGTTTTGAACTAGTTGGATATAAAGGCGATATCTGGGATTTGAATTCTGTTTCAAGTATGCCCACCATTTTTCTTGGAGATGACTCGCATATACAAATACTGGGAAAATCTCCACGCTCGTTAATTGGTTTTTGGATAGGAAATGGATTTAATACACAAAATGGTGGAGCTATTAGTTCAAAATCTAACCATTTAAAATTAAAGAATATGCTTTTGTCAGCTCATAAATCTGAGATGGAGGGAGGAGCTTTATTTTCAATTGATACGGTTGAAATGTATAATGTTCATTTTAAAAATTGTCAATCAAATAAAAATGGCGGAGCTGCTTATATCCACGGATTATTAAAGATGCAAAATGTCATTTTTGACAAAAATATAGCTTTGGATAATGGAGGTGCAATTCATACAAATGATATAGTTTTCGCTCAAAATGTAATATTTAATCAAAATGAATCAAATGGCTATGGTGGAGCTTGGTTTGCTGAGAAAGGCTTTGTTAAAATTAGCAATGCAACAATTTTTAATAACAATGGGAAAAAAGGATTTTCTGCTATTGGTGGAGAGGCTACAGGAGAAATTTACAATTCAATATTATGGAAAAACATAAATACTTCTTGTATATTAGAAAATTGTAAAATAGAATTATCTCCATTTTTATCTATTCATCATTCTATTGCAGAAAACAATTATTCTGGAATGGGAAACATTGTAAGTGACCCAAAATTTGTTAATGAAAACAAACCAGAAGGTGATAATATGTTTATGAGTATGACGGCAGGGTTAACTCTACAAAATGAGTCCCCGGCAATCGGCATTGGGTTAAAGGATGAGTTTGTTCTTCAATCAGATATATTGAATGTTAGAAGAACAAAAAAAATAGATTTGGGAGCGTATGCGTGGTATGATTTAAATTCTGATTTAGAATTAGGGGAATTTACCTACGGGAAATTTAATTTACGAACACCAGAATTTCCTGTTTTTGAACGACTTGGTAATGAGCGAGATATTATAGCGATAGGAAATAGTCCAAAAGGACGAGTTATGAGAAAAAAAGTTCCGTTGAGTCAAGGTAAAAACATTCGTAAAGCTATTATGGAATTTACATTGTTAAATGAGTATGGTGTCCCCTATCCAAGACTAGAAAAACAGAAAGTAACCTTTTTTTATTTTGGCGAGGAAAATGGTAAGAGTGTATTTCAAACACTTATTTTAGCACCATCTGAAAAAAATTATAATCCTGATTTGCACGGAAGGTTGCTTGTGTTTACTTCGGACATTAGTAAAGTAAATAAATATGGGAATGTTCAAGTATTACCAGTGCTTGGTATACAAGATAAATATTATGCAGAATTAGTTGATTGGAAATAGAAAATGCAAAGAATTATTGTCTTTTTATATTATGCATTGTTATGTGCTTGTGGTGGCGGATCATTGATAGTAGAAGCAGACAAAGAAGTAGATAGAGTGGATGTTGGAAAAAATCAAGATAATTTGCCTTATCCAGGCTTTTACGAAATGGAAAAAGAACACAAATTAAATTTACTACAAGAGGATTTTGATTATCACGATGGTTATTTAGATAGACATGAATCAACATTGAGAAAAGATCAAACATTTTATATGGATGTGGTTACTCGTGAGGTAATAGAGAATTTTTCTGATTTTGCTCAAAGTTCCTCTTCGGCAAATATTAATTACAGCAGTTCTGTTGAAATTCATAGAGGAATAAATGTGGAAGCCGATTATGGTGTTTCAGATCTATTTTTGTTAGCAGGTAAAGTTAATTATGTAGATGTTATTCTTTCATGGGAGGTGGATGAAAAACCAGAAGATTTGAAAGAACACAAGTTTTATATATGTAATCCACAAAATGTTCATGAAAATCTTTTTGAAGATTTTTACATTCTTCCTGATGAAGCGTGGAATGTGCCGAAGAGTAGTGCAAGCAAGAGTTACGCTTTGCGAATTAATCGTCCTGGGAAATATGGTCTTTGCCGGCAATATAAAGATTATACTCCTGTCATTTATGATGAAATAAATGTCCTTGAATATCCTGGAGCCGAGTTTGATGTTTCAATAGTAAATATAGGTGCTGAGCAATTAAAAATAGATGATATAAAAAATAACAAAGACTATTTTTATAGAGCGGGGGTAAACCTGAAATTTGAAAAATCTCAAACATATAATACTCCCGAAAATTTTACTGATGAAAGTTATAAATGGCATCAATATATACGAAATAGAGAAGATTATCTTTTTGTCAGAGGACCTTTTGAAAATGAAGAGAGTGAACACAAATGTTATCAATATATAAAAGATGATGTGACATTAATGTCTTATTGGATTAAGCGAGAAGTAGAGAGTAATAATTTAGATAAACGTATTGCTATATTGTATAACAAGAATCAAGTAAAATTTTGGACATTTTATTTAGATGAAGAAGTTAATATCGTTCTTCCATGTTATGAAGAAATGGCTTCTAACATAGGAGCAAAACCAAATCCTAATAAAAAATATAAAGTGGCCGTACTTAATACATCAAGAGAAAACTGTAATTTTATTGCTTCTGATATTAGCTATGATAATATGTATATCATAAATGAAAATAAAACATGGAATGCATATTCCAATGGAAAAATTTATCCGCTAAATGATTTTTCAAAAATTTTTGATCCTCGCTGTCATGTTTTTCTTGATATGGATGAATATTCTAGGCCTTATGAAAATGGAAAACCTTATCTTAAGAGTGTTATTACAGGAAATGCAGAAGCTGTAACGGATGAGTTTACGATAGGTATAGATTCTCGTCCTATAGGATTGTGGTCTCATAACGATCCTAATAATGGAATCAGAACTTTTATGCATGAATTAGGTCATCTTTTAGGTTTAGTTGATGTAATTGACGATAGTGAAAAAAAGAAAAATTTGATGCATTATCAAAAACTTGAAAAACAAATTAATTCCCCTGATCCAAATTATCTTAATAACAAACCTATGAATGTCAAGGAATACCCTGCATGGGAACAAATTCAATGGGGTGGAAAAGAAAAACAATGGGATTGTTTGAATAATATTTCTCCAACTATAAATTGTGCTTTGGAAATACACCGAAATCTTTCATTTTAAATAAGGAAAAAAGAAATTATGAATAAAATCTTATTAATCTCTTTTTTTATAGCATGTAATTTATTCGCATCAGAATATTGTATTTTTGATGCGAAAGGGAATTGTGTTACAACTATTCAAAGTCAAGAAGCATACAAAAGTTTTCAAAAAACAAATAACCAAACAAAATATTATATAGCCTTTTCTAAATCTCAAGAAAAACGAGAAAAGCAAACGTATAGTAAATTTTCATATAGAAAAGCAAAAGGAAAAAAACGTTGGTATGAAGTAGATTGGAATCAAGGTGTTAAGCTTTGCCCTGAACAAAATTTTAATTCAGGAAATGGGGTTTGGGTTGTAAATGGTTCCGCTCATATAGATTCTTTAAATTGTGTTTATGTAGATGGTTCACCTTATACAAGAAGTATTTTGGTTTTATTTGCTAGAGATTTAAATGATTTAACAGAGGCTGATTCTAATTGGATTTTAGTCAATCAAACAATTGTAGAATTAGCAGGAAAAAGTTTTCCAATCTGGAACAAATATTATGGAGATGATTCCGACAAGAATAAAATAAGAAATGTAACCTTTCAACACGATTTAATCGTTGATAAAACAGAGCTTAGAATAAAAGATGCCATTTGGCTACGAGAAAATGAATATATATTACAAGATAAATTTCCGAATAGAGGCAAATTTATGTCTTTTAGGGATTTTTTTAAACGAGATTTTTCAAAAGATTTTTACCCATTTCAAGATTCCACAAATAATCTAAATTTTCCGGTCAAGAGTAATGAACTTTATATTGCGATCCGTTCTCTACTTGATTATTTGACTCCTGTTAATAGTGTGTTTATTTCAGAAACTTCTAATACCTTTATAAAAAATGAAAAAAAAGGGGGATGGGAAATTTTTGAAAATAATACATCCATTTTTTGGGATACTACTGCAAATGGGTATAGATATCCCTTAAGAGATGAATGGTTTGTTCTTCAAAATGGAACTGCATCAACCATCTTTATTTGGGGAAATAAATTTAATAAAAAAGAGTTAAGTCGTTATATGAACATAAATTGTTCTAATGGAAAAACCGGTGTTTATTCAGTAAAATCTTTTGAACCTAATTCTTTGGGATTATATGATGTTTATGGTAATGCGGAAGAAATAGTCATGTCCATTAAAAATAATGTATATAGTGATGGATTAGCATGCAAAGGGTATGAAAATTTTACTAGTCTTCATCCTAGTTGTTATCATATAAAGCAATATGTGTGTATTGAAAAAGGGAAACCTTATTCAAAAGATGCTTCGTTAGTAAAAGGCTTATCTGGCATGCGACTAGTTCGTAAACTTGATTAATGAAAAAGGTAATGTTTTTTATTATTCTGTTTTTTATTTCGCTTGCATTTTGTACTGAGCGATATAAGGACCCTATATTTAAAACAGAAAAAATCTTGAATCTTGTTTATGCAGAAAAGATACCTCACCTAAAACAAAAACATTTTGTAACTGCTCTAACTAATGGTTTAAAATTATCTTCAGATATTATTCCAAAACTTAATTTTTATCAAAGTAGAAATACAACAAAGGATATAGATTTACGATTTAATTTATATCAACCGAAAATAGATTCAATACATAAACGTCCTTTAATTATAGTGGTGCATGGAGGCGCTTTTATTTCAGGAAGTAAAGATGACAAAAATCAGCCTATTATAGATTATTGTGATTCTCTTTCTTCTAGAGGCTATGTAGTTGCATCTATAGATTATCGAATAGGACTTGTTTTGAATACAGTTGACAATCAATTAGTCATAGATAGTTTAGATTTAAAAAGAGCTATTCAATGGGGTGTTCAAGATTTAGAAAGAGTTGTTTTATATTTCAAAAATAATGCAGAACAATACAAAATAGATTCAGATAAAATTTTTGTTATGGGTAATAGCTCAGGGGCTGTTTTAGCTTTACACTTTGCAATGGAAAAAGAAGCAAATGTAAAAGGAGTTGTTTCTTTATGGGGTGGTGTTCTAAATAAAAATCATATAAAAAATATTATGCCCCCTGTTTTGTTTATTCATGGAGAAAGCGATGAAATCATTCCATTTAAAGAAGGGCGAATAATGGATTTAAACTTTATAAAAGAAGAAAATCGTTTTATTCCTGCGTTCACTTCTATTATCTCCGCATTTGATTTGAAATTTTTTAGCCCTATTTTTTACGGAGGAGGTTATATGGCTTCTATTTTAAAAGAATCTAACAAACGCCACAAAACATATTTTTTAGAAAATACAGGACACGAATTTTACTACATAGAACCCCACAAAACAAATGTTTTAATGCAAATCATAGAATTTCTTAATGAAAATTTATTACTACATTAAACTGAATAATTATGAGAAATTTATTTGGAAAAATTTTATTCGTTTTACTTTTAATGAGTGCTAGTTTATTTGCAACTAAATCAGAAAATACAAATCAAAATTTCATTAATCTTTCTTTACAAGATTCTATTCATTGGCTTGAAATGGAAAAGAATACAGATTACACAATTTGTATAGAAGATGTTAATGAGGGCCTATGGAAAGGAAATGATTTCTCTTATAAAAAAGAGCA
>Ga0233381_1000032_pt1 | contig 19734 bp, 17 predicted proteins | sample ElkDunMinimDraft_12_FD_180670 | JGI IMG/M metagenome (GOLD analysis project Ga0233381, IMG submission 180670) | Fecal eukaryotic communites from dung pellets of Tule Elk in California, USA - Elk Dung G0 | ecosystem: Host-associated > Mammals > Digestive system > Large intestine > Fecal | place... | reverse complement strand
CGGTGTTGACACCGAAATGCTTGAATATGCAAAGCGTTATAAGAGCTTCCCCGGTCTGCCCGAAACCAAGCCCAGCAAGATTGAAGATTCACTTGCAAGAATGAAGGCAAAGGCAACCGATACCAACATCCCCACATGGAAAGACGAGCTTTACCTTGAAGAACACAGAGGCGTTCACACAACAAAGGCTCTCCTTAAGAAGCTTAACAGATACAGCGAGAATCTCTACCGTCAGGCTGAAATTTTTGCAAGCATCGCAATGCAGTACGGTTATGAGTATCCTCTTGAAAAGCTCAACGAAGGCTGGCAGATGATTCTCACCAACCAGTTCCACGATTCACTCCCCGGCTCTCACATTACCGAAGTTTTCGGTGACCTGTGCGCAATTTATGACGACATCATCGCCATCGGCGAAAGCGTTCGTGACGAAGCTCTCAACATTATTGCAGGCAACGCAAACGGTCAGGCTAAATACGGCAAGCCTTTTGCTCTCTTCAACTCCCTCGGCACAGCCGCAACCTCAAAGGTTGAACTGCCTTATAAAGACGTTGAAATCTTTGACGCAGACGGCAACAAGGTTCCCGTTCAGGCTTACACAAAACTTGACGGCACAAAGGTTCTTGTTTTTGTTGCCAAGGATGTTCCCGCAGTCGGCTATAAGATTTACTACACCAAGGAAGCTGCCGTTGCTCAAGCAAAGGCCGTTGACTGCGCAGACGTTGAAAACGCAAACTTCAGCCTTAAGTTTGACGCCGCTGCCGAGCTTGTTTCAATCTTTGATAAGAAGAACAACAGAGAAGTTCTTGAAGGCAAGGGCAACGTGTTCCGCATTTACGAAGACCTTCCCGGCAAGTATGACGCATGGGACATCGTTGCAACTTACACAGACCGTGAGTTCGAAACCGAGCCCGGAAAAGTTGAAAGCGTTGTTACAGGCGATGTTTTCACTTGCGTAACAATCGCAAAGAACATTATGAAGTCAACTCTCAAGCAGAACATTATTCTTTACAATGAGCTTGACAGAATTGATTTTGATACGTTCATCAGCTGGCACGAACAGGAAAAACTCCTCAAGGTTGGCTTCGACGTTGACATCAAGGCTCAGAAGTTCACAAGAGATATAGCTTACGCAACAATCGAAAGCTCAAACTACCGCCACAATCCCTATGATAAGGCCAAGTTTGAAGTTTCCGCTCACAACTTCATTGATATGTCGGAAGACGGCTACGGCCTCACAATTCTCAATGACTGCAAGTACGGCTACGAGGTTAACGAGCAGAGAATGATTATCACTCTTCTCAAAGCTCCCATGAATCCCGACCCGAAATCAGACAGAGGCGATCATTACTTCACATATTCGCTCTATCCTCATGCAGGCGGCTGGAAAGATGCCGAAACACTTGTAAGAGGTCTTGAAATCAACAACCCGATGCTTCCCGTTGAAATTGCCGAAAACGCAACCGGAGCTGACAGCGTATCGTTCATCAGCGTTGACGGCAAGAACGTTACTCTTGAAGCAGTCAAGAAGTGCGAAGACGAAGATGCTTATATCGTTCGTTTTGTTGAAAAATCAGGCAGAAGAACAGCCGTTAAGGTTGACTTCTTTGCTGAAATCGCAAGCGTTGCCGAATGTAACCTTCTTGAACGTGAAGACGTTGCAGCCGACATCGCAAACGGCAAGACCATGAGCTTTGAAATCAATCCGTTTGAAATCAAATGCTACAAGGTTAAGGTTAAATAATTCAAGCAAAGTTCAAAAGGCTCATCCGATGGATGAGCCTTTTTTCTGCGCCGTATATGCAAAAACCGCCCGGATTTTCATCCGAGCGGTTTTACTGTTAAAGGTTTAATTATTTAATTTCAACCTTAGCGCCAACTTCTTCAAGCTTAGCCTTCATAGCTTCAGCGTCATCCTTTGAAACGCCTTCCTTGAGAGCCTTGGGTGCGCCGTCAACAACAGCCTTAGCTTCAACAAGGCCAAGACCTGTGATTTCACGAACAGCCTTAATAACCTTAACCTTTTCTGAACCAACTTCAGCAAGGATAACGTCAAATTCTGTCTTTTCTTCAGCAGCAGCAGCGCCTTCAACAGGAGCAGCAACAGCTACAGCAGCAGCAGCGGAAACGCCGAATTCCTCTTCTACAGCGTGAACGAGCTCTGAAAGCTCAAGAACGGTAAGAACTTTGAGTTCTTCAATGATAGCAGTAATCTTTTCTGATGCCATTTTATTTTCCTCCAAAATTTAAATGATTTTTAATTTTAAAAAATGATTATGCTTCTGCGGGAGCTTCTTCAGCAGCTGCAGGAGCTTCGCCTGACTTATCAACAATAGCCTGAACAGCACGGGCGAAAGATGCGATGGGAGCGTTGAATGCGTTGCAAACAGTTGCAAGCAATACGTCTCTTGTGGGAAGCTTTGCGAGTGAATCGATTGTTGCTGAGTCAACAACTGCGCCGTCAAGATAACCGCTCTTTACGGTGAAGTTCTTGTGAGTGTCAGCAAACTTTGAAAGGATTCTTGCAGCAGCTGTGTGATCTTCGGAGCTGATTGCGATAGCGGTTGTGCCTTCAAGAACGTTGCAAAGGTCATCAAGACCTGCTTCTTTAGCAGCAAAACCAAGGAGAGTGTTCTTAACTACAGTGTACTTAACGCCTGCTTCACGAAGATCCTTACGGAGCTTTGTATCATCAGCAACGTTGATACCCTTATAGTCAACAACAACGCCTGCAACAGAACCTTTGAGCTGATCAACAAGATCTGCAACAACCTGCTTTTTCTGTTCTAAAACTTTTGCGCTGGGCATATTTTCACCTCCATGGATTAAATACACAAATAAAAAGCCCTTTCCGCAAACCGCAGAAAGGGCATAAACATACTAATATTGTTTAAGTATGCATCCTCTCTCGGCAGGCGGTTTAAAAACCTTTATGCGAAAAGCACCTGCTGTCTTAAAAAGAACAGCTTAGATATGATAGCACATCGAAATGCACTTGTCAAGTCTTTTTTAAAATTATGCCTGACCTACTGTGCCAACCTTATTGGGGTTAACCTTGATGCCGGGGCCCATGGTTGTAGCAAGTGTGCAGGAACGGATGTACTGACCTTTAGCTGCTGCGGGCTTAGCCTTGATAACAGCGTCAAGGAGAGTGTTAAAGTTTTCAGCAAGCTTTTCAGCGCCGAATGAAGCCTTACCGATGGGGCAGTGGATGATGTTTGTCTTATCAAGACGGTATTCAATCTTACCTGCCTTAGCTTCTGTAACAGCCTTAGCTACATCAGGTGTAACTGTGCCTGCCTTGGGGCTGGGCATAAGACCGCGGGGACCGAGAACCTTACCAAGACGGCCAACAAGACCCATCATGTTAGGTGCTGCGATACAAACGTCGAAATCCATGAAACCTTCGCCCTGGATTCTTGCAACAAGGTCTTCAGCACCAACAACTTCTGCGCCTGCAGCTGCAGCTGCATCAGCATCTGCGCCCTTAGCAAAAACTGCAACTCTTACGGTACGGCCTGTACCGTTGGGGAGAACAACAGCGCCTCTAACCTGCTGGTCAGCGTGACGTGAGTCAACACCCAGACGAACGTGAACTTCAACTGTTTCGTCAAATTTTGCGCTTGCGGTTTTAACGGCAAGCTCAAGCGCATCAGCGGGATCGTAGAGAGTTGCTCTGTCTACGAGCTTTGCGCTTTCAATATATTTCTTTCCGTGTTTCATGTTAATTTTTCCTCCCAATCATGTGGTTAAATCGGATTTTTCCTCCCACAGGTTTGCAAATTAGTCAACAACAGTAACGCCCATGCTGCGAGCTGTGCCTGCGATCATGCTCATAGCTGCTTCAACTGAAGCTGCATTGAGGTCAGGCATCTTCTGCTCAGCAATCTTGCGAACCTGTTCGCTTGTGATTGTTGCAACCTTGGTCTTGTTGGGAACGCCCGAACCGCTTTCAATGCCGCAAGCTTTCTTAATAAGAACGGCAGCGGGCGGGGTCTTTGTGATGAATGTGAATGTACGGTCTGCATAAACTGTGATAACAACAGGGATGATAAGACCCATGTCGTTCTTGGTGCGCTCATTGAATTCCTTGGTGAAGGACATAATGTTAACACCGTGCTGACCGAGTGCAGGACCTACAGGGGGAGCCGGAGTGGCCTTGCCTGCGGGAATCTGTAACTTAATTAAGCCGACAACTTTCTGTGCCATGATTAATAACCTCCATAAAATGTGGTAAATTGCGGAGCATGTTTGATTTTGCTCCTCCCACGAAGCCGCGCGCAGAGCGTGTGACTGCGCCGTTAAGGCGCTAAATTTGAAAGGGTGAAACCCTCAAATTACCGTGAATTATTCGGCAAGCTCAACCTGGTCGAGCTCAAGCTCAACTGTTGTTTCTTTGCCAAAGAGAGCGGAAACCGTAACTTTGACCATGTTGTTGTCAACGTCGATTTCCTCAACAACTCCCGTGAATCCGTCAAAGATTTCATCAATGATGTTGACTGTGTCGCCAACAGCGTATGAAACTTCAACAACTCTCTTCTCGACTCCGAGCCTGATAACTTCTTCGTCGGTAAGGGGAATTGCTTTGTTTTCAGGACCAACAAAACCCGTAACGCCTCTGGTGTTTCTGATAAGAAGCCATGCCTCATCGCTCATTGCGGGGCGGTTATCCTTATCGGGCGAAACAGCAACCTTAACAAGAACATATCCGGGGAAAAGCTTGCGCTCAACCTCTTTCTTCTTTTCGGCGTCAACAACTGTTTCGGTGGGAATCTTCACCTCGAGTATCTGATCCTGCATTTTGCGGTTTTCAACCATTTTTTCAATGTTGGTTGCAACCTTGTTTTCATAGCCTGAGTAGGTATGAACAACATACCACCTTGTTTCAACGGACATTTTTATTCCTCCCGGTGTTAACCTAAGAGATTCTGCCCTGATGAAATCATAGCAGTAACAGCGTCTGTTGCTGTTTCAGCTTTGTTTGCGAGATTTGCGGCAGCATCCTGAAGAAGCGAAATACCCTTTGAAAGAAGGGTATCAATGCCGAAAATAACAAGACCGCAAACTATAACTACTGCGAGAACGATCAAGGTGGACTTTAAAACTGTCTTTGCTCCGGGCCAAGTAATCTTTTTTATTTCGCCCTTGAGATCTTTGCAGAACTTTTTAATTGCCTTGCCGGCTCTTACGAAAACATTGCCGTTGGGGTTGGCAGGCTTCTTGTCCTTCTTCTTGTCAGCGGCGGCAACTTTTTCTGCAGCTTCGGAAATTTCCTTTTTAGCCATAGGTTAATCCTCCCGCTTATTTAGATTCTTTGTGAAGGGTGTGTTTCCTGCAGAAGCGGCAATACTTGTTCATTTCCATTCTGTCAGGAGTGTTCTGCTTGTTTTTCATTGTGTTGTAATTGCGTTGTTTGCATTCGGTGCAAGAAAGCGTAATCTTAACTCTTTTACCGTTAGCAGCCATGAGCGGCACCTCCATTTAATCGGAATTTTTAGCCCTGTGCCGAGCTTATCAGGCAGCCCAAAACAGAGCTTAGGCCTCCCTCTGCGTAATTTCTGAAAATTGGGCACAAAAAAAGAACCCTTCTGCAGAGGTAGAAATATAATATCACATCCCGCCGCCGCAGTCAAGAACTTTTTTTGTAAAATTTATTTTTATCGGTCTGAAAAGTGTTATTTAAATATAATACATTAATATATATAGTATTTTTCGGCTTCGATTGCAACAACAGTTAATATATATTGTTTTAAAAAAATTATAAAACGCCTTTAAAATAAAGTCCTCTGGTGAAATCCCCCTGAGGTTTTTCGGACTTCAGAAAGCTTTTTATGATTTCGCCGCTTTCCTTTTGGCTTTCAACTGTGAAATATAATAATGTATAGTCAACGTTGCGCATTTCGCTCTTTTTGTCGGCAAGCCACAGCGGCCTTGAATTAAGAATATAACTGCAGCCGTTTTTGCAAACAACCGGAAATTCAACGTTCATCCTGTCAACAAGAACACTTTGCGCCTTGCATTCTGCGCAGGACAGTTTGTTCTTTATCGGGCAGTTTCTTGTCAGCATAAGAGGAATTCTGCCGTAAGCCATCAGCCCTCTCGGAATTTCGGAGCCGAGCGCCGCTGCCTGAGAAAGACTGACTTCGCATGAAAGCAGGCAATCCTTTGCACCGAGCATTTTTGCTTCTTCAAGTGAAAATGAGTTGAAAATATTCATTCCGAATCCGGTTGCGAAAGGAATTCCGATTTTTTTGGCTATTCCGACACCGTCAAGGTTACTTACCCACGCAAGCGAAAGCCCAAATTCTTTGAGGCGTTCAAGTTTTTCAGCATATTCGGAAGAATTTGAAAAAACTGCATTCGGGATTTCGGCGGCAACCTCAAGGCCGGAATCCGCAAGATTCCTGACTGTTTCGCCGCTAATTTCAAGCGGAACAATAACTCGTGAAATTCCGTTAAGATTCTCGGGGATTTGTTCGGGTTTAAAAAATCTTGCGTGAATTTCAGGAGAACCGATTTCATGGCGGCCAATCTTCTTCTCAAAAACTCCGACTTTCTTTTCGGGAGCAAAAGCTATTTCTTTTTCAAGTGCAGACAGCGCATCTCTCCTGAGCGCATTGAGTTCTCCTGCCGAAACAAAAAGCCCTTCATCGCATTCAATGCTTATTTTACCGGCAAAAAACTGCGTTCCGCCGCACTTTGCAATTCTTTCGGAAAGTTCTTCCTGCGTAACAGCCCGTTTCACCGCCGCCTGCGGAATCCCCGACGTTGCGGTTACTTTTTTCTCAAGCGCAGAAGCTGTCAAAGTAATTGGAACATCTTTTTTAAGAACAAGCTCAAAACTAACGTTTATGAGCGGGTTTTCGTTATCATAAAGTCTTTGCAGATCTGACAAAACGTGCGAAGCCTGTTCAACGTCCTCCTTGCGTCTTGTTCCGAACATCTCTTTGCCGAGCTTACCCTCAAAATAGCCTTTTGTGAATCCCGAACGGGAAAAAACGGCCTGAAGAGATTGACTCAGCGTTTTATCTTCAATTCCGCCAAGGCTGTTTTTGCATGCTGTTACTGCCGCCGCAACATATTCGGGGCGCTTCATTCTGCCCTCAATTTTAAACGAGCATATACCCGCTTTTTCAAGGCGGTCAAGTTCGTCAACAAGGGATAAATCTTTTAAACTCAGGTTGCTTCCGCCCTTTGAATTTACACCGAAGGGCAAGCGGCAAGGCTGAGCGCAAAGGCCTCTGTTACCGCTTCTGCCGCCAAGAACGGAACTCATAAGACATTGGCCCGAAACGCACATGCACAGCGCACCGTGAACGAAATATTCAAGTTCCATATCAGTTTGAGAAGAAATTGCCCTGATTTCTTTTTCGGAAAGCTCTCTCGGCAAAACAGCTCTGCAAAAGCCGAGTTTTTCAAGCTCTTTAATCCCCTCAATGCTTTGAACGGACATCTGGGTTGAAGCGTGCATGGGCATAGTCAAAGAGACCCGACGCACAATGGCGGCGAGTCCTAAATCCTGCAAAATCAGGGCATCAACGTTTGCGTTGCAAGCCGCCCTGACAGTTTCATATGCGGTTTCAAGTTCCGAATCGCTGACAAGAGTGTTAAGAGTCAGGTAAACCTTAACGTTTCTTGCGTGGCAGTATTCAACGGCCTTTTTCAGCTCTTCGCCTGAAAAATTGGTTGCGTTTCGCCTTGCGTTGAGCTCTCCCGTGCCGAGATAAACGGCGTTTGCGCCGCATCTGACAGCGGCAACAAGGGAATCAAAGCTGCCCGCAGGCGCAAGAATTTCAGCAGACATTATTTTGCGGCCTTAAGAGCAGCAAGCTCTTTGCTGAGTCTTTCAGCCTCGCGTCTTGAAATTTCAACGTCGGTTCTTGCTCTTGCGGCATCTTCAAGGTATTCCTGAATCTGGCATCTGAGATTTTCAGCTGTGCCTTCGCATTTTTTTGCGGCATCCGCATATTCAAGAGCAATCACGATTGCTGCCTGAGTAACGGAAATTCTTGAGTTGCTCTGCATAAGGTCGGTAATCTTTTTGTCAAGCTCTGCGCCAAGCTGAGCAACATAATCAAGATCATCGTCGGTTGAAATGTTATAAACTTCATTAGCAATCTTAAGTTTGATTTTTTCCATGATTTTCACCCCAAAAATATTTTTACGGTTTTATTATACAACATTTATTTTAAGGAATAAAGATATTTTTAAAATTTTTTAGCCGTATTTTATCACAGCATTGATAATATCAAAAAACTGTGTTATAATTTTCCCTGACGAAAGGACGGTCGGCTATGAAAAAAATCTTCTCGTTTTTCACTGCTTTTATTATAACGCTTTCTCTTTTTGCCTGCTCCGCCAAGCCCGAAACGGCTCTTACCATTGAAAAAACGGCGATAGGCGAAGAAATCTATGCTTATTTTCTTGACAAGGTTGTTTCAAACCCCGAAAATTATTCGCTCAAAAAGAATTCTTCAGAAAAAGATTTGTGCGCCGCCGCAACAAGAGCATGCAAAATATATGCTGCAATCAACACGGAATTCCGCAATCTCGGGCTTACTTTATCGGCAGCCGAGAAAGCCGAGATTTCCGAAACAGTCAACAATATCTGGATACGCTCTGAAAATCACTATAAATCAATCGGCATTTCAAAACAAGCTCTGACCAAAGCAAAAACCTCCGAAGCGTATGAAAAAGCGATTTTCTCCGCAAAATACGATAAAGGCATCGGCAACGCAACCGCCGAAGCTCAGATAAAAAAATATTTTTATTCAAACTACATCACTTTCCATACGGTTTGCGCTTATTTCACCTCTTCTGACGGCTCAACACCTTTGACTCAGCTTCAGAAAAACGAGTTGGTTGCTCTTTTCAACACTTTTGCCTCAGAAAAAACAACCGATACCGAGTTTGCGGATATGCTTGCCGCCTCCGGCTATACATCGTCAGGTTCGGTGCTTCTTAAAAAAGGCTCTGACGGTTACCCGGCAGGTTTTTACGAAAAGGTTGACGCTCAGGCCGTTGGTTCGGTTCAGATTATTGAGTTTGAGGACTGCATTTTTGCAGTTTATAAAGAAAGCCTTGAAGAAAAGGGGGACGGGCTTTATTCAAGCTTCCGCTCCGCCTGTATCAACGATCTTTATTCGCTCGAACACGAAATGTATATCGACTCTCTCATTTCAGAGTATAAAACAGACGAAAACAATTCCGTTATCTCGGATATATATGACAGAATAACGAAATAAACGAAACGGCAGTCTCTCGGAGAGGCTGCCGTTTTTTTACATTGAAACGTATTCTTTTGTTATGGCAAGCATCATCAGCAGCGCCGCAATCATCGGCAGGTTGAAAAGATAAGCTGTCCACATTTTTTTTGGTGCAAGGGCAACGAATTTTTTCGGCGTTTTGTTCTTGCCTTTAACAACAACAAAGGCGGCTGAACAAAGAAGAGAAAAAACATACATAACTGCCGTCAGCATAAGATAAGCGGCGTTAACCTTTTCAGGGTCGGATATATCCTGCATCATGAATTCAACAGCAACCGAATAAAGGTTGTTTATAAAATGAATAACAACGCCTGTCCATATGCTGCCGGTTGCGCAAACGGCATAGCCGAGGCCGAGGCCCGCAATGAATGCAAACGGAGCCTGAATCAGGTTGCCGTGAAGCACAGCAAAAACAACGGCGGAGGCAAGAACTGCAAATTTATCGCCGTATTTCCTCAGCGGCATCATAACCGCTCCCCTAATTGCGAATTCCTCAACCAGCGCAGGAACAACCGCCACCGAAAGAGTGTATATTATTCTTGAAAACGCATCCTCCGGAACAGCAAAATCGGGGGCAGAAAGCTCAATCCCCGCATTGCCGACAAGGTTGACAAAAACGCTTGTTACATAGTTGCCGACAAGGCAAACAAAAACGCCGAAGCCTACAGCCGTTACGGCAAACGGAACGTTTTCAGGCTTTTCAAAAGCAAAGGGCTTTGTTTTTGTTCTTCTTGCGGCGAATGCACCGCAAACCGCAAACGGCAAAAGCAGACTTGACATTGAAAGAATCATGTTGAAGGCGCTTTGAAACATCGGCACCTGATTATACAGCCCGTGAAGCGACGGAATAAAAATCAGAATCAGTGACATCAGATTCTGAACAATAACGTAGCCGATTATTCCGAGGCCGGCGCTTATTCCCAGATAGCGCAGTTCCTTTTTCTCAAGCATTGAGCGGTAATGTATCTCCTGAGACATAAAATCCGAATAACTGTTCAATCTCATCCCTCTTTTGGTTAAATCTACAAATATTATTGTTAATTATACAGTAAATTTCTATACCTTACAAGTCCGAATAAATTAACTAATTGTAAAATATTTATTGTAATAATTCTTTTTTTAGTGTAAAATTATAAAGTATACTTTTTTCGGAGGTATTTATGGCTACTAAAAAAATCACAAAAAAGCAGCTTGAAGAAATGATCTCTTCAAAGCTTTCACATCTTTTCGGCGTCACTCCCGAAGACGCAACCGACGAACAGTTTTACAGAGTTCTTTCAACAATCGCAAGGGACGAAGTAAGACAGTCACGCAGAGCCTTTGACGCCGTTTCAAAAGAAAACGGTCAGAAGAAGGTTTATTACCTGTGCATGGAATTCCTCATGGGCAGAACTCTCAAAAACACTCTTTACAATCTCAACCTGACCGAAACCGCACGTTCAGCTCTCAAAACTTTCGGCGTTAAGCTTGATAAGCTTTACGACTGCGAGCCTGATGCAGGTCTCGGCAACGGCGGCCTCGGTCGACTTGCCGCATGCTACCTTGACGCTCTTGCTAATCAGGGCTATAAAGGCATGGGTTATTCAATTCTTTATGAATACGGCATTTTCAAGCAGAAAATTATTGACGGCTGGCAGACCGAGATGCCCGATTTCTGGCTTCCCGGCGGCGAAGTATGGCTTGTTCCCAGAGAGGATAAAACCGTTGAGGTTAAGTTTGAAGGCTCGGTTGTTGACGCATGGGATGAAGCTTATCACCACGTTGAGCTTGTTGGCTGCAAAACAGTCAAAGCCGTTCCTTATGACATGATGGTTGCCGGCAAAGACGGCAAAAGCGCCGCTGTTCTCCGCCTTTGGTCAGCAAAGGTTGACGGCATCAACATGGCAATGTTCAACCAGGGCGATTACATGAGAGCCATGGAAGAAAAGGCTATGGCCGAAGTTATCAGCAAGGTTCTTTATCCTTCAGATAACCATCAGGAGGGCAAGAGCCTTCGTCTGCGCCAGCAGTATTTCCTTGTTTCGGCATCAATCCAGGATATTGTTGCAAGACATCTGACCGAGTTCGGCTCAATGGATAACTTTGCCGAAATGAACGCAATCCACATCAACGACACTCACCCCACCATGGCTATACCCGAACTCATGAGAATTATGCTTGATGAATGCGGTTACGGCTGGGATGATGCTTTTGCAATCGTTGAAAAGGTTTGCGCTTACACTAACCACACCGTTATGGCAGAAGCTCTCGAATGCTGGAGCGAAGACCTCTTCAGCCGCCTTCTGCCCAGAATATATCAGATTGTCAAAGAAATTGACAACCGATTCAGAAAGAAAATCTGGGACACAACCTTTGACGCAGGCAGAGTTGAAAGAATGGCCGTTATTTCAAACGGCGCAATCAGAATGGCTAACCTCTGCGTTGCCGTTTGCCACAAGGTTAACGGTGTTTCAGCTCTTCACAGCCAGATTCTCAAGGACAGCGTATTCAACGATTTCTATACCCTTGAACCCGAAAAATTCACCAACGTTACCAACGGCATTGCTCACCGCAGATGGCTCTGCCAGGCTAACCCCAGACTCACAGGCTTCCTTTCCGACCTTATCGGCGGCGAATTCGTTTATAACGGTAATGAGCTTCTCAAGCTGCGCGAATATGCCGACGATGCTCAGGTTCTTGCAAAACTTCGCGAAATCAAAACGGCAAACAAAAAAGACTTTGCCGCCATTGTTAAGGCAAAAACAGGCATCGTTCTTGACCCCTCTTCAATATTTGACGTTCAGGTCAAGAGACTTCATGAATATAAGCGCCAGCATCTCAATGCGCTCAACATTCTTGCAAAGTACCTTGAAATCAAAGCCAACCCCAACGGCAACTACACACCCCACACCTACATTTTCGGCGCAAAGGCCGCTTCGGGTTACTACATGGCAAAGAAAATTATTGAATTCATCTGCGCCCTTGCCAACCTTATCAATAACGATCCCGATGTAAAGGGTCTTCTCAAGGTTGTTTATATGGAAGATTATAACGTTACAATGGCCGAATCCCTCATGCCCGCAGCTGACATCAGCGAACAGATTTCTCTTGCAGGTACGGAAGCCAGCGGCACGGGTAACATGAAGCTGATGATAAACGGCGCAGTTACTCTCGGCACAATGGACGGCGCCAACGTTGAAATCCATCAGGCAGTCGGCAAAGACAACATCCTCATTTTCGGCATGAATGCCAAAGAGGTTGAAGAGCTTAAAAAAGCCGGCTATTCACCCATGAACTATTATAACAACAACGCCGAAATCAACGCCGCCGTTAACTTTATCAACAGAGGCATAGGCAACAAGCACTTCCCTGAAATAAGTTCCACCTATATTAACCACGACCCCTATATGGTTCTTGCCGACTTCTCGGATTACAGAAGAGTTCAGAAGCTTGCAGAGGAAATCTGGCAGGATACCGCCCGTTGGGATAAGATGTCTCTCATGAACATCTCGGGCGCAGGCGTTTTTGCCGCTGACAGAGCAATCAACGAATACGCAAAGAACATCTGGGGCGTTGAACAGATTAAATTAAGATAAGATGACTGATTTTGATTTTATGGCGCTTGCCATTGAGCAGGCAAAGCTTTCGGCGGCTGAGCTTGAAGTGCCCGTCGGTGCAGTTATAACCCGCAACGGCGAACTTGTTTCCGTTGGCAGAAACCGCCGCGAAAACGGCAAAAACGCTCTTGCTCATGCCGAAATCGAAGCAATTGACCTTGCGTGCAAAAAGCTTGGCGGCTGGCGGCTCTGGGAATGCGAAATGTTCGTTACCCTTGAGCCATGCCCGATGTGCACTGGAGCAATTATCAACTCCAGGATCCGCCGCCTTGTTTACGGCGCAAGCGATTACAAAGCCGGCTCCTGCGGCTCGGTTGTTAACCTTTTTGATTTGCCATATAACCACAAGCCCGAAGTTGTTTCAGGCTTTATGGGCGAAGAATGCTCAAGCCTTCTTTCAGGCTTCTTCGCTGAATTAAGAAAGCTGAAAAACCAAAATTCTTCGTCGGAGAAATCAGATGGATAAAATTCTTTTTGTTTTGGAAATAATCGGTACGGTTGCTTTTGCAATAACCGGTGTTATCACCGCTGTTGAAAAAAAGCTTGATATTCTCGGCGCAATCGTTCTCGGCGCGGTAACCGCAGTCGGCGGCGGTATTCTCAGAGATATAATTCTCGGTTATCTTCCACCCTCCGCTTTCCGCCACCCCGTTTATGCGCTGACAGCTATCGCCACCTCGGTTGCGGTATTTGTGCTTGCATATTTTCTTGGTGAAAAAATCAAGAAGCATTTTAATTTTTATTCTCAGGTAATCAACGTTTTTGACTCCATCGGCCTTGCGGTTTTTACCGTTGCAGGTGTTAACAGCGCTTTTGACCGCGGCTTCGGCGAAAATGCATTTCTGACGATTTTTGTTGCAATTCTGACTGGCGTCGGCGGCGGAATTATGCGTGATATCATGGCAGGCAGAGTTCCGAAAATCCTGAGAAAAAGGATTTATGCTCTTGCTGTTATAATCGGCGCAGGTATATATTACATTCTGCTCAATTTCAGCCTTTGTTCTGAAATTGCTGCTGCAATAATAGGAGCAGGCGCAGTTTTACTTATAAGAATTCTTGCAACCGTTTTCCGCTGGAATCTTCCGGCAATCAAAAATTTGTCGGACTCTGAATAAAAAGTAACAGCTCGGTTTAAATAAAACCGAGCTGTTTTAATTTTATCGCCGACAGTATCGCCAGGTCGACCGCCAAAAGCAAAACCGTTTGCCACAGCTGCGCTGTTTTTTCATCCAAGACCCCATCACCTCTTATATTATTCTTTAAAAAACTTATTTTATTTCCGAACGCAAAAACACAATATATGGATAAAAACTCAAAATTCGTCACTATTCACAAAAACAAATTATCAATGTAGAAAAAAAGTTGTTGACAAAATTCAAAAATTGGCTTATTATAAAATGCAAGAGTATAAGAGAGGTTTGAAAATGCCTGAAAAATCAAAAGAAAACCTGACTGATGAAGAGCTTGCGGCGCTTGCCGCCAACGGCGATGACGTATCAATGGCCAGCCTTATTGCAGCGGTTATGCCGATTGCCAAAGCCAAAGCTTCAAAACACTCGGGTCCGAGAATTTCAGACGAAGACCTCACTCAGGAAGGCATGCTCGGTTTTCTTGACGCTGTTAAAAGCTTCAACCCCGAAAAAGGCGTTCCTTTCAGAGCCTATGCCGAAACCTGCATCAACAACCGCATCCTTTCGGCCATCAGGTTTCACAATAACAAAAACAACCTTGCCCTTTCAAACGCAGTTTCAATTGATGAAAGCGGTTATGAACCCGCTTCATTTTCCTCTGACCCTGCAAACATCGTAAACGGCAAGGAAAATTCAGAGCTCATTCTGAACACAATAAAAAACGATCTTTCCGAATTTGAAAAGCAAGTCATTAAGCATCACTTGGCAGGAGAATCCTATTCCGAAATCGCCTTGGCGCTCAACTGCAGCGAAAAATCCGTTGACAACGCTTTACAGAGAATCAGGAAAAAGATACGCTCAAAACTGTAAGCAACTCCCCTTTCAGGGAGTTCAGATATGCCCCCGTAGCTTAAAGAATAGCGTTGTTAATCAAAGACGACGGTGCAATTCCGTCCAAGGGCAAAAAAAATTTTCAAGCGAGGTTAAAATCATGTACGAAGACAAAACTCTCATCTGTAAGGAATGTGGCAACGAATTCACATTTACAGCCGGCGAACAGGAGTTCTACGCTGAAAAGGGATTCGTAAATGAGCCCCAGCGCTGCAAGGCTTGCCGTGATGCACGCAAGAATGCAACCCGTGGCGAGCGTGAGTGGTTTGAAGCAACCTGTGATTCCTGCGGTGGAGTTGCAAAGGTTCCCTTTAAGCCGCGTGAGGACAGACCTGTTTACTGCAGCGAATGCTTTGCAAAGAAGCAGGAAGAAGCATAATCCCATTTAAATTTATGCTCATCCGAGCCCCCTTATCACAAGGGGGCTTTTAATTTTTGCCAAAAAGAAACCCCGTACCGAATGTACGGGGTAAATTTAATTATGCCTTTTTCTTGCCGAGTGATCTCTGGATTGCCTTAATTACTTCAACAATCGGGATTACGAGGAATGCAAGGCCGATTGAGATGCCGTAAGCGATGGGATCAAGGTGAGTGAAGTCGAACATTTCAGCAAGGAAGGGGATTTCGATAATTGCAGTTGTGAGAAGAAGCGAAGCAACCATTGCACCGTAAAGAACAATGTTGTGTGACTTCTGGCTGAATGCCATACCTATAACGGAGCCTCTCTGTGAACGCATGTTGAATGAATGGAAAATTTCGCACATTGACATTGTAAGGAATGCCATTGTCATGCCTTCGCCGCTGTCAGCGGGGTCAATGTTGGTGAACTGCCAGTGACCTGTCTGAAGGAATTCGCCGATAAAGAAAGCTGCAAGTGTAAGAATTGTAACAAGTGCGCCCTGATAGAACACGTCAATTCCCATGCCGCCGGCAAAAACACCTTCTTTGCTGTCTCTGGGTTTTCTCTGCATGATGTCTCTTTCGGGTCTTTCAAGGCCGAGAGCAAGGGCAGGAATACTGTCAGTTACAAGGTTGATGAAAAGAAGATGAACGGGCTTAAGGATTGTGAAGTTAAGAATTGTTGCGGTGAAGATTGAAAGAACTTCGGAAAGGTTTGAGCCGAGAAGGAACTGAATGGCCTTTCTGATGTTATCGTAAATTCTTCTGCCTTCCGAAACAGCAGCAACGATTGTTGCAAAGTTATCGTCTGCAAGAACCATGTCTGCAACGTTCTTTGTAACGTCTGTGCCTGTGATACCCATACCAACGCCGATGTCTGCACTCTTGATTGAAGGCGCATCGTTAACGCCGTCGCCGGTCATTGCGGTAATCATGCCGCGTGCGCGCCATGCATTAACAATTCTTGTTTTATGCTCGGGCTGAACGCGGGCATAAACTCTGAATTCAGTAACTCTTTCAGCAAAGTCTTCATCGCTGATTTCGTCAAGCTGAGCGCCTGTTATTGCGCCTGAAGCGTCTTCGATAATGCCAAGCTGCATTGCGATTGCAACGGCGGTATCCTTGTGGTCACCTGTAATCATGATAGGTGTGATACCCGCTGAGCGGCATTCTTCAATTGCCGCCTTAACTTCCGGGCGGGCAGGGTCAATCATGCCGGTAAGACCGATGAAAACAAGGTTATTTTCAAGAGCTTCGGGAGCAAAATCTGCCGGAGCCTGCTCATATTCTCTCATTGTAACGGCAAGAACTCTGAGAGCCTGGTCAGCCATTCTCTTGTTATCTGCAAGAATTGCAGCCTTGATTTCCTCTGTGAAAGGAACAACTTCGCCGTTGATGAGAGCATGTGTGCACTTCTTGAGAATTTCATCGGGAGCGCCCTTTGTATACTGAACGATACCTTCGGCTGTCTGATGAACGGTTGACATCATCTTTCTGCCTGAATCAAAGGGAGCTTCACCGATTCTGGGAGCTGCCTTGACAAGGTCGTTTTTGTTAAGCTGAAGAGCGTTTGCGTAGTTAACAAGAGCCGCTTCGGTGGGCTCACCTGTAACTTCGCCTGCTTCGTCAATTTCAGCGTCGCAGCAAAGAGCCATTGCTTTTGCAATAAGAGCTTCGTTGTCGCCGTAATGGTCAACAACTGTCATCTTGTTCTGGGTAAGAGTACCTGTCTTATCCGAGCAGATAATCTGAGCACATCCGAGAGTTTCAACAGCTGTAAGCTTTCTGATAATAGCGTTCTTCTTTGACATGTTTGTAACGCCGATTGAAAGAACGATTGTAACAACGGCAACAAGGCCTTCGGGGATAGCTGCAACAGCAAGCGAAACAGCAACCATGAAGCTGTCAAGAATCTTTGTAATTTCAGGCATTGCACCTGTCTGAAGGTAAGAAATAACCATCTGGTATGCAAAAAGAACAACGCAGATGCCGAGAACAAGCTTTGTAAGAATTTTTGAAAGCTGAGCAAGCTTTATCTGAAGAGGAGTCTGGCCTTCTTCTGCCTGAGCGATAGCGTCGGCAATTTTACCCATTTCGGTGTCCATGCCTGTACCTACAACAACAGCCTTGCCTCTGCCGTAAACAACGGTTGAGCCCATATAAGCCATATTCTTTCTGTCGCCAAGGGGAACTTCGCCGTTATCGCCGCCGTTAAGAATTGCAATCATTTTGTCAACGGGAACAGATTCGCCCGTAAGAGCGGCTTCTTCAATCTTCATGCTGGCGCATTCAAAGATTCGGCAGTCTGCGGGAACAGCGTCGCCTGCTTCAAGAACAACAACGTCGCCGATAACAAGATCTTCGCTGCGAACAGTGATGAGCTTGCCGTCACGGATAACCTTTGACATTGCGGCGCTCATTTCCTGCAACGCCTCAATTGCGGCTTCCGCCTTGCTTTCCTGAACAACGCCGAGGACTGTGTTGATAACAACAACAATCATAATGATTACTGTGTCGGTGGGGAAAACGAACTCAAAGTAACCGTGTTCAAACCATTCCGTAACAGCGGAAATACCGGCCGCAATAATAAGAATGATAATCATCGGGTCGGAAAGCTGCTCAAGAATACGCTGGAAGATAGTTTTCTTTTTGCCTTCTTTGAGCTTGTTTTTGCCGTTTTCAGCAAGTCTTTTTTCAGCTTCGGCAGCGGAGATACCGTTTTCGGAGCTGTTAACATGCTTGAATACAGATTCAGCCTGTTCGAGATAGAACTTCATATTATCTCAATCCTTTCAAAAAATATAAACAATATAAAAAGACCCCGACAGAGAATGTGTTTCCTCTGTCAAAGGTCTTGCTTCCTAAACAAAATCGGGTACTTTACAGGATGCCTGCCAGATGCAAAAGCAACGGTTGTTGACAGACCTCTCAGGCCGAAGCCCTCAAGCTACTCCCCTTTAACACAGAAATATTAACATATTTTAACTGCAAAGTCAATGTTGCCGAAGCAATATTTTGCTAATATACAAAATATTCACCCAGATTTTCAACAAGCGCCTTGCAGATTTCAGCGTACATGAAGCCCTCGTAGCGCTCTTTTTCAAGCAGGCTTATGCTTTCGCTGCCGTTCTGAACGGTTGAAACCGTTCTGGTGTTTTCGCCTTCAAGGCGTACACTTTCGTCGTTTGCGTATCCGCTTTCGGCAAAAGCCGTTCTGAGAAGCGAGCTTTCTCCCCTTGCTTCCTGAATCAGATAGTTCAGAAGATAAACTTCGCCGCCCTCTTCAAAACTTTGGGCAAACAGCGCCACGGTTTCGTTAAGCGAATCCCATTCGTCAAGCTTGCGTATTTCATCGCTTACCGTGAAAACAACGTTCAGCCCCTGTGCATCCTTCGTGTAAAGTCTGCCGTATTCAGCAAACAAATCCATAAGGCTGTAAACTGAAGGCCTGAGCAGTTGGTACTCGCTGATAACCGATTCAATATTTTTAAGCGTTGAGGATAAGGATGCAAGGCTTTCACCGATTGCCGAATCCAGGTCCGGATACTGCCCCGAAACCTCAAGAAGATGCTCTGCGCTGTCACTCCATGCAACGATAAGATTATAATCAAAGCTTGCCAGAAGCTCAGGATATTTTTCATTAATCGCTCTTCTGAGTTCAGAATATTCGATCAGAAAAGCTGCCTTGGAATCCTGAGATTTTGACGCCCACTTGACTGCGCCGCGGAAATCGTTGTCAAGCACCTTGTTCTGGGCAACCGAGCAAAAATAAGAATCCTTGAGCAGAATAAAGCCCGTAAGCAAAACAATCAGGGCAGCAACAACCGAGAGCACGGCTGTCAAAACTTTTTTACCCGTACTCTTGGCGGCATTATTTATTTTACTGTTTTTTGCTGCCATAATTCTCCCTGCTTATTTTTTGGCATTATTGCCCAAATTAAATATACTTATCCATTATTTGATAATTATATCACATAAAAAAATAAAATTAAATATATCAAAAGAAAAATTTTTTGAATTTTTATCAAACAAATGTTTGCATTTTCAGAACATTTGTGCTATAATAGCCTTGCAAAGGTAAAAAATGAGTTAATTTTGCGAATTTTAATAAACAAAAAGGGGCAGTAATATGAAACCTATCACTCCCATTCAGCAAAAAATCTATGAATTCCTTGTTGAAATGGCAAGGGAAAACACAACGCCGAGCGTGCGTGAAATCGGAGCCGCAGTCGGTCTGCGCTCAACATCCTCCGTTCAGGCAAATCTTGACGCGCTTGAAGCCGCGGGATATATTCAACGCCCTCCCATGCTTAAAAGATGCATAAAAATCGTTGGTCAGGCCGATAACGTTGCTCACGTTCCCGTTCTCGGCACGGTAACCGCAGGTATGCCTATCCTTGCGGTTGAAGAAATTGAAGGCTATCTCCCCTTCTCAATGCCCGGCGCTCAGTCAAA
>Ga0233381_1000029_pt1 | contig 21157 bp, 21 predicted proteins | sample ElkDunMinimDraft_12_FD_180670 | JGI IMG/M metagenome (GOLD analysis project Ga0233381, IMG submission 180670) | Fecal eukaryotic communites from dung pellets of Tule Elk in California, USA - Elk Dung G0 | ecosystem: Host-associated > Mammals > Digestive system > Large intestine > Fecal | place... | reverse complement strand
CGGCTTGCCCGTGTATTCCCTTGAAGCTTTATAAAGAAGCTTACAAACTCCGTAACCTCTCGGGTCAAGGTTTGCAAGGTCATCAAGGCTGCTGCCGAGATTAAGAACGGTCAGTTCCTGCTGTGTCACAAAACCCCTCCTTAATCGATTTTTACGCAGCTTTTTCATGATAAAAAGGCACCAAAACCCGCCGGTTCAGTGCCTTGAATTCTATAAAAAGTATAAATCAACCCCTTTGTTTTGTCAATATATATAATCTATTTTATTGTGATTTTTTATATAACAAAACATTATTCGGATTTCATTTTTGTAACATATAAAAAAAATGATTTATGAGGGATTTTTTTTGACAAAAAATCTATACAAACCAAATAAAATGTGGTAAAGTTATTGTGTTATTCAGATAAAGGAGTGTTGCAATATGAAAAAGATTTATGAAGGCAAAACAAAAGATGTTTACTCTCTTGACAACGGCAACGTAATGCTCAAGTTCAAGGATGATTGCACCGGCAAAGACGGCGTGTTCGATCCCGGTGAAAACTCCGTTGGTCTTAAAATCGACGGCATCGGCAAAGCAAACCTTGAAACATCAATCCACTATTTTGAGCTTCTCAAGAATGCCGGCATCAAAACCCACTATGTAAGCGCTAACCTTGATGACGCCACAATGGAAGTTCTTCCCGGCAAAGTTTTCGGCCACGGCCTTGAAGTTATCTGCCGCCTTGTTGCAACCGGTAGCTTTATCCGCAGATACGGTGAATACATTGCAGACGGCACCGTTCTTGAAGGCGGTTACGTTGAATGCACATTCAAAAACGACGCTCTCGGCGATCCCCTTGTAACAGGTGAAGGTCTTGCCGCTCTCGGCATCATGACTCCTGCAATGTTTGAAAGCATGAAAGAACAGACCCTCAAAATAACAAAGATTGTTGCTGACGATCTCAAGTCAATCGGTCTTGACCTTTGGGACATCAAGTTCGAATTCGGCTATAACAATGACGAAGTTATTCTTATTGACGAAATCGCTTCAGGTAACATGAGAGTTTACAAGGACGGAAAGATTGTTGACCCCGTTGAACTCACAAAGCTTATCAACAACAGATAATTCAACATCAAAAGGCTGCCTCACGTTTGTGAGGCAGCCTTCTTTCTTTTTATTCAGGGAATTTGCTCAGCGATTCATCGTTGCCCGAAAGCATAAACTGCGGATAATCGGGGTTAACTCCCGCTGTGAAATCCTCGCCGTCATAGCTGAGAAGCCAGATGAAGAATTCGCCGTAATCCGTACCGTAGCTTGAAGCAACGTGGGGAGCGCCCTTGATCATATATGTGTATTCGGGCAAAACAGCGGTTGAAAGATCAACCATTCTGTCAGGTGAAAGATATTCGGGATTTTTGGCAACGTAATCCTCGCCGAGGGTTTCACCGTAAGGAGCAATTGTTGCATAGCCCGACGTCTGATAAGCTTCAAGAACAACGTCGCCGCAAAGCTCGGAAGCGCTTTCATAAACGGGGATGCAAGGTGCACCGTAGTTTGAAACAACAGCAATCTTGACTCCGTTGTCAATCATTTCATAAAGAAGCTCGTTTCTGCCTTCCATCATCTCGTGGAGAGCTGTTATTCTTTCAATGAAAGCTGCGTTTTCTTTCATTGAATCGCCGAAAATAAAATCAACGCAAGAATCAAAATCCTCAGGCTGAACAAGAGCCCACATAACGGGCATGTAAGCCAGAACGGGCATAAGCACCTTGTCGTTAACTTCGTCAACGTAGTTATCAACAATCATGCCTGCAAGCTTTTCCGCAAGCTTGAAAACACCAAGGAAATCCAGCGCTTTGAGAAGTCCGTTGAGTGCCGCATTATCCTGAGTTGAATAAAGAGCAATGTTGGCGATTGTTTCCGCTTTGAATTCAATTTTGCCCTGCATAAGGTCAGAGGGCAGCTGAGTGCCGCAGAAGGTTGAAGACATGAAAAGAATTTTGCTTACTCTTGAATATCCGTATTCGGAAAGATAAGCAACCGTCATAACGCCGCCCATGCTTGCGCAAACAAGCTTAACCTTGTCATGGCCCGTTTCTTCGCACGCTCTTTCAACCGTTTCATGGATTTCGTCGGCTATATCATAAGGATCCATACGCCAATCGTAAGTGAAATAATATGTATGATCTGCTCCGAAAGCTTCGGCGCAACCGGTAATCATGCCCATTTCGCAGACCGTGCCGCCAACAACATCCGGATGCTCCGCAACGCTGCCGGGATACTTTTTGGGGCCAACGTTGCCGATGGGGTCGCCGTTTTTATCCATTGCAAGTCCGCCGAGAAGCTCTCCTGCAAAATCAACAACAACGTCCATTGTTTTGTCAAAGTTCATGCTGATAATTCCGGCAAAAATCGCTTTGAAAACAGCTTTGACAATTTCGCCCGCATCGATTTCAAGAACAGGCTTTTCGTTTTCCGTTCCGACATCATAATAAAGGCCGGTAAAATCCATGCCTCTTATAATAATAACGGGTTCGTTTTCACAGACTTCGGGGCTGTGCTCAGTTGCCGCAAAAGTGGGCAACACCATAGAAAGTGCCAAAACAACGGCAAGAACAAAGCTAACTATTCTTTTCATTTTTATCACCTTATCCGAGATTTTTAACAACCTTTGCGAATGTATCAGCAACTGCGTGAGCCGCCTTTTTGCCCATGGAGTTTGTTTCATGGTAATGCTTCTTGCCGAAACGGTCATTATATGTGTTGAGATAGGGCTGAGTGGGGTTAAGAATGAAATCGTTGGGCGGAACAACGTAACCTGACATATCGTTGGAAACGCCGCAGGCTATCATTGAGCTGTCGCCCGCAATTTCAGCAAGCGGAACGGGGTTAACCTCAGGACCTTCGCCCGTTGCGGAGATTTCAGCTGAATTGTATCCGCCGTAAACGGTTGAAACAAAGCTTTCGCCGGGAAGAAGAAGAACCTTCTGTCCGCCGATGTCCATATAAGTCATTTCGGTCATCATCGCAATGCCGAGCTCGCTTTCCTTGCAGGGATATGCCTTGAAGCTCATAACCTTGCGAATCGCAAGGAGGGTAAGAACGTTATTGTCAACCGGAATATAAAACGGCTGCTGAATAAGCTTGATTTCGGGTTTGAGTTCTTTATCGTTTTCAACGTTCATGGCTGCTTTGGCAAACCATTCGCCCTGAAGCTTAACGCAGTTTGCTCTGTCCTTTTCATCAAGCATAAGAGCGTCCATGCCGCCGATTGCGCCGATTGTGTGAAGAACGTTTGCGCCGTTTTCTTTGGCGATATATTCACGCATATAATAAGGATATTCGCCGCTGAGAAGGCGGTTGCCGCCGCCGAGAGAGTTGGGATGAGCGCCTACGTTGATAACCCATATTTCTTTTGAGCCGTCATCGGGTGCAAAACGGATTCTTGAAAGGACCTCATGCTTATCGGCAAAATTTCTGCCGGCATCAAGGCCGCCTTCGATTTTTATGCTGCCGCTGTAAAGTTTGCCGCTCTTTCTGTTTTTATAAGCCTCAACCGCAACCTTGACTGCATTGTTCATAAGAGTATCCATATATTCGGCATCCTTGCCGTCGGAAGGAATGCTGACAATGTTTGCCTTGCCCCAATAGCCGAGGGTGTCAATGCCCGAATGGCTGTGGGTGCAGCTGAAGTTGATACATTTGCAGCCCTTGATTTCGGGGGAAGCAAGTATCATTGAGCGGATTTTATTAACCTCAATTCTTGTCATGCCCACAAAGTCGCCGCCAAGCCAGAGCATACCTTCATCGCCGCCGCAATCAATCCAGACTGCGCTCACATAAACAGGCGAAAGGATGCCCTCCATCTTATGACCTGAACCGTGGCCTGCAATCCAGAACGTTCTGCCGCTTTCAACATTGGGCATAACTTCAGCAGTTGCAAAGCCTGCGCGGTATCCCGAACCTTTGATTTCAATGGGCTTTTCATCAGGTATTTCATAGAAAGGCTCGTTTTTGCAAACCTTTTTGCCGTAGTTTTTGGTAATGGCAACTATGCCTTTTGAGGCAAGATCCATAATATCCATATTTAATTCCTCTCTCTCAAAATTATTCATTTTAATTATATACTTTTATTCCGATATATGCAAGAAAAAAATAAGGCTCGGTAAAAACCGAGCCTTATTGGATTTTTAATATCCGAAGAAGAATTCGTATCCGTTCTGTCCGAAGGGGTCAACGTAATACTGTTCTTCCGTTGCTTCCTCTTCGGGAACGCCCTTATCTTCAACAAGAGAAGCCTCAACGTCAAAGGTTGAAACGGAATAATCTCTGTTGATTCTGGCAATTGTGAGGGTAAGCTTATCGCCAACCTTGCCGCTGTCGATAAGTTCCAGAAGAACGTCTGCCGAAGTTAATTTCTTACCGTTAACGGCAATAATCATATCGTACTGCTGAATTTCGCTGCCGGCAAGCGAGCTTTCGGGGTCAATCTCATCAATAATAAGTGTTCCTGCGGGCAAACCGTTAATCTGCGCAATCATGCTGTACTGAGCGCTTGCGCTGAGCGAGTAATAGGTTATTCCGAGCTTCGGTCTGTCGGGAACGTAGCCGAAATCGATAAGGTTGTTGATTATCGGCATCGCATCCGAGATGGGGATTGCAAAACCCATGCCTTCATAATCGGTCGCTGCGATTTTTTGCGAATTTATGCCTATAACCTGGCCATATTCGTTAATCAGCATGCCGCCCGAGTTGCCGGGGTTAATGGCGGCGTCATGCTGAATGCACGTCATTGTGTAGCCGATTTCGGAGCTGACAGGCCTGTCAATCGCCGAAACGCTGCCGCTTGTGAACGAGCCGAAGAATTCAACGCCGCCGGGGTTGCCGATAGCATAAACCGTGTCGCCGACTCTCAGCTTCTTTGAATCGCCGAACTCAGCTGCAGGCAGACCCGAAGCTTTTATTCTGACAACGCCAAGGTCGGTTCTTGTGTCAAATCCGACTATTTCGCCGTCATAGGTTGTTCCGTCGCCCGTCTGAACGCTGACGCTGATGCCCGAATCGCTGATAACGTGAGCACAGGTGACAATATAAGTGTAAACGCCTGCCTTGTCTTCTCCCATTATAACGCCGGTGCCCTCGCCTGCGGATGAGGTTGCGTTCTTTTTATAAACAACAATTCCCACATTCGATTTGCTTGCAACCGCATATGCCTGCGCCGCGGTAAGCTTTCCTTCAGGAGATGTTCCTTCAAGCGAATCGGGAGTTTCTCCGATTTCAATGTTGGGTCCGTCGTTGCCTATAACTTCGTGCTGCTCGGTTGTATCAGCCTTGCCGCTTTCAGGGTCATAAACATAACGCGAAATAACGTATGCGCAAACGCCGATTGAAATTGCAAGCAAAACGCAAACCGTTGCCGCAAAAATCTTAAGCCCTTTGTTGCTCTTCTGAGCAGGCTGAGGCTGCATAGATACGGGCTGATAAGGTGTATAGTTCTGATTATATGTGTAAGCGCCGTTCGGCTGAGTGTAAGGTGTCTCCTGCTGAGGAGGTGTATATTGGCTGTAAGTCGGGGTGTATTCAGCCGACGGAGTTTCGGTTTCCTGCTGAGCTTCAGGATAAGCGCTCTGCGGCTGATAATCCGCTTGAGGAATCTCAGGCTCATCCTGAGTTGCCGCAAATTCAGGCTCTTTTTCGGAATTGCTGAAAATATCCGTTTCGCTTGATTCACCGGTTTCTTCGGTTGCTTTTTCCGGCTCAACCGCTTCCGTTTCTTCGCCCATTTCGCCGTTTCTGAATTCTTCGTTCATATCTGTTCCTCCAAATGATGATATGATTAGTATATTCCCGTGTTATGAAAAAAGTTTGAACTCAAGTTAAAGAATTTGTCAAAAAAGTGCTTTAATGTTCCATAAGCGGTATGTTGAAAATAAATTCTGTATATTCACCCTCAACGCTGTCCGCAATAATCTGACCGCCGTGAAGCTCAATAACTGTTTTCACAATATAAAGCCCGAGACCTGCACCTTTAACGTCATAGCTTCTGGATTTATCCGTTTTATAGAATCTCTCAAATATTTTATCAATTTCTTCGCTGGGTATACCTTTGCCGCTGTTGCGTATTTTTATTATGGCCTTCTCTATGTCACGCTTCGAAGTTACTTCGATATATCCGCCCTCCTGCGTGAATTTAACGGCATTGTCAATCAGATTATAAACAACCTGATTTATCATGTCTTTATCTGCAAAAATTTTGTTTGCAGCCATTGTTTCAAGGCCTTTGATTTCTATGTTTTTGTTTCCGATTATCTGCTCAAAGCCAAGCAAGGTCTGGAATATCATTTCCGAAATATCGAATTCCTGCGGATTAATGTCAAGCTCTCCCGCCTCAATCTTGCTCATGTTAAGCATACCCGTAACAAGCCTTGAAAGGCGTTTGACTTCGTCTGAAACTACCTTAAGATAACGGTCCTGCTTCTCCGGCTCAATCGTTCCGTCAAGAATTCCGTCAATAAAACCGCCAATCGTTGTCATCGGAGTTTTAAGCTCATGCGAAACATTGGCAACAAAGCTTCTTCTTGACTGCTCCATCGTTGCAAGGGCCTGAGCCATCGAGTTGAAAGCCGAAACAAGCTCATCCATTTCATCGTGATGGCTGAAAAGCGAAAGCTTTTTGGTGTCAGGTATTCTTGCCGAAAAATCGCCGGCTGCGTACTGCCTTGCCGCCGCTGACATCTGGCGCAGCGGTTTCGTCTGGCTGTAAGTCATAACCCACGCCATAAAAAAGGTCAGCAAAAACGCAAAAATCGCGGCGGTCACAAACATCCTCAGGATTGCCGCAACATACGGAGAAAGGCCGTCAACAACCGATTGGGTTGTGACAACAATCGCAACGGGCTGATTTGAAATCATAATCGGCATGCAAACAACAAAATGAACCGAGTCAAGCGAGCCGCCGAGATTACCCGTTGAAGAATACATCTCATAAAGTGAATGCTGAATCACTGAATTGGGAATATCGTAATTTGAATGTACCGCACAGTTTGAATGGGAAAACTCAAAGTTTTCCTGAAGCGTTTCTTTGCAAAAAACAACCTCGCCCAATTGATTTGTGATAAAAACGTCGGCATCAATTGCGCTTGAAGTCTGCATAATGTTGCTGCATATCATTCGCACCGAATCGCTGCTGACACCAAGCAAATCCGACTTAAAAATCATCTCGGTATACTGAGCAACGTTTTTTGTGTTTTCCTCAAGAAGAGCCGCTTTTTCATCCATCCACAGCTTTGAGACTAAAAGCAAGAGAGCTCCGCCTATAAAGACGAAGCTTGCAAGAATTATTGATATGGTCATTATAAAGTATTTACGAAAAATACCTGAACTTCTTTTTTGAATTTTCATCAACCGAAGCACTCCCGATATCAGTCTTTTGTTTCAAACTTATAACCTACGCTCCAAACTGTTTTAAGCTCCCATTTTTCCGAAACGCCCTCAAGCTTTTCACGAAGGCGCTTAACGTGAACGTCAACCGTTCTTGAGTCGCCGTAATAGTCAAATCCCCAAACCTCGTCAAGAAGCTGGTCTCTTGTGAAAACTCTGTTGGGGTTGCTTGCAAGGTGATAGATAAGCTCAAGCTCTTTGGGTGGAGTGTCAACTCTTTTGCCGTCAACCTTGAGTTCATAGTTGGTAAGGTTGATTTCAAGTTTGTCAAACTTAACCTTTTTCATTTCAGCCTGAGCGCCCGAGCCGCTTCTTCTGAGAACAGCTTTGACTCTCGCCATAACCTCTTTGGCGTCAAAGGGCTTGACAACGTAGTCATCGGCGCCGAGTTCAAAACCAAGCACCTTGTCAAACGTTTCGCCTTTGGCCGTGAGCATTATGATAGGCTTGTCCGAAAACTTCCTGACCTCGCGGCAAACCTGCCAGCCGTCAAGAACGGGCAGCATTATGTCAAGCAACATAAGATCGGGTGAAAATTCCTGGAAAGCTTTAACGGCATCGCCGCCGTTATTGGCTATTGAAACCTCATAGCCGTCTTTTTCAAGGTAGAGCCTGAGCAGCTCGCATATATTGGTATCGTCATCAACAACAAGAATCTTTTCTGATGCCATAATAATTCCCCTCCTTGGAATATTTTACACTATTAATTATACACGAATTTATAACCATTTTATGAATTTCAGAATAATTATTTGTTACCATTCAGCCGCAAAAATGAACGGAACGTAAATTATCTTGCCGAAAATCTGAAAACCGTGCAGCTTTTGAATTTTTCGCCCGCTTCAACCGTACACTGTGGAAATTCGGGCATATTGGGAGTGTTGGGATAAAACTGGGTTTCAAGGCAGAAACCTGCGTTCTTTACTATCGGGTTGCCGCCCTTGCCGGGGTTTGAACCGTCAAGGAAGTTGCCTGTGTAAAGCTGAACGCCGCAAAGGTCGGTATAAACCTCAAGGAATCGGCCGCTTTCGGGCTCATAAGCCGCTGCAGCGGGTCCGTCGCCGTCGTTAAGGCAGAAGTTATGGTCGTAGCCCTTGCCGAGAACAAGCTGTTCATCGTCAGCGTCAATATCTCTGCCGATAGCCTTGAATTCTCTGAAATCAAAAGCCGTTCCCTCAACCGGTCTGATTTCGCCGGTGGGAATGCTGTTTTCATCCATGGGAGTGTAAGCATCAGCGTTTATCATAAGCTCATGTGAAAGAATATCGCCTTTGCCCGCAAGGTTGAAATACGCGTGATTGGTCATGTTGATAACCGTTTTTTTGTCGCTTACTGCTTCATAATCAACTTTAAGCGAGTTATCTTCATAAAGTGTAAAGGTAACTTTAAAATCAACTTTGCCGGGGAATCCCATTGCGCCGTCAGGGCTCAGATAAGTCATTTCAACGCTGTTATCGTCAACAACCATCGCTTTCCAGACTGCTCTTGAAAGCTCTGCGCCGCCGTGAAGGCAGGTTATTCCCTTTTCGTTCTTTTCGACTTCATATTTAACGCCGTCAATTTCAAATGTGCCGTTTGCAATTCTGTTTGCATATCTGCCAACGGTCATGCCCTGATAATCCGAATATTTCTCGTGGCCTTCAACGCTGTCAAAGCCTACAAGAACGTCGGCAAAATTGCCGTTTTTATCAGCGGTATATATGCTGTTTATCGTTGCGCCGTAGGTAATAAGATCAACGGCTGTTCCGCTTGAATTTTTAAGAGTATAAACATCAACCTGCTTGCCGTCAGCGGTTGTTCCGAAAACGTTTTTAACTATCATGATATTTACCTTCCTGTGCAAATTTTATTGTTTCGTTTATGTTGTATCTTCTGCGCTCGGCCGTGCCCTTGCCGAACTGAATCGCCTGCGTCGGACAACAGTTTATGCACGCCGTGCAGTGCTGGCACTTTTTCGCATGCCAATGAGGCTTGCCGTCTTTCATTGAAATTGCCGAATCCGGGCAAAGCGAAACGCATTTTCCGCATGAAACGCATTTGTCATCGGCATAAAACTTTGAAGTTCTTCTGAACAGACCGTAAAGAGGATACATAATCTCGGTCAAAACGGAATCCTTGAATCCCGAACTCAGCTTTTGCTCCCTTGCGTTTATCCTCTGCGCAGCTTCTTCCAATGCGGTATCGGCAGCTTTAAGCAAACCGAACCCTCTGCCCCTGCTGCTCGGATTATAAATCATAACATAATTGTCAGGCATTTTCAGCGACTGAGAATAGTCAATTTCGCATTCAAGTGCCTTTGAAAGCATTTTGTCTGCCGCAGCCGAATTATCGCCTCCGCAGGTAATCACGCAGTAAACGTAACCGCCCAAAGACGCTCTGACCCTTTCAAGCTGAGCAAAACGCTTGACAATTTCGGGCAAGCCCGAAAAGTAAACGGGAAAAACAAAACCCGTCACCTCATTCTGCACAACATCATCAAGCCCTTTTTTGAAAACGTCAGCGATGTTGACCGCTTTGTCATTTGTCAGATGTGCAAGCTTAAGCGCCGCATATTTGGAATTGCCTGTTGCCGAAAAATAATAAATCATTCTTTCACCTGAAAATTACATTCTATTCAGAATAATTTTAACATTACATAATATTTTTGTCAATTGCAGATAATTGCAGTTTCAATTCATAAAGCCTCGGCAAACATATTAATGTAAAGTTGCAAATAAAAGCAATAACATAAACGATTAATATTTTGTGTTGACATATTAAATAAAAAATGGTATTATACATCTATAAAGTTATCTTCGAAAGGAAAATTATTATGAAAAAGGCTCTTAAAAAAGTTTTAGCTATCGTTCTCACCTTCATCATTGCTCTTTCAGCAGTCAGCGTTGCTTTCGCAGCAGTTGATAATGAATGCCCCCATTGCGGCAAAACTGGCTTCACAACCGAAAAAGCTTATAACAACCACGTTCTTGATTGCTACGAGCAGACCTTCCTCCAGAAGGTTGAAGACGCTATCGACCTTAAAGAAATCGTTAACATCTACGTTACAGTAAACGATTTCATCGCTGAAAACATTGACATTGAAGGCGTTATCGTTTTCATCATCGACGCAGTTATCGGCTTGCTTGCCAAAATCTGATTGAATTAAAATGTTAAAGAGACAGCCTCGGCTGTCTCTTTTTTATTGCTGTTTATTTTAAAGCAAAGGGTTGCAGAGATTTTTCAATTCCTTTTCAATCTCGCTTTTCTGCATCCGGTTAATATTTTCAATAATTCTTATTCCCATATCCTTCGCCCTGGCTCTGATATAATCAGCCGTTATGCCGTTTTTTTCAAAATTAGCCGTCACAAGAGCTTTGCAGGCATATTTACCGCCGAATTGCTCGGCAACCTGAGAAAGCTTATAAAGCTCATCAATGCTGCACGAGCCGTTTTTGCAGGAAACAAAAACAGGGACCGTCCCTTTCATAAGCATAACGTCAATTTCGTTTGAAACGTCAACGCGGTTATGCGTGGTTATTTTTCCGTCCCAGTCAATAAAAACGCCGGCTTTAACGTCGTTGTAATACCTCAACCCGTTTTCATCCGTCAGCTTAAAGGCCTCCAGAGCCGTGTAAAGCTCCAGTATATTGCCCACTTTGCTCAATATATTTATGACGTTAAAATTTCGGTATATAAAAGACGTTTCTTCTTCCGTTCTGTTAAGATTGGAAATAATTCTTTTTGCGGCAAGCTTTTCAAGAAATTCGCTTTCAAACACCAACTCAAAATCCTGGGGTTCAAGGCGCTTTTTATCATCTTTTTTGTTCACCCATACCCTGCCGCCGGTTCTGCAATATTTGTTAATGCGGTCAAGCGAATTGAGGATTACATTCCATTTTGCACCCAAAGAGCGCCAGACGCCTGCTATGTCAGTAATATCCTGATTACAATAGCCGTTGTTAAAATCCCTTTCAACCGTTCCCTCTCCCTTTTCGTCTGTATATATAACACGGCCGCCATAGAGAATAATGTTTTCATCAACGGTAAGTTCAAGCGGCCCCTGAGACCTGATGCAGCCGTAAGCATCGCATTCAAAGCCCATGTTGCTCTTCGCACTGAAAGTTCGCAGATGAACGTTACCTTGGCAACGCTCTTTGACCATACCAAGCGCAACAAGAGCATATTCTTCGCCGCCTTTTATATCAAAAACGCAATGCGAATTCTCTTTTGTAATTTTTTCAAGCAAATCCGCTGTTTCAAAAACGCTTTCAGGATTCAGTTCAACGCACTCAAACACCGTGCGCAATCCCCTGTTACCGGCAACCGCCTTGAATTTGTTGACTCTCTTTTGAACGTCAGTTAAGTCACTTCCGGCAAAAATAACCTTTTCAGGTTTGCAGAGCAAAGTGCTCGCCATGTTGTCGAGTGGATTTTTATCAATAAATTCAATAATAGTCATTGCCCGCACTCCTTTTCATTTATTATATCATAAATATCTGCTCAAAACAACAAATAAGGCATGTATAATTATCAAAACCGAAAATCACAAAATTTTTTAATTTTTTCAAAAAAAGACTTGACGAACCATAATTTTTATGTTATATTAATCAAGCGTTCTGCGCTGGTGTAGCTCAGTTGGTAGAGCAGCTGATTTGTAATCAGCAGGTCGGGGGTTCGAGTCCGTCCACCAGCTCCAAGTCCTTTAAGGACAAATATGTGGAAGAGTTCCCGAGCGGCCAAAGGGAGCAGACTGTAAATCTGCCGTCATCGACTTCGGTGGTTCGAATCCACCCTCTTCCACCACAATGGAGAAATCCGAACTTAATGCCAATCGGCAATGGGTTCGGATTTTTTGTTTTTATTCGGGATATTTCATTTTGAGGTTGTAAAAAAGCAGGCGGGACTTTCCGTCTCGCCTGCATCTGTCTTACTCATTCTTCAGCTGTCTGTTCATATTCCCTGAGTTCCTGCTGTCCTTCCTCGCTTTCAAAATATTCCTGCATTATCGGAAGTAAGCATCTTGCAATTCTTTCAATTGCGTAATCGGGAATTTCCATACCGCTGTTTGATTTTTCTGACGTCAAATTGGTTTTGCGCTCCTTTCACATTTAAAAGGAGATCTTTTAATTATGAAAAACACATTTTTCCTCGCATTTATATTTTAAACTCTTTCCAGAAAATTGTCAAACTTTTTTCACCGTTGCAAATTGACTGATTTTTTACAACTTAAAATTCAGCTTTTGGAACAATAGAATTGCAAAATTGAGGTTACAGGTCAAACTATACGCACCCCTCAATTACCGCACTTTCAATCCCTTATGTATCAACGATTTCAGACGCTACTTTTCCTACTTTTTTAAACAAATAAAAGGAGTTTTTAGATTATGATTAATAACATTATTTCTTGTGAATTTAATGTTGATACCGCCTGTGTTGAAGTCAAGCTCACCGACGGTTCAATGGTATCAATCGACTGCATCGCCGTTGAAAACGAATATGCAAACAATATGTACGAAACATCAGAACTCGACTATCTCATCTACAACGAGCCTATGAGTTATGTCAGATTACTCTTAAACGGCACGATGGAAAAATATCTGCGACATAATACAGATTACACGCCATTATCAGAAATGAGATAATGTTTTTTGTAACGCTTTTTATCCCTTTTTTGATGTTTTGATGATATATCATTGATAGTACAAAAGTTCAATAGAATATTGTTGTATATCAACACTTTTAATATCAAAATCATTACATCAAATTTATAAAAAAGCCATACAAGTTGATTTTAAAGTCAGCTTGCATGGCTTTGATTCTTTGTGTTATTTGCGTTTATCTGAAACAAATTTTTTAATATATCCGATTTGAGTGGGCATTATGTTTTTGGGAAGATTATCTAAATCAAAGAATTTCAGCTCGGTACTTTCTTTATCGGGTTTTAAATCGCCGAAAAATTCGTTGATTTCATAAACAACGTCCGTGTAGTAAACTTCATCTTTATTGGGATAAACCATATGAACATTGGCTTTGATTTCAAACAATTTGGGGTTGACAATATCAAGATTGGTTTCTTCTTTAACCTCTCTTTTTAATGCTTCTTCTAAAGTTTCGCCAAGTTCCAGTGCTCCGCCGGGAGTACACCATTCGCCTGTATCGGTTCGTTTTTCTAAAAGAATGCCTTTTTCTTCGTTATAAAGAATACCCATTGCAGCAACCGCCATAATTGGAGCGTGACCGACAATTTTTCTCATTTCACTTATGTAACTCATAGTATTTCTCCTATTATTTTATCTGTTTTGCTTATTTTAAAAAATTCATTTAGGCGGATTATTGTCCCACGCCCATTCCAATTCATCTATGGTAGTTTTGCCGCTATTTAATGAATTGATTTCTTGAATACACTTTTCAGTTGCTATTTTTATGAATTCATCTGTCATTTTTTTGAGTAAAGAAAAATGCGTTGCCGTTGTTATACGGATCAAAATCTGTCTTGAAATCAGTTAATAATTGTTCTATATCAAAAGGATAAATATTAAAAATTGGTTCCTCTTTTATATTATCTGGGATGTTAAGACAATTGGGAAGATTATATCTATCGATAACATAATTATTTAGTAATCTATAATCGTTATGTAAACGCTCAGTGTTCCCTTTCGGATACGGGTCCCAATTATGCAACGAATACACAAAATATCGAAAAATGGCATCCTGAATCAGATGTAAATAATACCCGAGATATAAATCATCATTTTTTAGTTGTTTTGCATATGTCTTTCTGAACCAAGCTAATTTATACGTCTTTTTTGTGTTATCTACGGTGGTATATTTCAAATGACTGTTCGTAGTAGACTGAATATTGTTATTGTACGCATCTGGCAGAACAATACCAAGTCTAAAACGTTTAAAATCCTTAATATGTACTTGTTTCATTATTTCATTGGCAATTGCCAAATGCATAACCCTTGATGCCATATATTTACCTCACATATTTATAATTTCTTAATAAACCCATAACTCTTTTTGAAATAGCCTTGTGATTCGTAAAATGCATGGGCATCTTCTCTGGGCAAACCACTATTGAGAAGTATAACTTCAATGTTGTTTTCTTTTGCCCATTGTTCTGCAGTTTTGAGCAATGCGGTGCCGATACCTTTTCTGCGATATTCCTTTGAAACTGCGAGAGCGATTATTTTCATGCCTTCGTTTTCAAGTTCAAACGCAAGGTAATTTACACAGCCTATGTGACCGACAACTTTGTCACCGTCGCAGGCAACAAAAATCTGATAATTGCCCCGTTTTATCATTTCTTCAACACGGATATTCAACTTGTTAAGATCACAGTTGTAGCCTAAATCGTTTTCGAGAATATCCCGTATTGCAGAAATATCTTTGCTTTCATATTTTCTGTAATTCATAATTAATCCTCATATATCATTTCGATAACATTCAAATTATCTTTTTTATATCTTCGATTTTCTTTAAATCCAACCGATTTATAACATCTGATTGCTCTTTCATTTTCTTCACGGACACGAAGGAGTATTTTATTTGTGTTCATATACTGCAAATCATTTTTGATTATTTGTTCAATCGCAGATTTGCCAATACCTTTATTTCTGTAAAACTCATCCGCTATGAAAATGCCGAGAACGGAAAAATCTTCACCCATATTGTTCTCTATCCAAATTGCACCGATATATTTTCCGTCTGCCTTTATGTGATACCAACGCAAAACCGCTACATTTTCAGACGGATAGATTCTCGACTGATATTCCTTTAATTCGATTTCAAAAGATTTTTCATATTCGTTGTAATACGACAAATTTTCATTACAAACTTGTTCAAGTTCAAACATATTTATACCTCGAAAATCAAAGTTTTCTCGCCTTAATCACAATCGACAGCGGGAAATGCTTTGCTTTGAAATCGGCATAGTAACCCGAATTAAATCCTGCTGACTTTCCCAAAACCTTTTCGCTTGTTTCTTCAACCACTCTTTCAACTGCAAAGCCTGCGTCTGCAAGGGTATTTATGTATGTTGAAAGCTTGCGGTTTTGCAAGGTAAGAGGGTTGCCGTATTTCTCAAATGTATAGTAATCTTCTTCAAGATAGTTGCCGCTGAAAATTATACGTTCTTCGGTTGCAACGGTTCTGTTACCGCCTGAAATTGCAACGCTTTCCAAGTCAACACAATGAAGAAGCGGATGATCCCAAGAGAAAATATATGTGCCGCCTTGTTTCAGATAAGATGCTGCATTTTTTATTGTTTTCTCAAGGTCGGTTGTCCAACCGATTGCGTAGATTGAATAAACAACGTCAAAATAATTCTGCGGAATGCTTGTGTTATCTTCCATAGGCTGATGATAGAGTGTGCAGGAATATCCGTTTTCGCCGAGCAATTTATTGGAGGCTTTTAGTTGTTCTTCTGAAATATCAAGACCGAAAAGCTCTTTTGCACCGTGTTCGGCACACCATTTGAGCGAATGACCGCTGCCACAGCCCATTTCAAACACAGCCTTGCCGTTAAGGTCGGGGAAAAGGTGCAGTTCATCCTCTGTCGGAATTGAACAGCCGAGAACGGGCAAAGCGGTTACACCGAAGAAATCTTCAGCTAATGCATTCCAACTGTTTTCATTTTGTTTTAATATTTCAGATTTCATATCTGTACCTCGTTAAAAAGAAGCTTTTCAATAGTAATGCGAGGACGCCACCAGGCTCTTGCTTGTTCAAATTCAGGATACAGAGTATACCATTTCCAAGTAATATCAAAGCCACCGTCTTCCATTTGCAGTTTGCCTAAAATATCTTTTTCTGTGGCTATCAGCGTTTCAGTTTCAGGCGTTATGAATTCCAAATATGAGCCGGAGAAAAAGTCGGATGGCATAGGTACATATTCAACTCCGTATTTTGAAACATCTTTGCAAATGGAATTGTCAACAGCTTTGCATAACAAAACTCTGAAATGTTCCAAATCAATTATATCCTTAATGCTATTTGATTTCAAAAGCTCATATGTAAGCAGAAAACATTTCAATGAATCTCCGCTTATTTCTTCGGTATTTTCAAGATATTCAAAACCTTCTTTTATGATTTCTTCATAAAGAGAAGTACGATTGCCGTAGCAAATCAAAAATGCCGCCAAAGATATTGACGGATTAAAACTGCTGATACCGTCGCCTTTTTTCTCCCACCAAATTGCATGTGGATAATCATTGTTGCTGTCAATTGCAAATAACCATCGCTTTTTATCCTCATCAAAAGAATCGTGAGATTCAAGATAGCATACTATTCCTTTTACAATGTCAGAATTTCTGTCAAGTGCGTTTACACGGGAAAGAGTGATTATCGCATCGTTTGTTGCAATGGGGCTTGAATTGGGATTGAAGAAATCAGGCTCAAGAGCGTTGCCAAAACCGCCGTCAGAGTTTTGAAATTTTAAAAGCTCATCAACAACAGCTTGATTTGATTCGTTTTCAAAGAAATACTTGTAGATTGCTAATTCAAGGGGTCGTGCGTTTTGTACAACAAAGTTAATTGCTGCGTTTTTATCCATAGTTTTCACTCCCGTGTTACTTACTCAATCCCATTTCTTTCATTTTCTTTATCAATCTTTTTGCTCGGAACATCAGATAATCGTGTCCCATTTCGCCCAAGAGAATGTACCAATTCAGCTCGTTGCACAGAGCGTAAAGTTCGACCTTTAAATCGCAGTATTTTGAGGTTGGATTTCTCTTTTTATACTCATCATAAAGCTTCAGCTTTTCACCAAAACCGAGTGTCAGGCAGAAGATCTCATATTCGGGTTCTGCCCACAGCATATCAAACGGGTCAACCGCACCTGCAAGCTCGGATTTCCAAAAATCAATTATCAGATTCGGCATCCAGAAATCGCCGTGACAAAGACAAGCTGTATTGTTTGTAACGCTGAATATTTCATCAAAATTCTTGCTGATAAGCTCAACCGCTTCCATAATCTCGGGCTCAATCTCGTTTTTCTCAAATTTCGCTTTTGTAAAGGCGTAAATATCAACGAAATAATCTTTGTAATACTCTGCCCAAGTGTCATAAACGGGATTATCGTATTTGCCAAACTTGTCATTATGCACGCTTTGTGCGTTCACAAGAGCATCAACAATGCTGTTTCTGAGTTTCTTTCTTGACGGAATAAAAGCAAGATATTTGCTCTTACCACTCATTCCTTTTATGTAATCCATACCGAGATAAACGGTATCGTTTTCACGGTGCAGAAAATAGGTTTTGGGAACCTTATATGAAACCTTGGGAGAAAGGAAATCAAGCATTTCCTTCTCCTTGCGAATTGCATCATAGAATTTGCTCGTTTTAACTGCAATTTCATAAGGCTCGGTTGTGATTTTTACAAGATAAACACTTCCGCTTGCACCTTTGCCGACTGCACGGATTTTGCTAACCGTTGTATTCATTTGCTTTTCAATAACCGATTTGATTAAATCTGTATTCATAGAAATTACCCTTTTATATCAAAATAAATCCCATCAGCAGACCGCCTGCAAATCCTGAGATATGCTCAAAAGCTGTTGCTTTGCCTACAAGCATTCCACCGACAGTATATACAGCAAGAACTATAAGGGCGAGAATAGGCAGACCCGAAAACATAACCGTACCGTTTTTAACGGCGAGCATAACAAACACGGCAATCAGACCGTAGATACCTGTTGATGCTCCTTCGCCCTCTTGGAGTTTATACACAAAAGCCATATATAACCCCGATACCAATACCGATCCGATAAAGCAGAGTGCAGTTTTTACTGTGCCGAGCTGAGATTCAACGACATAACCTACAATGAGTGTTGCGGTTACATTTGAGATGATATGCCACGTTCCGATATGGAGAAGCGATGACGATACCAATCGCCATACTTGTCCTTTTTTGATTTTCTTTTCAGACAGATGTAAAGCGTGGTTTATGTAGCCTTTGTTGTGTCCCGACCACAGTTTTTCTTTAAGGGTTACCGTCGCTGTTTTGGGGATTACGATAAAGTTATCAAGTATGAAGATTACAAAAATCAACGCACAAAAAGTTATTGTAAATATCGGCATATTCTTTATTCTCCTCAGCCATATAAATTCATAATCTGCGGATAAAATTCTTTCTCATCTGCAAATGAAGAAAGTCCGCCAAACTGACTTAATGTACCTATAAGCGGAACATTTTCTAAAGCTGTACCTTTTAATTTTTCGGCTGTTGCTTCGGCGAATTTATCTGCAAATATTACTTTAATATCCCTGCCGAAATAACTTTCAATTTCGTAGTCAACAACATCTGTCAAACCGCTTGCGTTGTGCATATCAGCAACCATGGTCTGTGCCTTAACAATGTTATCTTCACGTTCGGTTAAACTATCAGATGAAAGAGCAGACTGAATCGTTTGTTCAATACTATCATCAATGTCGAGATGATTAAATGCAGTTCCGAACCACTTACTGTAAGGTGCATAGGTGTCTTTATACAAGAAACATAATCTCATTAAGCGTTCTGCAATTCTTGCACATACGAGTTGTGAGCCTATTTCATCACCACATTCACCACAACGCTTTACAAAAGCCTGTTCCGACGCAATTATCTCCCAATTAGAAGCAATCATATACAGTTTAACTTCGTTAGGATAATATTTAATCTTTTCAATTTTTTCTGTGCAGTTAAGACTGTCGACAAAAAACTTACCTGATACTAACGATAAAAGTCTGTGTTCAGAAAAAACAAGCCATTGAATAGGTGTGATGTTATCCAAATCTGCCGTACCAAGTTGCTCGTTCAGGTACTCATCAAAAGTGTGAATAAACACCAAAGGATTAACTTTACCTTCAGTTATAAATTTAGGGTGCTGAACACCGCAATCATTCGGGTCAGGCTCTGTAAAATTAACGCTGTAACCTTTATATGTATAGGGTAGATTTTCAGACAGTGCTTTTACAATATCGTTCTTCTTTGAAATGTCAGCCTCGCTCAAAAACAAATAAAATCGAGGTCCCCACATATGATCGGTGGAAACTGGATCATCATAACCTAATACATCAGAGCCGTAGCCAATTAACCCTGCTGAATATTTTAATTCAGGGAAGTTTTCTTCAATAATCGGTTTAGTACATTCGTTGAAAAAACCTTCGCATAAGTCCATTCCTTTTATAAATTTATTCATTGTTAAATCTCCAATACAGCAATTGATATTCGACAAAACAAGCGTTTTTGCAAAAAATCGATACATTTTTACATTATAGGTTGATTTATTTAACATATCCAATAAAATTAAAAGATATGTAAGTATCATGATTTGCAATAATAAAGAATAATTAAAGGCATCCCCGAAACGGAAATGCCTTTCAATTCATAAAAAGATATAGATTACATTAACAACTCACAAACGAACAAAATGACTCTCCAATTCGTTTTATTGATCATCAATGTTATTCTACCCACCTACTTTTCGATATTTTATTCATTATAACAATGATAAGTATAATTTGTCAACCGATTGTTTCCACAAAAGTTTTCGCCGAATTCAAAAACATTGCGAATGATATTATATTATCTAAATCTCACTTCCCTAAATGTTCTAAATTTTATTTTCTGTTCAATTTTTGTGATATTAGGGTTAAATGCTTTGCATTTCTAAAACGATATATATTTTTTGACGTAACCACAAAAATTATATGTTGATTTCAAAGGAATCTTGTATAAGGCTCTTTTTAATAATAGCACTTTTTATAGAAATATTTTATTGAGTAAAGAAAGGGTTAGAATTATTATGAAGTTATTGTATGAAAAAGAATTAAAAGATTTATTAACACAGAGCAGAGAAGAGTTAATTACTTTCGCTCAAACTTTAATCAATAGTAATAATGCTAATAACTGGCAAAAAGCAAACGAATTATCGCATTTGTTAAGAAAAAGCAATCGTAATGATGAGTCTGTTGAAGTGTCCCGTATGATGTTTGAAAAAGATCCTACTGTGGACAAACTTAATCTTTATTTTGTTGCTGTTGTTGACCGGGGAAATATTAGTGAAATTAAAGAATTACACAAAGAAATTGATGAGTATTTAAAAGCTAATAACCTTACTTATCAAAAACATTTATTTGCAACATGGCTTAAGGCGGCAAATAGAATTTTAGATGATCAAATGTTTGAATATGTATATCAAAAAATTCCTTCAACAGAAAAAACACAAAACTCTTACATTATAAGTCAATATTATGTTTACAAGAATCGACATTCTCAGTATGAGGATGTTATTGAACACTACAAAAAATTACCTTTAAATATTCAAAATGCGAAATTTGTGAACAAATATTATCTTAACGCTTGTTCACATATGGGCTTTATAGACCCCCCTATATCCCCATATAAGTTAACGGAAAAAGAAACAGTTGTTGAAAAAGAAACAAACAAAAACGATAGGAAAGTGTTTATTGTTTATGGAAATGATCCTACAAATTTATCAGTAGTTAAATCACTATTAACCGCAAGTAATATATCTTACATAGATTTAAAAGAACAGGCTAATAATGGTCAAACTATTATTGAAAAATTTGAAAAGGAGGCGGCGAAGACAGATTTTGCATTAGTGTTATGTACTCCAGAAAATGAAGCCAAAGATGGATGTTGGTATCCTAGACAAAATGTAATATTTGAATGGGGTTATTTTACAGCGGCAATAGGGCGAGAAAATGTATGCTTTTTATATCAAGAAAACGGAAAAAGACTTTCTCTTCCCT
>Ga0233381_1000027_pt1 | contig 22609 bp, 25 predicted proteins | sample ElkDunMinimDraft_12_FD_180670 | JGI IMG/M metagenome (GOLD analysis project Ga0233381, IMG submission 180670) | Fecal eukaryotic communites from dung pellets of Tule Elk in California, USA - Elk Dung G0 | ecosystem: Host-associated > Mammals > Digestive system > Large intestine > Fecal | place... | reverse complement strand
TTCTCCGCAAATTATTGAATAAACCGGCTGTTAGACCGGTTTATTCTGAAATCTCATATTTAAGTATAGTTAGAATTTGAAAGAATTATTCAGCTGTTTCTTCCTTAGCTTCTTCTTTCTTTGCTGCTGCCTTCTTGGTTGTTGTTTTCTTTGCAGCGGGCTTCTTTGCGGGCTTTTCTTCAGCTTCGCCTTCAGCTGCAGCTTCCTTCTTGGGGGCAGCCTTCTTTGTTGTCTTCTTTGCAGCAGGCTTCTTTGCCTTTGCTGAATCTATAACAAGCTTAAGAGCTTCCTGTCTTGCGATTTCAGCTGAAACTGTTGCTTCTGAAACGATTGTCTTGAGCTTTTCAACGTCAATCTGATACATTTCGCTCATCTTGGTGTATTCTTCAGCAATTGCATCTTCTGAAGCCTTGATACCTTCAAGTTCAATGATCTTTTCTACAGCAAGCTCAACCTTAACGTCAGCAACTGCTCTTTCTCTCATCTGGCTTTCGAACATTGCTCTGTCCATGCCCATGTACATGAGATATGTGTCAAGGTCAATGCCCTGCTGGCCGATTCTCTGAGCGAAGGAATCAACGTTTTCCTGAGCCTTGTTGTCAAACATGCATTCGGGAATTTCGCCTTCAACGTTTTCAATAAGAGCTTCGATAACTGCATCTTCAAAGGCATGCTGAGCGCTTTCATTCTTTCTCTTGAGGATGTCTTCTTCAACGCCCTTCTTAAGCTCTGCAACGGTTTCGTATTCGCCCATATCCTTAGCGAATTCGTCATCAAGTTCGGGAAGTTCCTTAACCTTGATTTCGTGAAGCTTAATTTTGAAAACAGCGTCCTTTGAAGCAAGCTCGGGAGCATATTCTTCGGGGAACTTAACGTTTACGTCAAATTCTTCGCCGATTGCGTGGCCGATAATCTGCTCTTCAAAGCCGGGAATGAATGAACCTGAGCCGATTGTAAGCTCATATTTTTCAGCCTTGCCGCCGTCAAATGCAACGCCGTCAACAAAGCCTTCAAAGTCGATAACTGTGATGTCGCCGTCTTTAACAGCTCTGTCATCAACATTGATGATTCTTGCGCCTCTTTCAAGCATATGCTCGATTTCGTGGTCAATTTCTTCATCTGTAACCTTTGAGTCAGCCTTTTCAGCTGTGAGGCCCTTATAAGCCTTGAGAGAAATTTCGGGCTTAACGGTAACGTTGAAAGCGATAAGAACGCCTTCTTCGGTGTTCATTGTTTTAACGTCAACATCCTTGGGCTGATCAACGGGATCGATGCCTGCTTCTTCATAAGCAGCCTGAACAGCTGTGGGGAAAACGATTTCAAGAGCATCTTCAAAGAATACTTCTTTGCCGTAAAGCTTCTCGATCATCTGACGGGGAGCCTTGCCCTTACGGAAACCGGGGATAACGATTGACTTTCTCTGCTTCATGTAAGCCTGCTGAACAGCAGCCTTGAAGTCTTCTGCTGAAATTGCGATTTCAACAGCGTAAGTATTGGTTTCGGTTTTGTTTGCTGATACTAAACTCATTTGAAATTCCTCCAATATGATTTCTAACCCGTAAATTATAACAAATAAATTCCAAAATTTCTATATATATTTAATATATAAATATAAATTCTTGCTTTTGGTTATTTTTTGGGATTTTTTTGCTGAACTTTTGTGCATATTGCCGCAAATCAATACACCAAAGCTGGGCAAAACCCAAGAAAATCGCTTGAAATAAGAGAAAACCTTATTCCGTCGATAACGCCGTTAAACGCCGTTGTGTGAGAATATGAATGAAGATGGCCGTAATAGCACCTCGTTATTCCCTCTTCAAGAAGAACGTTGTAAATCTCGTCGCACTTCTGGGAGAGGTTAAGCGGTGGATAATGAAGAAAAACAACCGGCTCAAGTCCCGTTGCTTTGGCCGCCTGAATTGACATTCTCAGCCTGCCGGCTTCGCGCAAAACAACCTTTTTATCCGCATCGCTTTCAGCGTCAAAAAACCAGCCTCTTGTGCCGCAAATTGCAAAATCGCCTTCGGCGTAAGCGTTGTTATGCAAAATGTTGAGAGTTGAAAAGTTATGTTTTGCAAAAAATTCGTCAGCCTTTTTCTTTGTTGCCCACCAATAATCATGGTTGCCTTTGAGAATAATTTTTCTGCCGGGCAAGGAATCGAGAAACCTGAAATCCTCAAACCCTTCTTCAAGATTCATGCACCAGGATATGTCGCCGGCAATTACAACGGTATCGTTATCGCTTATAAGCTTTCGCCAGTTTTTTTCAAGGCGCTGCTCATAATCCGACCAACCGCCGAAAATATTCATTGATTTTCCGGTTGCAAGTGAAAGATGAGTATCACCGATTGCAAAAAGAGCCATAGCATATCCTTTCCAAAAATAATCCGTTGAATTACGTCCATAATAATACCACGGATATATCCGAAAAAAATCTTTCTTTAAAGGAGAAACATCATTATGGACAGAGAAATTAACGGAATCACTTGTTTTGCCAAAAACTGCGTTTACCATAAGGGCAACACTGCTTGCACAGCCGGCAAAATTGAGGTTGGATGCTCAAGTGCGGACCGTTGCAGCGAGACACAGTGCTCAACCTTTAAGCTTAACCAAAATGCGGTTAACAAAGGCTGCGGCTGCGCGGAATAACTCAGATTCCGAGCATATCAAAAACAACCTGCTCCATGCTGTCCTTTGAGCAACAACCTGTAAATCTTACTGCCTTATCGCGAAGATTTGCAAGCTGCTCGGGGCAGCATTTCTTTGTTGTATCGGCAAGCTTTTCAACCATTTCAAATTCATCAAGGCCTTCTGTTGAGCCTGAAACAGCGTCAAGAACAGATGCACTGAACTTGAAGGGGCTTGCGGTTGAAGCGATAACAGCGGGAGTGTTATCCCCTGTTTTAGCCTTGTAATCATAGTAAACCTTAACGGCAACGGCGGTATGGGTATCGCAAAGATAGCCCTTATCTGCAAAAACTTTTGCGATTGTTGCTTTGGTTTCTTCGTCGTTGCAGAACCCTGCGGCAAAATCGGATTTGATTTTTGCAAGAGTTTCTGCATCAACTTCATACTTGCCGTTTTCGGAAAGAGACTTCATCCAGCTGCAAACGTTTTCGGTTCCGCTCAGGTGATAAAGAAGTCTTTCAAGGTTGCTTGAAATAAGAATATCCATTGAGGGTGAAATTGTTGTAAAGAAGTCACGGTTTTTATTATATACGCCCGTTGTAAGGAACTCGGTAAGAACGGAGTTGCTGTTTGAAGCGCAAAGGAAAGTTTTAACGGGAAGTCCCATCTGCTTTGCATAGTAAGCGGCAAGAATGTTGCCGAAGTTACCGGTGGGAACAACAACGTTAATCTTATCCCCTGCTTTGATTTCGCCGCCTGCAACAAGGTCACAGTAAGCAGAGAAATAATAAACGATCTGAGGAACAAGTCTGCCCCAGTTGATTGAGTTTGCCGATGAGAAAGCCATACCGTTGGCGGCAAGCTTTTCAGCAATTTCCTTATCGGTAAAAATCTTTTTAACACCGCTCTGCGCATCGTCAAAATTGCCTTCGATTGCGCAAACGGAAACGTTCTTGCCTTCCTGAGTGCACATCTGAAGCTTCTGCATGGGGCTTACGCCGTCGCTGGGATAGAAAACAAGTATTCTTGTGTTTTCAACATCCTTGAAGCCTTCAAGAGCAGCCTTGCCTGTATCACCCGAAGTTGCAACAAGAATAACAATTTCGGTTCCTTTTGCAGCCTTGCCGCTGGCAACGGTAAGAAGGCGGGGAAGAATCTGAAGTGCCATATCTTTGAATGCACATGTGGGACCTTTGAAAAGTTCAAGAATATATGCGCCGTCTTCAAGCTTTTCAACGGGAGCAACCTTTTCGCTTGAAAAACCGGTTTCATATGCGCCTTTTACGCAGGAATCAATTTCTTCTGCGGTGAAGTCGGTAAGGAACTGTGAAAGTATTGACTTAGCTCTGCCGATATAATCAAGACCGGCAAGTTTTTCAATTTCGGCAACAGAAATCTGAGGGAACGATTCAGGCACAAAAAGACCGCCCTCTGAAGAAATTCCCTTTGTTATAGCCATTGAAGCCGAAACCTTAACATCCGAATTTCTTGTGCTTACATAGTTCATTTATATCATCCTTCCAAAATAGCTCATGATATTATATCATACTTTTCTTTATTTGTAAAATATTTTATTAAAAGAGCTGTAATATTTTTTGTAAAGTTAATTTGCTTTACAAACGCTTATTTTCAGCTGAATCAAAGATTAAAGCCGCAGTTAAATCTGCAATTCAGCGTGTTTTCAAAAAAATGTTCACTCGCTGCGATGTAAAGTTTTTTACTTTACATATCAAAAAGCATTTTCAATATAGTTTATGTTTTTCAGCTTGCTGTTGTCATCAAGATAAACTTCGCTGACATCAAACCTTACGGTGCAGAGCATTCCGCTGTAAGACATAAAGGATTTTGCCGCCATTTCAAGTCGGCTCCTTTTGCCGGAATCAACCGCTTCCATAGGGCGGATTCCGGTTTTTTCGTTTCTTGTTTTTACTTCAACGAAGCACAAAACATTACCTTTCAGCGCAACAATATCAATTTCGCCGAAGCGGCAGACATAGTTTGAAGTCAGGATTTTATAGCCCTCTTTGCGCAGGTAACGAGCGGTAAAAAGCTCGCCCCAGACGCCGGTTTTGTTCTTTATCATTATTTTGTTCCGAGAAAGCTGCCCAAAAAGCTCATTCTGTGATGCTCGGAAATTCCGTGCTCGGTCAGCATTTCGTAATGCAGCTTTGTTCCGTAGCCTTTATGTTTTGAAAACTGATACTGCGGAATCTGCTTATCGAGTTCAAGCATATATCTGTCTCGGCTGACTTTGGCAAGAATTGAAGCGGCGGCAATGCTCGGGCTTTTTGCATCGCCTTTAACAACGGTTTCCCCTTCAATTGAAAGCGGAGGCATTCTGTTGCCGTCAATGAGGGCATAATCGGCAGGTATATCAAGCCCTTCAACCGCCTTTTTCATTGCAAGGTAAGTTGCCTGAAGAATATTAATTTCGTCAATTGTTTTTGCATCAACGCTTGCGATTGAATAGCTGATTGCTTTTTCGGTTATAACGTCAAAAAGCGCTTCTCTTTTCTTTTCGGTAAGTTTTTTTGAATCGTTGAGACCTTCGATTTCACAGCCTTCGGGTAAAATGACCGCCGCTGCATAAACCGGACCTGCAAGCGGACCTCTGCCCGCTTCGTCAACGCCGCAAACAGCCTTAAAGCCTTTTGAAACAGCATTTATTTCATAAGTAAAATCCATATTTACTCTCCTTGCAAAAAGACTGCATCGGGCAGTGCGGCGCAAAACCGCATTCCGACACAGCCTCTGATAATCATCTTAAAAATTGTTCATCAATAACATCGGTAAGGATATTTTCAAGGTATTCTTTGCTGAATGAAGACGTTTTTGAAATTACGCCGTGAGCGTTGGCAAGCTCTTCGGTATAATCATCAAGCGCATAAACCCTGATGTTTGAATACCCTTGGCCGTAGTGAGTAACAACGCCTGAAAAATCAACGTTTTCAATGCTTGTTTTGCCGGTAACGTTATTCTTTACAAGCTCAAAATTGAGCATGCCGCCAAGCATTCTGGGGCCTCTGTTCTGAGCGGAAATGAAATTGCCGAGAGAATAAGCAACAAGAGTTCTTCTTCCGTCCTCATTATCGATGAATTCAAGCGGCTGAATGACGTGGGGATGAGTTCCGATAATAACGTCGGCACCCCATGCGGCAAGCTTTTGAGCAAGCTGCTTTTGCTCCTCGTTCGGTTCGTGAGTATACTCAACGCCCCAGTGAGCATTGACTATTACGAAGTCGGCCATTGTTTTGGCCTTTTCAATTCTGGCTTTAAGAACCTCTTCATCGCGTGCCCTGACCAGAACAACCTCTGAATCCTCGGGAAGGCTGAGGCCGTTTGTAAGCTCGGTAAAGCCGAGATAAGCAACCGTAACGCCGTTAACCGTGTTTGTTCTGATAGGCTCCATATCCGCTCTGTTAAGATATGCACCGGTTGTTATGGCATTCTTTTCTTTCCAATAATTAATTGTTGAGATAAGGCCTGCTTCGCCTTTGTCAAGCGAATGGTTGGTTGCAATATTAAAAACATCAAAACCGATTTCAAGCATTTTTTGGCCAAGCTCTGCAGGCGAATTGAAAGTAGGATAGCTTGAAACGTTATGCTCAGTTGAAATTATGGTTTCCTGATTGAGAATTGCAACATCAGGCTCGGAAATATAATTTTTAACGTTTTCATAATTATATGAAAAATCATATCCGTCGCCGCTTGTTCTTGCCGCCGCCTGCTCATAAATTGTATCGTGAATCAAATTATCGCCGACAGCAACAAAGCTCACTCTTGAAAAAACCTGCTCGGCGGTTGTTGTTGAAGCCGAATCCGCCTCATATTCGGGCGCATCAGCTTCGATGCCGAGAGAGTTGCCGTTATCGGGAGCTATCCACAGCGCAATAAGGGCAACAACGTCAAGGAACAAAATAACGGCAAGAAAAATTGCCATTTTCTTTTTCACATCGCCAACTCCTTTAACAATCCAATCAGTCAAGTGTTATTCTTCCGAGTTTGCCGCTTCTGTATTCATCAAGAAGCATAACCGCCGCACGCTCGGTATCATATTCGCCTTTTCTGAGAAGCATGCCTCTTTTCTGAGCGATAAGCTCAAGCAGCTCGTAAGGCTCAAGATTTTCAAAATCTGTTATTTTATACCTTTCGGTTAATCTTTCGGAGTAATTCTTCTGAAGTATCACAAGCAGTCTGACCGCAATTTCCTGGCTGTCAAGAATTTCATCCTTAACAGAACCTATAAAAGCAAGCTTGAAGCCGACTTCGGGATCCTCAAACTTTGGCCACAAAACGCCGGGAGTGTCAAGAAGCTCAATACCCGAACCGATAAAAAACCACTGATTGCTTCTTGTGACACCTGCCTTATCGGCAACCTTGGCGCGGTTTTTGCCGGCCATTCTGTTAATGAACGAGGATTTGCCGGTGTTGGGAATGCCGACAACCATTATCCTGAGCGCCTGACCAACCATTCCTCTGTCATTATTGGCTTTTATCTTATCTTTAAGAAGCTCTCTCACGGCGGGCTGGAATTTTTCAAGACCTTTGCCGCTTCGGCAGTCAACAGGCAGCGCAACAACGCCTTTTGCCTCAAATTCCTTTATCTTTTCAGCGGTTGCCTTTTCATCGGCAAGGTCACATTTGTTGAGCAAAACAATCCTCGGTTTTGAGCCGACAAGCTCGTCCAGCTCGGGATTGCGGCTGCTTTCTGGCAGCCTTGCATCAACAAGCTCACAAACAGCATCAACTCTGCTGAGACTTTCTTTGATTAATCTGCGGGTTTTTGCCATATGGCCGGGAAACCACTGAACCGTCATATTTTCATTCATAATCAACCTATTTCAAAATCACCGAAAGGCACGAGCCTGAAAAGCGCCTTTCCCATAATATATTCTTCTCTTATAAAACCGATTCTGCTGTCACGGCTGTCGGTTGAACCGTTGCGGTTATCGCCCATAACAAAAACGTAACCTTCGGGCACGGTAACAGGGCCTTCAAAGCCCTCTCTGTCATTGGTAGGCGTGTTGGTATAAGGCTCGTCAAGAGCAACGCCGTCAACGTAAACAACACCCTCGTTAAAATCAATATCAACAACCTGACCTTCGGTTGCAATGATTCTTTTAACAAGAGTATCTTCAATTGCTTCGCTTTCATTCGGCTGGCAGGTAACAACGATGTCACCTTGCTTCGGCTCCGTGTAAAAAGCCGAAAGAACAATGCGGTCAAGATGATTAAGTGTCGGAACCATTGAAGTTCCGTAAACTCCGACCGTTCTGAAAAGGAACATAAACACAACCGCAACCGCAACAATGGCAGTTGACAGAACGGAAACAACGTCAAAAACAGCGCTTACAAAACCTGACGTGTTTTTGTTTTCAGGCATATCCGTCACCCCTTAATTTTCAATCTTTCCGAATGGGTAAATGCTGAAAAGCGTTTTACCCAGAATATATCTTTCATCAACCATTCCGATTTTGGATGAGCGGCTGTCAAGCGAATCATTGCGATTATCGCCCATAACGAACACGCAGCCTTCATCAACCGTTACCGGAAAAGTAACGTCATAATGCAATTCCGTCGGCTCAAGGATATAAGGTTCATCAATAAGCTGACCGTTGACGTAAACATTATGATTATCAAAATCTATGTCAACCGTATCACCGCCAACGGCGATAACTCTTTTGATTATCGGCACGTTGCGCTCCCAGGGCTGAGTAACAACAACGATGTCGCCCCTTTCGATTGAGGCGTAACCGCCGGTAACGGCAAGCCAATCGCCGTCAGCCAGAGTGGGATTCATTGAATCACCGTCAACACCGACAACCCTGAACGCAAGCGCAAACACAAAAAAGACAACGATGACCGCGCTCTTGACAGAATCCAGAATATCAAAAATTATCCCAATCGCATAATCGGATTTACTTTTAACGACCGGTTTTTCATCCCGAAAATCAACCCGGTATTCTTCAACCCTGCGCATACTCTGCCTCTTTCCTCTTATCGGTAAACTCTTTAATGTAATTAATTTAATAAATAACAATAAAGGTGTAACAACCATAAAATTGTTACACCCTCATGCTGATTATCTGATCTCTTCCTTAACTTTAGCAGCCTTACCAACTCTGTCTCTGAGATAGTAGAGCTTGCTTCTGCGAACACGACCGTGTCTGATAACGTCAACCTTAGCAACGTTGGGGGAATGAAGAGGGAATACTCTTTCAACGCCAACGCCGTAAGCAACACGGCGAACTGTGAATGTTGCTGAAATGCCTGAACCTTTGCAAGCAATTACAGTACCTTCGAAAACCTGAATTCTTTCTTTTTCACCTTCACGAATCTTAACGTGAACCTTAACGGTATCACCGATTTCGATAGCAGGAACTTCAGTTTTGAGTGAATCCTGAGCGATAAGTTTGAGTGCATCCATTGTAAATTTCCTCCAAATTTTTCCAGATGTTCGTAACTGCAGCAAGCCGAAAGAGGAACACCCGCTTTAATGTTATTCAGCATTAAACCCCGTCTTTGAGAGCCGAAGCCGCTAATGACGGCACAAATGCGAGTAATATATTAACATATGTATGCAAATAATGCAAGTGTTTTTTTGCTTTTTTAAATATTTTACATATTATTCAAAAAGAGCAAGGTCATCCGTGAGCAGTTTTGTGCGTATTATCTCATTTTTTTCAGGTTGAGCGTTGAATTGGGCAAAAAGAGCCGTCATCAGCAAATCGGGATTAAGGTTAACCGAATTGCCGCTTGCAAGAACAGCTTTGGCAATAACCGTGCTGTCAGAAACCTCGGCTTCAAACGAGCGCACAAAATCGCAGAGATTAACCGTTTTGATTCCTTTTTTGCTGCGCTTTTCGGCATTAAGAACTCCGCTTGCAATTATCTGCTGCGCACCGGCGGCAAAGCCTTCAGCTTCCCCCTGAGAAGAAAACTCGGTTATAATCTGATATTCTGCCGCCGCAATCTCGTTGGATTTCATCAGCGGTTTGCAAACGTCAACAATTTCAATACCTTCAGGCATAACGGCGTTGAGCTTTTCTTTAATCTGTTTAAAGGTTATATCATCCTGCTCGATTTTAATATCAAGCGGCTCACGCATGCCGCTTTGACCAAGAGGCAGCGGCATAAGAAAAGTCATGTAAGGATGGGGATTAAAGCCCTCAGTATACCAAAGCGGAATTTCAGCTCTTCTTACAGCTCTTGTCATGCATCGGTTCATATCGAGATGGGAAATATAAATCGCCAGACCGTCTTTTTTAAACCATATTCTAACGGATTTCATCACAAACACCTCCGTTAAGTTTTGCCGCTCCGCAGCCTGCGCATTTTTCGCGGCAGCTTACGGTTACTTCGCCCTTATGAGCCTTTTCGTTTTCTTTTATAAGGAACTTTTTGGTTATGCCGTAATCCATATGGTCCCAGGGCAGAACTTCATCATATTCACGCCTTCTGGCGGTGTAAAAATAAGGGTCAACCCTGAGTTCTTCAAAGCTTTCCATCCATCTTTCGGGTACAAGCTGATCGTCCCATCCGTCAAACTTGCAGCCTTTGCGCCACGCCACTTCGATAACATCGGCAAGGCGGCGGTCTCCTCGTGCGAAAACGCCTTCAAGGAAGCTTGTCCACGGAACATGGCGCGAAACCGAAACTTTTCTTGTTTTAACGCACGAAATAAGATAATTCTGCTTTTCAATAAGAACGTCGGGTTTATCCTGCGGTTCAAACTGGAAAGGTGTAAAGGGCTTGGGAACAAGAGAGGCAACGCTCACGCTCACGCTGACACTCTTGCCCTTCGGCTTGGTTTCGTTATTATAGAATTCATCAACAACCGCCTGAGCAAGGTCGGCAATTCCTTTGATGTCCTCTTCCGTCTCCGTCGGCAAACCTATCATGAAATAGAGCTTAACGGCGGTCCAACCGCCGGCAAAAGCCTGAGCCGCAGTTGAAAGAACTTCTTTTTCGGTAATATTCTTGTTGATAACGTCACGTAGTCTTTGTGTGCCTGCTTCGGGAGCAAAGGTTAATCCGCTTCTTCTGACTGCATTGAGCTGCTCCATAAGTTCCTTGGGAAAGTTATCAGCTCTGAGCGAAGGAAGCGCAATATTGATTTTTTGCTCAACCGTCCACGGAAGCATATTGGTTATAAGCTTTTCAAGGCCCTTGTAATCGCTTGTGCTAAGAGAGCAAAGTGAAATCTCGTCATAGCCCGTTTTATCACAAATTGAGCGGCACTGAGCTTCAACGGTTTCAGGCGATTTCTCTCTTATCGGGCGGTTAATGAAGCCAGCCTGACAAAAACGGCAGCCTCTGATACAGCCTCTGAAAATTTCAACAGTTGTTCTGTCAAAAACAGTTTCAAGAAACGGAACAACAAACTCCGTCGGCGCATACATAGAATCAAGATCGGCAACGATGCGTTTTTCAACCTTTGCGGGCGCTCCGCAGGTCGGAACAACCGCTTTAACGGTTTTATCTTCGTTATACTCAACCTCATAAAGCGAGGGAACGTAAACACCTTTTATCTGAGCGGCGGCGACAAGGAATTCCTGCTTGCTTGCGCCTTTTGCTTTATATTCCTTAAGCAAATCGATAAGCTCGTTTGTCACTTCCTCGCCGTCACCGGGAAGAGTTATATCAACAAATTCAGCAATCGGTTCGGCATTGCAAACGCAAGCACCGCCGGCAATAACAATCGGAGTCAAAGCAGTTCTGTCTTTGGCTCTGACGGGAATACCGGCAAGGTCAAGCATGTTGAGAACGTTGGTGTAGCAAAGCTCATACTGCAACGTGAAACCGATAATATCAAACTCGGTCAAAGCATCTCCGCTTTCAAGAGCATAAAGAGGGATATTGTTCTCTCTCAGAATCTGCTCCATATCAACCCACGGCGCAAAAACTCTTTCACACCATGCGTCTTCCCTTGCGTTTACAAGCGAATAAAGAATCTTCATGCCGAGATGCGACATGCCTATTTCATAAGTGTCGGGAAAACAGAACGCATAACGGATGTCAATTTTGTTTTTATCTTTAACAACGCTGTTAAGCTCGCCGCCCGTATATCTGCCGGGCTTCTGAACTTTCAGCAAAAGGTTTTCAAGTTTCTTCGGATACATAAATCTTCTCCCATAATTCAAGTCCCTAACATATTAACATATATTTTAAAAAAAATCTACATTTTAAGTCTGTTCTTTTCTTTTTTATTCAGAAAAGCCATTGCCGCAAGATAAAACGCCGCAACCAAAAGCGTGAAGTTCCCGAACCTGACGGTAAACGCTAACCCGGCAAACACCATCGGAAAAATAACGGCAGCAGAAATCATCAGGCTTATTTTTGCCGCATTTTTTTCGTTCATGTTTCTGCAAAGAACGGTATAAACAATATTTCCGCCGTCAAGCGGACAGCAGGGAATCAGATTGAAAGCCCCCACCGCTGCGCTCATGGCGGCAACCTGAGAGGCAGTCCCCTTTCCTTTTGAAAAGAATAAAAGAACCGCTGACAGAACAAAATTCGCCGCCGGACCGGAGAGAAAAACAATTATATCTTCCGTTCCGAAGCCCCAATCACGTTTGCGTTCAAGCTTTATTCCGTAAAAAGAAAGTTCCAGCAAAGCCGGTTTTTCGCCAAGAAGAGCGAGGCAAATAATATGCCCCGCTTCATGGATTATACAGCAAAACAAAGAAAGAGCGCAAAATCCGCTTTCATCAAGAATAAGCATAAACGTAACAACCGCCGCAAAGGATATGTTAATTCTCAGAACAGTTTCGCCGTGCTTAATTTTCATTTTTTTCGGGATAAAGAAGATATTCCGGGTCAACTCTTACGCCGTCAATCCTGACCTCAAAATGAAGGTGCGGCCCCGTTGACCACCCCGTTGAACCCACAAGACCGATTGTTTCTCCCCGCCTGATTACCGCCCCTTCCGTTACATATATTTCGGAAAGATGGCAGTAATACGTTTCGCAATTGTCGGAATGCTCAAGCAAAATATATTTTCCCCATACGTCGCTTTCGCCGCATTCCCTGACTTTTCCGTAAAATGCGGCTGAAACGGGAGTGCCCTCAGCAGCGGCAAGGTCAATGCCGGTATGAAAGCCGTAATTACCCGAAACCGGATTCACCCTGTAACCGAAAGGCGAAGTCAGCCTTGCGTTTTGAACGGGCACGCACACGTCCGCGCTCACCGTATAAGGTGCAAACGAAGTTCCTTTTATTGCTTCGCCTTTTTCAAGATCAACACCACCGGTGCCGTCATAAATAAATTCGGCAAAAGCAACCGTCTCTCCCGTTTCGGTGCTTTCATCTTCAAAACTCGCAGTTTTCTTTTCCGCTTCGGTCGGGGTTTCGGGCAATTCATCTGAAACATAAGGCGAAAAAGCACCAACCGAATCATCGCCTCCCGACGGCGAAGGCTTGAAAACAAGCTCCAATGCATCACCAATCTGTTCAAGAACTCCGGCAACCGACATGTTTTCGGACATGATTGAAGAATAATCGTTTTTTATTCTCTCATTGGCATTCGGGCTGATTTTGCCAACGGCAGTAACAACCGCAACAACAGCAACACACAGCACCGCCTGCAGCAAAGTAAGTCGCAAAAAAACGTCAGACTTTGTTTTTTTCTTTGTTTTTGGGTCACCGTAAATTCCCGAACGCTGCCTGTATTCTTCTCTTTCAACTCTTTTCACGGTATTATCCATAAGCATTTCCTCCGAACTGAATTTGCAACAGTAATTTATATGACTGCGGCAATAAAAAAATGCCCTTGCAAAAGCAAGAGCATTGATTTTAAAGCTCGGCAATTATCTGCCAATAATCGTATGAATAATATTTAACCAGCCTTTCGTGGGTATCTTCAAGGCTTTTCAAGTATTCCTTATCCACAAATTTTTCAGGGTCGGCATACATGCCCCACGCCGCCGCCTCGCTGACGGTCGGAAAATACTTATCCCAAAGCAACTTTGAGCCTTTTTTATCCCTGTTATAGTTAAGATATTCGGCATCAGCTTTCAGCGCATCGCGAAGCTTTTTATAGTCAGCAACCAGCTCTTTGCGCTCCTTTTCCGGGCATTGACCGAGAGCATAATATTCTGCTCTGAGAGTTATGCTTTCATTCAAAGCAATATATTTCGACATTCTTAAAGCAAGCTGAATATCGGTTAATTTTTCAAGACGAGTTTCCATAAATCACCATTCATCGCTTTCATCTGCCATAACCGCATGAGCGCAGCGGATACCGTCAACGGCAGCAGAGACAATTCCGCCGGCATAACCCGCACCCTCGCCGCAGGGATAAACACCTCTGATATTGGACTGAAGAATATCGTTACGGATAATTCTGACAGGTGAAGAAGAACGGGTTTCGGGTGCCGTGAGAACGCCGTCAGGCAAAGCAAAGCCGTTGAGGCTTTTATCCATTGTCACAATTGCCTTAGCCATGATTTCACTGATTTTCGGCGGCAGAACTCTGCGTATATCGGATGGAATTACGCCTGTTGCACAGGAAGGCTTGACGTATGAAAGCTTTGTTGACGGCTTTTCGTTGAGAAAATCGCCGATTGTCTGCGCAGGCGCAGTATAATCCGAGCCGCCAAGTTCAAAGGCGGTTTTTTCAATTTTGCGCTGAAGTTCAATTCCTGCAAGCGGATGCTCGCTTCCGAAATGCTCGGGCTCAATGCCGACAAGCAAAGCAGCATTTGAATTTTCACCGTCACGGGCATATTCGCTCATGCCGTTAACAACAACGTGACCTTCTTCCGAAGCGGCGGCAACAACAGTTCCCCCCGGGCACATACAGAAAGTGTAAGCCCCTCTGCCGTGTTCGGGGTGACAAGCCATTTTGTAGTCTGCGGCGCCGAGGGCAGGATGACCGGCAAACGCACCGTACTGCGCTTTATCTATCATTTCTCTGGGATGCTCAATGCGAACGCCGACCGAAAAAGGCTTCTGCATAATTTCAAGGCCTTTTCTGAAAAGCATTTCAACAGTATCCCTTGCGGAATGGCCGATGCAAAGAAGAAGTGTATCGGTTTCAATATCCTCAAAAGAGCCGTTGGGTTTCTGACAGCTTATGCCCTGAATTGAGTTGTTGGCAATAATCAGATCAGTCATCTTCCAGCCGAAACGGACTTCACCGCCAAGAGCAATAACCTCTTCCCTGAACGCTTTAACAACCGCACCGAGACGGTCGGTGCCTATATGCGGCCTTGAAGAATAGCTTATCTCTTCGGGTGCACCGTGAGCAACAAGCTCATCGATAACCTTTCGGCAAAGCGGACTTTTGATTCCGGTTGTAAGCTTGCCGTCCGAAAAAGTACCTGCGCCGCCTTCGCCAAACTGAACGTTGCTTTCGGCGTTGAGCTTTTTTGTTGTCCAGAAACCGTTAACGTCTTTTGTTCTTGTGTCAACATCGTTACCTCTTTCAAGAACAATCGGACGTAAGCCCGCCCTTGCAAGAACAAGAGCGGCAAAAAAGCCTGCCGGTCCGAAGCCGACGATAATCGGGCGCAATGAACTTGTGCGCTTTATTTCGGGAGCTTCGTAAACACAAGGCTCATAAGCCTCAATCTTTGAATTTTTGGCGTGAGCCATAACGGATTTTTCATCTCCGTCAAGCTCGGCGCAAACGTTATACACAAAGCAGACGTTATCTTTTTTTCTTGAATCAACCGCTTTTCTGAGAATCTGAAGAGCCTTTATTTTTTCGGGCTTGCATCGCAATGCTTTTGCGGCCGCAAGACGCAGTTCATTTTCTCCGCTTTCAAGCGGAAGTTTAATTTCATTTATTTTAATCATAAACCGAATTCCTTAATTCATCTTAATTCGCCTGCAAGCAGACCCGATGCCCACGCCCACTGAAGGTTAAAACCTCCGCAGCCGCCGTGGACATCAATTATTTCTCCTGCGAAATACAAATCTTTGCAAAGCTTTGATTCCATCGTTTCGGGATTGATTTCGCTCACCCTGACGCCGCCTGAGGTAATCTGAGCGTTGGTAAAACCTTTTGTTCCTTTGACTTCAAGAACAAAATCCTTGAGTTTTTCCGCAAGTGCAACAAGGTCGTTTCTATTTAAATTTCCTATTGTTGTGTCGAATTTGTAAAGCTCGCAAGCTTTACAAATTGCAATTCCGATTGATTTGGGGAGCAATCCGCTTAAAATATAATCCAAAGCTCTGTTTGCATTGATTTTCTTAACTTCCTGCAGATAGGCAACGATTTCGTCAACCGTCATATCAGGCACAAAGTCAATATGTGTAAAGGTTTTTCGCTTTGCATTTTCAAGCGATTTGCAAGCCCGAGCCGCAAGCTCCATGGCCGCTATGCCCGAAAGGCCGTTATCGGTAAAAAGAATTTCTCCCCTGCTCTGTTGCAGAATCTTTCCATTTTCAAGGGTCAGAAGAACATTTCTCGCTCTCATTCCTTTAACAGATTTTGTTATATCATCCGCAACGGTAAGCGGAACGAGCGCAGGATAAAGCGCCGTTATGCTGTGACCAAATGATTTTGCGAGGGCATAACCGCTGCCGTCAGAGCCCTGAGAGGGTGAAGCTTTGCCTCCACAGGCAACAACAAGCTTTTCTGAAACAAACGAGCCGTTAACAATAAAACGTCCGTTTTTCTTTTCGGTTTTAGTTACCTCCGTGTCGGTTATCATCTCAACGCCGAGTCTTTCAGCCTCAAAACGCAACGCATCAAGAACGGATGCCGCCATGTTGCTTCTGGGATAAACCCTTTTTTCGCTGTCAGCGTAGCAAAGCAAGCCCATTGAAGCAAAAAAATCAAGGATTTTTTTCGGCGGATATTTTTGCAAAGCGATTTTTGCAAACGCAAAGTTCTCATATTCATGAGAAAGCGCATCAAAATTTGTCAGATTGCACTTTCCGTTGCCCGTCGCAAGTATCTTTTTGCCGACTCGGGGAAGCTTTTCAATCACAGCTATATTCAGTTTTGGGTTAAGCCGTTTGGCTCCGATTGCCGCCGCAAGACCCGATGCCGAGCCGCCGGCAACAATAACGTCAAAGTTCCTCATGCCAAAACATCCTTTTGCATTTATCATTTTATTTTAACTCTTATAAATGCAATTGTCAATTTAATTAATATAAATAACATTAATTATTGATATATTCCGATTCCTGTGATATAATTACTTTGTATTTCAAAAACGAAAGGATGTTATCACAATGAAAGAAATTACAAAAGATATGCTTATCGGCGATATTCTTGACGCCAAGCGCGAGCTTGCTCCCTATTTCCTTGAAATGGGCATGCATTGCCTCGGATGCCCCTCAGCAAGAAGCGAATCAGTTGCTCAGGCATGCATGGTTCACGGCGTTAACGCTGACGAATTCGTTGCAAAAATCAACGCAGCTCTCGCTGATAAATAATGCTCAGGCTTTCTGAAAGAATTAACATGGCGGCGAAGATGGTGCGCAAAGGCAGCGTTGTTGCCGACGTCGGTACAGACCACGCTTATCTTCCCGCCAAGCTTATCCTTGACGGCATTTGCCCAAAGGCTCTTGCGTGCGATTTGCGCAAGGGTCCGCTTGAAAATGCCAAAAAAACGGTTGAAGCTTACGGAATTGCGGATAAAGTTGAGCTTCGTCTTTCGGACGGATTCGATGAAATCGAGCCTTTTGAAGCTCAGGATTTTGTTATCTGCGGAATGGGCGGAACTCTCATGGCCGAGCTTGTTTCAAGAGCCTGTTGGCTCAAAGATCCGTCAAAAAAGCTTATTCTTCAGCCCCAATCTCACGCAGAAGACATCAGAAAGCATCTTATTGACAACGATTTTGAAATACTTGAAGAAGACGCCTGCACCGACAGCGGAAAGCTTTACTGCGCCATGTGTGCCGTTTACAGCGGCCAAACGCAGTCAAAGCCGCTTTCTTACATATATACGGGCGAGCTTATAAAATGCGCAAAGCCCGAAGCAAAAGAATACCTGACCCGAATCAAAGACAGACTTGTTATAAAAGCCAAAGCCGAAAAAGAACACGGCTCGCTTGAAAAATCTGAGTATCTTAACGCCGTAATCGCTGAAATGGAGGTTAAAATCAATGAAATGCTCACCGAAAGTTAAAGACGTTTATAATTTCGTTGACAGCATCGCTCCTTTTGAAATGCAATGCGAATGGGATAACAGCGGTCTTCTTGTAGGCGACCCCGAATGCAGCGTAAAAAAAATCGGCGTTGTTCTTGACCTGACAAACGAAGCGATAGAAAAAGCAAAAAATATTGGCGCCAACCTCATAGTCAGCCATCATCCCGTTATTTTCAAGCCATGCAGAAACTTTCTCTCAGGCAACCCTGCCTTTGAGCTTGCCAAGAGAGGAATATCGGCAATCTGCGCTCACACTTCGCTTGACTGCGCAAAAGGCGGAGTCAACGATGCACTTGCAAATGCTTTGGACTTTAAAAACGCAATTCCATTTTCGGATGACGGCGAAACGTCAATGCTGAGAGTTGCCGAAATTCCCGAAACAAGCGGCGAAGAGCTTGCAAAATGCGTTGCAAAAAAGCTTTCAACGGGAGTGAGACTTGCCGACAGCGGAAAAACAATCCGAAAAGTCGCCCTTTGCGGCGGCGCAGGCGGAGATTTCATAAAAGAGGTTGCCGCCCTCGGATGCAATGCTTTTATAACCGGTGATGCTTCACACCACGTTTTTCTTGATTCGCTCGATCTCGGTCTGACTCTCATTGCAGCGGGACATTTTGAAACCGAAAACCCCGTTGTTGAAGTTATTGCAAATAAACTTAAAGAAAAATTTGATTGCGAAGTTGAAATTATTGAGCAATCTTCTCCCATAAAATATTTTTAAGAGGAACAAATCATGCCCCTTGACGGAATTACATTAAATTTACTGACAAAAGAGCTTTCCGCTCAGATTATCGGAAGCAGAATAGAAAAAATACATCAGCCGTCAAAAGACGAGCTGGTGTTTCATTTGCGTTCAAGAGAGGGCGCATACAAGCTGCTCATTTCCGCCTCGGCAAACAGTCCCCGTCTGCACCTGACGGCAAACGCTCCCGAAAACCCCTCAACGCCTCCGATGCTTTGCATGCTTTTCAGAAAGCATCTTTCGGGCGCAACAATAACCGACATACGCCAGCTCAGGCTTGACAGAGTTGTTTTTCTTGATCTTTCGGGCACAAACGAAATCGGTGACCCTGTAAAATTCACGCTCTGCGTTGAAATAATGGCAAAGCACAGCAATATTATCCTTGTTGATTCTGACGGAAACATACTCGACGCCGTAAAGCGAATTGACTTTACGCAATCTTCGGTAAGACAGATTCTTCCCTCTTTTAAATATGAAATTCCGCCCCGCCAGAACAAACTGAGTCTTGCCGAAAACAGCGCAGAAACGGTTGCGCACGCAATCCGAAGCCTTAAAGGCAAAAGGCTTTCAGGCGCAATTCTCGAAACAGTTGAAGGCGTTTCGCCGTTGATAAGCCGTGAAATTGCTTCGCTTGTTTGCGGCGGTGACATTGCGGCCGAAGAAGCCAAAGGTTTATATTTTGAAAAACTCACAAAAGAGCTTGAAAGAATAAAAGACATTCTTGACTCAGGCAAAGCGATTCCGACAATGCTGTTAAGAGAAAGTGTAAAGCCCTATGACTTTACATTCAGAGATATTACCCAATACGGTTTCACCATTACGGCAAGAGAATTTGAAAGCTTTTCGAAATTGCTTGACGATTTTTATTATGAAAAAGACCGCTTTGAACGCACAAGGCAGAGAAGCCAATCTCTGTTAAAACTTCTGAACAATGCGGCGGCCAGAGCTGCAAGAAAGCTTCAGAGCCGTCAGGCAGAACTTGAAGCCTGCGCCGATAAAGATGCTTTAAGAATCAACGCAGAGCTTATTCTCGCCAACCAATACCGCCTTGAAAAAGGCTCACTTTTTTATGATTTGGAGAATTTTTACGATAACAACAATGTTATCAGAATAAGCGCCGACCCCTCGCTCTCACCGTCCGCCAATGCTCAGAAATATTTCAAAGAATACCGCAAGGCAAAAACCGCCGAGAGCATGCTCGGCGAGCTTATTGACCAAAGTGAGCAGGAGCTTGCCTACCTTGAAACGGTAATCGATTCGGTCAACCGAGCAGACGGTTACACCGAGCTTGCCGAAATCAGAAACGAGCTTTACGAGCAAGGATATATCAAAAGAGCGAAAAACGATAAAGGCAAAAAGGCGAAGCCTTTGCCGCCGATGGAATACGTTTCTGACGACGGATACACAATACTTGTCGGCAGAAACAACGTTCAAAACGATTTGCTGACATTCAAAACCGCCGCAAAAGACGATTCATGGTTTCACACGCAAAAAATCCCCGGCTCTCACGTTGTTGTTATCGGCAACGGCGATATTATCCCTGAGCGCACCTGCCGCCAGGCGGCGGCACTTGCTGCATACCACAGCGGAGGCAGGGAATCGTCTCAGGTTGCCGTTGATTATACCGAAGTCAGAGCTTTGAAAAAGCCCAACGGAGCAAAACCCGGCAAGGTAATTTATCACACATATAACACAATGTGGGTAACGCCTGACAGAGAGCTTTGCGAGAGGCTGAAGAAAAAGAAATAACAGGTATCGTTATGGATAAACAGATGTTGAATTCGATAAGAGAAGCAGAAAAATCTTCACACATTGAAATATATTCTTCAAAAAAGCTTTTCGAAAGCGGAAGCTGGCTTCAAAAGCCCGTCAAAACGGTAACAGATTTGCTTACCTGTTTTGAAAACCGTAAAAATCTCAAGGCGTTGGATTTAGGATGCGGAGTTGGCAGAAACTGTATCGCCATAGCACAAAAATTCAAAAGCAAATGTCGAATCGATTGCGTTGACATCCTTGAGTTTGCTATAAAAGAATTGACGAAATACAGCATAGAATACAATGTAAAAAACGAGATAAACGGTATCACATCTTCTATTGACGATTACCGTATTTCCGAAAATGAATATGATTTAATTCTGGCAGTCTCCGCTTTAGAGCATACAGACTCATCCGAATCCTTCAAAAATAAAATCGTTGAGATAAACAAAGGAATCAAATCAAGCGGAATAGTATGTCTTATCGTAAATTCTGAAATTACAGAAAAAAATAAAGAAAGCGGAGAATCTTTAATACCTCAGTTTGAAGTAAATTTTAAAACAGATGAACTTCTGGAATTGCTTTCTAATTCATTTTCAGGCTGGGAAATATTAAAGCAAAGCATAAGCACCCAAAGATATGATATTCCGAGAGAATCATGTGTTTCGGATTTAACAACAAACGTTGTCACTTTCGTTGCAAAAAAGCCATAAAAAAACCGCTGACTGATGTCAGCGGTTTTCTTTACTTTATGTCATTTGAATCGGCACTAACGATTTCTTCCGAATCTCTGAAAAGAAGCGAGATGCACCAGATACCCGCAAGGGCAACCAACGTATAAACGATTCTGCTCAGGATTGCGCCCTGACCGCCGAAAATCCACGCAACAATGTCAAACTCAAACAGACCGATGCTGCCCCAGTTGAGTGCGCCGATAATCACGAGAGCCAAAGAAATTTTATCAAGCATTTGTTTCAACTCCTTACTTATGCTTTTCATAAGTATTATGGGTCAAAACAAATTATTTATTCCGTCAAATGCAGGAAATTTTTAGAATTTAAATTGAACATCGCTGTTTTTGAGCAGCGGTGCATTTTTATCTTTTTCTGAAAGAACAGGAGTCTCAACGCCCCATTCAACGCCGATTTCGGGGTCACGCCAGCATACGCTGCGGTCATTTTCAGGCGAATAAAGCTCATCAACCTTATATGAAACCTCAACGTTTTCCGTCAGGGTAACAAAACCGTGAAGGCAGCCTTTCGGAACAAAAAGCATTTTTTTGTTTTCTTCGTTAAGCTCAACCGCAACCCATTTCAGATATGTGGGCGAGCCCTCCCTTATATCAACGGCAACGTCAAGAATTGCCCCCTTTGTGCAGGAAACAAGCTTTGCCTGCGCTTTGGGTTCAGTCTGACAATGGAGACCTCTGAGCGTTCCCTTCTGAGCGGAAAAAGAGCGGTTATCCTGAACAAAATCAGCTTTGATTCCGAATTTTTCAAACTCAGATTTTGAATATGATTCGTAAAACCAGCCTCTGTTATCGCCAAACACCTTGGGCTCAACAATAACCGCTCCGCTGATTTCGGTATTCACAAAATTCATTCGGACTGATTCTCTCCTTTTTCGGTACCCCAGCAGGGTCTTTCGCCGGGCTTGTTGACTGAATAAAGAATCTTGCCGTCAGCAACTGAACGAAGATGCTGACCGTAAGAGGATTTGCCGTATTTTTCAGCAGATTTAAGAAGGGTTTCGCGGCTTATCCAGCCGTTGTTATAAGCAATTTCTTCGGGCGCAGAAATTTTTATGCCCTGAAGAGTTTCAACTGTTTTGATAAAGTTGGCGGCGTTCATCAGGTTTTCAACCGTTCCCGTGTCAAGCCATGCAAAGCCACGACCCATAAGCCTGATGTCAAGATCACCGTTCTGAAGATAAATCTGGTTAATATCGGTTATCTCAAGCTCGCCTCTTTTTGAGGGCTTGAGCGATTTTGCATATTCAACAACGCGGTTATCATAGAAATAGAGACCTGTTACCGCATAATTGGACTTGGGAATTTCAGGCTTTTCTTCAATTGAAATCGGCACTCCGTTTTCATCAAACTCAACAACGCCAAAGCTCTGAGGATTATCAACGTAATAGCCGAAGATGGTTGCCCTGCCTTTGTTCTTGGCGGCTTTTCTGAGCATATGGCCGAGGCCGTTGCCGTAAAAAATGTTATCACCGAGAACCATTGCAACGTCGTCATCGCCGATGAATTCCTCACCGATTATGAAAGCCTGAGCAAGGCCGTCAGGGCTTGGCTGAACAGCATAGGAAAGATGGAGGCCGAACTGGCTTCCGTCACCGAGAAGCTCTTCAAACCTGGGAGTATCGGTAGGGG
>Ga0233381_1000025_pt1 | contig 22974 bp, 18 predicted proteins | sample ElkDunMinimDraft_12_FD_180670 | JGI IMG/M metagenome (GOLD analysis project Ga0233381, IMG submission 180670) | Fecal eukaryotic communites from dung pellets of Tule Elk in California, USA - Elk Dung G0 | ecosystem: Host-associated > Mammals > Digestive system > Large intestine > Fecal | place... | reverse complement strand
ACGGAATCGGTGCGCCCGAAACAAGAAAAAAGATGATTAACACTCATTGGGGCGGCGGAGTTGAGGATAACAGCTTCGGCACCCATGAATTCATGGAGCTGTGCGCTCAGCTTGGCTGCGATTGCTACATCGCAGGCAACGTTGGCAGCGGAACGGTTCAGGAAATGAGCGAATGGATTGAATACATGACCTTCGGAGGCCTTTCTCCCATGAGCGAGCTTCGCAAGGTCAACGGCAGAGAAGAGCCCTGGAGGTTGAAATATTTCGGCGTCGGCAACGAAAACTGGGGCTGCGGCGGCAACATGGACCCTGCGTTCTATGCCAACTTATATAAAAGATACGCAACCTACGTTCGCAATTACGATTCAAAGAACAATTGGATTTACAAAATCGCCTGCGGCCCGAACGGCGAGGATTATAACTGGACCGAAGACGTTATGAAAACTGCCGGCAGGCACATGAACGGCCTTGCCCTGCATTATTACACGGTCACCCACAACTGGGACCGCAAGGGCAGCGCAACCGAATTTTCGGGCGACGAATATTACAAAACAGTCAGCAAAGCTTACAGAATCGACAGAATAATCAACCGCCATCTTGAGATTATGAACCGCTATGACCCCGAAAAAAGAGTTGACCTTATTGTTGACGAATGGGGAACGTGGCACGACGTTGAGCCCGGCACAAACAGCGGCTTTCTTTATCAGCAGAACACAATGCGCGACGCCGTTGTTGCCGCATTGACTCTCAACGTTTTCAACAAGCATGCCGACAGAATAAAGATGGCAAACATCGCCCAGACTGTCAACGTTCTTCAGGCGGTTGTTCTGACCGACGGCGAGGACATGCTCCTGACCCCGACATATTACGTTTTTAAAATGTTCAAAGACCATCAGCAGAACACTCTGCTCGGCTCTTACATAACTTCCCCCGAAGCGGGAAGCGGAGATTCAACTCTGCCGCAGCTTATCGAAAGCGCCTCAATGGATGAAAACGGCGTTATCTGCGCAACAATAACCAACACTTCGGCCGAAAACACCGCCGAAGTCAAATGCCAGATTGCCGATTCCGAGGTCAACGCCATCACGGCCGAAATTCTGACCGCCGCTCCGGATGCTTACAACACTTTTGAAGAAAAAACCTGCGTTAAAACTGCCGAATTCACGGATTTTGAGGTGACAAAGGACGGTTTTGTTGCAAATATCCCTGCGTGCAGCGTTGTTAAATTTACAATAAAATGAGCAAGGAAAGATTTTGTCTGCGCTGTTTTCTTAAGGACAGCGGAATGGAAGAAACCCTTTTAAGCATCTTTGAGCGCATGAAAAGAATACCGCCGAACGAAAAAACGCCTGACGGCGAATATAACAGCAGGCTTGCCGTTTGTAAAGAGTGCGACTGGCTGGTCGGCGGCACCTGCAACAAATGCGGCTGTTACCCCGAATTCAGAGCTGCATTCATAAAACAGCATTGCCCCGCAAAAAAATGGTAAAGCCGGAAAGGAAAGCTTATGTATAACATTTTAATTTGCGACGACGAGCCCGATATTCGCTCCGCCATCAAAATTTATCTTTCGGGCGACGGATACGGCATTTTTGAAGCAGAAAACGGCAAGGAAGCTCTTGAAATTATCGGCAAAGAAGACATTCACCTTGTTCTGCTTGACATAATGATGCCCATTCTGGACGGAATCCAGACCCTCGTGCGTCTGAGAGAAAACAACAACATTCCCGTTATTATGCTGACCGCCAAAAGCCAGGACAGCGACAAAATCGTTGGCCTTAACGCCGGCGCAGACGATTATATAACAAAGCCCTTTAACCCTGTTGAGCTTACGGCAAGGGTTAAATCCCAGCTGCGCAGATATATGCGCCTTGGCGGATCGGGCGACAGAGTCCAGAAATCCTCCGTTCTTGTCAACGGCGGAATCGAGCTTGACGACAACGCCAAAACCGTTACCGTTGACGGCGAACCGATAAGCCTTACGCCGACAGAGCTTCAGCTTTTAAAATTCTTTATGGAAAACCTTGACTGCGTATTTTCTCCGAAAGAAATTTACCGCAGAGTCTGGAACGATGACCCTCTCGGCGCCGAAAACACCGTCACGGTTCATATCCGCCATCTGCGCGAAAAAATAGAAGCCTTCCCCGCAAAGCCCGAATATCTCAAGGTTGTTTGGGGCCACGGATATAAAATGGAGAAAAAAAGATAAAGAGGTGACCGCATGAACACCCAGAAGCCAAAGGTTGAATATGACCGCACCGCCATGACCATTATCCTTTTCTGCATGACCGTTGTTATAGTCGGCAGTATATTGGGTATCTCATATCTTTTTGAATATAATTTCTATGAAAGCGGCGACGGCGGCGCAACCGCAAAGAGCGTTGCCGTTCAGATTTATTCTTCGGAAGACCTTGACGACGCCAAGGATTATTACGAATGCGTCAGAACAACAAAAGATAATTACAGAATCGAATATTATAAAAACCGTTTTTCGCCTCAGGAAACAAACTTCGTTTTTTGCGTTACCGACGTTTACGGCAACCCGATTTTCACAAATCTCGGTGACAGCGAGGCCGACCTTGAAGCCGCCCTTGAAAAATACGAAGGTGCAGCTTATAACGGCACCTCCAATTATTTTGTTTTTGATGAACACGGCAACACGATTCCGCTCAAGCTGAATTACTTTATTGCAATGGGCAGCCAGCAGCTTGCCGAGGATAAATATTCATCCTCCTTCAAGTGGATAGAAATTGCCAATGACCTGCGGTTTTTCCTGTTTTTCGCCCTGGGTGCAGCGGTTATTGTTATGCTCGTTATTCTTTCAATAATCACAATTAACGCAGGTGTCAAAGAAAATCAGAACGGCGAAATCGTGCCCTCTTTCATTGACCGCATTCCGCTTGACATCTGCGCCGCTTTCCTGCTTTTCACCTTCTGGGTGGCGTGGCTGATAATAGGGCTTACAACGGCGGCGGATGCAAACATGGTTGTTAACAATATTGTTATCATGATAACCTGCGTTGCGATGATTCTGATTCTCATGACCTTCCTTTCAACGCTGTCCGTCAGAATCAAGATGGGTAAGGCGCTTAAAAACACTCTTGTTTTCCGCATTTACACCGCATTCAAGCGCAAAACTCCGCGTAAAATCCGCCGAAAGCTTTTTGTTGAGCTTACAATGTTCCAGAAGCTGATAATCGGCATTGTTCTGTTCATTCTTTTTGAAGCCGTTATTCTTCTTTTCATGACATATTTCGGCCTCATTCAAAAAGATGCCGACACGCAGTCCGTATTTGTTATGTTCCTTATTATCTGGGGAACAACAAGACTTCTTATCATTCCCGTTTTTGCAATGGTTGCAATAAACCTCAACTACGTTAAGGAAGAAGGACAGCGTCTTGCGCAGGGTATTTTCGGCGATGAAATTGCCGATAAGCTTACCATTGCGGCTTTCAAGTCTCACGGCCAGAACCTTGACAAAATCAAAAAAGAAATCAACAAAGCAATGGAGCAGGAGCTTAAAAGCGAAAGACTTAAAAGCGAGCTTATAACCAACGTTTCTCACGATATTAAAACTCCGCTCACTTCAATCAAGAATTACGTTGACTTCCTTAAAAACGATAACCTGACGGAGGAAGAAAAGAACCGATACCTTGAAATCCTCACCGTTCACACCGAAAAGCTTGACATCCTTCTCAGCAATCTTATTGAAGCTTCCAAGATTAATTCGGGAAGCATCGACATAAAGCTTGAAAAAACAAGCCTTAACATTCTTATTGAGCAGACCGTTGAAGAATCCATTGACAGGCTTGAAAAAAGCGAGCTTCTGCCAAGAATCGATATGCCCGCCGAAGATGTTTTTATTATGGGTGACGGCCAATGGCTCTGGCGAATTCTTGCCAACCTCATGAACAACGCCTGCAAGTACGCTTCGCCCGGAACTGACGTTTCAATCTCTCTTTATGAACGTGACGGAAAAGCGGTTATCGATTTTTCAAATGAGTTCAACAACGAGCTTCAGATTGAAGGAAACGAGCTGAAGGAGCGCTTCATGAGAGGCGACGCTTCAAGGCATTCCGAAGGCTTCGGCCTCGGCCTTTCAATTGCAAATTCTCTGACTGAAATGCAGAACGGAACAATGGACGTTTCCGTTTTTGAAGGTAAATTCAGGGTTACGCTTGAATTTGACTCGGTAAATTAACAATGTAACGGAGGAATCCTTTTGAACAAAAAACTTATCTTTGCAGCAGGGCTTATAATTGCGGTTTCAGCCCTCGCTGCCTGCAGCGCTAAAACTCCGCCCGTGCAAACGCCGACAGATATAACGCAGGTCGGCACAACGGCGGCAAAAACAACCCTTGCACCCTCAACAACTCTGCCGCCGACAACAGCCGAGCCGACAACGCTTAAACCCACAACAACAAAAGCGTCCACAACCAAGCCCGAAACAACAAAAGAAGCAATAAAAGAAACTTCAAAACCCGTAACAACTCTTCTTGAGACCAAAAGGGAAGAAAGCAACCTGCCGACAATCAGCCCCTTTGTGCGTTCAAGCGAAACGGTTGAAGAAACCAAGCTTAAGTACGGCGTTATAATGCATACCTATGAAAAGATATATTATCAGTATCTGACCGACGGCTCGCGCCACATTGTTGACGAAGAAACTTCTTACACCTACGACCGCTCGGCTTACAACGCCGATTATGATGACCTTCTGCCCGCCGCAAAAGCAAATCGGGAAGAATTCAGCAACTATATCAACAGAGTTCTCAAGATAATCAACGGCTACCGCGCCGAAGGCGGCGTTGCTCCGCTTAAGCTGCGCGAAGATTTCACCGTTATGTCATGCGTCAGGGCGGAAGAAATCGCCTGGTCAGGCAAGTTTTCTCATATGAGACCCAACTACACCAGCGGCCCTGACATTTTTAAGGAAATCGGCTATAAAAAAGGAACTGCCGGCGAAAATCTTGCCAAAGGCTACAAGACTCCCGAAGAAGTCTGCGCCGCATGGAAGGAATCCGAAGTTCATTTCGAAGTGCTTATGGACCCCGATTTCACCGAAACAGGCATCGGCGTTTCGGCAGGCCCCGGCCCTGATTGCGGCGGAATATATTGGACACAGCATTTTTACGGCTATCCCGATTAAATTTTTGGAAGGTACAAAAATGAAAAAAGCTTTAAGCATTATTCTGGCTGTAACCGCCATGCTTTCGGCGCTTTCCGCCTGCTCAAATCCGCAACAGGAAGATGAAACAACGCAGGCAACCTCAACCCCTCAGACTCAGGCAACCGAAAAACAAACCGAAATCCTCGGAGGCGTTGCAACTCAGGGCGATTGGGGCGAAACCCAATGGATTCTTTATCACAGCGGTGAGCTTGTTTTCAGCGGAGCAAGCGGCAGCGAAATCGAATCCGACGCCGAAGAGCAGAATTGGTCGGCTTACAACGAATACATTAAAAAAATAATAATTTCGGAAGGCATAACGGCTGTTGACGAATCGGTTTTCAGCGGCATGCAGAGCCTTGAAAGCGTTTCTTTGCCTCTGACCCTTAACGAAATTGACGAATACGCTTTTGCCGATTGCCCGAAGCTCAAAGAAATTTCTTTGCCTGACGGTGTTATCAGCGTTGAAGAATATGCATTTGCAAACAGCGGCCTTGAAAAAATCAAAATCGGAGCCGCCGCCGCTCAAATCAGCCCTTTATGCTTTGACGGATGCAAAATAACCGATATTCAGGTCAGCGAGAAAAACCCGAACTATTCAACCGACAAATACGGCGTTCTTTTCAACAAAGACAAAACAACGCTTATCAGATATTCCTGCGGTTTTCTTATGAATTCTTACACCGTTCCCGACGGTGTAACCCTTATCGGCAGCAACGCATTCAACAACGAGTATCTTAACGAAGTTGTGCTGCCTCAGAGCCTTACGGAAATCGGCGAAAACGCTTTCGAGGGCTGCCTGAGCCTGAAAACGGTTGAAATTCCCTCAACCGTTACGGAAATCGGCTCCGGCGCTTTCCGTAACTGCCGCAGCTTAAAAGAATTTGCTTTTCCTGACGGAATAACACATATCCGCTCAGAAGTTCTTGACGGATGTGACAGCCTTGAAACGGTCAACGTTCCGGCAAGCGTTGTTTATATCGGCGAAAAAGCCTTCGGTTCTCAGGCAACGTTTGAAATTAACTATGACGGCTCAAAAGAAAGCTGGAAAAACATCTCCGTTGCCGAAAACAATTCCGCTGTCAGCAACGCACAAAAGCATTACGGCTTAAGTTCATAACAAAAAAACGTCCCTCTGCCTCGGCAGAAGGACGTTTTCTGTTTCTCTTGATTATCACCAATTATAGAATATTGCATCTCCGGGAGCGGAGGTTCCGGCAAAATCTGAATCAAAAACAAGAAGCTGTTCAATGTTGGCATTAACGATTTTCTTCATTTCCTCGCCCGTTATGAAAACGCATCCGCTTGAATCGATTGCTTCAAGAGCAAGGTTTGGATTCTGATAAAAGCCGTATTCCATCAGCGGAGGAGCAGCATAACCCGAATCATTTCCGCTCTTAGTCAAAAAATTAACCGCAACTTCATAATAAAGCATAAAGTTGTTAAGCTCTTCCGGGTGAGACTCAATATATTCATCCGTTGCAACCAAACATGCCTGAGCATACTTTGTTCCGAAAAGCTTTTCCCACTCGGTTCCGAAATCAACGGCAACCGAATAATTGCTGTTAGTGTGTTTAAGCAGAGACATATGAGGCTCAGGCACAAGGATAATCTCAGCATCGATTCTCACAAGGTCATCGTAGCTTTCGGTATATTCAATATCGGGTGAAACGCCTGCTTTTTCAAAAATATAGTTTACAACCTTGTCGTTAAACATATCTTTGCCTGAGGTAAGCACTTTTTTGCCGTCAAGGTCGCTTAAGGATTTGACCGAATCGCCCTTCTGAAGAACGTAAATGATGTTTAAGTTGCTTACGCTGAGAATTTTGATTTTTCCTTCGGTTTCGTTATAAAGCTTGAGCGCATTTTTCAGGGGCAGGGTGGCAAGTTCAACGCTGCCGCTTTTCATAGCTTCGCTGACTTCTGAAATCGAGCTGTGGAAGCTGACGTCAAAAGCATATGCTCTGTCCTGAGCGATAACGGTTGAAGGCATTCCGTAAGGCCCGTAAAGCGCGGCAAGCTTTGAAACGTAAATGGGTGCCGACGTTACGGGGGGATAAGTTACGGGCTCGGTTGTTGTTGTTTCGCCTGCGTTTTCTCCGTTACAAGCGGCAAGCGAAAAAGCCAAAGCTGCCGCCAGAATAACGGCCGCCAGTTTTTTTATTGCTTTCATTAAAAATACCTCGTTTTATACAATATATATTATTTGCCCACGCAGAAGCGTGAAAAAACCTCGTCAACAACGGCGGCGTTTGCCCTTTCGCCCGTGAGTTCAAGAAGAGCGTCAATTGCGCAATCGGCGCAAACGTTAACCGCATCAAGCGTCACTCCGTTGCGGATGCCCGACGCCGCTTCGCTGAGATGCTCAACCGCTTTCAGGCAGCATTGCCTTTGCCTTTCGCTTGTCAGGCAAGCGGCGGCAGGGTCAAATTCGTTGGTCATGAGAATGCCTGCAACGGCATCCTCAAGCTGCTGCCTGCCTTCGCCCGTTGAAGCGGAAAGCTCAACCGAAACGGGAAAGGCTTTTTCGATAATTTCTCTGTCAGCCTGAGTCGGCAAATCGGATTTGTTAAAAACGGCAACGCTCTTTTTTTCTTTGCATTGCTCAATTATTTCAAGGTCATCCGAATTGAGGGGAACGCTGCTGTCAAAAACGGCAAGAACAAGCTCGGCCCTTTCAAGGCGGCGCTTTGCAAGGTTAACGCCCATGTTTTCAACAACGTTTTCCGTTTCACGGATTCCCGCCGTGTCGGCAATTCTGAGAATAATTTCGCCAAGCATAACGCACTCTTCAACAACGTCTCTTGTTGTTCCGGCAATGTCGGTAACAATTGAGCGTTCAAAGCCCGTGAGCATATTCATCAGCGTTGATTTGCCTACGTTGGGCTTGCCGACGATAACGGTGTCAACGCCGTCGGTTACGGCTCTTCCGCAATCATAGCGGCGGATAACGTCTTCAAGCTCCGTCCTGACTTTTTCAAAAACGGGGAGCATTTCTTCAGGCGTTATTTCTTCAATATCCTCATCGGGATAATCAACCCATGCAGCCAAAGAGGCGCAAACCGCAACGATTTGCGAGGCGCATTCGTTGATTTTCTTTCTCAGGTTGCCTTCAAGAGTGTTGAGCGCAGCGCCTGCGGCCTGCTTGCCCGATGCACCGATGAGAGCCATTACGCTTTCGCTTGCGGCAAGGTCCATTTTGCCGTTAAGAAACGCTCTTTTTGTGAATTCACCTGCCTGAGCAGGCTCGGCACCCGAATCAAGAACAGCTCTGAGCACTCTTTTGGTTATGTAAAGTCCGCCGTGGCAGTTGATTTCGGCAACGTCTTCGCCTGTATAGCTTTTGGGCGCACGGTAAATTATGCACACGGCTTCGTCAATTTTTTCTTCTTTATCATACACCGACCCGAAATGGGCTGTGTATCCCTTGCTTTCGGTCAGAGGCTTGCCGCTGACGGGCCTGAAAACCCTTGACGCAATTTCAACGGCATCCTTGCCCGAAATGCGGACAATTCCTATACCGCCCGGAGCATTCGGAGTTGCAACGGCGGCAACGGTACGGTCATTCATGGAAAAATCCTTTCTATTCGCAAACAAGCGGAACCTGCTTGCCCTGAAGGCGTTTTGCTATCCTTGAAAAAGCAAGCGTTGAGGGTGAAAACTCGCCGGGAACGTCGCCCGTTACCGAGCAGAAGCCAACCTCTTTGTCTCTCGGAACAACCCCCAGAAGCTGAGCGCCGGTTTCGTCAATGCAGCGGTCAATGTTGAGCAGCTTGTTTTTGCAAACGGGCTTAACCTCAAACATGTTGATAACAAGGCGAATGTCGTTTATCCCCATGGAGTCAAGCTCTCTGCAGGCTGCGTTGCAGCTTCTGACGCAGACGCTGTCAGGCGTTGAAATGAGAACGCCTTTGTCGGCAGCGGCGGCGGCAAGCTGAAAGCCTCTGTCAAGCCCTGCGGGGGAATCAATCAAAACGTAATCATAGTCTTTTGCCAGCTCTTTGAAAAGAGCAGCAACCGCTTGGCAAGTGAACGCATCGTCAAAAGCGGCGGGAGCGGCAAGAAAATCAACGCTGCTTTTAACCGTTGCCTGCTGCGCAGTGCATCTGCCGAGCAAAAGGTCGCCCCAGTTGAAAACAACCTTTTCGCTCAGCCCGAGCAAAAGGTCAAGCGAGCGCAAACCGATGTCGCAATCAATTGCAAGAACCTTTGCGCCCGAAAAAGCGAGCGCTCTGCTGACACCAGAAGTAAAGGTGGATTTACCTGAACCGCCTTTGCCGGAGGCAACAACAATTATCTGAGCCATGGAGCTTTGCTCCTTTCTGAAAAATTAAGGAATCAATGTGTTTTCTGCCTGAATTTCATCGTAGGTCTGAGCTTCGCTTTCGCCGAAGCAGTATTCGGCGGCAGCGGCAACAACGGGTGAAAGGAACGCACCCGAGGTCATGCCTTCGCCAACGCAGGCAACCGCAATCTGCGGGTTATCGTAAGGGGCAAAAGCAATCAGGAAGCCGTTGTTGATTTTAACCGAAACGCCGTCAATCTTTCGGATTTCCTGCGAAGTACCGGTTTTTGCCGCAACCTGAACGTCAAGACCGACAAAGTATTTTGAACAGTAACCGGTTGTACCAACCTCAAGCATACCTCTTCTGACGATTTCAAGAGTTTTTTCGGAAACTCCCGTTTCGCAGATAATTTCGGGCTTTGTTTCAAGGATGGTTTCGGTATTATCGTAGCTTTTGACACTTTTTACAAAGTGAGTTTTATATCTTGTGCCGCCGTTTGCGATGGTGGCGGCATAGTTTGCAAGCTGAATCGGAGTGAAAAGATTGCCTGCCTGACCGATTGCGGACTGAACGGTATAACCGGGCAGCCAGGTCTGGTTAAGGGTTGCTCTGTATTCGGGGCTGTCAAGAACGCCTGCCGCTTCGGCAACTTCAACGCCTGTTTTTGTTCCGAAGCCGAAAAGGGTTCTGTATTCATTCATCTTTTCAATGCCGAGATTTTTGCCGACTTCGTAAAAGAAGGTGTTGCACGATTCGTCAATGGCGTTGACAACGTTAACGTATCTTGAATCGTGGTTCTGCTCGCATTTGAAGTTCTGGCCGAGATAGGTATACATTCCCGAGCAATAGAAAGTGTAATCTTCGTCAATAAGGCCCTCTTCAAGAGCCGCAATCGCAACCGAGGGTTTCATTGTTGAGCCCGTTGCGTAAGTTGAAAGCAGCGCTCTGTTCCACAAAGGTGCGCCCGATGCGTTGTTAAGAGCTGCGGCATTTTCGCTGTAAGTTGAGATGTCGTAAGTCGGGTAAGATGCGCTTGCAAGAACGGCGGCGTTGCTGACGTCAAGAACTATTGCCGCGCCCGCATTTTCAACCATATTGCCCGATGTTCCTGCATAATCAAGCAGAGCATCCTCAAGAGCATCCTGAACAACCTTCTGTAATCCGCTGTTGATTGTCAGGTGAACAGTGTTACCCTGAACGGGTTCAAGCGTAACGGCCGTTGTGCGTTTGCCCTTATCGTCGGTATAAATTGTTTTTTCGCCGTCAGTTCCTCTGAGATATTCTTCCATGGCATATTCGATTCCGCTTTTGCCGATGTCATCGGTTATGCCGTAGCCAAGCTCTTTTTTCTCGGCATATTCTTCGGCATCGATAGCGCCGATTCGGCCGATTATATGGGGAGCAAGCGTTCCGTCGGCATACTGCCTGACAGGAATAACTTCAACGTCAACGCCCTTATAAAAAGAGCTGTTTTCTTTAATTCTTGCGATGATTTCTTCGGGAACATCCTGCGCAAAGGTGTAAGGATTGCTGATTCTGAAATAAGTGCGCGTCATTTCATAGCGCACGGAAGCAATTTTGCGCGCATCGGAAGCCGAATAGCCTTCAAGCTCATAATTATCAATCAGAGCGTTAAAGCAATCCTGAGCATCCGCATATTCGTTAAGATGGAGCTGGTCGCGGCTTTTCATTTCGTTGATAAGCGTTTCGGAATCCTCTTTGAACGCAATTTTACCGATTTGGTCAAAAACAAGCGGCAGGTTATCGGTCCATTCAAGGCCGTTATCTTCAAAAAGTCTGATAAGATTTATAATAATCTCGTTCCTTTCCGCTTGGTCGGAGGGGAAGAAAGCTGCATCAAATATAACGGAATATCCCTCGGTGTTATAAACGAAGGGTACGCCGTTTTCGTCAAGAATTTCGCCTCTGGCTGCCGAAATTGAAACAACGCTTTCGGAAACCGAGGAGCTCATTGCGGCGTATTTATCGCCGTCAATAATCTGAATTTTAAAAAGAACAAATGTAAAAAAAACAAGCAGAGAAAGCATTGCACCAAGCGAAACCATGCGCCTGATTCTTGATATTTTAACATGCATTTCCGCTCACGCCCTTTCTTTGCTGAAATAAGTCAATGAATTATTCGTCGTGTGAAAAACGTTTTTCCGCACCTCTGACAATGATAAACATAATCGGGATAAACAGCGCCGTGTAACCGATTGAGGGCAGATAGTAGCGCAGCAGCATATATACCGCACCGTCGGGAGCGCCGAAAGCATAATGAACCGCCCAGTAAACAATCGGGTGAACAATAACAAAAAACGAAGAAAGAATACCTGCCGTTACAATGTTGTTACGCATCACCGTGTTCATTAGCGTTCCGCAAATGAAGCCCGCCGCCATCAGATAAAGGGCATTGAAATCGCCGCCTTGCGAATACATGTCCCACAAAGCGCCGGCAAAAAGCCCGTAAAACATTCCGGCAATGTCACGTTCAAACATTGAGATGCAAACAACCGCCGGAATCAGCAGCAAAGCCCTGACGCCGAAAACCTGAGGAAAAAATCCGTCAGTATTCTGAAGCACCGCCAGCGCAAGCAGAAAAACAGCCAGCAAACCGCGGCGCAATATTAAATTTTTGCGGTAAGTGTCAACTGTCATAGCTTTGCTCTCTCTTTTTCGGTTTATCCCTTGACGGGGATTAATTTTCGTTCTGACCGTCAAACGAAGTTATAATAAAAACATCCGTAAGCCCGGCAAAATCAACGCCCGGCTGAATAATTGCGCTTGCGGAAATATCCACCGTTCCGTCAACAACGTCGGTAATTGTGCCCACAATAAGGTCGCGCGGATAAATTCCGCCGACGCCCGAGGTGCAGACAACTCCGCCTGCCGTTACCGCCGTTGAAGAAGCAAGCCCCGGCATATGGCAAAGCCCCTGCCGGGCCAGCTCAACGGTTGAGGTTGTGTAGCCCATGTCTCTTGTGCGCACTTCGTATGCGCTGACGTTGACTTCGGGGTTGAGAATTGTGTTTACGGAGCATTGAGTTGCCGAAACCGAGGCAACAACGCCCACAAGGTATTCGCCGTAAATAACGGGGTCGTTAACGCTGATTCCGTTGAGCGAGCCTTTGTTCAGAATGAAAGAACCGTTCTGATTGTCGGCATCTCTGCCGATAACGGCAGCTTCCGAAAACTCAAAATCGCTGTGTTCATCCTTCAGCTCAAGGTGAGCTTTGTAAACTTCGTTCATGTGCTTGGTCTGCTCATAATCAACAAGCTGATTCATAAGCGAATCGACCTCGTCCTCAAGCGCTTCAATCTCAGCGGCAAGGGCAGAGGATGACCTGAAAGAAATCGGCAAATCCTTGAACTGCGCCGCAACGTAGGTTGAAAATCTTGAAACAGGGCCGAAAATAAAACCTGTTACGTTGTTAAGCGGTGACGAGCCGCCCCTTGACGCAACCGCAAAAAGCGAGCCTGCAATCAGGGCAGCGGCAACAACCGCAAATATTTTAAACGCCGTGCTTTTAAAAAAGCGAATCATTTCACATTCACCTTAGATATATTTCTTATTGCTGATAACGCTCAGATTATCGTTTTCAAGGCAGATGCCCGTTCCGTCAACAACGCAGTCAAGCGGATTATCGGCAACAAGAACGGGGATTTTTGTTTCAGCGGAAATGAGCCTGTCAAGCCCTCTGAGAAGAGCACCGCCGCCGGTAAGCATAATGCCTCTGTCAATAATGTCGGCAGCAAGCTCGGGGGGAGTTTTTTCAAGCGTTGCCTTAACGGCGTCAACAATCTGCGAAACCGAATCTGAAAGAGCTTCACGGATTTCTTCGCTTGTTATATCAACGTTTTTGGGCAGGCCGTCCATAAGATTGCGGCCTTTGATATTGATTGTTCCCTCACCGTCATAAGGGTAAGCCGAGCCGATTTTGATTTTGATGTCCTCGGCGGTTCTTTCGCCGATAAGAAGGTTATATTTCTTCTTGATGTAAGCGATGATTGCTTCATCAAAATTATCGCCCGCAACCCTTGCGGAATTTGACGTAACAACGCCGCCGAGCGAAATAACGGCAACCTCTGCCGTTCCGCCGCCGATGTCAACAACCATGCTGCCCGTTGCTTCGCCGACAGGCAGACCTGCGCCGATTGCGGCAGCCATGGGCTCTTCGATAAGGCTGACGTATTTTGCGTTTGCAGCCTTGGCAGCATCGTAAACAGCCTTTCTTTCAACCTCGGTAACGCCCGAGGGGATGCAGATAAGAACTCTTATGCGTGCAAAGGGGGAACGCTTTGTTGTTCTTTTGATGAAAGCGGCAATCATTTCAGCCGTAATTTCAAAATCGGCAATAACGCCGTCCTTAAGAGGACGCACGGCAACAATCGAGCCGGGAGTTCTGCCTATCATTTCTTTTGCTTCGCTGCCAACGGCAACAACCTTGGGAGGGTTGCTTTTCTGGTCAACGGCAACAACGGAGGGCTCACGGATAACGATGCCCTTGCCTTTAACAAAAACAAGGGTATTCGCCGTTCCGAGGTCGATTCCTATATCTTGAGTGAATAACATTATATTTTCCTCCGAATCAGTTGAAAAGGATTAGTTTGCGTATTCGATAGTATCAATGATTTTGATAAAATCATCAATATCTTTGCTTACGTCATGGTCAGAAGTGATCATAACGTTGTAAATTGTGCTGTTACGTCTGTAAGTGATATAGCCGAGATAAGTTGAAGCTGTTTCGGAGTAAACGGAAACAAGGTTTGCTTCGCCGACAGCGAGAGTTACGGCCTTGTTGACTGTAACTGCATCAGCGTTGTTAGTTTCGGCAGCCTTGATAAGAACGTGGTTTTCGTCACGCTTCTGGGCAAGAGTTTTGTCAGCTGCGCTGATTGTCATAATCTTAAGCTTATCTGCGGAGCCGTCCTTTGCAAGTGAAAGAGTTGAATGGCTCTTTTCGTTGCTCCAGCCTGAGGGGATATTGATTGAATAGCCGGGCATTTCCATTCTGTTGCCAACCTGAAGAGCGTGGTCAATGCCAACCTGATTTGTTGCGTATTCGCCGTTTTCGCCCTTAACGTTGTTGCCGTTTTTATCGGTAACCATAACAACAATGTTGCCGGCATCGTCTCTGACAATTCCGCCGTTTTCGTTTGTTACGGCAGCGTATTCCTTGCCGCCTCTTTCGGTGATAAGCTCGCCGCCTTTCCAGTTACCTTTGCAGGCTGAGAAGGTTGTCATGAGAACAAGAGCTGTAAGAATAAGAGCAAAATATTTTTTCATGGTAAAAATCCTTTCGTGTTTGAGTTTTATCAATCGGTTTAACCGTTGAGAGCTTTGAATGATTCTTTGTTGTTTTTATAAAGGCTTTTGTAAACTCCGTAGTTTTTCTCGTAAACCTCTTTGTTGGCAGGGTTGGGCCTGAAGGTTTTCTTGGCAGGGATAAGCTTCTTGGCTTCGGAAACGCTGCCTATTGTTCCCAGACCAACCGCCATAAGAACCGCTGCGCCGACTGCGCCGACATTCTGCGGACTGTCAACCGTTTCAACCGTTCTGCCGGTAATGTCGGCAAGAATCTGGCACGTTACGTCAGAAAGAGCGCCGCCGCCGACAAATCTGACAACATCGCTGGTTTTGATTTTCTTATCCTGAGTTTCAAGGAACCATCTGAAATGCATGCAAACGCCTTCAAGAACTGAACGGATAAGCTCGGTTTTGCCGGTTTCAAGGCTGATATTGAAGAACATTCCTCTTGAATTCGGGTCTTCAAACGGACATCTGTTGCCGTGAAGCCAGGGGGTAAAGATAACTCCGCCCGAGCCTGCGGGAATTTCGTTAACAACCTTTGAAAGATAATCGTAAAGATTGGTGTAAATTGTTTCTTTGGATTCGGCAACGTTGGTTTTTTCAAGGAAAATGCCGATTTCGTCAAGAGCAAGGTGGTCTTTAACCCATTCAAGGCATTTGCCGGCCGTTTCAAGCTCTGCAAAATAGTTGAAGCTGTCCTTCTGAGCGCCGATGATTGCCGCAATCATGGCCGATGCGTCAACAATGCTCTTGTCAACAACAGTTGAAACCCAGCCTGACGTTCCCGAATAAATATGGGTTTCGCCCATGCCTACGCTGCCTGCGCCGACGCCGATAAGCGAAGCGTCGCCGCCGCCGCCGAAAACAGCCGTGCCTGCTTTAAGGCCAAGCTCGGCAGCCGCTTTTTCAGTCAGCTCGCCTGCCTTATCGGTGCATTCGATAATATCGGCAAGGTGGTTAATGTCAACGCCGAGGAGCTTGCAGATTGTCGGGCTCCAGCATTCGTGACCCTTGCGTATGTCATAAAGAAGCGTTGCAAAGGCTGAGTCCTTTGTCATTATGAATTTATCGGTCATGCGGCTGATTATGTATTCTTTAACGTCAAGCCACTTGTGAACCTTTTTGAAGTTTTCGGGTTCGTTTTCTTTGACCCACTGATACTTCCAGACGGGGTCTTTAACGCTGGCGGCAACCGCACCCGTAATCATCAGAGAGGGGAGGAGCTTAACAACGTTTGCGCCTGCAATCTGCAATCCGTTTGCAAGGCCCTCTTTGAGCTGCTTGCCTGCACGCTGGTCCATATAGCTGAACGCTCTGTGAACGGGCTTGCCGTTTTTATCAACAAGAACAAGTCCCTGCATCTGCGAACAGAAAGAAATACCTTCAACCTGCTCGGGTTTAATATCGCATTTTTCAAAAATGGTTTTTGTTGTTGAACAGATGGCTGCCCACCATTCGTCAGGGTCCTGCTCAGCGCCGCCGTCGGGCATAATATAAAGATTATAGCCCTCCATTGCCGCGCTTATAAGGGTAATTTCCTTATCGATTTCAAAAAGACAGCTTTTAACGCCTGTTGTTCCTATATCATAGGAGATTACATATCTTTTACTCATGTGGTGTTCCTCCTTGAATGTTTTCGGATTCGGGGAGCTTGCACGCATCAACCCATGCTTTTGCCTGAGAAAAATCAAACAGTTCTTCGCAAGTCAGCTCAATTGCGCTTCCGCCGCTGCCGACAGCGGGAAAAACCGTTTCAAACCGTTTAAGGGATTCGTCAAGAAAAACATCAACGCCGTCATTCACCGCAAACGGACAAACGCCTCCAACGGGATGGCCGACAAGCTCAACAACCTCATCAGCCGTCGGCATTTTTGCCTTGAAGCCGAAAATATCTTTGAATTTACGGTTGTCAACCTTTGCGTCGCCCGCCGCAACAAGCAGCATTGCGCCCTGAGGGGTTTTGAATGAAAGAGTTTTGGCAATTCTTGCCGGGATAACGCCGAGCACCGCCGCCGCAAGCTCAACCGTTGCCGTTGATTCTTCAAAAAGCCTCATTCGGCCGTCAGCACCGAAGCGCTTGAGATATTCTCTGACATTTTCAACGGACATGGCGTTCCCTCACTCCTTTTTACGGATTCAGATTAAATAAGCCCGGTATCAGCCTATTATTAATGACATTATAATGATTTTATTTTAAAAATACAAGAGAATTATAAAAATTTACAGATATTTTATATAAGGTCCCTGAAAATGATAAAAGACGGAGAACGTAACCGTTCTCCGTCTTTTATCGGATGGCTCTGACATTGTTGCTCACAAATGCAGATGTATGAAGATTCATACTAAACTAATTAAATACCATTTTTTCAAAAAAGTCAACACCTTTTTCAAAAAATTTTCACTAATTTTTGCCGGTCTGAGAAAAAGGTTCAAGATACTTCATGCTGACCCAGCCGCTCACGCCGTCAAACTCAACAAAAGCCCAGCCTGCCTGCGTTTTTTCAACGTTGAGCGTTGTTCCGTTCGGAATTTTTCTGAGAACGGGGGAGTCGCTTTTCGCATCTCTTCTGAGATTAAGAGGGCTTCCTGCGGTTGCAACCGTATATTCGCCCAGGTCATAGAGCACCGCCTGCTGAGTTGTTGTTTCGGGAGCAGGGGCGCTTGTTGCGGTTACTTTTTCTTCATCAACGGTTATAATTCCCCATTTGCTGTTTCTCATGGCAAGATATTTGCCGTCTTTGCCTTGAATTATCTTATCAAAAACAAAATTAACAACTGCGTTGCCGCTTTTATCGATTATTCCGAATTTTCCGTCTTTTTTAACAGGCGCAAGGCCGTTGCGGAAGCCGAAGGAAGTGTCTTTTCCGCCGATGTTTTCGTTGGCGGCGGATTCATAAACGGGGGAAATTTTGATAATTTCGTTTTCAGTAATATATCCCCATTTGCCTTCGCTTTCAACAGCGGCAAGACCGTTGCTGAATTCGCAGACGGAATCGTAGCTCAGAGTTATTCTTACGTTAAGGTTTGCATCCGCAAAGCCCCATTTTGCATCTTCGGAAACAGAGGTTGCAACGGGAAAAAGCCCTTTGACCGAAGCGATTTCGCTCTTTTGAACCTGACCCGCATATCCTTTGGAATCAATCCATACAAGGCTTTTGGCCGCCTGATTCCAGCAAACGGATTTTGCGGGAGTCTCGGGGCCGTGATACTGCCTGCCTGTTACTTTGCCGTTGATAACGTCAACAAGAAGCGGATGCTCTCCGCCGCCGGCTGCTATATATTTTTTAACTCCCCAAACGTCACTGCAAACAGAAAAACTGTCGTAATTTGCTTCTTCGGTTATTTCTCCCTTGAGGGTCATGAGACCCTGTTTTCCGTTTTCTGCGTCGGTAAAAACCGCAATTTTTTCATCGAAGCTTTTAACATCGGAAACATTTTCAAAGCCTTTTGTGCTCCAGCTGCATCTGCCGATTTCCGCCCTTTCTTCGCGCGCTTCGGTAACGGTTTTTGCCGCAAAATATCCGCCGGCTGCAAGAATTGCCGACGCAGCAACAACCGCAAGCGCAACAAGACCTTTATTGGCGGTTTTTTTCTTTGAAAAATAGATGTCCTTGCTTTTTCTTTTCATATCACAAGCCCCCTTTCCCATTTTGATTTTGCACTTTAATTTTATCAGCTGTTTTGCCTCCAATCAACAACAAAAGGTTAACAATTCGGTTAAAAAACAGTTAATCAGCGGTGACAAATCGGTTACAATTATTTCCGATATGTAAACAGCGGCGCTCAAAAGCAAAGGTATAATGAAATAATATCTTGACTATTTTAAAAATTAGTTATATATTATAAGTGTATTATTAAAATCGAATTTTATCGGTTTTTACGACAGGAGGAAAAACAAAATGAAAGTATTCATGATCGGCGGCACAGGTCTTCTCGGCGCTGAAGCCGCAAGAATTTTCATCGAAAGAGGCCATCAGGTCAAGAGCGTTGCTCTTCCCCCTCTTCCGGAAGGCGCACCCATCCCCAAAGAGATGGAAATCGAGCTTTGCAACATTTATGAAAAGACCGACGACGAAATCAAGGAAATCATGAAAGGTTGCGACTGCTTCGTTTTCGCTGCAGGCATTGACGAAAGAGTTGAATTCCCCGCACCCGTTTACGCTGCATATGAAAAATTCAACATCGCTCCCCTCAAGAGAATCCTTCCCCTTTGCAAGGAAATCGGCATGAAGAACGCCGTTATCCTCGGCTCATATTTTGCATATCTCGCAAAACAGCGTCCCGACATGAAGCTTACCGAAAAGCATCCTTACATCAGAAGCCGTATCGATCAGGAAGAAGTTGCTTTCTCCTTTGCTGACGAAAACTTTGACGTTTCCGTTCTTGAGCTTCCTTACATTTTCGGCACACAGCCCGGCAGAAAGCCTGTTTGGGTTATCCTTATTGAACAGATCAAGATGATGGATAAGCTTCCCTGCACAATGTATCCGGGCGGCGGCACAGCTATGCTTACCGTTCGTCAGGTTGGCGAAGTTATCGTTGGCGCAGCTGAAAAATCAAAAGGCGCAAAAGCTTGGCCCATCAGCATGTATAACCAGACTTGGAAAGAATTCCTTAAAATCGTTTACGCCGCAAGAGGCATGGGCGAAAACAGAAAGATCATCAGCGTTCCCCCCTGGATGATGAGAATGGGTCTTGGCGGCGTTAAGAAAGAATACGCTGCAAAGGGCATCGAAAGCGGTATCGACGTTGACGGTCTTGCAGACATCATGGACATCAACCTTTTCATCGACAGAAAGTACGCCGTTGAACTCGGCGCAACCGAAGATGACATCAAGGCTGCTATCACAGATTCAATCAAGGTTAGCCAGGCTTCATATGACGGCAAGGTTAAGCTCCTTGAAATGAAAGGCGAATAATATAAATCCGGAACAAAACACAGGTTCTGACTTTTATATTTTTAATTCAGAAAATACGCAAACCAAACGAAGGGGTTGTTTTTAACAGCCCCTTTTTGAGTGAATTCAGGCAAAAGGTGAAAATATGCGACAGCTTAAAATGTTTTGGCTCAAGGGCACTCCCGTTGCGGATCTGACTCTGCCCGAGGGCTACACACTTGTTAATTACAAAGAATGCGTCGAAGACAAAGCAGCATGGGTTGAATGCTGCAAAAACGGACTTGTCAGCGACGACACAGCCCCCGAATTTTTTGACGAATGCGTTGCCGACGTTGATGACTGCGTTCCCGAAAAAGACGTTTTCTTCCTCGACTATGAAGGCGAGCACGTCGGAACAATCGCCGCCATTTACCACCCCGAAGAGAAAAAGGGTCAGGTGCACATGGTCGGCATCAAAACCGATTTCAGAGGCAAGGGCCTCGGTAAATACATAAACAATATTGCCGTCAAGAAGCTTGCGGCTCAGGGTGCGGATTTCATTTATCTTACCACCGACGAATGGCGCAAGGGCGCAGTCAAAAGCTATCTTTCCGCAGGCTTTATCCCCGTTGAATATGACGTTGGCATGAAAGAGCGCTGGGAATGGATGCTTTGCGAGCTTGGCGTAGACAGCGTTGACATGGTTTATGAGGACCGCTCTTTCTGCAGAAGGCTTGAAAAAGCCCCCACAATCAAGGTAGGCGTTCTCGGCGTGGGCAGAGGCAGAAGCATGGTTGAATACTGCCGCAGCGTAAAGGGCGCAAAAACCGTTGCAATCTGCGATAACTATATCCCCATGCTTGACCTTGCCAAAAGAGACTATGAAGGCGAGGGCATAACGTTTTACGACAGTTACGATGAATTCCTGACTCACGATATGGACGTTGTTGTGCTTGCAAACTATGCAACGGAACACGCTCCCTTTGCAATCAAGGCTCTTGAGAAGGGCTTCAACGTTATCAGCGAAGTTCTTCCCGTTCAGACAATGAAAGAAGCCGTTGAGCTTGTTGAAGCAGTTGAAAAATCGGGCAAAAAGTATTTCTTTGCCGAAAACTGCTGCTACATGCCCGCTCCCAAAAAGATGAAAGAGCTTTACGATGAAGGCGTTCTCGGCAAATTTGAATACGGTGAAGGCGAATATATGCACAATCTCGAAGCAGACTGGCATATGCATACTCAGGGCAGACCCGACCATTGGCGCACCCTTATGCACGCTTTCTATTACTGCACGCACTCAATCGGTCCCCTTATTCACATAACAGGCTTAAGACCTGTCAAGGTAAGCGGATTTGAGGTTGCTTATAATGACAGAATGTACCGCATGGGCGCAAAGGCTGCCCCCATCGGTCTTGAAATAATTACTCTTGAAAACGGCGCACTCCTCAAGAGCGTTCACGGCATCGGCTGCGCAGGCCATTCAATCTGGTTCTCGCTCAACGGCTCCAAGGGCAGAATGGAAACTGCCCGTGAAGATGCCGAAAAAGACGACGTTCAGACTCTTTACGTCAACTGCGACGAAAACGAGGGTGACAACAACTCCAAACCCGAAGAAGTTTCAACAAGAGACGCTCTTTCACGCCTTGCCGAAACATCGGGTCACGGCGGTGCTGACTATTACCTCATGCACCACATAATCGAATCCCTCAGAGGCAACAAAAGCGCAGACGTTATCGACGTTTACGAGGCAATGGATATGTTCCTGCCCGGAATGTTTGCATATTTCTCAGCCCTTGAAGGCGGAATTCCCGTTGAAATTCCCAACATGAGAATCCCCGAAGAAAGAGAAAAATGGAGAAACGATACCCGCTGCACTGACCCCAAGGTTGCCGGCGACATGTTTATTCCCGGTTACTCCAAAGGTAACCCCGACATTCCCGAAGAAACATACCTTAAGCATCAGGCCAAGTTCCGCGAATGCATGGCTAAGAAATAATCTTTAATATCCTGAAAGGAAGATATTATGGAAGACAAAAAATATGTCGGTAAAAAAGAACTGTGGATGTACGCTCTCGGCGCAGGCGGTCAGGGCATGATTTATGCCATGATGTCAAGCTATATCAGCGACTATTACGTTAACGTTCTTCAGCTTCCCCTTATGTTTGTTCTTGTTCTCATGCTCGCCGCAAGAGTGTGGGACGCAATCAACGACCCGATGATGGGCATGATTGTTGACAGAAGATCCATGAAAAAAGGCAGAATGAAGCCTTATATCATCATGGCAACCCCCATTATTGCCGTTCTGACAATTCTGATGTATCTCAGCCCTGATATGGACAAAACTCCGCTGATGATTTTCTCGGCTGTTGTTTACATTCTTTGGGGTATGGCTTACACAATGGCGGACGTTCCTTTCTGGACAATTCCCAACGTTCTGACTCCCAACTCAAAAGAGAGAAGCGACGTTATTTCTTTCACAAAGATTATCAACAGCATCGGTTCGGCTCTTCCCGAAGTTCTTTTCCTTATCATTCCCTTTGTTCTTACCGCTGTTTATAACAGCAAGGGTCTTGAAATCGGCCTTGATTTTGAAAAGCAGAAGTACCTTCTGATTGCTCTTTTTGCGGTTGTTATCGGCGGCGTTATGTACGTTAACTGCTATTTCCACATTAAGGAAAGAGTTGTTCTGCCCGATAAGAAGAAGGTTCCCGGCCAGCCCGGCAGCCTTTCAAGAATTTTCAAATGCAAGCCCCTGATGCTCGTTGTTATCATGGGTATCCTTTCAAGCGGCAGATACCTTGTTCAGGCAGCGGCTATTCACGTTGCCCGTTATTCTTTCTATATCGGCCCCGAAGTTGCAACTTCGGCTGACATCGTTAAGAGCATCAGCCTTGTTAAGACCATTTTCCAGGTCTGCACAATCGTTGGCATGTTCGGCACAACTCTTGTTATGCCCGTTCTTATGAAGAAGTTCGACTACAAGAAGATTGTTATCACAACCTGCCTTTTAGGCTTTGCCGCCAGCGTTGTTACAACCGTTATCGGTTACGTAACAAACCTTTCAAGCATCTACGTTCTGGCTCCGTTCATCGTTATTCAGTCAATTCCGCTCGGAGTTATCAACGTTATTTCCTACGCAATGATATGCGACAGCCTTGATTACATGGAGCTCACAACCGGCCACAGAGAAAACGGTCTCGGCTCGGCTTGCCAGGGCTTCATCAACAAAATCGGCAACGCTTTCTCAACCTGCGGAATCATCGTTCTTTACATGGCAATCGGCATGAATCCCGAAGCCATGCTTTCAAAAGAAGCTCTCATTTCAGCCGTTGAAGTTCC
>Ga0233381_1000024_pt1 | contig 23346 bp, 21 predicted proteins | sample ElkDunMinimDraft_12_FD_180670 | JGI IMG/M metagenome (GOLD analysis project Ga0233381, IMG submission 180670) | Fecal eukaryotic communites from dung pellets of Tule Elk in California, USA - Elk Dung G0 | ecosystem: Host-associated > Mammals > Digestive system > Large intestine > Fecal | place... | reverse complement strand
TCTATTTTACCTTCTGCACAAAGAACACGGACTCTGCGGGCTGAAATGCCCCATTTTTCCGCAGCTTGTGAAACTTTTATATAAGCCATAGAGCTTACCTCCGTTTGTCTGTATCATACAAATATAAACATAACACATTTCGGGAACAATATCAACACTTTATTTTGCTTCAAGCAAAATATTGTTCCCGAAAACCGCACTTTCGGAACAGTAAAATTCATGCAAAAACTCATTTTCCGTCCGTTTGTTAGAAAAATGTTAGAACAAACAACGCTGTTCTTTTTTGCGCAGGATTTCCTGCAAAATGAATTATGACAACAAAAAGCCCGTCCGAAGACGGGCTTTTGGCTTTATTGAATTACCGTTCTGTCCATTCTGAACAGGTTTTTGAAGAATGATATTATCTTCTGGAAGAAGCCTGCATTAACAGTTACTTCTTCGGAATCGGAGATTTCCGCTCCGCTCGAATTGTAAACAGCATTGCCGTCTGCATCCTCAAGCTTAACTTCAACCGTCTTGGTTCCTCTCTCAAACTTGAGGTCAAAGGTTGTTCCCTCGCCCTTTTTCGCTCCGTCAACGTACCAGCAAATCACCACATCGTCAGGTTTTGAGGCAATCGCCGTAAGTCTGAGCGTTTCGCCGTATTTGATGGTTTTGGTTTCGGGATTGTTCTTGATTGAAACGGTCGACTTCGCTCTTGCTTCTGCCGCAATATGTTCAGCTATTGCGCTTTCACCAACTATTTCATCGCCGCAATCAGGGCAGGTATATGCCGTGTCAAATACCGCCGTTAAAGTGATATTCTTCGCAGGCATTGTTTCGGGCAGAGTTTTATCCCATTTGATAAACTTATAGCCTGTTTTTACGGGCGTTGCAGGTTCGGCAATCAATGAGCCGTAAAGATACCTTGTACTTGTCGAAACGCCGTCAGCAACGGTTGTTAAAGTGTAAGTGTTTCTGTCTATGTACACTTTCAAAACAAGCGAATTATCGGCCGCAACATTACCCGAAAGCACGCTCTTTGATTTGTTCAAAGTAAAGCCTGTCTGCACGGTCGGTTTAACCGATATGCTTTCACCTGTTGTACCGTTGAACGCTTTCGTTGTCTTGACGTACTCACCCGATGTGTTCATCGTATAGGTTTCAACGGTGTATCGGGTATCAGTTGCCGCAATCCACTCCGCAACGAATCTCTTGCCGTCAACGCTGTCCATCACACCAACTTCAGGTGACCATTTTGAGAAGATATATCCTTGCTTAATAGGCGCTTCGGGAGCTGCTATCTGCGAATCAAATGCAGTCGGAACAGTCTTTTTCGCAGTACCGTCAGCCCACTTACCGCCGTTTGCGTCAAATATTGCATTGTATGTATTTGATTCAAAAACTGCGGTAAATGTCAGGTCTTCCGCAGGCATGATGTCGGGAACTTCGGGAGTCCAGCCTGTGAAGGTATAACCGGTTCTTACAGGATCAGAAGGCTTTTTGAGTAAAGAGCCCTCTTTGTAAGTCTCAACAGTTTTATTTCCACCTACAACCCAAGTTATATCGAACTCTCTCGGTATAACGGTTACTGCACAACTTACGGTATATCCTCCGTCAGTTGTTGTTACCGAAACCGTTGTTTCACCGATCGAAACAGCCGTTACCAAACCGTTTTCATCAACTGTGGCTACTGACGGATCATCAGAAATCCACGTTACCGTTCTGTCATCTGCGTTTTCCGGAGAAACAGTAGCTGTCAGCAAATGCGTTCCCTTGTTAGAAATTTCTATTTCACTCTCGCTGAGCAAAATACCGGTAACATTTACAGGAATTTTAGGTATCTCTTCTTCCTCTACAAGTTCTTTGCAGACTATACACCTTTTTTCTTTTTTGCCGGCTGATTCCGTTGTGGCATCTGTAGCAGTTTCCCACTCTCCGGGAATATGACCGTTTGATGCGACAACTTCAGTTGAGAAGAGTTCGTTGCATGTAACACAGATTCGGTCTATACTGCCGTTTTCCGTGCAAGTTGCTTCAGTTACGGTAACACTTATTTTATGTTCACCCAAACCGCTTTCTTCGTCAACGATTATCTCGTGATAATCGCATCGGCTGCAGGAATATTCAGTCTGTGCGCACTTCTTACAGTCTGCATCGGTATGGGTTACGGTTACATCGTGGCCAAGCATCGGCACAAAATCATACATCGCATTTTCTCCGCAATGCTCACAAGTCGCAGTTGTGTATCCGATTTCGGTGCAGGTGGGTGCAGTTAAAGTTTCGGTGTAGGAGTGGCAATCATCTGAATCAAGCATTTTTTCTTCAGTATATTGGCAAACAGAACATTTATAGATTTCTTTGCCAGGGTCAATGCAGGTGCCGGGAACATATAATTCCAACACCAAGAGATGCTCTGTAGGTTCAAGTGTTTCCCTCTCTTTATGTCCGCAAACAGAACATGTATATTCTTTAAGCGCACCATCAAGGCAGTTTCCGACTATTGAGTACTCTTCTCCAAATTGATGATCAGCCTCATCATACCCCGAATCATCACAATAACATTTGTAGTGTTTCACCCCATCCATTCCATTTTCTTTGGGAATATAATCAGAAAGGAAATAAGCGTGCTCATGAGGGGTTGCTTCAATGTCAACAAAAGTTAAATTGTTATCGTTAGCATAAGTTTCAGCGGTAGAACCTGAATAACCATAAATAACGCAACCATTCACTAGGCCAATATCCGGATTGTCTCCATCTTCAAAAGCACCAAATTCACAGGAAGGATTTAAAACCAAGAATCTTTTTAATTCTGAACAATATTCAAACGAATCATAATCGATTTTTGATATTTTATCAGGAATAACCATTGTTTCTAAATTTTTACAGTTAATAAAAGTGCCCCTGTTGATAACTGTTACATTTTTGGGAATTGAACAAAATTGTAAAGAATAACACCCTGAAAAAGCACAAGAACCTATCTCGTTAACATCATCCGAGAAATCTATTCTTTCCAACTTTACGGCATCCGAAAAGGCTTTATCTGAAATTGATGTAACTTTTGAAGGAACGGAATACATTTTTCTCGAATTACCTTGTGGATATTCGATCAAGGTTGTTTGTTCTTTATTAAACAGCACTCCGTTTACACTAGAATAAATTAGATTGTTCTCAGCAACAATAAATTCGGCCAAACTTTCATAACCTGAAAACTCAGTGTTTTTGATATCTGTCACGCTATCAGGAATTTTTAACACTTTAAGATATGGATTATAGCAAAACGAATATTCACTAAAGTTCGCAACTCCATTTGGTACGGAATATTCTTCTCTTTTGTTACCTTCAGGGTATTCAATCAATTCGGTAAAATCTTTATTAAATAGAACTCCATCTTTACTAGCAAATACAGTATTTTGAGATGAAACATTTATTTCAGATAGTCGTACACAATCAACAAATTTAGTATCCGTCATGTTCGAAACATTCGTTCCTATATAAACCTTTTTCAGTTCTTCACACCACTCAAACGCCGAAACTCCAACAGTTATTACATCATCGGAAAGTATAATTTCTTCAATATGTTTGTTCTTCCAAAATGCAGAATCTGCAATAGTTTCATACTCATCTGGCATAGTGTAAGTTGAGCCCTTTTTGTCAATAGGGTATTTAACTAAAGTTTTTGTGCTTTTACAAAAAAGCACTCCGTCAATATCTTCATAATTTAAATTATTGGAATCAACACTAATTTCAGTTAATTTATAGCAAGAATGCAGTGCATCAGTTGCTTCAATAGTTTTAACCGAATCCGGAATATTGATTTCTGTTAAGCTTGAATCATAATTATTAAAATTTTTGTTTGTAATAAACAACTTGCAGTCAACAAGCTCAACTGTTTGAGCTATATTAAATTGCGATAATAGTGTGCAACCAATAAACGGTGAAGAAAGATTTTTCGAATATGTAAGAAGTCCTAAATATCCTGATACATCTGAACAGTTAATTGCATTATAATTTACCGTTTCTAGACTTGAACACATATAAAACGCCGAAAACCCAATATAATTGACTTTTTTGCCAATTGTCACCTCTTTTAAACTAGTGCAATTACTAAATGCACATCTACCGATACGTTCAACACTATCGGGGATATCAACCGTTTCCAATGCAATACACCCATTAAATGAATCCGCTTTTATTTGTTCCAAATCTTCATTTAATTCAACTGTTTCAAGGGCTCGCCAGTTTTGGAAAGTACCTTCAATCGCTTTGATACCTTCGGTAACAACAACATGTTTAACAACTTCACGTTCTTTTGCATACATATATATATCACGAACACACGTGTTCTTTTCGTACGGATATATGTACATTGTTTGAGTTCCAGTATCAAAAAACCACTTGGTATTTCCATCACAAAAGCCTTTGTATTCATTAACTTCAACAGAAACAACACAAGTCGCTGCTTTTGGGCCTACCTTAGCTGTTATTGTTGTTTCTCCACCTTTTTTAGCAATGATTCTACCCTTTCCATCTACTGTCGCCACATCAGGGCTCGAAGATGACCACTCAACTACTAATTCTTCAGTTGGTTTTTCAGATATTATAGTAAAATCAATAGTTGTTTCATCAAAAACTTGAAGATTAAAATAAGTATTATTCAATGTAATTCCACTTACCGCATCATACAAGCTTTTTTGTGATTCTGAAACCCCCTTGAAATGCATTTTATTACCTTCTTCATCATACCCTATACCATAATACGAAATAAGATTATTATCGTAATAAAAATTCCGCACATTAACGGAACCGTCACTATTCTTGGCTTCAGGAATAGAAAAAATGATCTCACTGCTTTTATCGTGAAAATTGTATTTATAAATTTTACTGTCTAACGAATAATACAGTTCTCCATTTTCAAAATCTATTGATGAAGCATTTATGAAATCAACAATCTCTTCTTCATTTTCACCATGCCTACTTGTTTTTATAATGTTTCTATAATCAAGAATATACCAATTATCAGAATCATATTTCTGCATATAGTTACTATATCTAGGCATATTTGAATACAAAGTGCTTGTCGCCTTATAAGTGCCGGGAATCCACGAATAATGCTCTAGTTCCATTATTTCTTCATCAGTTCTTAGGAAGAAAGTTCTTCTGGCATTTCCATAGATATCTGGCACAGGGTCATCCCAACAGCAATCAACATGATACCATTCACCGTCAATCTTAACCAGATTCCACGCATGGCCCATCTGAAAACTGGAAAGATATAGGCAATCTACACCGGCAGCATTCATTAAAGCCCTGTATGCAAGAGCATAAGAGCCACAGACTCCTGTTCCATTTATAAGAATTGAATACTCTGAATACTTTTCGCTATAAAGGTCACCGCTTAATAATCCTCCCGATTCAAGAATTTCAAGAAGTTCAAGATCATATTCACTATTCAAAACTATATAATCATGAATAAAAAGCGCCTTTTCAAAGTCATCCTTTCCTTCTACCAAACCAACAATCTTATTAATTTCTGATTTCAGCTCGTTGTTTCTCTGCTCAAATGCTTCACGATTTGCATCATCGCCGTAATAAAATCTTATCTCTGTTATGCATCCAAGAGAAGGGCTGAAAATAATTTTATATTTAAAGTCACCTTTTGTAATCAAACTGTATTCGGTAGGATAATATTTTGAAATTGCAGAAAAAAGCGCAACTGTATCTTTTGTTGAAATATTATAACTCATAATATCAACAACAGGTTCAAAATTAAACATTGCGTTTGCAACTTTGTCGATAAGCTCAATTGAAAAATTATCAAAAAGCTCTTCAGCGACAACCACATCGACAATGTTGTTTCCACTCGGCGGAAGACTGTCATGATCATATTTAATCTCATCGCCATTTTCAGCAATCAAATTATACTCATCTGCCGCGTTCATTCTTCCCAGAGGCGCTATCGCCGTGTATGTTTCACCCTTCACGAGCGGAACATCATAATAACTTATTGTTCTTTCCAATCCACCTGGAGTATATTCAGTTACATTATAATCCATCGTACCGTTATCTGTAGCAGTAACGGTGATAGTATGTTCCATATCCGTAGGAAGATAGAAATATTTCTCATCCTCAATAACAAATGCATATATCGTTTCATCGCATATTTCGATTTTATTATTAATTATTGAAAGAACCGTAACATCATCATCATCTACAACATTAATGTCTGTGGGGCACTTGTTTTCATAACCATTTACGATCCCTTCAATTTCTTTAAGCTCTTCTTCGCACCACCTAATATAGGCATTAAAATCTGGATGGTTCAAAAAATCGTTCATATTGACGCCTAGCATTTCACGAAGTTTTGATTCTGCATCAGATGCTTTCTCTTTAATTTCCTCAAAAAGGACAGCATGAAATGCTGATGCAACCGGTTGTTTGGTTAAAACAATATCACCAATATTTTTCAATTCGTCTAACAAATCTGCGTTTGCAGAAAGTTTATTTACAGATTCATCAACAATAAGTTTTTGAACTAACAATTTGATATCTTTAAACTTGTTCTGTTCCTTCATACTCATGCGCGGACTCAGCGAGTACAATTTATTCAAGCTTTCTACAATGTCAATTTCATCAGTATCTATTAAAATTTTGCCATAATCATTATTAATAATTTCTATAGTCGTCTTCAAGGGAAAAGTAGTTCTTGACTTACCATTACTTGTTGCACTTGAAATCTCACATTCAATTTCAACCGCCTCTTTTTTTACAGTCCTATCAAATGTATAATCCTTATTTACATATATTTTATGTAAAAATTCATATTCTCCGCCCGCTGCAACAATTTCATCAAGAGTAAAGGTAATTTTATTGGATTTATAAGGTAAAATATTATCATAACACAAGAAATACAACAAATCTTCTTTATTCGATTTTAAAGTAACGGAAATATCCTCCAAATTAAAAAGATCATTACTTTTCAAAAATTCATAATCCCAAGTATTGTTTTTAGAAGAAAAAGCATTCTTAATCAAACAACCGATATACATATAACGTCTATCAATTCGTCCGTTTGAGTATGTTAGTTTTTCAACCTTATTCCGTTTTTCTTTGCTTTTGTTGGAATCCCAAAAACTTTCAATTGAAATAGTCGGTGTTGTTGTAAGTTCACTTAGCAGGGATAATTTTGTCACCTCACCATTAGTTACAACAAAAATAACCTCTTTTCCTTTATAATTGTTAACTTTTTGGGTCTTAAACAGTGCCTTTTTTACTTCAAAATCCTTGCCATCAACCGTTATTTTAGATACGAAAGGAAAGCTAATGCTAGTTGAATTGTCTCTTTCCCAATTTTCAAGTATACCAACATGTGTACCATCAACATTTTCTACAAATGCCGCTTGTGTTAATGGTGCAGAAGAAACTAATGTTGTTATCAACAAAAACAAACATACAACTTTCTTAAATGTCTTTTTCATAAAAATCCTCCTCATTCAGTTGCAAGAAAAACATTGGTTAATTTGATAAAACACTTAAAAGCATATAAACATATTATATTACAGATAATTTACAAAAGCAACGATTCACAGAAAAAATGGATAATTTTACAGGCATATTGATTCAAAAGAATTATTATACATAACACTCAAAATAAATGCCCCGCAGCTTTGTTCAAGCTGCGGGGCATTGCACGTAGAAAGAAAAAACATAAACCTTTCAGTTGGAATTAATCTTTTTAAAAACGTTTGAGTTCAAATGGTTGCAAAATTTAATCATTCTTTTTTGCTCCTGCATAGGCACCGATGATTTCGAGCTTATCCAGATACTTTTTATCCCAATAGATTTCAAGCGGATAATTTTCGCCTGCAAAAACAAGTTTGAGACAGTCTGTATCTTCGTCCATCGATGCATGGGCAAGTAAAGGCTGATTGCCGACTTTAAATACAACAAATCCGTCAGGCTCCTTTATATCGGGATTGATAAGAATCACATCACCTTTGTTCAAATCATATGAACTAAGGCTGCTGTCCATCTGGATGAACTCATTTGCAGTAACCCAATCCGCCTGTGTATAAAACATGCCATCAGTTAAATAATCGTCGGTTTTACCGTTCTTGATAAACATCTGAATGGTATCTTCGTCCAGATAAGATTTGTAAATTTCAAATAACGAATAAGGAATGCGATAATCTTCAGATGCGAAGAAGGAATAAGTCATAATCACAGGAATACCTGTTTTGCTCTCAATCTCAAAAGCCTGTTTAAAAATAGTGAAGTCTCGATTACTTAACATAGTAAACTTCCTTTCTAATAATTATTTTTGGGTGTCGACTCCCGATGATGAAAGAATAGCATATAAATACGTGATTGATACGTTGATTTTTTAAACATTACGTAAATGATTTAAGAAGAAAATACGTACACCTTCAGGGGTGACATTTTTTAAAACCGTTTGATAAAATTGTGGCCAAGGAGGTTAAATACAATAATATCTGACAAATAATTCTGTTGGAGGAAAGGAGAAAAATAATGTATTGCATTGGAATAAATGTATACTGCAGTCTATATGAACGTAAAGATACCGTATATTACTATTTAGATGAAAAAGGTATATCCTTCAATGGATGTGAAAATTGGCACGGTTCACAACACTGTCTTGAGTGCGGAAAACAAAACTACTCAAAAGTGTTTGAAGAATTAAAAACTTTTGCGTATATATTTAAATTAGTTTAGGTATCTATAAAAAAACTTTTTTGTATAAGCGTCTATACTATTATTAAAAAGTAAGTCCGCAGGTTTTGGCCTGCGGGCTTTGGTTTGCCGTTATGTATTTTTTGATTTTTCTGCGTAAAGTTTTGCTTTCAGTTTTTCGGGATCTGCTTTTAATGCTGGTTCTTTTTTACCTGAGGAAATAATCCCCGAGAGAGTGTACCCTTCACGGATACGGTACTTTTTGCTGACATTTTCCGGATTTGGCTTTTTGTTCAAATTTATCACTCCTATAAATATTTTTTCACGAAAGTATCCAGTGTGAATTCCGAGCCGATTCTGAATCCTCTGACAAATGAATCAACTTGACTTGTTGATAAAAAATCCAGATTCTTTTCAATGTATTCCGCAAGCAACTCTTTTTCTTCGTTCTGCAGTTTTTCCGCAAGAGCTTTTTCAAGCTGCGTCAGCCGGTCAAGCTTTTTCTTCAACTCGGATCTGAATTCGGAATTTGATTCCTGTGGCTCAATGTTTCCGTAATAAAAATCTTCAATAAATCTTGGCATTTCATTCCTCTCATTTCTGCGAAACCGCAAAAGGTCCTGCGTATGTTTCTTCTGCAGAATAATTGTAGCAAAAACATATGCTAAAGTCATCGACCATTGCGCATAAACTTTAACGCGATTTGAGAAATATGGCCTCTGTAGCGCACAAATTAAGCACAACATTTTGGATTTCACGCTCCGACACAGGTATTGCTTAAGATTGATAATCGATATATAATAAAAATGGAAAGAACAGAAAAACAGGTTAATAATCAAAAGAGAGGAGTTGAAACAATGGGTGAATCAGATATAAAAAGACTTCAGGCGATAATTGAAAATGCTGATTTTTCAAAAGGCTTTGCAACGACGCAGGAGTTATATAAAGCAGGCATAAAGGATTCACGTGAACTGACAAGCCTTTGCCGTGCGAGTGTTCTTGTAAGGCACGCTCGCGGCGTATATAAGAAAAGTGAAAGTGATAAGGCTCATAAAATGCAGCTCATCGCCAACAAAATACCCGAAGGCGTTTTCGGAGAAGCCACAATGCTTTTTCTATATAAACTGATAGATAAAAAACCTGAAGCTTACTCGATAGCTGTCCCGCGAAGCTTATCGCATCACAAGAGAAATTCAATTGACGGCATCCGTATTTCAGCATATTATGCCGATGATGAACGCAAGCTTAAAATCGGTGTTATTAAAAATAAAAGCCCCAGTGTTTATGTTTATGATCTTGAGAGGACAATCTGCGATTGCTTCGCAAGAAGGAACAAACTGAAAAAGAAACTCGGCGATGATTTTTCTTTGGAGGATGTTTCCGCAAGGTACCTCGCACATAAAGACAGTAACATCGAAAAGCTCATGGAATATATTGACAAACTTAACTTATCGGCAGCAACAAGAAAGGAAATAGAAAAATATATTCTGAGTAAAACATAATATTTAAGAAACAAATACCCGGAGTGTGATTGACGTCACATTCCGGGTATTTATCGTTTTGTGGCTATTAAAAGGACAACAACTCTATAAACCATACTTTATATGATTATACGACAACAGGAGTAAACCCACTCGGAGAGAAATTCCGGTGGTTGTGCATTCTCCGATGCACATAAATCAACCGAATATAAACAGCGGCAGAAAGATGAATTGAAAGAATCGGAGTTCTTTTGATTTATCTTTGCCGCACGACCGATGCGTATTGTTGCGTTGGATTTTGATTCCTGATCAATTTAAAACATCTTTAGAGAAACACTCATAAAGATGTGTTTGCTTACGGACCGAAATGCGGAGACGGCAAACAATTGATAAGGAGCAAAGCAAAAGCATCAATCGCATCCCGTTCAATCTCACCGAATGAGTGAGATTGGAGTGATGAAAACAGCAGACTGTTTTTATCACAAGCAGAACGATTCTTGAAGCTTCAAGCGGTCTGTGCATAAGGGTTATCACGAAAAACACAGAGATTTTTACGTGATAACCGCTTATGCAAGGTTTTTGAGGGAATTTTGAGCTCAAAAACTCTTTGGTGTGAACAGGATGGTAACCTGTTCAACCGGCCTTTTCTCGGCGTCAGAATATAATTTCTGTCTGAAAATTGAGACATCACCGATTGATTTAACGAGCCTTTTGGCACGGGTTGGAAGAAACACCAACAGAAAAAAGTTTCAGATTTTTGAAAGGAATGATTGATGCAAAGAAGCAAAACAAAGTCAGAGGAAAAAGTATAACAAGACAGCTGCGTGATGAAATCGAGCCGTTTATTCAGTCACGCAAAAGCTCTGTTACTCAGAAAAACTATCGCAAATGGCTCACGGCATATATCAAATATTGCCGTGAACATCACAACTGTAAAACACATGGAGAATGTGCCGAACACATTCAAGAATATTCGGACTATCTGCAGGAACAAGAGTATTCAGCATCCACAATTCACAATTACCTTGCTGCCGTATGCAGTTTTTATGGTGTGCCGATGAGTTCAATCACAAAGCCTGTCCGCCACACTGCCGAATACACAAAGTCCCGTTCCGATAACGGCAAAACCATTCGTGCAGACAACAACCCTGATAATCCACGCTATGAAAGAACGATATCGTTTCAGCGTGTTGTGGGTATCAGGGCATCCGAACTTGCCAGACTCGAAGGCAGAGATTTGGTCAAAGATGAATCGGGTCATTTATGTGTTTTCATTAAAAACGGAAAGGGCGGCAAAGACTCACTTCAAAGAATCCTGCCTGAAAACGAAGAGTTTGTGAAAAGCTATTTTGAGGGTCTTGGCGAAAAAGAAAAAGTCTTTCAGCCGATCGAACTTTCCAATTCTATTGACTATCATCACATCAGAGCAGAGAACGCCAAACGCTGTTACAAATATTATCTCGACAAAATTAACAACGAAGAAGGCTATGCGGAAAAGCTGGCAAATGAAATTCGTCTGCGCTGGAAATTGTACTGCACGAAGAAACTCCCCGACGGTACGATTGTTCATAAACCGTTTGACGAAAAACTCATCAGCGGAACATACAAGGTCAAAGGTAAAAACAAAGAGTTGGCAATCAGGTGCGGCTTGCCAACCGAATACGACAAACTTGCATTGGCTGCAGTTTCAATTTACCATCTCTCACACTGGCGCAATAATGTAACTACGCAGTCATACCTTTTATCGCACTAAACCTGAGGATATACGGGAACGGTTTGATTCCACCCGTTTTGTATATATAAACGAAAGCTCGCTTTCTCAGGATGAAAATGAAAATAACTCACTATGAGTTCAGTATAGAAAATCCTCAAAAAATATTTTTATGAGGTAACTAATATGTTTGAAAACAAAGAGCTTCTGAACGTTAAGGAAACGGCAGAGTATCTCGGAGTTTGTGAAAAAACGATTTACAAACTCATCAACACAAAAGAACTTTTTGCGCTAAAGGTAGGCAAAAAGCTCCTTGTGCCGAAAAACAGAATCTTTGATTCACTCGGCACTAAATAACAAAACGGCTGAACGGAGGTAATTCTTCGTTCAGCCGAAAATTCACAAATATTTTACTTTACACAGAGCGGTTTGCGCGCTATTCTTAAGTCAGAGTGACTTGATTTGAACTAAATACGCCGTAAAGGTCGGATTTCCGACCCATCGAAGCGTTTTTTTCTTCGATATACGTCAGTATATCTTCAGAAAAGAAACACTCCGCTGAATCAAAACTGCGACCTTTTCGGTGCTTCGCAGTTTTGAAAGAGCAGATTTTTGTCACAGCAAGGCAAAAATCTGCAGGAATACGGGGCTATTTCAAAGGTTTTTAACGCAGATGTGGCGAAAATATGCCTTTCAAAACCGTATGGAGTTCGGATCAAGTCACTCTGCCAAAGGACAGCGTTGTATAAACCGCTCAAAGGAGATGATTTATATAGGCGCTACGTTGCAACCTAAAGGAAAATACTTCTATGTCGTTGTAGATACGTATGATGAAAACGGCAAAAGAAAACCCAAATGGATTTCAACAGGTTTTGAAATCAAAGGCAACAAAAGAAAAGCCGAAGAAAGAAGAAAGGAGATTGAAAGAGAATACGAATTAAAAAACAAGCTTGTGCCTTCTGATATCACGCTTGATGAATTGGCACGAAAATGGCTCATCGAATATAAAAACGAAGTTGATATAATCACGTTCGGAGGCTATGAAAGCATTGTAAAGGTTCATATTCTTCCTTATTTTGAAGAACACAAAATCAAGGTGAACGAGGTTACGTTTGATACAATACAGAAATATATTGACGAGAAGAAGGTATCCGGGAACAGAATTACCGGCGGCGGTCTTTCCCCCAAAACACTTAAAAGTCATATGACGGTGTTCAAGTTGATTTTCAATCTGGCAAGAAAGAAAAAAATCATTTATGACGATTGTCTGGAATTCGTGAAACTTCCGACGCTTACTCACGAAAAGGTTAATTTCTACAGCGCAGAAGAAGTTCAGAAGGTCTGGGAAGCTATTAAAGACGACAGAATTTTTCATCTGATTTATGCGACAATTTATTTCGGAATGCGCAGAAGCGAAGTACTCGGCCTTCTCTGGGATGCGATAGATTTCGAAAACAAAATGCTTATTGTCAAACACACGGTTGTTATGTATAACAACAAGGTTGTTGCAAAGGATTCAACCAAAACCGATGCAAGCAACAGAACATACCCTCTGTCAGATGATATGATTGAATTCTTCAGGTGGCTCAAAGCCCGTGAGGAAGAGGAAAGAGCTGCTTGCGGTAAGGACTATATTGAAAACGATTATATTTTTAAATGGCCGAACGGCAAGCCTTATGACCCGGACTATATTTCAACGCATTTCAAGAAGCTTTTGAAAAAGAATGATTTGAAACGTATCAGATTTCACGATTTGCGTCACAGCTGTGCAGCCTTGCTTTTGTCTGAGGGCCGTGAGCTTTATGACGTTTCTGAATGGCTCGGACATTCCGACGTGAACATCACCGCCAAGTTTTACGGTCACCTTGATATGAAGAGGAAAAAGGATCTCGGCAACACTATCGGAAATTCCATAGGCTTCAAAAACGTTGTGTAGCTTGAGTCGGAAGCACCCCTTGTTAGAATTTTGTTAGAAAAACAGCGTTTTTCAGACTTTTCACAAAGGGCATAAAAAAGCCGAAACTCCTTGATATACAAGGAGTTTCGGTATGGCGCGCTGCAAGGGATTCGAACCCCTGACCTTTTGGTTCGTAGTTGCAAAAATCTCTTTTTACGGCTTTTTGTGATGTTCTGTAACCCTTTATAAATCAACAGTTTCAGCGTTTGAGAATTTCATATCATTTCATTTCTTTTGGCAAATGTACACTACGATAGTGTACAAATAGTGTACAAAAATTTAACCGTAAAAAATCCCGTACAAGCTGTTAAGCCTGAACGGGTATTTGTTTTATAATCCTTTAGTCCATTCTTTATAGAATACTGCAAGTCCTGCAAACAGTACAAGTAAAATCCACATTTAAAATCACTCCTTTAAAAACAAAATATCATTTTGATAGGAAGTTGTCAACAGTTTAAAAGGGGTGTTTTTCTATATTAAAGTAACCACAACTATTATACGAACATTACAAAAACAGTTATTTATTAAAATTAAAAATATATAAATATAATAATAAAAATATAAATGGGGGTCGGGGGATATTGTGTGGGCTATTCCCTGCTGGGTTAGTTGCTTTAATATCCGCAAAAAATAAAAAGGCGGAAGCAATAAGCTCCACGCCTTTATAACTTTATTCTGTTGTGCTTATAGCCATCATAACTTTGTTATCTGTTTGAAGCTCCGCCGCTTGTTTCGCCGCTTCAAGCTTTTCTGACGGTGTAGCATCGGGATTTTGCAATATTTCAATCGCCGTTTTCAGCCTTAACACTTTAAGCTCAAAATTGACAGCTTCTCTGCGTTTCTTGGCTTCTTGGTTTTTCTTTCGTGTTTCTGCGGCTCTTGCTTTTCTTTCCTCAACAGTATTCAATGGTGTCACCCTCTTTCACCTGTTTTATTGACATACCGAAGCAGGGAGCTTATAATAAGCTCGTCACCGCTTCGGCGTTGATTTTTGTTAAGCTCTTATCTGTTGCTTTGGTCGGCTGTCAGATAAGGGCTTTCTTTTCGTTTAATTGTGGGGCTATCTGCTCGTTTTCGCATTCTGCCTCGCTTTCGGGGTTGTTATACCCTTTCGGTCTGTGTCCCATTCTATACGGGTGTAGGGGGCATTTTTCAATAGGACACAGCCTGATTTCTCTTCTGCTGTCACAGCAACAGTCAAGGCATTTTGCTCTGATTGCTTTCATTGGCGTTAGCATCGCTTTCACCTCGCTTTCGTTTTTGGTAACGGGCGTTATACTCTCTGACCTTGTCTTTGTTTTTGGAACGCCATTTTCTTTGATAAGAGTTCATCTTATCTCTGTTCTTTTTTACCCATTCTTTATGGTAAGCTTTTATTAGCTCTTTGTGTTCAGCCTGCCATTTCTGCATATACTCTTTACTGTTTGCCATTTATACTCCTTTCAAGAAAACGGAACGTCAGTATATTCGCTTTTATCTGTTGCATAGGAAGAAAAACGCTGATAATTGCCTTGAAATAAAAGCCTTATATCGCCCGTTTCGCCTTCTTTGTTTTTGGCAACAAACAATTTTTTGATGTGTTTGTTTTCTTCGCTGTTATCAATGTTTGACAAAAGAATTATTGCATCGGCATCTTGCTCTATTTGCCCCGAATCTCTCAACGATGTCATATCGGGGTCATCTTTTCCGCTTCGGTTAAGCTGACAAAGAGCAAACACACACATTTTTTGATACTGCGCCATAGTGTGCAAAGCGATTGAAATCTGTGACATTTTCTCATAAGGGGAAAGCTTACTGTTTCCGCAGTTAATCAAGCCGATATAGTCAATAAATACAGCATCCGCCTTTTCCTGAATGGCTGTTGATTGAATTTGCGAAACACTCATTCCTGCCGCATTTACTATAACAAGATTAAGCCTTGCAAATTTATCTCTGTATTGCTCAATCAGATATTGTTTGTTTTGAGCGTTAAGCTCGCCCCGTTTAATCTTTGAAAAATCCGTCATTGATTTGTTAGCTATAAGACGGTCAAAGAGTTTGTTCGATGACGTTTCAAGGCTGAAATAAACCACTTTGTATGTTTCCGACATATTAGCTGCCATTTGTAACGTTATTGCGGTTTTACCGCTTGACGGTCTGCCGCCGATAATTATAAAATCGCCCTTTTCTATTTTGAGAAAATAATCAAGGCTTTTTATTCCCGTTTTCATATACTCTCGGGGTTGTCCTATTTCCTCAATAAATCGGTCAAAGCCCGTAACGGTATCGACTCTTTTTTCTTGGCTTTTACTGTCAAACGCTTGCAGAATATCTGTTGCTTTTCCTCTTAAAAGTTCGATATCTGATGTACTTTCAAAAAGGTCAAACAAATCAGCCGTTTTTGCTCTTGCTTTGCGGATAATCGCCAAATCCCGAAGCTGTTTAAAATGGGTTCTGTATGCAGACGTTGAAATAACACCCTGATAACATTCAAGCAAAAAGTTTTTCAGTATGCTTTTTTGCTCGGGAATCCATTCGCTTTGAATTGTGACGGGGTCAACCTTTTGTCCTTTACTCAAAGTCACAGCCGCAGATTCAAAAATCGTTTTCGCCATAGTGTCAGAAAAGTCATCAGTCATTAATTCGCTTAACGCTTCAATAAGTATTCCTTCGTCAGAAAACATTTCACCGATAACCATTTTTTCAAGGTCGGTGTTAACCGTTCCAATCATCGGGTGGTATCAGCTCCTTTCGTTTTGGCGAAGCATAACTATAATTATTCTCTTTATTAGAATTATTATAATTATTATTATTTGTGTCCCATTGATTGGGGCGTTGGTTATCCCGTTGGGTAGGGCGTTGGTTATCCTTTTGGGTGTCCTCTTCACCTTGAAAATCGTCATATTTTTCAATGGTTATGACAATCCCGTCAGGTGTCCCCGTATGTGTCACCATTCCCGCCCTTTCAAGGGTACTTAAAAGCCTATCCACTTTTTTAACGTCTTTCCAACCCCAAAGACGGGCAAGTTTTTTTCTTGTTGTAGGAAACTGTCCTCTTTTTATCATCACCGTTTTACCGTTCCAATCGTATGGAGCGTCAGTAAAATATGCCTGCGCTACCATATCCAAAAAAGCCAACCGTGTGTCATAGGGTTCTTTTGAAACGTTGCTCCACAACGGAGTATTAAATATTTTTCTTGGTATCATTATAAAACCTACGGCATTACTTCTCATTTTTTACCGCCTTTATAATTGCCTGATATTGTTTGTTCTCGGGAGCTTATCAGGAATTATAAGCTCGCCTGACAGATACTTTTCAACGGTGTCAAGGTTTACAAGAATTTTGTTCCCTGCTCTTAAATGGGGAAGCCCCGAGCTTATAGCTCTGCGAAGGGCTGTTTCTGTGAATGCTGTTCCCGTGTCCGTTGCTTTAAGCTCGCTGATTGCTTGCTTAATTGTCCTCATTCGGGGAGTTTCACTCATTCGCTCACCCCTTTCAGCTCGGCAATAATCGCTCTGATTTTCGACTTTTCTTCGGAGTTAAGCTCTTTGCGAAGCTTGCGGCTGAAATTACCGTCTGTCATTCCTAACCTTTCAGCAATCTGCCACAGTTTCACCCCTGCATTTGCTGATTCTGTTCTGATGTCAAGATTTTTCATTTAATCACCCTTTCATAATTGTTTTTGATGTTGTTCTTGACAAATCTAATTATATGCTGTATTATGTATTTAGGCAAGATACATACGCAATACATTTTCAAAATAAAATCAAGGAGTTGTATGCAAATGGAATACAATTTTTACGAAATTGGCGAAAAAATTCGTAATTTGAGAAAAAGTCAAGGTCAATCGCAAGACGAATTCATTGATATGTTGAAAAATAAACACAAAATTAGTATCACTCGCAATAGACTTTCGGCTATTGAAAACGGTAAACGAAAAGATTTTAGTTTAGAGTTTTTATTAGCTATTTGCCTGGAATACGGCTGTGATATGGGATATCTGTTTGGGGAACACAAGGAAAAAACATATAACAATTATTTTATTTGCAGTTCAACAGGATTAACCGAAGAAACCATTCACAAACTTGAATTTGAGAAAGACAATTGCAGAATCGAGCAATTTAATGAGTTCATTCTTGAACCCGATTTTTGGGAAGTGCTTAACTATTTTGAAATGTATAAAAATGTTTCCAAAGAACTTATAGAAGAAAATCAAGCACAAAGCAAAGCTTTTTGGGAACAAAGTGTATTTGCGACAAACGATAGCACGAAAAAGATGTTTGAGAGGGCAGCAATAGCACTTGAAGGAAAAAGCTACGATTATTCAATGAGGCGATACAAGTGCCTTCTTATGTTAGAAAAAATTGTAGATAAGTTTTTGCCAAAAGATAAATATTAAGGGAGAGAATATAATGGCAAGTATAACTAAAAGGGGCGATTCGTACCTTATCAGGGTTTCGCTTGGTTATGACATTAACGGTAAAAAAGAATATCGTTCAATGACTTGGAAGCCTTCCGAAGGTATGACAAAAAAGCAGATTGAAAAAGAGCTTCACCGTCAGGCTGTTATATTTGAAGAAAATATTAAAAACGGCTTGCAAATCGGCAAGGGCATCCGCTTCGCCGCATTCGTTGAAAAATGGCTTGAAGAATATGCAAGAAAACAGTTAAGGTCAAAAACCGTTGCACAGTATGAAGCTTTAATTCCTCGCATAAATGCCGCCATAGGTCACAAGAAAATGGAAGAAATACAGCCGCATCATTTATTATCCTTTTACAATAACCTTTCAGAAAAAGGCATAAGGCTCGACACTAAATATCATTTTACGGGTGATTTTAAAGCAACAGTAAAAAGCTATAATCTCACGTTCAAGGCTCTTGCAGAAAAAGCGGGAATATCGGAGCAGAGCTTAACGTCTGTTGCAAAGGGTAACAACGTATCAAAGAAAACAGCAACGGCTATAAGCTCCGCACTTGGTGTTAAGCTTGACAAACTGTTTACGGCATCAGAAGAAGAAAAAACACTCTCGGGCAAAACGTTACAGCATTATCACCGCCTTATTTCTTCAATAATGAGTACCGCCGTTCAATGGCAAGTAATAGCCACAAACCCGTGTGAACGAGTAAAACCGCCGAAGGCTGAACGCAAAGAAGCGAAATATCTTGACGAAACACAAGCTGTTGAAATGCTTCTTGCTCTTGAAAATGAACCACTTATATATAAAACGCTGTTCACCCTTATTCTTTATTCGGGTATGCGCAGGGGCGAAGCTTGCGGCTTGGAATGGGCTGACATTGACCTTGAAAACGGCATTGTAGATATAAATAAATCGAGCTTATATCTGCCGAAAAAGGGCATATATGACGATGACACAAAGAATACAACATCACGCAGAGTTATTCGCATTCCTGCCCCTGCTGTTGCTTCACTCAAAGAGTTAAGAGCTTATCAGGCACAAGAACGTTTAAAGCTTGGTGAACAATGGCACGATAGCAAAAAGGTTTTTACCGCTTGGAACGGAAAACCGATACACCCTGACACCGTCAGCGGATGGTTTCACAAATTTGTCATAAGGCATAATCTTCCGTCTGTTCACGTTCACAGCTTGCGACACACAAACGCAACGCTTCTGATATACAACGGTACTGATATAAAGACGGTTTCGCAAAGGCTCGGTCACGCTGACGTAACCACAACGGGCAATATTTACACCCACGCAATAAAAACGGCTGACGAAAGAGCCGCCGAAGCCCTTGCAGATATTCTCGCACCGAAGGCACAAAAGAACGCATAAAAAGAAAAATGAGCGAATCACCTATAAAGTGAAACGCTCTTTTTTATTGCTCAAATATGCCGTTTTTTAGGGGCTTGGTGTACAAATAGTGTACAAATGCCCGTTTTCGCCCTATTTTCGGAGCTTAATGCAGGGTAAAGAAAAAGCCCCAAACCGTTGATATACAACGATTTGAAGCTTGGCGCGCTGCAAGGGATTCGAACCCCTGACCTTTTGGTTCGTAGCCAAACACTCTATCCAACTGAGCTAGCAGCGCATATTCACTTTTCGCAGCGTTTTTTTGACTGCCAAAGTATATTATCACATCTGTTTGAAAAAATCAACACTTATTTTAGAAAAAAATAAAAAATTTATTTTCATATCCTGTTATACGGTTAATTAACGCAAAGCTATTGACACGCAGTCCCAAACTGTATATACTGTATATAGACAGTTGTTCACAAAGAAGGTGCCAAATGAATATTTTTATAAACAACAAAAGCGGATGTCCCATTTATGAGCAGATTTATTCCCAGATTAAAAACCAGATTATTAATGAAACTCTCAAAGAAGACGAGCCGTTACCTTCAATCCGAAGCCTTGCAAAAGATTTATACATAAGCGTTATAACAACCAAAAGAGCCTATGATGAGCTTGAACGCGAAGGTTTCATTTATACGGTAGCCGGTAAAGGCTGTTTCGTTGCCGCAAAAAACACGCAGCTTATTCGCGAAGAAAACCTGAAAAACATAGAAGAGCATATGCAAAAAATTGCGATTCTTGCCGCATCGTGTAATCTGTCAACCGATGAGGTTATTCAGATGTTTAAAATAATTACAGGGGAGGAATAAATTATGAATGCAATTGAAATCAGAAATCTTTGCAAAAAATACAGCAAAATCAGCAACGAGAGTTTTAAGCTCGATAATATCAGTCTTGATTTGCCTTACGGATGCATAATGGGACTTGTTGGCGAAAACGGCGCGGGAAAAAGCACAACAATAAAGCTTATTCTTGATATTATCAAAAGAGATTCCGGAAGTATAAAGCTTTTCGGAAAAGAGGTTTCGGCATCCTCATCAAAGCTTCGTGACGATGTAGGCGTTGTGCTCGATGAGCCCGGTTTCCCTGAAGCGTTCAATGCCAAAAACATAAACAACGTGATGAAACACACCTATGCGAACTGGGATGAAGAAAGATTTTTCTCGCTGCTGAGCCGTTTTGATGTTGACAAAAGCAAAAAATTCAAGGCTCTTTCAAAAGGTATGAAAATGAAGGTCAGCATCGCCGTTGCACTTTCACATAATGCGAAGCTGCTTATCCTTGATGAACCCACAAGCGGACTTGACCCCGTTATCCGTGATGAAATTGTTGATATTTTTTATGAATTCACAAGATACCATTCAAACTCCATTCTTATTTCCTCTCATATCGTCAGCGACCTTGAAAAGCTTTGCGACTACATTGCTTTTATCCACAAGGGAAAGATTCTTCTCTGCGACGAAAAGGACAGACTTCTTGAAAAATACTGCGTAATAAGATGCTCTGCGGAGGATATTGTAAAAATCAATGCCGAGGCGATAAAAAACAAAAAAGAATCGCCCTACGGAGTGGAGGCGATTGTTGAAAGAGAAGCAGTTCCTGCCGGCTTTGACATCAGCCCCGTCGGAATTGAAGAGCTCTTTGTTTCGGTTATAAGGGGAGGAAAATAAAATGAAAGGCTTACTTTTAAAAGAATTTTATCAATGGCTGAAAACAAGGTCATTTTTCACCGTCGCCAGTGCGCTGCTGTTCGCTGTTTTTATATTCATACCGGAAGAAGGCACAAGAACAATGCCCACAAGTCTTTTTGGTGTTGTGTTCGGTCTTGCAATTAACTCCTTTATACTTGATGATAAAAGCGGATGGAACGAATATTCAAAATCTCTTCCATGTTCGCCATTTCAGAGAGTAACGGCAAAATATATATTTTTTGCTCCTGAACTTATGCTTTTCTGTCTTGCCGAAATTCTTTTCGCCCTCATCCCTCAGAAAATATCGGATGATTTTTATATGAGTCTTTCTCCGCTTAACGGATATCCCGAAGCTATTATTTCTTTTGCACTATGGATGATTTGTATCTCAATCACGCTTCCTTTATGTATTCATACCAAAGGAAACAAAAAATATTTTCTGGCTATTCTTCCCCTCTTCCTGACAATGATAGCTTCCACATTTGCTTCATTAAAACTCCGCACCAGTCTTACACCCAAGTGGATTTCGCAAGTTACAGCAAACAATTGGTTTTATCCAGCCGTTGTAATCGCAAGTGTCTGCATATTAGTGGCTTCATGGCTGATAAGCATTGCGATTGAAGGCAGAGGAGATAAAAAATACAGCCTTAAATTCCTTAAAATAGCTCTTATTCCGATAATGATTGCCGTTGCACTCAGCGGAGCAATCGGCAATGTAATTTACACCAACCGTGATTTTATCGAAGAAAAACAAATGAAAGACAGCAATGGTTATAAATATATTTATGATATTGACGAAATCACAGAAGAATATAATGAATATTACAGCTCATATTCAGGAAGGTTCTCTCTTGGTATGACCGTTACGGAATGCGCGGATAATCTGAAAAAAATCGGATATATCCAGAATGTTTACTCACCGCAAAAGTTTTCTTCCGAAAGCGGAAAAATCAATGTCAATCTCACAACAGATGAAGAAAGCGGAAAAGTCATAAGTATTTTTGCATATTGCAATCAAGCCGAAAAGGTAATAAATAACGCAACCGACGAAGATTTTGAGGAAATAACCTCTAATTTCACTTCGGGGATGACAGAAACTGAGCTTCTGGAGAAATTCGAAGAGCTCAAACTTTTACCTTGTGACATACAAGAGTGGTACTCAGGCGAAAACCAGCCCAGCAGAATCTATAATCTCAGATTTTCAACGCCGCACCACAACCGAAAGCTAAGTTCATCCGCTACATTCAAGATAACAATTACAACTGACGGAAAAACCGTTACCGAAATCAGCCCGAGACTTTTCAAGCTCTATGAAGGCGAGAAAGATGATACGGTGACTCCTTATTCCGAAGAAACTCCGCTTGAGGTTGCAAACTATGAAATAAAGGCTTTTATTTCGGCCTTCTGCAACGAAAGACATCTTGAAGAAACTCCGAGAGAATGCGTTAAAAAGCTGAAAGCCATCGATTATTCTGAATCAGAAGAAACCGACAATCTGTTTTATTCCCCGAACAGAAAGATCTCGGTAACAGTGGCTGTGAAAGATAAAGAAAAGATAGAAAAAATAACCTCAATTGTTAATTACGGCGAGCTTCGCTACATAGAATCGTCAACAGATAAAGAAATGGATGAGCTTATCGCCAATTTTGTTCTCGGAATGACTGAAAACGATTTTCAGCAAAAGCTTCAGGAGCTTGATGCACTTCCCGAAAAAATAACGGAAACAACAACCGAAAAAAACGAGCATCTGAGAAGCTATGAAATCAGATACCGTATCGGTAACTTCAACTCGGACGGAGCGGTAACATATACGGTAACCGTAGATATTACCGACGGCAAGCTTACAAATGTTGATGTTTATTGTGCTTGATAAATTCTTGGCCTTTGATTTTGAGTTATAATCAAAAACGCCCCGGAAATGCGCGGGGTTGCTAAGGACAGTTTATAATAACAGTCATTAGATACCGTGCATTGCAGAAGGAAAAGAAATAGCCAAGAGAGAGTAAAATCTTTCTTGGTTTTCTTTTTTATTGTAATTTG
>Ga0233381_1000023_pt1 | contig 23565 bp, 21 predicted proteins | sample ElkDunMinimDraft_12_FD_180670 | JGI IMG/M metagenome (GOLD analysis project Ga0233381, IMG submission 180670) | Fecal eukaryotic communites from dung pellets of Tule Elk in California, USA - Elk Dung G0 | ecosystem: Host-associated > Mammals > Digestive system > Large intestine > Fecal | place... | reverse complement strand
TTCTTCCGGAGGTATCGGTTATATCATTAAGACGATTATTATTAAGATTATAGGATAATCCGAGCAACTGATCGGCACCGTCATACACATTGTATATCCTGTCAGTATGGACTAACTCAATACTGTTTCCGTTGGCATCAATAGTTTCTGTCAAATACCCTTCTCCATTAAATATTTTACTTGTTCCTGAAAGGTTTGTCAATGTATAACCTCCGGGACTGTTTTTTGTCAGAATTATATTTTCGTCATACTCATAACAATAACGGTTTGCCGTTCCGGTATTTTTAAAATAATGTACCGTTCCGTCTGCATCTATATAGCGGTACGGATAACCGTGTTCGGTTAAAACGCTGTCCGAAGCTTCTATTTTTTCAAATATATTCAGCTTGAACCCTTTACCAAAGCTCATGTTGTTAAATATACCTGAAACATTTCTTTCGCCGTTTGTATAAACATGAGACAGGCTTGCGGGAGCGATAAGACCGTTAGTGCTTACATCGCTGTGGATATAAGTCATAGCTCCGTTATATGTGTTGATGTAAGCAACGCCTCTGTCCCCTACAGCGAAGGTCTCATAATTCCAATAATCCTCAATGCCCGTATTGTTAATGTAACTGACGGTAACAACAGGATAATTGGAGATAGGGTTATTTGAAGAATAGAAAGATGTTTTTTCTCCAATGGTTTCATCAGACAACGCAAGCATCAAGCCATAATTTTTGCCGTTTTCGTACCAATCTTTCACTATTTTTGTGATAGTCAGATTATATTCGGCACTCAGGCCGTTTTGAAAATCAGTATAGTCAACAACCGTAGCGGTTGATAAATTCTGTATGGGCTGATTGTTCCATGTTAGTGTAGTTTCGTTCCAGTCTGTATTACATTGATAGACATTAAGATACAGGTCAGTTGAGTCAATCGACCTATCCCAATTTTGAATAAGAGTTAATTCTGCGCCAGTAACAACGCTGCAATCGGGCAGAGACGGTAAATTATATTTTATATAAGTACGGTAAAGGTTGTTGCCGCTTTTACCAACTTCAATCTGGTAGTCAGAATGATAATTCCAATTGGGTAGGTTTTGATTTACATGGGTATCACAAATGTTCCCCCTACCTATATTTAGTCTAACTGTCGGGTCAATTGTAACAGGAAAATCCCTGCCAAAAGCGTTTATCCAATCGGCATCAGCTTCAACAATAAGAGTGTAGTCTGATACATTTTCAATAAGCTCCATGGTCACTTCGTATGAAGTTTCACCGTCAGCATCAAACATATATGGAGGAAGAATGGCCATGATAGGTTCAGCAGACTCTGTCGTCTCATAAATATCAATTCCTCCGTCGGAAGTTTCAATGGGAACATAACTTCCGAAATCTATTGAAAACTCGTATATATAATTATCACTTTTTGAATCAACAATAATACTCTCCTTTATCATCGAAGAAGAAACCTCATATTCAAGAGATGCATTATCAAAAACATTGTTATATGTTATAGCGTTATTTCGAGTTTCAGGCAAAACTTTAACTAAATTCTCGTTAAAATCAGTTGCCGTTTCAACCTTTTCTAAAGCAGCAACCGAACCAAGCGACATTGTCGAAACTTTATCATGGTTATTTATACTGTTTTTAACTCCGAAAGTTATAACATTATTGTCAGTAGAAATTGATATTTTTCCGGATTTTATATCCTCCGGAAATGTGATAGGGGTAGAAGTTTCGGAAACAACATAATCAGCATCATTTGCATTTATAGAATAAGTTGAATTATCGGCTGCATGAATAGTATTATCAACTTCTTTCCACTCACCGTTCTTTTCATAATGAACAGGTTCATTGTATATTGCAGCCACAAAAGAACCGTCTTCGCGACGGAAGTGTTTTGTATACTCATCACGCATAGATTCAACTTCTGCAACTATTTGAGGTTCTTCTTCGACCTCTCTGTTTAACATTGCTTCTTTTATCATTTCTTTATTTTTAGATTCTATGGCCAAGGTTGATAACGGAAGAATTTGAACCACAAGAACTAATGCTAAAACAAAAGCAATGGTTTTTAATAACATTCTAATTCTTTTCACTTGTTTCAATCCTTTCTTTTTTATTTAATAGAGTTCGATTCTATTTGTTCATTGGACTCACCCTTCGAAAATGTTTTCATATATATATGACAAAAGGTTTTAAGTGTCACGCAAAAATAACAGTGTTTTTAAAAATTTCTGTTTTTTTCACAATATATAGCAGGTTGAATTGAGCAAAACAACAACATAATACAACAAAAACCGCGCCAGCTTTTTAAGAGAACTCCTATACGATTTTGAGATTAATATGTCCTTTGTAGTTTTTGATAGTTGTAATTACATCTTTGTCGACAAGCGAACACATATATTGCCGGATTATTGTTTTATGGATTTAATAAATAACCCACCTTACATACCATTATGATATTTAAAAGCGTAAATTTGAGAGAAAATATGTGTCAATAAGAACTGACTCAACACGCACACACCGAGAAGCAGAATTTTTGCTTCTCGGTTTTTTCTATATAAACACACAACAATTAGTAAAATCCATTTTTACAAACATGATCGGGCATACTTTATATAAAGAACACTTTTCAGAAATTTGTTATTTCAGCAAAAGTGTTCGGCAAAAACACAGGGGAGGTCAGGCTGTGTTTTTGCAAAAATCAAGTTTTTTCGCAATTCTTACTCAGGCGAATAAAACGAGATTTTCATTGCCGACGGTTAAATCTGAATTTACATAACAGTCGGCTTCAGGGAGCCCGCAGGCTCCCGCTGCCCCTCCGGCATAAGGAGCCCGTTCATTTTTGAAAAAAATGGTCTAACGGGCTACACCAAATTTCGCGGGGCGACAAACCGTATACGGAAACTTGGCAGGTGATTATATGAATTGCAAGAAAATCCCCAAAACGGCAGTTGCGCAAATTCTGGATCATTGCGGAAGAAGTGATTCCGGACGAAGCTGTATCAGAGCAAACCAAAACATTGATCCGACGCGTTCTCATCTGAACTATAATTTAGCTGCCGAAATTCAACCCGAACCTCCGCTCGTTTTTCATAAAGAACGCATGAAAGAAATTTATGTCCACGGCAATGCGAGCGTTACTCTTGTTAACTGGATTGTAACAGCTCCCCAGACATTACCTGAAGAAGAACATAGAGAATTTTTTAAAGCTTGTTTTGATAAATGGAAAAACGATTACGGAAAAGAAAACGTTGTTTCTGCTTATGTTCACCTCGATGAAACCTCTCCGCATATGCACTTTTGCTTTATCCCTGTTGTGAAAACAGATACACGAGAAAAACTTTGCGCAAAAGAAGTTATCACAAGAAACCATCTTCAAAAAGCACACGGTGAAATGGAAGAATACGTTTCTGAAATTCTCGGTCATCACGTTGATATTTTGAACGGAGCAACCAGAGAGGGAAACAAATCCCTTGCTGATTTCAAAAGAGGGAAAGCAAAAGAAGATTTGGAAAAGGCTGAAAAAGAGGCTGAAAGAATCGTTGCACAAGCAAAAGAAAAAGCAGAAACAATTGTCAAAGACTATGAAATCGTTTCTGCTGCTTATGAAAATAAAAAAGACGTTATGGATAAGATTGACAGCTTGTCTATTGATGACGAAGAGTTTTCGGGTGTTGAAGAACATAAACCCACATCGTCAGAACCTAAGCATTACTTTAAAGTTCCGGCTAATATCTGGTATCGCCTGAAAATCAGCAAAGACACAGTGGAATTTTACAGAGCTTCTCAGAAAGAAGCGATGCATCAGTTGGACAAGCTTGTTAAATACAAGGAAGCAAACAGAGAACTTTTAGGCGAAAACCATTCTCTCAAAAAGGAGTTGGCTGAGGCAAAGGAATCTGTTGATGAATATAAAAAGTGGATCAAGAAATTTCATAACGTATTCAGAAAACTTGAAAAAATTATTCCCGATTTTCAAAAACTGTACAAAAGAATTTCAAAAGAGATTGATGCTGAAGAAGAAAAAGAAGAAAGAAGTATCAAACCAAAAAGCAGAAACGATTTTAACTATGATATTGAACGTTAAAATCAAAAACCCTGAGGATACGGGAGCGGTTTGATTCCACCCGTTTTGTATATATAAACGAAAGCTCGCTTTCTCAGGATGAAAATGAAAACAACTCACTATGAGTTCAGATAGAGAATCCTCAAAAAATAACCCTATGAGGATAGTTAATGTTTATTCCCGAACATTTCAGCCCTGAAGAAAAGGCTGATTTCACCGTATTTATAAATTTCATGCTTGAAAAGCTGCAAAAATACGGTGATAAAATTCAAAAAGATGACAAGACGCCTGATAATCAGGCCTTGACACCCAAATAATTTTACGTTATATTCCAACTGGTTTGACCGGTGATTACCGATTACGATATGGAGGTTCTGCATGAAACAAACAAAATGTTATATCTATACCCGTGTATCAACAGCTATTCAGGTTGAAGGCTTCAGCCTTGATGCTCAGAAGGACAGAATAATTCGTTATGCCGACGGCAATGGTTTTAAAATTGTCGGCGAATATTGTGATGCGGGAAAGTCGGGCAAAAATATGACAGGCCGTCCTCAATTCAAACAGATGCTTGACGATATTGAAAGCGGCAAAGACGATGTTGATTTTGTTCTTGTGTTTAAGCTCTCCCGTTTCGGAAGAAACGCTGCAGATGTACTCACGTCGCTTCAGTTTATGCAGACCTACGGCGTTAATCTGATTTGCGTTGACGATTCAATTGACAGTTCAAAGGACAGCGGAAAGCTTATGATTTCCGTGCTTTCCGCTGTTGCAGAAATCGAAAGAGAAAACATCCGTGTTCAGACAATGGAGGGCAGGCTTCAGAAAGCCCGTGAAGGCAAATGGAACGGCGGTTTTGCTCCGTACGGCTATGAACTTATTAAAGGTGAACTTTATGTTGTTGAAGATGAAGCCGAAATAATACGCCTTATTTTCAAACAGTTTATAACAACGAATATGGGTATCAACGGTGTTGCAAACTGGCTCAATAATCAGGGATACAAGAAAAACCTCCGTCAGAACAATAAGATTGAAGGTTTTACAACACATTTTGTCAAGGGTGTTCTTGATAATCCCGTGTATTACGGAATGATTGCTTTCGGAAGGAGAAAGACTGAAAAAATCAAAGGAACGGTTAATGAAACCCATATTGTTAAAAGTGATGACTATATCTTGCAAAAAGGCATACACGAGGCTATAATAACAGAGGAAGAATGGAATGTTGCACGAGCCAAAAGAGAGCGTACAGGGCACAGAAATGAAAAAACACACGCTCTGGACCATGCACATATTCTATCAGGCTTGATTAAATGCCCCGTATGCGGTGCAGGACTGACAGCCAATTTTTCAAGAAAGCACAGCAAAGATAAATACGAACGCTTTTATTACCATTGCAAGCATTTTCGTTTTCTTTCTGACGGCCGGAAATGCGACTACAAGAAGAATTGGGTGCAAGAGGATGTCAATGCTGCAGTGGAAAAAGTGATTTGCTCCCTTGTTACCAATCCCGATTTTGAAAAAGCAATGAAATCAGAAATCGGAGAGAATCTTGATATCGCTAATCTTGAAAACGAGATTAAGAATCTGAGAACGTTGCTTCGCCGAAAAGAATCGAATAAGAGTACGCTTATAGCGCAGATTGACAACCTGAACCCCGATGATCCGTATTACAAAAAGAAACAAGATGATATGAACATCAGGCTTGATTCATTTTATGAAGATATCGAGGCTTTGGAATATCAGATAGCCGAAACAGAAACAAGGCTTGAAAATATACAGCAGCAAAGAATCAACGGTGAAACGGTTTACAATTACTTGATTTTCTTTGAAAAATATTACTCCCAATTCAGCGAAGCGGAAAAGAAAGAATTTATGAACGTGCTGATTGAGAAAATCGAGATTTTTGAAGATGTGCAGGAAAACGGACAGTTCCTCAAAAGCATTACATTCAGATTCCCGATATATTTCAACAGTGGATATGTCAGGGAGCTGCGTTTGACTGAAAAAAGTACGTTCGAGACGGTATGTCTTTTGTCCAAACTCAACACAAAGCATCATATTGAAATTGATTTGACCGATGCGGAGAAGAAAGCTACCTATCAGGAAATCAAAGATTATGTGCTTGAACACAGCGGCTTGAAAATCAGCACCTTGAATATCGCACAGATAAAACAGAAATGCGGCATCATCGATCGTGATTGTTATAACAAACCAAAGTCCGACGATGCAAGACAACCCCAATGCCCCCCGAATAAAGAAAAAGCAATCAAGGAAGCATTAAAACACTTCGGAATGATTAAATAAATATGTTTTAAACCCTCTGAGAATCAAATGATTTTCAGAGGGTTTTACTCGGTATTTATAATTGGAGTGTAGTTTATTTACAAAAGAAATCTGCTTGCTTGGCAACAGATTTTAATCAAGATGCATTTTAGAAGGGGTAAGATGCAAAAAACAATCGTCAAAGACAATAATTAAGCATATTAGTTGGCTTCGGCCATATTAAAAATGAGACTTCCATACAGAAGTCTCCTGAATTTAAAGCAGTTTTTCTTTCAGCTTTTTCATTTCTTTTTTCAGTCGGGCATTATTCAAATCTTCCCACAGCGGCATAATCAAACCACCTTTGAGTCTCATTGCCGCTTCGTGCATGGAAGCGTAATAAGCAACTCTGAAATCCGTATATTCCGATAATTTGCATTTGTGTTTGTATGTTTCATACAGACCGTAAGCATCGCCCCACATATTGCGAAGCTGGAACAAATCATATTCTCTGTCTGACCAAAGACTGCCGCAAGGGTCGATAAAAGCTGTGAGTTCCAAAGTTTTGGGGTCAGCCATTATGTTCATTATATTGAGGTCGCCGTGTATGAGTACGGGATTTGTTTTTTCTTCGGGGAGAGAGTTAAAAAGTTCTGTTGCATCATAAAGCAGCTTCAGCTTTTTCTTGCTGAACTTTCCGTTTTCGGATAATTCTTTCAAAGCAGCGAGCCAAGGCTCCTGCTTTTCTTTTTTATAGTATTCAAGCCAAGTGTCATAAACGGGATCTGACAATGAACCGAATTTATCATTAGTAACACTGTGCCACTCAAGCATACCCGAAACAACATCATCGGCAAATTTCTGCTTCTGACTCTTGCTTTTCAATAAAAATGCAGGATTTAACACATTCTGTCCTTCAACAAAAGTCATAGCCATTATTGCTGTTTCATTATCTTCATGAGTAAAAAGTACCTTCGGCATTTTTACGCTTGTGTTTGCGGAAAGAAGATTGAGCTGCTCTGCTTCTTCATACTGCGAGCCCTGAACTCTGTATGCTTTGACAGCGATTGTTTCGCCGTCTGAAAGTGTGGCTTTATAGACTCTGCCGAAGCTGCCGCCGCCGATGAATTTTATATTATCCGCTTTCTTATCAAGCTTTTCAGAAATAATCTGTGGTAAAACGGGCATTAAATATTTATCGCTGTTATCAAGAATTTTCATCGCTGTTCCTCCATAATTCTGCTTTTGACAAGGTTGTATGCAGTTTTGCTTTCGGGTAAAAACGAAAACAGCTGAAAACAATGGCACATTCCCTCAAATTTATGAAGCTCGGCATCTGCACCTGCGGATTTCAGCTTTTCATAAACTCTGTCGCTGTCGCTTTCATCAAGCTCCGCAGTTCCGCATATCAGAGTGACTTTCGGAAATTTTTCAAAACTTCCGAACAACGGTGAGATATACGGGTCGGTTCTGTCAACATTCAGAACATATTTCGAGATTCTTCTGAGCAAGTGAAGGTTATCTTCGATTTTCTTATGTTTTGCAATTCCGTAAAACGGGTCTGTGTATGCATTTTTGATTTTTGAATCACCGCTTGATGTTGCATCTGCCCACAATGAAAAACAAACGATGTGATTCGGCATGGGATAACCGTTATCACGGAGCCACAAGGATGATGTCATTGCAAGAGTTGCACCTGCGCTGTCGCCGATAAAAACAATATCGGAATTTTTGACACCTTCATCAAGCAGATGAAGATAAATCTTTACAACATCGTGCATCTGCGACGGGAGCTGATGTTCGGGGAATCTTCCGTAATCAACATTTATAACCGTTGCACCGCAAAACATTTTGCTGTATTTTTCGGCAAGCCTGCGGTAAAAATCATTAAGTTCGATTTTAAATCCACCGCCGTGAATCATAAGTATAACTTTTTCTGTTTTGCAATTACGGTTTGCGAGCTTTTCATATTTCACACCGTCGGTTGTATGTTTTGAATGAATAAAGTTTTTTGAGGGCTTGTATTTTGATTTTTTATCCTTCGTCAGCTTTGCAGCATTGTCGGACAGCTTTGAACTGTCGGACAACGGCGAATGAAAAATCAAGCGCAAGGTTGACATAAATATTTTTGAAATCAGAGATTGCATAACATCACCTTAAATCAACAAAAATCCCATTATCAAACCGCCTGCAAAACCGGAGATATGCTCCCATGCGGTAGCTTTACCCATAAACATTCCGCCTACGGTATATATGGCAAGAACAACAAGAGCATAAATTGGTAAACCCGAAAAGAATACAGTTCCGTTTTTTATCGCAAGCATAATAAACACGGCAATCAGACCGTAGATACCCGTTGACGCACCTTCACCCTCATGTAGTTTATAGACAAATGCCATATAAAGTCCCGAAACAAGTGCTGAACCGACATAACAAACCAAGGTTTTCACTGCACCGAGCTGTGTCTCAACGGCATAACCTACAATAAGTGTTGCGGTAACATTCGAGATAATATGCCATGTTCCCACATGGAGAAGCGCAGAGGAAACGAGTCTCCACACCTCTCCCTTTTTTATTTTCTTCTCAGACAAATGCAAAGCATGGTTTATGTAACCTTTGTTGTGCCCTGTCCACAGCTTTTCTTTCAGTGTTACGGTTGCTGTTTTTGGAATTAAAATAAAATTATCGAGAATGTATACTAAAATTATAACCGCACAGAACGATATAGTAAATATGGGCATTGGGTATCCCTTCTTTCAGATATTAAACAAGGCTGATTGTAACCTTTTCTCCGTTTTCGCCGTCAACGGAAAGGATTTCTCCTGAAAGCCCCGTTTTGACAGCGTTTTCGATTGTGTTTGCCTGAGCGCCTGTAATGCCGCCGAATGCACTGCCTAAATTCAGACCGAAGCGCATAATAGTAAGAGGAAATCTGACATTTGAAACTTTTCCGTTTCGTTCTGTTGTGATAAGAAGAGTTGTCGCCTTCTTGCCGGTAAAAACAGGTTCTTCATATGCAGTTTCGGGTTCGGCAAATGTTTTTTCCTCTCCAACATTTTCGGTTGCGGGAGCGGCGCCGAGCAATTCATCAACGCTCATTCCGAAAATCTTTGCAATTGCGGGCAAAAGTGAAATATCGGGGCAGGATAAATTATTTTCCCATTTCGATACAGCCTGAGGTGATACTCCGAGATTGGCTGCAAGCTCTTCCTGAGTCATTCCTTTTGCTTTTCTTTTTTCTGAAATATTGTTTCCGAGATTCATAATTCATTCTCCTTCAAATTTTTATTCGGCTTGCTTTCGCCGATTTCATTGTTGCAAATTCCTTCGGTTGAGTCAACAAACGAAACGTTGAAACTGATAAACTAATGGTTGTTTCGGGGTATCAACCGTTGGTTGACTGCTCTTTCCTGAGCTTTTTGGCGTTTTCCGCCCTGATTTTCTTATAGCTTTTCACGGTATTCAATATGTATAAAACAAAACACAGCAAAAACAGAGCAGCAGGAAGAAGATAGACATAATTTTCCGATGAAACCACAATATAGGTCATTATTCCGGAATTTATAAAATGCAGAACACAGCAGAAAATATTTAATATAAATTGCGTTTTATTTTGTTTCATATCAATCACCTTTCCCTTTCACTTATAAGACGAATAAAAAAGCGATTTGGTCTGTACTTTTGCATTTTTTTATTCCGGAAGAACATCGCAGAAAAGCACGGTTGAAAGTGCCGCCTTCTGTTCTTCGGTCGGGAGAGTAAGCATTCCCGATTTAAGAAGCTGCTCGATAACGGTCATTCTCGTGCGGCCGTTTGTCCACTTTGCTCTGCAGGTAATTTTATGAAGCGGGAGCATATGGTCTGCAACACAATCCTTTGTAAGCTCATAATATTCCTTATTGTATTTTTCAAGCTTCTTTTCAAGCTTTTCATCAGGATCGGGAATAAGATTCATCAATTCGTCGCCGCCGTAGGTGGTAACAATAATTGTCACCTTATCCTTGTCACCGTCTTTCACAAGATAACCCTTTTCATAAAGACGCTGATATTTTTCAAGAGACACGTCATCCTTGCTGATTCTGCCCGAAATATGTTCATACAGACTGTCAAAATCACCCTGAAGGCTGTCGCGCCATCCGCCCGTACGGTTATCATAATAAGTATCAGCTTGCCAGGCAACGGTTGAATATTTCTCGTTCGCTCTCGTCATGTCACCGCCAAATCGATATTTGTTATTACGGCTTATATCAAAATCGGGTTCAACATCCGCAAACGCAGCGTAATCGCCGCCATCTTTTCTTTTTACGCTGTATTTCTCGAGCTCTTTCCACTTTTCGATGTCCATTGACCCTTTGCCTATGGCAAGGATAACCGCAGACCACAGAAGGAGATTAAGGTCGTTATCGGGAACATAAATTTTGCTCATGTCGAGCTTTTTGACCGCTTTAAAAACAGAGGGAATATATTCTTCGCAGAGGATTTTTGCATATTCTTCGTTGAGAAACTGCTTTTTTCTGTCGATTTCATCCGTTGTTTCGGTAATATAGATATTTGTTCTGTATTTTCCGCCGCCGAGCTTATCCATAAAGCCGTATTCTTCGAGGGTACGAACCTCATCTTCAATGAATATCGGTGAAACACCGAGTTCTTCTGCAATTTCGTTTACGGTTTTTGGTGAATAATATGCCGCATAGGCGATATTCTGAGTAAGACTGTTATGAAGAAAATCTGAGGTGTCGCCTTTGATGCCCGGGCTGCCGCTGTGACCCATATTTATAAATTTAACAGGATTAATTCCGAGTGTGCCGGGAGTTCTTTTCATTTCAATACCTTCTTTCAAGCTGTTTTTTGCTTCATAGAGATGCCATTTGACCGTTCCGAGAGGAATGGAAAGCTTTTCCGCAATTTCATCGAGCTTCATGTTGTCATAATAATGCATAATGACAGTTTTGCGCTGTGTTTCCGAGAGATAAGCAATCTCACGTCTGAGATTTTTTGATTCTTCATCGGCAATCAGATTTCTTTCATAGTCAACACTGTCCGGCAGAAACACCGAATCGATTGCAAGGTGTGCACTCTCCTTGCGTTCGGAAATGTATCTTGCAAAAACATTGCAGGCAATGCGGTAGATATAGCCATTGACATTAACTATTTCATCCGCTTTAAGCAGAGATGAATAAACTTCAAGGGTTATTCTTGAAGCAAGCTCCTCTGCTTTATCGATGTCTGTAATTTTTGAAAGAGCAAAGCCGTAAAGCTTTTTATAGTATTCGGTGATGATTTTGTCGGCTCTTGATTTTTCCATTATGCGCATCCTCTCTGAGCGTTTTCGAATATATAGTGACACCGCTTGAAAAAAGGTTGGAAATTATCAAAAATATTTCTTTGAAATTATTTTATAGGATGTTTAAATCAAAATCAATGTTTTCTCTACAAGAAATAACAACGGAGCTGTTTTTTACAGAAAACAGCTCCGTTTTAAAACTTTTATTTAAAATTCAATGTGATTTTATGGTTGCCTATGCCTGTTTTGATTTCAACACGGCTTCTTCCCGTTTCACCGAAGGGAACTATCTTATATTCCCCGTCAGCTTCGATGCTTTCAATTTCTTTATGAGCAAATATTACGGTGGGCACATCAAAATCCTTATCCTGATTGAATTCAAGGGTAAAAGCATTATTTTCTCTGTCATGACGGTATTTTACGATGTCACCGCAAACAGCAACAGGAAACGGTCTTGTAAGATGATCAAAGATCGGCGTATCGTACACAAACATACTCATAAAGAATGTATAATACACCTGACTCCACTGATTCTGATCGAAATAATCGAGAAGAAAATCGATATGTTTGAAATATTGCTCACTCTCTGAAAGTGAGCCCCATTCACCAACAAGAACAGGAGCATTCCACTCTTCCTGAGTGTTTTTCTTTTCATCAAAAATAGTTTGTACTCTTGCATCACTCGGAAAATCATATGCAGGTGTATCAACCATAAGGTCATATCCGTGAGGCGAATAGCAAAGCTTTTCTTCACGCTTGCCGTCATAGTTTACGGCAGGCATGCTGAACGGAATGCTGATGTTGGTATAATAACAGCTTTCAACGATTATGATGCCGTTATCTGTAACTTCTCTTATTCCTTTTGAAAGTCTGTTGATGAAATCGTAATAAACACCTTCGTCAAACTTCTTTTCAAGCGGAAGACCTGCTCTTGTGACCTTCCTGAAAAGATCGGGATCATCAAACGGCTCAAGAACAGCCGGCATATCTTTTTTCAGCAAATGCTTAAGCATCTTCATTTTCGGGCATCGTTTATCCGTTAAAATTGTTTTTGCGAGGCTCATAATCAGCGTTCTGAACATCTTGCCGCCGTCGCTTCCGGGGAAAGGCTCGTTGAAAAGGTCAAAACCGAAAAGCGCAGGGTGGTCCTTGACCCTTTCGGCGATATGCTTCCACATATTGATGAAATATGTCTGCAAACCGACTCCGTTTACCTCTTTGTTTGCCCAGAAGTTGTCAAAACAATTATGAACAACCTTGCCCCAGAAATAACCCGTTGCCCACACAAGCTTATTCTTTTTCAGCTTTGCGCCGTCGGTCAGAGATGCCCATAGCGGTGCGCCGTCCGATCCGCCGACGGGTCCGTACAAATCCTGATGCATATCAATAAAAACATACATACCGTATTTATGGCACACATCCATAAAATTCACAATTTTGTCGATATATTCCTCATTGTATTTGCACGGTTCGGGTTCGATTGCTTCCCATGTAACACCGAGCCTTATGACATTGAAACCGCATTCACTCAGCTTACGCAGACTGAGCTCTGTGTACTCGTTGGAGTTTATATAGCAACATTTCAGACCGTTTTTGTCCGTATAATTAACACCGTTAAAAATTCTGTGTCTGCCGTATTCATCAACAAAGCGTTTTCCGTCAACTGATATTCTGTCCATAACAACCTCCGAATTCATATAAATCAATTATATTCCAAATTGACATTATTGTAAAGTTTTTATGCCCTTTTGATAATATAGTGATATATCTTTAAAAAAGGTTGGAATATTTTTGAATTATTTTTTTGCTTTTTTGTATTCACCGAAAACAGTATCATTTTTGCCGATATTCTTAACACAGAAAAAGAACATATAAATATCGGCATAACACATAAAGCAGGATGAGACAAGCATTAACAATGCACAAAACCTCGCAATTCCGCTTGTAAGAACAGCTGATAAACCGAAAGCAATAATAAATATAATCAGAGGAAGAACAAGACTGATCAGTATTTGATTACGGTTTATATTACCGTTATAAACTGAAAAATGATTTCTGAAGGACATAATGCAGTTTCCGTCAAGCCTTCCCTTTGAAACCGGAAGCAGATGAAGAATTTCACGCATCGGAGCAATTATCGACAAAAGAATAATTGCATTAATTAAAATTGGTAAGATTATTTTTGGAATACCAAAAGCTTTAATGTCTTCGTTAAAAGCTCTTGAAACACCGATCAATACAGCAACCATAAAAGCCTGAGAATATGTACCTGCAAGGCGAAGTTTCTTTCCGATGATTTCCTTGTCATACCATTTGGTATAACCGTTTTCTTTGCTGATACCGTTGGTTTCGTAATCGTATGCTGCATTCTTTGAGTATTTCATATTTAATCCTCCTGTTTTGTTATATATTCAAAGCATTCTGAATATTTTTCGTTTTTTAATATCTCATTACGAAGATTTTCGGGTGCGGAGGCGGAAAGAAATTCTTTAAGACCGTCTTCCGCTATTTTGGGAAATCCTCCGCGAAAAACAACCTTTGAAAACAGCGGTGAAGAATAGCTGTATTCATCAAGCTTAAGGATTACTTTATACGTCTGATGATGGTCAAAGCCTTTGTCGAAATATTCCATAGCCTTTTTAATATCACCGCAGCTTGCTTCAAAAATCGCACTGCAAACATATAGGTCGCGCACATTTGTATGCGCTATTCCCAGTCTGCCATCATCAAACAGTTTTTCATAAAATTCAGCAAGTGCGATCATTTTCTGAACGCTTATGCCCTCTTTAACAAGAGGCTTTTTTGTTGTGACCGCTGTTTGGATAAGATTATTCAACTCATTCATAACGGAAATTATCGCTTCGCCGAGATAACGGTCACGCTCCTCGTCTACCGTGGCATGGGGCATAAGGCATTCTCGACTGACAAAAACCGAGTTCTGCTTTTCGGCAAGAGCCTTTGCCTTATCAAACTGACCCATTTTCGAATAATCTGCAACCATAATGAGTATCACGGCGTTTTTTTCGGGAAAAGAGTCTTTCAGTTTAAGCAATTTTTCAAAAACAGACATCGCTTCCTGCCAGAAATAATTACGGGAGGCATACTCGGTATCGATCGACCCATAATCGGAGTTTTCGCTCGTACGGCCCTTCAGACCGTGCATCTTCCAGCCATGAGTGTGAAGTGCAAACCCCAGATTAACCAACAGTCGGTGTTCCGTAGGAAATTCTTCAACTGCTTCACGGAGCATTTCCACGCATTCTGTCAAGTCTTCATTTGAATTTATTGCTCTTTGCGATTTTTCGAGTATTTCACTGATTTTGGTTTCACGGTCTCCGTCGTAGCCAAAAAGCTCATCGATGGAAACATTAAAGAAGTTTGCAATTGCAGGAATCATTTCTATGTCGGGGTATCCTTTGCTTGCTTCCCAGCGTGAAACTGCCTGGCAGGTTACTCCGAGAGCATTTGCCAGGTCTTCCTGCTTTCTTGAATCCCTGCGTCTGAGTTCACGGATTATATTTCCTATTTTTATATTCACGGTGCATCCCTCCGTTGTTTTGTTTCGATTTCATTATAACGGTGCTCAACGGACAATTCAATAATCAATTCGTTGTTTATTGTTCAACGCAACGTTTATTAAACGAAGACATAACCGGAACAAAAGATGTTTTTGTAATTATTAACTTTTCGAAGAATCATTCTTGGCACCGTGAAGAAACTTATATAAAACGTTATCGAACATTGGCTTGCTGCATTTTTGATTTTAAAATAACGGAAGAATTTGACACGCTTGATCCCGATGACAGACACTATATAAAACGTAAAGCAGACCTTGACGATAGACTTTACAAGATGTATGATAAGATAGAAGATACAGAAATATGTTTGGATAACGGAGCACATGTCGAATGTACCGTTAAGCTTATAAAAAGCAGTAAGGAGTAAAATTATGCAGTCAATAAAAGAAGCATCGTTTCTGAACAGCCTTGAAAACGGGAACCTTTTCATCGGCTCTCTGCCCGAAATGATTAACTCTTCTGTTAATTTCACAGGCAAAAATAACGTATTCTTTTGCGAAAAGAATGTTAAGCTTGTTAACGCTTCAATAAATTTTAAGGCTGACAACGCTGTTGTCTATCTTTCAGAAAGCCGCCACGGTTATAAAATAAATCTGACCGTACATAACGATAATGTCTTCTTTATGGGCAAGAATAATTACATAAACAACACTCTGAATATTATTCTTTCTGAGCAAAAACATCTTTTCTTCGGTAACGAATGCCTGATTTCTCACGGAATCTGGATAAGAAACGCCGATCCGCACCTGATTTACGACTGTGAAAGCAAAAAAAGAATTAACCCGACAAAAAGTATTTATGTCGGCGACCATGTCTGGTTCGGTCAATCGGCAATGTTGCTCAAGGGAACTCAGATTGATTCGGGCAGCATAATCGGCGCAATGAGCGTTGTTTCAGGCAAAAAAATCGGCCATAACGAATCCTGGGCAGGCAATCCTGTCAAAAAAGTAAAAGAAGGTATTTTCTGGCGTGACCCCTGCGTTCATATGTGGACACAGGAGAAAACCGACGATAACGAAACCTTCAACAAAAAGGACTACATATATAAATATAAATCTCATGAATTTATCTCTTTCGATGAAATTGACAAAAAGCTCGACGCCTCTCAACCGACAGAGAAAAAGGTTGATTATCTGAAAAAGCTTTCGTCAAACAGCGATAAAAACCGTTTTGTTTCGCCCGGTGAAAATGAAAAAACGGGCGGTTTCTTCTCAAAAATTCTGGGGTAATTCAAGAAAGGGTTGAATATGACCAACAGTAAAAGCCTTGCAATAAACCAATCAATAAATCTTTGTAAATTCATTGCCTCTCTGTTTGTTGTCCTTATCCACGTGCGCCTTCCCGGCGAATGGGGCGAATATGCAAGCTGCCTTGCTCGGTTTGCCGTGCCGCTGTTCTTCGCAATTTCAGGGTATTTCAGCTTGAATCTTACATCTGAAAAAGCCGCCAAAAGAATACGCCATATCCTTAAACTCAGCGTTGTTTCAACTCTGATTTACGTTCTTTGGGGCATATGGAAATCCGTTTTCGTAACAAGCACCCCTGTTTCGGATTATTTAAGGCAAACAATAAACGAAAAATCACTTACAAAATGGCTCATTCTCGGCATAAACCCCTTTTCCGGCCATCTTTGGTACCTTGCCGCAATTCTGACGTGCTATGTAATCCTTTGGGCATATATTAAATTCCACGGCAAAGAGCAGGTAAATTATAAGCCGCTTTACACCGTCGCAATAATCTGCCTTTTGTTTCAGATTATCCTTGGCGTAAACGCCGACATAAAAGATTTCGGCGTACCTTATGAAATTTACAGAAATGCTCTTTTCAGCGGCCTGCCGATGTTTGCAATGGGTATGTTTATGCGTGAAAACGCTCAACGCATAATTGAGAATTTCAATCTTAATGCCGTTAAGCTTGTCGGTATCATCTTTTTCGGCGTTTTTCTGTCGGTACTTCAATGGAAGAGCTTCGGCAAATGTGAGATGCCCGTCGGCGCGGTTGTTGAGGTTATCGGGCTTATGCTCCTTGTGATTTCTCATCCGAAGCTGCCTCTTATTTCGGGTAATAAAAACAGTTTTGTAAATATGCTTGGCAATATTTCACTTATAGTTTATATTATCCACATGCTGTTTAATCACATCATCAATGCCTATTCGGCTGAAGTTGCGTTTTTTGCTCTTGTTAAAGCGAACGAATTCGTTTATCCGTTTGCCGTTATTCTTTTCTCCGTAATTGCAGGCATAATTTACGATTTATCGTTAAATGCGGTTAAAGCATTAAAATCAAAAAGAAAGAACTGATAATATGGATTTCAGATTTGCAACCCCTGCCGACGTTAGCACCATTCTCGGATTTATAAATGAACTTGCGGAATATGAAAAAATGGCAGACGAAGTCATTGCCACCGAAGAGCTTTTGAAAGAATGGATATTCGAAAAGAAAAAAGCCGAGGTTATTTTTGCCCTTGAAAACGGCAAAGAGGTTGGTTTTGCTCTCTTTTTCCACAATTTTTCAACCTTTTTGGGCAGAGCCGGAATCTATCTTGAAGATTTGTTTGTCAAGCCCGAATTCCGCGGCAAGGGCTACGGCAAAGGCCTGCTTGCCGAGCTTGCAAGAATTGCGGTTGAAAGAGGCTGCGGCAGGCTGGAATGGGCGTGCCTTGACTGGAACAAGCCGAGCATTGATTTTTATCTTTCTCTCGGCGCTGCCCGCATGGACATCTGGACAACTTACCGCTTGACAGGTGAAACTCTGGAAAATCTCGCAAAAAACAACAGTAAACATTAATTTTTCGCAAAACATGAATAATGTTTACAAATTGTTCACATAATAAATATCACATTTCGCCTTTTTTCGGTGTTTTAATTATAGAGGTTATATCTCTATATAAAGGGGGGCTGCATTTTGTGTGCGGTAACTTCTCAGTATAACGATGAACTGCGTCATATCGAATACGCAGTTGAAAAATACAGTAAAATGCTTTTCAGAATCTGTTACTCCATTCTCTGCAACAAAGAAGATGCCGAGGACGCAGTGCAGGAAACTTTCTTAAAATATATGCTCAAAGCCCCGCTTTTCAAGGATTCAGACCACGAAAAAGCCTGGCTTATTAAAGTTGCAACCAACGTCAGCAAGAACATGTGCCGCTTTAACACTCGCCATGCGGCAGAAAATCTTGACGAGCTTCGGGGCATCGGCATCAGCGATGATGACCGCGACCTTTTCCGCCTGATAATGAGTTTGCCTCAGAAATATAAAGTCGTTCTGGATTTATATTATATCGAAGGCTATAAAGCCAACGAAATTGCAGAAATAACCAACACTTCGCCCGTTACGGTCAGAAAAAGGCTTCAGTATGGGCGGATGATGATAAAAAAAGAGCTTGGAAAGGAATGATTTGCATGAAAACAAAAACGCCCCTCGGCGAATACGTCCGCATTATGGGTTGCGTTGAGCTTGACGAATCGGTAAAACATCAGATCATTCGCAACTGCGCTCGCAGAAGCACGTTTGAAAAAATGAAATCAGGCAGATACAAGCTCATTGCGGTTAAAAAAGACCGCGTTGAAAAATATTGATTTTGGGGTTCTTAAAACAAAATATGTCATCTGAAGGCGGAGTTTTGCACTCCGCCTTATTTCTTTTATGGAGGGTTTTGTTACAAAAACCGCGGTCTGTTTTTGTGTATTTTGTATAAAATCAGTCACTTCTCCGGCAAAACTGCATTAATAAAAACTCAAGAATTTCAGTATAAAGTAATTAATATTTGGAGGACAAAAGATGAAAGAACCGTTATTCTACCGGGTCATGAGACGACCCCTTGCCGCTGTGTTTAAGGCTATTTATAAGCCCACAATTGTCGGCAAGCGCAACATTCCCCAAGACGGCAGAATAATTCTTGCCGGCAACCACACAAACTACTTCGACTGTCTCCTTGTAGGCTGCGCAACAAAAAGATGCGTGCACTACCTTGCAAAGGACGAGCTGATGAAAGGTCCGCTCAAGTTCATTTTCAAGGGCATGGGCATCATCCCCGTTAACCGCCGCACAAAGGACAAGGCTGCGCTCGCAACCGCAATCGAAACGCTCAACGATGATAAGCTCATCGGCATTTTCCCTGAGGGAACAATCAACCGCACCGACGACATTATTATGCCTTTCAAATTCGGTGCAGTTAAGATGGCTTATGAATCGGGCTCAAGAATCGTGCCTTTTGTTATCACGGGAAAATACAAGCCCTTTGAAAGAAGCGTTAAGGTGCAGTTCATGGAGCCTGTAACCGTTTCGGAAGACCTTGAAGAGGCCAACAACAGGCTTATGGCAATCGTTAGCGAAGAATTAAAAAAGGAGAAGCTTTCAAAATGAGCAAAAAAAGAAAAAAACCTGAAGACAGGGAGCTTGGCTATAAGCTTCTCACTCCGATTATGCGAATTGCTTTCAGGCTTTACTATAATCCCAGAATTATCGGCGCTGAAAAAATCCCCGCCGACGGAACCGTTGTTATTGCAGGCAACCACAAGCACGTTTATGACCAGTGCTTAACCATCATGGCAACAAAAAGAGTTATCCATTACATGGCGAAAAAAGAATATTTTGACGGCATGCTTGCTCCGTTTTTCAGACTCGTCGGCTGCATACCCGTTGACCGTTCAAGACGTGACCTTTCATGCATGATGTCCGCCCTCAAGGTTCTTAAAAAAGGCGGAGCAATCGGCATTTTCCCCGAGGGAACAAGAAACAAAACCGACGCTTTTCTGCTCAGATTCAAAACCGGCACCGTTGCCATGGCCAAAAGAACGGACGCTTACATCGTTCCCTTCGGTCTGACGGGTGACTATAAATTCAGAAGCAAAAACCTGACCGTTCGCTACGGCGAGCCGTTCAAGGTTGGCGATATGAGCGTTGAAGAAGCAAACGAAAAGCTTTACAAAGAGGTTGAACGCCTCATGCGCGAAAATTTAAGTGAAGAGGAAGAAATGCGTAAGAACGCATAAAGGTGAAAAACATGAGAATTGGTATGGACGTCGGTTCAACAACGCTCAAATGCGTTGCTATCGACAATGACAATAACATCGTTTACAAAGCATATGAGCGCCATTATTCCAAAATTGCCGAAAAAAGCTCTCAGATGCTTTCGGAAATAATCAAAGAACATCCGCAGTTTGCAAAATCTTCGCTGACTGTTTCGGGCTCGGCAGGCATGGGCTTTGCCAACGCTCTCGGCCTTGAATTTGTTCAGGAAGTTTACGCAACAAGAGTCAGCGTTTCAAAGCTTCTGCCCGGAACGGATGCAGTTATTGAGCTTGGCGGCGAAGACGCAAAAATCCTCTTTTTCACGGGCGGCGTTGAAGTAAGAATGAACGGCTCCTGCGCCGGCGGCACGGGCGCTTTCATCGACCAGATGGCTTCGCTCCTCAACGTTGACCCCACCCAAATGAACGAACTTGCAAAAAGCCACGAGAAGATTTATTCAATCGCTTCAAGATGCGGCGTTTTTGCAAAATCCGATATTCAGCCCCTGCTTAATCAGGGCGCAAGAAAAAATGACATTGCCGCTTCAATTTTTACGGCCGTTGTTAACCAGACGGTTGCAGGCCTTTCACAAGGCAGAAAAATTGAGGGCAACGTTGTTTATCTCGGCGGCCCGCTTTACTTCCTTTCGGAACTTAGAAAGGCTTTTGACATCGGCCTCGGCGCTGAAGGTGTTTGCCCCGAAAACGGTCTTTATTTCGTTGCTCTGGGCGCCGCTTATTCCTCAAGCGGAGAAGAGCTTGACATGGCCGAAGTTACCGAGAAAATCAGAAACGCCAAAGAAAGCGGAGAATATCTCGGCGCAAATCCCCTTTTCACAAACAAGGAGGAATACGAAGAATTTGCCGCCCGCCACGCAAAAGATTCCGTTGAAGATAACTATCAGCTTCAGGACGGCGAAAAAGTTTATCTCGGCATTGACGCAGGCTCAACAACCGTTAAAGCTGCCGTTATCAACAAAGACGGCCGAATCGTTATGAGCCGTTACATGCCCAACAGCGGCGACCCCGTTTCGCTTATTAGGCAGTTCCTTGTTGATTTTTACAACGAATTCCCCGATGCCGTTGTTGCATCAAGCGCAGTTACCGGCTACGGCGAAGACATAATCAAAAACGCATTTGCCGTTGACTTCGGCCTTGTTGAAACCGTTGCCCATTTCACCGCTGCCAAAAAATTCAAGCCCGACGTTGACTTTATCATTGACATCGGCGGTCAGGACATCAAATGCTTCAAAATCCGCAACAACGCAATTGACAACATATTCCTCAACGAAGCCTGCTCCTCAGGCTGCGGCTCGTTCCTCCAGACCTTCGCCGCCGCATGGGGCTACGGAATTGAAGAATTCTCAAAGCTCGGCCTTTTTGCTGACAGACCCGTTGACCTCGGCTCACGCTGCACGGTTTTCATGAACTCCTCGGTTAAGCAGGCCCAGAAAGACGGCGCAACAATCGAAAACATTTCCGCAGGCCTTTCAATCAGCGTTGTTAAAAACGCTCTTTATAAAGTTATCAGAGCTTCAAGCGCTGATGAGCTTGGCAAAAACATCGTTGTTCAGGGCGGTACCTTCCTTAACGATGCCGTTCTCAGAGCTTTTGAGCAGGAAATCGGCAGAGACGTTGTACGCCCGAGCATTTCAGGCCTTATGGGCGCTTACGGCGCTGCCCTTTACTCGATTGAAAGAGCCGGCAAAAAAAGCACCCTTATCAGCGCAGAAGAGCTTAAAACGTTTGAACATAAAGTTAAAGCTATCACCTGCGGCAAGTGCAGCAACAACTGCCGCCTGACGGTCAACACTTTCTCATCAGGCAGAAAATTCATCGGCGGCAACCGCTGCAGCAAGCCGATTGCAACCGCAAACGCCGAGCCGCAGAACAATCTTTTTGATTATAAGCGTGAGCTGCTTGCCGAATATGCTCCCTGCATCGGAACAAAGCCCGTTATCGGCCTTGCAATGGGCCTTAACATGTTTGAGCTCCTGCCTTTCTGGCACAAGTTCTTCACCGAGCTCGGCTTCGGCGTTGCCCTTTCCGAAAAATCAACAAGAGACCTTTACGTTTCGGGTCAGCACACCATCCCCTCTGACACCGTCTGCTACCCTGCAAAACTGCTTCACGGTCACATTGAATCGCTTCTTTCTCAGGGTGTTAAAAACATTTTCTACCCCTGCATGACTTATAATCTTGACGAAAATCTCGGCGATAACAACTATAACTGCCCCGTTGTTGCTTATTACCCCGAAGTTCTGCGCTCCAACGTAGGCGAGCTTAAAAACATCAACTTCATGAGCGATTACATAGGCCTTCACAGACCCAAGGATTTTGTCGGCAAAATTCACGGAATCCTTTCGGCTCATTTTGATGACGTTTCACTTAATGACGTTAAAAAGGCCACTCGCAAGGCATATAAAGAATATTATTCTTTCATGAAAAAAATCCACAAGAGAGGCATGGAATATCTCCGCGCGGCAAGGTCGGAGGATAAGCCCGTTATCGTTCTCTGCGGCAGACCTTATCACCTTGACGAAGAGATAAACCACGGCATCGACAAGCTCATCTGCGAAATCGGCGCAACCGTTATCACAGAAGACAGCGTAAGCCCGCTTGTTGAAAAATTCCCCGTCGGTGTTCTTAACCAATGGACCTACCATTCAAGGCTTTATGCCGCCGCAAAATACGTTGCAAAGCTCGGCTGCAAGGACGTTAACCTTGTTCAGCTTGTTTCGTTCGGCTGCGGCGTTGACGCAATCACAACCGACGAAATGCGCTCCATTCTTGAAAGCGACGGAAAGATTTACACCCAGATTAAAATTGACGAAATTTCAAACCCCGGCGCGGTTAAAATCAGGCTCAGAAGCCTCTTTGCCGCAACCGGAAGATAAGGAGGTTAAAAAGATATGAGCACTCCGGAAAGAGTTGAATTTACCAAGGATATGATGGATTACACTATCCTTGCCCCCAACATGCTTGAAATCCACTTCAGCCTGCTTATCAATATTTTCGGCCAGTACGGATACAAAGCCGAGCTTCTGAAAAACGACGGCAGAGCCGTTGTTGACGAAGGCCTCAAATATGTTCATAACGATACCTGCTACCCCGCTCTTCTTGTTATCGGTCAGCTTATCGACGCCCTTAACAGCGGCAAATATAACCCTGACAAAACGGCGCTTCTTATCACCCAGTCGGGCGGCGGATGCAGAGCTTCAAACTATATCCACCTGCTCAGAAAAGCTCTGAAAAAAGCGGGCTATCCTCAGGTACCCGTTATTTCGCTTAACCTTTCGGGTCTTGAGAAAAACAGCGGCTTTAAAATCCGCCTTTCAATGGCTCTCAAGATGCTTTCGGCCGTCATTTACGG
>Ga0233381_1000020_pt1 | contig 24507 bp, 16 predicted proteins | sample ElkDunMinimDraft_12_FD_180670 | JGI IMG/M metagenome (GOLD analysis project Ga0233381, IMG submission 180670) | Fecal eukaryotic communites from dung pellets of Tule Elk in California, USA - Elk Dung G0 | ecosystem: Host-associated > Mammals > Digestive system > Large intestine > Fecal | place... | reverse complement strand
ATAGTAAATAAGCTTTGGAAGGTAAGTGCCTGAAGTTCCGGGGAAAAAGAAAGGCAAAAACCAAAACAAAGCTCCAAGCAGTGTCATAGGAATCTGGAATGAAACAAGGTAAGGCCTGAATTTGCCCCATCTTGTTCTTGTTTTGTCAACTATCGCCGCAATGATGGGGTCGTTGATAACGTCCCATGCGCCCGTGAAAAGGCTGACGATTGCGTTTGTTTTAAAATCGATATTAACAATATCCCAGATGAAACGGTCATTAAACTGGCCGATATTAAAAGCGTTTGAAAAATCATTAAGAAGATATGCGAAGGTCTCTTTTGAGCCTACATATCTTCTGTCATATACTTTGAACTCGGAAACATTTCTGTTAGGGGAATTGGTATTTTCTGTGCTCATGTTAAACCTCCCGTCCGAGGAATATTACGAAATAAAGGCGTTGCATCAGCAACGCCTGTTAAATCTTACAGATTCTTGACTGCATCTTTGAGAGCTGCCATTTCATCCTTGCTTAAAGTAACGCCCTTGCCCATTTTTTCATGGTCCGGCGCCCACTCACGGATATCGTACTTAGGATCTCTTCCGTTCCAGCTGATGAGATTGAGTTCCTTTGTCCAACCCTTGGGGTTTTCTGAAAGAACAGCTACGGATTCAACGATTTCATAAGTAAATTCGGGCATGAGTATTCTCCTTTCAACTAATTTTACATAGTTATTATAATATATTATTTTAAAATTGTAAATATATTTTTTAAAAAATTAATTATAATATAAAACTTTTCTAGTTTTTTGATGGAATATTGAGGGCATGTACGGAATATATTGTAACAATTGAATTTTTGAGAGGAGAAAAACATGAAAGCAAATCTTGAACATGCAAAACTTTCGCGCTGTGAAACCGTCTTTGAAATTCCGTCAGAATGCTCAGTTGAAACCGATCTGACTATGCCGGATTATTGCCCGGAAATAAAAAAAATTCTCAAATCAAGCGTGAACATAAACAGCATCACTGTTCAGAATAATTCAGACCACATAAGTATGCATGCGGATGCGTTAGTCAGAATTGTTTACGTTGGCGATAACGGTGAAATTTCCGCATACGAACAGATGAACAAAATTGAAAAAAGGGTAGACACGGTTGTTTCATCCGAGTGCCTTATAACGGCAACGCTGTCAACTGACTATATCAACACAAGAGCTGTTAATCAAAGAAAGGTTGAGGTCAAAGCCTCAATAAGCGTTAAGTTCAAAGCGGTTAAAAAAAGAACGGAAAATATTCTTTGCAAAGCTGAAGGTGGCGGAATTCAGGCAAAAACAAGCAATTTCAATTTTGCGTCGGTCAGCGGACTTTCGGATAAAACTTTTTCTTTAAGTGAAACGGTTGAAATTGAAAAGAACAAAGGCGCTGTGAAAAGAATAATGAACACTTCACCGTACGTTTGCATCAGCGACGTTAAGGTTATCAATAACAAAGCGCTGATAAAAGGTAACTGCAGAGTAGTTATTCATTATATAAGCGAAGAATCAAATGCTGTTGAATGCGCAGAATATTCCTTGCCTGTCAGCCAGATTGTTGAAGTTGAGGGAATCGGCGAGCAGAGTAAGGTTAATCTGAATTTAAACATCTGTTCTTGCGAGGCGGTGTCTCGCGTTGATGCTTCGGGCGAAATGCGTTTGATTGACCTTAATCTGAAGCTGACGGCTGTAATCAGCGGGTATGAAGAAACTAAAATCAGCCTGATTAACGATTGCTATTCAACCATGCATGAACTTAAAACTTCATCCAAAAAAATTGAAATTCTGGAATACTGCGACTCATTTGACACAACTTTTTTGAATAAGGTTGTTCTTGAAAGCATTGGTATTTCGCTAAATAGCGTTGTTGCCGTTTGGTGTTCCGATCTTAAGTACAGTTTCAGTTTGTCAGGGAACAAGTGCCTTCTTAACGGAACTTACAATGTAACTGTTATTTACTATGATTCCGAAAACCAGTTCGGAGTTATTCAAAAACCCGTTGATTTTGAAAATGAACTGGTCCTTAAGAGTTATCCCGAACGGGTTTGCGTGAACGGTTGCGCTCAGCTTCTCGGTTGTTCATGTGCCATTACCGGTGACAGCAGAATTGAGCTCAAATCCGAAATTGCCGTAAGATGCACGGTTCTTTCTTCAAAGAACGTTGAATATATTTCTGAGTTTGAAATTGAAGAAACTCAGGAAAAAAACAAGGACAACTGTGCGTTGACTATTTATTTTTGCAACGCGGGTGAAAGCATCTGGGAGATTGCCAAACGCTATAACACAACGCCTCAGGCAATTAAGGAGGAAAATTCGATTGAAGACGAAGTCTTTAATGCTTCAACAATGCTTCTTATTCCAAGCGTTTGATTAAGTTTTAATTGATTCTAAACAAACTTTGAGTTTTGCATAGTGACAAAAACGTGATTTTTGTTTATAATTTCATTGCAGTGAAAAACTGCCAAAAAATACAGGAGGTCAAAAAGTAATGGATTTTATAGCACAGATTCTTGCAATGGTTGAACAGATTCTCACATTCGTTAATGAATCAGAAGCAGCAGGCATCATTGATATTATCGAAAACTTCTTTGCAAATTTCACATTCTGATTTAAGCGGCGGTGCAGTTAATCTGCACCGCTTTTTTTATTACAAATCAGTTAAAAATAGTTACAGAAAAAATACAAATCATCTGACGGTATTGATTTTTATCCCGAGTGTGCTATATTCATGTTAGTACAGAAGTCTGCGAGGTGTTGATATGGTAAAAATCAAAGATAAATTGCTGAATGAATACCGCATTTTCAGAAGAGAGATTAAGCTGCCTGAATATCTTTTTTGGTGGGTTGTAAGAATTCTGATGATTGTTGCTGCCGTTGACAGTCTTGATGACGGTGACAGCGGACATCTTGTTTTGCAAATGGTTTCAAATTCAATCATGCTTTTCATTTTGCCCGCAATACATATTCTGCCGCGTAAATGGTGTTTCTTTTCAAGGCTCAGTTATCATAATCAGACCGCCGCAACAGTTATGATGCTTCTGGCAACGTATCTTGGCAACTGGCAAGGTTTTTATGATATTATTCATGCCTACGACTTTTGGGTTCACCTGTTCAGCGGAATTCTCTGCGTTTTTGTTGGCTATGATTTGGCAAAAGCACTTGCTCCTAAGAGCAAATCTTGTTTTGATATAACGGTTTCAACCTTAGTCGGTTTTGGCCTTTCGTGCTTTGCGGCCGTTTTTTGGGAAGCTTATGAATTTACGTTTGATTGCATTATGCAGGCAAATACTCAGGGCTTTGCGGTTACACCTGAAAAGCTTCTTACTGTTATCTGGAGCGCATCTGCAGAACAATTTCCTCTGTTTGATACGATGACTGACTTGATTGCAGGTTTGCTTGGCGCTGTTTTGGGCGGCGCTGCATTCAGAATCTTTCTTGAAATTAAATCAAGGCTCAAAAGTGCTCATGAGATAGATTGCGTTGAAAAACATCATATTGAAAAAGTCACTTTATAAAAATAGCCCCGAACGAATAACCGTTCGGGGTTTGTTTAATCTTCGTTTTTGTTTTCTGAAATTTCTTTCGTTTGCGATTTATGCTTTAATCCTGAAACCGTCCATCCCAACATAGCCGCAAAGATAACGGAGGCGATTCCGATAACAATTTCTTTGTATCTTTTTCCTTCTTCGATTTCTTCACTCTGAGCTATGAAAAATTCTGAAGTCTGCGGTAAGGTTTCCGTAACCTGAATTGTTGTTATCGGAACGGTTTCGTTTGTTTCAGGGGGAGTGAGCGTTACTTGCGAAATAATAACTTCTTTTTCAACGTAATAAACCGTAACGTTGGCGGGCTTTGTTGTTTTTGTCCTTTTTTCGGTTGTTTGTTTAACGTTTATATTAATGATATTGGTCGGAATTCTATATTTTACTGTTGTTCTTTTCTTGGTTGTTGATTTCTTTGTTGTTGTTCTTTTCTTGGTGGTCGTTCTCTTTTTGGCGGTTGTTATTTTCTTTGTTGTTTCTTTTTGGGTTTTTTCACTTGATTCATTTTCAGATTTTACGGTCGGCTCAACAACAACGGGGGTCGGTTCTTCAAAATACGGGTTAATTATTTCGAAACCGTAATAGTCCGAAGGCTCACCCATGTAATCGATAAATCTTACGCTGCCGCTCACGGTTTCGGGTATGCCTTCTTTTATACCAACCCTGATTTCGGCAATCGCTCCACCTGTTTCGTTGATGCTCATTGCGCCGGAAAAATTATATTTATCTTTATTATAGTTTTCCGCAAATCCGCTCGGAGTTATCGTGACAGAATTGTTGCCTTCAATGGTTAATGAGAAGCCGGCTATAGTGTTATCCTTCTTGAGTTCATTATCGTTAAGAATCAAAGCAAAATATACGGCATTTTCATCCGCTTCAATTTTAAAACGTATAACGCCTTGAGTAACGTTGCAGTTGGTTTCGCCGTCGGCAAGCAAAACTGTTGATGCTCCGTCCCATTCATAACCGGAATCTTTTCCGTCACATATGACGGCAAATGCTTTTGTGACATACGTTGTCAAAAAGATAAAAATCATTGCTGTTGCAGCAACACGCTTCAATTCAATCACCTTGATAAACAATTTTAATCGAGTATACCACAGCATCTTACACATTTCAACAATTTCAGACTTTTTTGCTTAAAGAATTATATCGGTTGAAAATATATGCGTTTTGTGGTAAAATAATAAAAAAATTAAGGAGAGGATTCCATGGCTTCTGACGTTTATTTTTCAAGAGAAATTACACCTGAAAAGGTTGTTGAGCTTTATAAAAAACTCGGTTTGCGGCTTGATGGCAAGGTTGCCGTTAAAGTGCATTCGGGCGAAAAAGGAAATCAGAATTTCCTGAAACCCGAATTCTGGCAGCCGATGGTTGATTATGTTAACGGCGTTGTTGTTGAGTGCAACACAGCTTATAACGGTGAAAGAAACACAACCGAAAAACATCTCAGACTTTTTGAAGAACACGGCTGGTCTGAACTGTTTGAAGTTGATTTGCTTGACGCTGAAGGCCCCGATCTTGTTCTCGAAATTCCCGAGGGCAAGAAAATCAAAAAGAATTTTGTGGGCAAAAATATTTCCTCATATGATTCAATGCTTGTTCTTTCTCATTTCAAAGGTCATCCCATGGGCGGATACGGCGGAGCGATAAAACAGCTTTCAATCGGAGTGGCTTCCTCATATGGAAAGGGATATATTCACGGCGTTGGTGACCCCGAGGCATTCTGGACTTCCGACCATGATTCTTTTCTTGAATCCATGGCGGATGCGGCAGGCTCTGTAATCAAGCTTTTTGATGGCAAAATCGTCTACGTCAACGTTATGAAAAATATGAGCGTTGACTGCGATTGCTGTGCAGTTGCCGAAGACCCTTGCATCGGAGATATAGGAATTCTTGTTTCAAACGATCCCGTTGCAATTGACCAGGCTTGTGTTGACTTGGTTTACGCATGCTCTGATCCCGGAAAGCCCCATCTTATCGAAAGAATTGAAAGCCGAAACGGAATTCACACTATCGAAACTGCGGCCGAAATAGGCTACGGTTCACGCGAGTATAACCTGATTGAGATTTAACAACAGTTTGGTGAGATTATGTTCAGAAAACTCAAAAGGAAAAATAAACAGCTTTCAATGCAGGAATGCGTTGAAATTCTGGTAAATGAAAAAAGAGGCGTTCTTTCGGTTAACGGTGATTCGGGTTACCCTTACGGAATGCCGATGAATCATTTTTATAACAGCGATGACGGCTCAATCTATTTTCATTGCGGAAAAGCAGGCCACAGGCTTGATTCACTCAGAAATGATTGCAAGGCTTCGTTTTGTGTTATTGACAGCGGAACGGCATCCGAAGGGAGCTGGGCGCTGAATTTTAAAAGCGTTATTGTTTTTGGCGATATAACGGTTATAGACGATGCCGAAACCGTAATTGAGATTTCAGAAAAACTGAGCCGAAAGTTTACTGATGACGAGGAGTATATAAAATCAGAGATTGAACAATATGCCAGGGCAACGCTGCTTTTAAAACTTGAACCGAAGCATATTTGCGGAAAAACAGTAACTGAATCGTAAGATAAAAACAAGATGATTTTTATGTCATTCTGTGTTCGGTAAAATTAAATTTGCTATTGTTTAAACAAATATTATCTGTTATAATAATAAAAAAATCCAAAGGAGCTTTGTCATGAAAAAAACTCAATGGTATAAAGATGCGGTTTGTTATCAGATTTGGCCCCGTTCGTTTTGCGACGGCAACGGTGACGGTATCGGTGACCTCGAAGGCGTTCTTTCAAAACTTGATTATCTCAAAGAACTTGGCATAACATGCATATGGTTTTCACCGCTTTATTGCTCACCAAATGCAGACTTTGGCTATGATATTTCCGACTATAAAAATATTTCGCCCGATTACGGCAACAACGAGCTTTTCAAAAAGGTTCTTGATGAAGCCCACGCAAGAGGCATGAAAGTAATCATGGACCTTGTTGTTAACCATACATCCGATGAGCATGAATGGTTCAAGAAGGGCATTGATAAAAACAGTAAATATCATAATTATTATCACTGGCGTGACGGCAAGGGCAAGAATCCTCCCAACAACTGGTCTTCGCTTTTTGAAGGCAAGGCATGGGAATATAACGCTGAAAACGGTCAGTATTATCTTCACCTTTTCTCAAAGAAACAGCCTGACCTTAACATGGAAAACCCCGAAGTACGCGAAGAAGTTAAGGATATTATGAAATTCTGGCTTGATATGGGCGTTGACGGTTTCCGTGAAGACGTTATTACTTTTGTTTCCAAAAGAGACGGTCTCCCAAACGGATTCCCGATTCCTCAGGCTTGCGGTATGGAGCATTACGCTGACGGTCCGAGAATCCATGAATATCTTACTGAATTCCGTCAGGTTCTTAACAAGTATGACTGCTTTGTTGTCGGCGAAGCTCCGATGATGACAGTTAACAAAGCTCTTAAATATATCAAAGAAGGCCCCAACCAGGAACTTGACATGATGTTCCATTTCAAGCATATGGAAGCGGACTGCATATTTATGGATTGCCTTTGCATCGGATTCAGCCTTAAAAGACTCAAAAAGGCATTCTCAACGTGGCAGACCGGTCTTTACGGCAAGGGCTGGAATGCTCTTTATATGGAAAACCATGACCATCCCAGAATTATCAACCGTTTTGGCAGCGTAGAGTACAGAACCGAGAGTGCAAAATCAATTGCAAACTCTTATATGCTTCAGTGCGGAACTCCCTTCATTTATCAGGGTCAGGAAATCGGCATGGTTAATATTGACCTTCCCGAAGTTGAAGATTATCAGGACGTTTTTGCGGTTAACAACTATAAGACCCTTCGCCTTTTCGGTTTCTCGGATGAAAAGGCAAAACAGCGCCTTAAGACTTCAAGCCGAGGAAACGCAAGAACTCCTGTTCAATGGGATGACAGCGAAAACGCAGGCTTCACAACCGGCACTCCCTGGATGCCCGTAAACCCAAAGTATAAAGACGGAATTAACGCTAAAGCTGAAATGGAAAATCCCGATTCGATTTTCAATCATTATAAGGCGCTTATTAAATTCCGCAAAGAAAATCCCATTGCCGTATATGGCGCATACAAAGAATATAATAAATCAAGCTCCGAGCTTTACGTTTACGAGCGTACATATGCCGGCAAGCGTTTGCTTGTTATTTGCTCTTATTCAGATAAGGCTGTTGATTTCAAAGCTCCTGCAGGTTATGATCTGAACGAAGGCAAGGTTATGCTTTGCAGTTATAACGATAACCCTGTTGTTAACAACGGCTTCAAAACAAGACCTTACGAAACAAGAGTTTACTATTTTGAAAAATAACAAAAAGGCACAGATTAATTTCTGTGCCTTTTTGTTATCCGATTTCGCTGAACAATATTTTTTTGATTCTGCAGGCGTTGAGGGGACACTCGCTGTTATCGGAATGATAATATGCAACAAGAAAGTATCCCTCTCCGTTAATAACGGCAGGGTAACAGTATCCGTTGTCAGGGTCATCTTCAAGAGCAAAAATTTTCTCAAACGATTTACCGTTATCATCACTAACAGCGCAAACAAGCGGTGTTCTGCCCCATGTGTTATCTTCAGGGCGTATAACGTAATTCGGAATCGGGTTAAAAATCGCAACGGTGTGGCTGCCGACGTTTCTCATAATCAACGGTGAATCGGGCGATGAAAAGAAACGGTTAGGCTTCGGCTCTGACCAGGTTGTTCCGCCGTCTTCCGAAAAGCATTCAAACTGAAAACCGAGATCGGTTCTTGAAAAGGCCCTGAGTCTTCCGCTTTTTTCTTCAAAAACATATGTTTCTTGAAGCCCCGTTTCGCTTTGCTCGGGGAACGGTGTATCCTGGCGCTGTGCAATTTCATTCCAGGTTAAGCCGTCGTCATCGGATGCAAAGATGCATTTGTATCCGTGCTCAAGAACTTCAATTTTCCCGTTGATTTTTTCTGAATGTATGTTAGCGGGCATAATAATTCTTCCGCTGCTGAGCCTGATAACGTGGTCATTTTCAACAACAAAATAATTTTCGTAATCGTTGCCGATGCGCTGTGGGGTTGAAAACGATTTGCCTTCATCTGAAGATCTGGCGATATATGCGGCCGAGTTTTCGCTGTGCCTGTCTTTTCTGAGATATATCAGTCCAATGTCTCCGTTGTTCATTCTCAATAAATTCGGGCACATGTAATTTCTTGAATTTTCATCATGCTCAAAAAGAATTCTTTCTTCCTGCCATGTTTCGCCTTCGTCATAAGACGTTATTGCGGCGATGTCTGCGGCGCATTCGTCAAACCAATCTTTGCCGGTGAATCTGCTGTAAGCAAAGAGGATTCCGCCATTATTAAGTCTTATAAAAGTTCCTTCGCCGTTTCTGGGGTTATTATCCTTTGATTTTAAAAATAAAACCTCACGCCCGATTACTTTCATCCTTATCCCTCCCGGATAACATTATAACTGCATTCTTTTTGCTTGTAAATATGTTGACAATGCAATTTTAAGGATATATTATAAATCCATGAAAGGGGATAGCCATGAAATTTTCGGATAAATATATTTATGCTTCCAGTGAATTCAACAATTATGATAAATTTGTTCCTGCACCGCTTTTCAGAAAGAGCTTTGTTTTAGAAAATCTTCCCGAAAAATGCGGAATTTGCATCGGTGCGGCCGGATTTTACCGCCTTTGGATTAACGGAACCGAAATAACAAAAGGCATCATTGCTCCTTACGTTTCAAATCCTGACGATATTGTTTATTATGATTATTATGATTTGAAGCAATATCTCTCAAAAGGTGTAAACGTTCTCGGATTCATGTTAGGCAACGGTTTTCAGAATAATCCCGGCGGCAGCGTCTGGGATTTTCATACTGCCCGTTTCAGAGGTGCGCCCCGATTTGCTTTTGCACTTTCAATTGATGACGCTGTATTTGAAGCTGATGAGAGCGTAAAAACAGCCTCTTCCGCACTTTATTTTGACGATATGCGCTGCGGAGAAAGATATGATGCCTGCAACGAAATTGACGGCTGGAATCTGCCTTCGTTTGATGATTCCGAGTGGAGCAATTCGTTAAGATGCGAAGCACCGAGAGGTGAGTTCATGCTTTGCGATGCCGAACCCGTAAAGCCCACGGGGGAAAGGATTAAGGCGGTTAAGATTTATGAAGGCGAATGCGCTCCTTACACCAAGTGGCATCCAAAAGCCGTTTTTTGCGATCTTCAGGAAAAGGCTGAAAAATGCGTTGGATTTATTTACGATTTCGGGGTTAACAAAGCGGGCATACCTGAACTTAAAATTAACGGTTACCGCGGTCAGCGAATCGAAATGCAGTTCGGTGAATTTGTTGATGAAAACGGAAAACTGCATTATGATAACATCGATTTTTATCCCGACGGCTATTCTCAGCGAGATGTTTATATCTGCAAGGGTGAAGGAACCGAAACTTATTCTCCCAATTTCACTTATCACGGCTTCAGGTATTGCTGCGTCAGCGGTATTACTCGGGAACAGGCAACCGAAGATTTGCTTACATATGTTATCTGTAACTCTGATCTGAAAAAAAGAGCTTCTTTTTCCTGCTCTGATAAAACTGCTGATAAGCTCTATGAAATGTGCTGCACTTCGGATATGTCAAATTTCTATTATTTCCCGACAGATTGTCCGCACCGCGAAAAGAACGGCTGGACGGGTGATATTGCCCTTTCTGCCGAGCATCTGATAATGAACTATGACTGCGAAAAGAGTTTTGCGGAATGGCTTCGTAACGTCAGAAAAGCCCAGATGGAGGACGGCTCGCTTCCCAGCGTTGTTCCGACCTGCGATTGGGGCAGAAAATCGGGGCCGAACTGGGATGCCGCTTTGATTTACGTTCCTTATTACACGTACGTTTACACGAAAAATAAAAAGATTCTTGAAGATAACGCACATGCCATTTTCAGCTATCTCGGTTTTCTTTCAACTCACAGAACCAAAAGAGGAACTCTTGACCTTTACCTTGGCGATTGGTGCCCTGTCGGCAACGTCAGAAAAGCAACAACCGAGTTTACGGATTCCGTTGCGGCGATGAGTATTTGCCAAAAAGCGTCTTTCATTTTCGGCGTTTTGGGATTTGAGCTTCAAAAAGAATTCGCCGATAAGCTTTATTCGGAAATCAGAAGTGCAGTTAGAAAACATCTTGTAGATGTTAAAACTTTGATTGCTGATGTTCCTTGCCAGACCTCGCAGGCAATGGCAATTTATTTTGACGTTTTTGATGAAGAAGAAAAACAAAAGGCTTTTGAAATTCTTCTTGAAATGATTCATAAAAATAATGGATTTATCGATTTCGGAATTCTCGGCGCAAGAGTGCTTTTCCATGTTCTGAGCGAATTCGGCGAAGCTGACCTTGCTTATAATATGATTTGCAGACCCGAATGGCCATCATATGGGTATTTTATTGAGCAGGGGTATACGTCTGTTCCCGAAAATTTTGTTATTGATGAAAACGACATTCATTCTCTTAACCATCATTTTTACGGCGATATTTCCAATTGGTTCATTTCAAGCGTTGGCGGTATAAAATATAACCCTGACGGACTATCCCATGATTTTGTTCTTGTCAAGCCGTCTTTCATCGCTTCTCTGGATTATGCAAAAGCAAGCTTTGAGTCGCCGTTTGGAAGGATTGCAACCGAATGGAAGAGAAATGCCGATGAAATTGCATTAACCGTTGAAAAACCGTTATGCGTAAAATGCGGTTTTGATTTCGGAAATATGTCTTGCATTAACGAACGTGAAGTCAATTCTTCCTTTGAAATAATGACGTTTGTTTTGAAAAATAAAGCTTAAATTTTGACAGTTTAATTACCACTAAATAATTCAGGTGTTCTGCTCAGGAGCACTTGAATTATTTTTTATATTGTGTTAGAGTATATTTATTAAATTATGACAGGAGATTACATTATGTGTAAGTGTCAAGGCCCCAAAAGCGATTTCAGCTTGCTTGAACCCGTGCTTGCAAAATACGGCGATTCATCAAGCAACCTGATAACTATTCTTCAGAAAGCCCAGGATATTTACGGTTATCTTCCCAAAGATGTTATGTATTATATCGCTGAAAAAATCGGTGTGACTCCGGCTGATATTGTCGGCGTTGCAACGTTTTATTCGCAGTTCAGATTAACTCCGATAGGTAAGTACCTTATCATGTCCTGCCAGGGTACTGCGTGCCATGTTAATGGCAGTGAAAGGGTAAGTGCAGCCATTTCCGAATATCTCGGAATCGGCAACGGTGAAACAACTGAAGACGGTCTTTTTACGCTTGAAAACGTTGCCTGCCTCGGTTGTTGCTCGCTGGCTCCCGTAATCATGATTAACGGTGAAGCCTACGGCAATCTTACGCCTGACTCGGCTGTTTCGGTTCTTAAAGAAATCCGTGAAAAGGAGGGCAAATGATGCGTATTGTTATCGGTGAAGGTTCCTGCGGCGTTGCCGCCGGCGCCGCAAAAGTTCGCAGCGCAATTGAATCTCTTCTTAACGGAAGTGAAAAATTTACTCTCGGCAGCACAGGCTGTAACGGTATGTGTTATCTTGAGCCGATTATTGATATTTATGACGGCAAAGAGCTCGTTAAGCGTCTTGTTAAAGTTTCGCCCGATGATGCTGAAAACATAATCAAAGCGGTTAATGAAAATGATTTTTCATATGTTGAAAACATCGTTATTACTCCGGAGGATGAAGAATTCCTTAACCGTCAGACAAGAATTGCTTTGCGCCATTGCGGTTTGATTGACCCCGAGTCAATTGATGATTACAGAAATACCGACGGCTATCAGGCTCTTGAAAAAGTTCTTAAAACAATGACACCGGAGCAGGTAATTGAAGAAATAAAGATTTCAGGCCTTGCCGGCAGAGGCGGTGCAGGTTTCCCGACTTGGTTCAAATGGAACGCTGCCCGTCAGAGCGTAAGCGAAACAAAATATCTTATCTGTAACGCTGACGAGGGTGACCCGGGAGCTTTTATGGACAGAGCTTTGATTGAGTCTGACCCTCATAGCCTTATCGAAGGCATGCTTATCGGCGCATATGCAATCGGCGCAAGCGAAATGATTGTTTATGTCAGAGCCGAATATCCGCTCGCAATCATTCATCTTGAAAAGGCGATTGAACAGGCTAAAGCTGCAAACCTTCTCGGCAAAAACATTCTCGGCACGGATTTTTCATGTGAAATGAGAATCAAAGCTGGCGCCGGCGCTTTTGTTTGCGGTGAAGAGACTGCTCTTATTGAATCGCTTGAAGGTAAAAGAGGCATGCCCCGACTCAAGCCTCCCTTCCCTGCACAAAAGGGTTATATGGATGAACCTTCAAACATCAACAACGTTGAAACCTTTGCCAACGTTGCGTGGATTCTGAATAACGGCGGTGAAGCTTTCGCAGCCATGGGTACCGAAAACAGCAAGGGTACAAAGGTTTTTGCTCTTACAGGCAAAATCAAAAAAGGCGGCCTTGTCGAAATTCCGATGGGCAAAACCCTTCGTGACGTTATTTACGGCATCGGTGCAGGTATCCGTGACGATAAAAAATTCAAAGCAGTTCAGATGGGCGGCCCCTCAGGTGGCTGTATTCCCGAAGAATTGCTTGATACCGTTATCGATTATAAGGCTCTTGCCGCAACGGGCGCAATTATGGGTTCGGGCGGTATGGTTGTTATGGATGAAAGCACGTGCATGGTTGGCATGGCAAAGTTCTTTCTTGATTTTACCGCTCTTGAATCATGCGGAAAATGTGTTCATTGCAGAATCGGAACGGAAAGAATGCAGGAAATTCTGACCCGAATCGTTAAAGGTGAAGGCAAAGAAGGTGACATCGAGCTTCTTGAGGAACTTTGCGAAGCAATAAAAGACGGAGCTCTTTGCGGCCTTGGTCAGACAGCGCCTAACCCTGTTTTAACAACAATAAGATATTTCAGAAATGAATATGAAGCGCATATCAACGATAAGAAATGCCCCGCAAAAGAATGCGTTGATCTGCTTACTTATTCAATTGATAAAGACAAGTGCATCGGCTGCACTCTTTGCTCAAAGAAGTGCCCTGCAAACGCTATCACAGGCGAACTGAAAAAGCCGCATGAAATTAATCCCGAGCTTTGCATTCGCTGCGATCAGTGCCGCAAATCCTGCCGCTTCGGCGCAATATCGGTAGAATAAGGAGGCGTTATTATGGAACAGATTAAAATTATAATCGACGGCCGTGAAATTATCGGCAATAAAGGCGAAACCATTCTTAATATCGCCGCCAAAAACGGAATTGAAATCCCCAATCTCTGTTACAACAAGAATCTGAAAATATATGGTGCCTGCGGCCTTTGCGTTGTTGAAGCTGAAGGTATCCCCAAGCTTTTGCGTGCATGCTCGGCAGTCGCAAGCGACGGCATGGTTATTCACACCGATTCCCCCAGAGTTTCAAGAGCACGCAAAATTGCCCTTGAGCTTATAATGAGCGACCATGACGGCGACTGCGTTGCTCCTTGCTCGCTCAACTGTCCTGCTCACACGGATATTCAGGGCTATCTTAAGCAGATTGCTCTCGGTAATGACAGCGAAGCGGTCAGAATAATCAAAGAAAAAATTCCGCTTCCCGCTTCAATCGGCAGAGTTTGCCCTCATCCCTGTGAATCTCATTGCCGAAGAAGGCTTGTTGAAGAACCTCTTTCGGTTGCTTATCTTAAAGCTTTTGCGGCTGACCGTGACCTTGAATCGGCCAATCCGTTTGTTCCTGCTGTTGCCGAGTCAAGCGGCAAAAAGGTTGCCGTTATCGGCGGCGGCCCTGCAGGCTTGACAGCTGCATATTTCCTCAGACTTTCCGGCCATGCGGTGACAGTTTTTGAAGCTATGCCTGAAATGGGCGGTATGCTTCGCTACGGTATTCCCGAATACAGGCTACCCAAGGCTCTGCTTGCCAAGGAAGTTGCCAATATCAAAGCTCTCGGCGTTGAAATGAAAAACAACGTCAGAATCGGTCAGGATATTTCTTTTGATGATATTAAGGCTGACTATGATGCCGTTCTTCTTGCTATCGGTGCCTGGAAAGGCAGCGGCATGCGCTGCAAAGGCGAAGAACTTGATGGTGTCCTCAGCGGCATAGATTTCCTCAGAGAAGTCAATATGGGTAACGCCCCCGAAATCGGCAAAAACGTTGCCGTTGTCGGCGGCGGTAACACAGCCATGGATGCTTGCCGAACCGCTGTTCGATGCGGAGCCGAAAACGTTTACGTTATTTACCGCCGAACAAGAGCCGAAGCTCCTGCTGAAGATATAGAAATCGAAGAAGCAATTGAAGAGGGCGTCCAGTTCCTTTTCCTCACAAATCCCGATGAAATAATCGGTGAAAACGGTAAGGTTAAGGCTGTCAAGCTTCAGATAATGGAACTCGGTGAACCTGATGCTTCCGGCAGAAGAAAGCCTGTTCCTGTTGAAGGCGAGTTCAAAACAATTGACGTTGATACGGTAATTTCTGCAATCGGTCAGAAATGTTCACCGGGCGGTTTTGAAGCAATTGAGCTTACCGGCTGGGGAACAGTTCATGCTGATGAATCAACATGCCTTACTAACGTTGACGGCGTTTTTGCCGCAGGCGATGCAACCAACAACGGCGCATCAATTGCAATTGACGCTATTGCCGAAGCTAACAGAGCCGCAAAGGCAATTGAAGCTTATCTTCTCGGTATGCCTCTTGATTTCCATAAGCCTTATTATTCCGAGCGCAACGTTACCGAAGAAATGCTTGCAGACAGAGAGAAAAAAGCAAGAGCAGTTATGGCTGTTGTTGACCCTGATGTACGCAAGAATAATTTTGATGCTGTTATCAAAGGCTTCACGGAAGAACAAGCCAGAGAAGAAGCAAAGCGCTGCCTTGAATGCGGTTGCCATGATTTTGCCGACTGTAAGCTCATCCGTTATGCAAATCTTGCTCCGATTGACCCCCATCGCCTTGACGGCCTTGTTCATGAGTGCTATAAAGAACATCGCCTTGTTTCAATTGAAAGAGATCAGGGCAAATGCATCCTTTGCAATCTTTGTGTAAGAACTTGTAAAGAAGAAGCTCAGAAAGGCATTTTAGGCCTTGTCGGCAGAGGTTTCAAAACCGTTATCAAGCCCGAGTTTGATAATCCCGAAGTTATTGCCGGCTGCAAGGATTGCCTTAAATGCGCTGAAATCTGCCCCACAGGCGCGCTGAAAATCCTTAAATAAACAATAAACACCGTTTCTGTATTTTTATCGGAAACGGTGTTGTTTTTTGCATATTTATGTTGAATTTCATGAATATATATGCTAATATTTAAAAGATATTTAAGCGAAAGGGGAGTTCTTATGTCTCATTTTGATATACCGTTCAGAGATAAAAACTCTGAGCGCAAAATGCTTGCACAAAGAATAAAAAGATTGCTTGACGACATTCGCGGAAGAATATTTTTTGATTCCGAAGATGCCGGAGAATTTCTTTTCAGGGATGGTCAGTCTACGATTGATAAGATAAATGAAGGTGAATGGATTCCTTTTAAAAAAGATGATTTCTGGGGTTACCGTGAGCAGTATTGCTGGTTTAAACAGAAGGTAAGAATACCTGAGCGTTTCAAAGGTCAGAAGGTTGCTTACGAAGTAAATCCTTTTCCCTATTCGGGCTGGGATAACCGTGACCAGCAGTTTATCATTTTTGTCAACGGTGAAATGATTCAGGGTCTTGACGTTAACCACACGTTCATTTTCCTTACCGATTGCGCTCAGGGCGGCGAAGAGTTTGAAATTGCTCTGAACGCTTATTGCGATGACTGGACTTTCAAAGGCAAGGTTCAGCTTTCGGCAAAGCTCAAAGCATATGACGCTGACGTTAACGCTCTTTATTATGACATTCTTATTCCTTGGCAAACAGCTCACGTTTATAACCATGATAACATTGACCGCGTTGATATTATCAAAACTCTTAATGATGCTGTCAACATGCTTGAAATGTGTACCCCTGACAGAGAAGCTTTCAAAGAATCGGTAAAAGCAGCTTCGGCTTTTCTTCATAAGGCTCTTTACGGTGAAGAGAGCGACGTTCTCGTTTCAGCAGTAGGTCATACCCATATCGATGTTGCCTGGCTCTGGAGATTGCGCCAGACAAGAGATAAAGCCGGCCGTTCTTTCGCAACTGTTATTAACCTTATGAAAGAATATCCCGATTATAAGTTCATGTCTCCTCAGGCTCAGCTTTATGATTACGTAAAGCAGGATTATCCCGACCTTTATGAAAACATCAAAGAAAAAATCAAAGAGGGTCGCTGGGAAGCAGAAGGCAGCATGTGGGTTGAATCCGACACTAACGTTATTTCAGGCGAATCGCTTGTAAGGCAGTTCCTTGTCGGCAAACGCTTCTTCAAGCAGGAATTCGGCGTTGAAACCAAAATTATGTGGCTTCCCGATGTATTCGGTTATACTGCAGCTTTGCCTCAGATTATGAAGCTTGCCGATATTGATTACTTCATGACAACCAAGATTTCATGGAGCGAATATAACCGCTTCCCCTATGATACGTTCCTTTGGCAGGGCATTGACGGCAGCGAGATTCTTTCTCACTTTGCGCCGAGTATGCGCGATACTGACGAAAAACGCTTCCAGGCAACTTACACGGCTATGCTTGATCCGACTCACATCATTTATGGCTGGCAGCGTTACAGCAACAAAGACCTTGTAAAAAAAGAAATGTGTATCTACGGTCACGGTGACGGCGGCGGCGGACCGACCAGAACAAATATTGAAAGCGGCATAAGAATGGCTGAAGGTGTTCCCGGCTGTCCTCAGATTAAAATGGAATCCTCGCTTGATTTCTTCAAACGCCTTGATTCTGAAGTCAGAGGCAGCAAGCGTCTTCCTCGCTGGAGAGGGGAGCTTTACCTTGAATATCACAGAGGAACTTTAACCGCTCAGGCCCGCAACAAAAAATATAACCGCAAGAGCGAAATTCTTTATCACGACGTTGAAACTCTTGCTGAAACAGCCGGAATTCTTAACGGTTTTAAGTATCCGTCAGAAGATATTCTCGATTCATGGAAGATTATTCTTCTCAACCAGTTCCACGATATAATTCCGGGCTCTTCAATTTCTCAGGTCTATGAGGATTCCAAAGAGCAGTATGAAGCTATTGTTGAAAAAGGCAAGGATTTGGCTTCAAAAGCTATTGATTCAATGGCTTGCTCAATCGAAACCGAAAATAAATCACTTGTTGTTTTCAACACTCTCGGCTTTAACAGAACAGACGTTGTTATCACCGATATGCCTGAAAACGCTGATTTCTCAATCCTTGATTCCGACGGAGCGCCTCTCACATGGCAGAAAACATATGACGGCAAGCTTGCTTTCCTTGCAAAGAACGTTCCCTCAAAGGGCTATAAGACCTTTGAATTGGCTGAGGGTACATCTGCCGATGATTCTTCCGTTAACGCAAGCCTTGACACTGTTGAAAATGCGTTTTATAAGTTATCCTTTAATGGCGATATGAACATTTCTCAGCTTTATCATAAAGAAAGCAGCAGAAACGTTGCTCCCGACGGCGAAGTTCTTAACAACCTTGTTGCTTATGAAGACCGTTCCCACGTTTATGAAGCATGGGACATCAAGTGCTATTATGATGAAAAATTCTGGAATATCGATAACGTTGTTAACAAAGAATTGATTGAAAGCGGTCCCGTCAGAACAGTAATTAAGGTTGAGCGTGAGTTCAACACTTCAACAATTGCTCAGTATTTTGTTTTCTATCCTCACACAGCCAGAATCGATGTTAATTATGACATAGACTGGAAAGAAAGAAACGTTGCCCTGAAAGCTCATTATCCCGTTGACGTTAACACTTCGAAGGCAACTTATGACATTCAGTTCGGCAACGTTGAGCGCACAACTCATAACAACACAACCTGGGATTTTGCTCAGTTTGAGGCCTGCGGCCACAAATGGGCCGACCTTTCCGACAACAGCTTCGGTTTGTCGGTTCTGAATGATTGCAAATACGGCTGGACAATTAAGGAAGGCTCAATCAAACCTACTCTTCTCAGAAGTGCAACCGAGCCTAACTATTATCAGGACAGGGAGCGCCATACCTTTACCTACGCTCTTTATCCCCACAGCGGAGAAGTTAATTCTTCAGACGTCGTTTATGAAGGTTATTGCCTTAATACTCCGATGTATTGCGCTTTGACAGATGCTCACAGCGGAAAGCTTTCAACTGAATTTTCACTTGTCAGCGTTGATAAGGATAACGTTATTGTTGAAACAATTAAAAAAGCTGAAGACAGCAATGCTCTTATCATCCGTACATATGAAACTTGGAACAGAAGAACACAGGTTAATTTTGCTTTCGGCATTGATGTTGGCAGCGTTTATGAATGCAACCTTCTTGAAGAAAAGGACGTTCTTCTCAATTCTGACGGCAACAGTCTTTCGGTTGAATTTAAGCCGTTTGAAATCAAAACGTTCAAAGTTATTCTTAAATAGTAAAAAGAGCGTGGGTCACTCCACGCTCTTTTTGTTATTATTGCTCTTGAAATATTTCTTCTTTTATAGTATGATATAACCGTTAATTGTATGCAAAGGAATGGTTCAATGCAATTTGTAGTTATGGACCTTGAATGGAACAATACCTACGCCAAAAAAGCAAACGGATATATAAATGAAATTATTGAAATCGGCGCTGTCAAGCTTAATTCCGAGCTTGAAAACGTTGATACTTTTTCATGCATAATCCGTTCTCAGATTGGCAAAAAATTAAGGGGAAGCGTTAAACGTCTGACCCATCTTACCAACGCCGATATTGACACCGGAATGCCTTTTACCAAAGCTTTTTACACCTTCAGAAAATGGATTGGTAATGAAGAAACCGTTATTTTCACTTGGGGTGACGGCGACATCCGCGTTTTGCTTGATAACTTTAAATATCTTAACGGCATCAAGGTTGTTCCTTTTTTGCATTATTACTGCGACCTTCAGAAGCTTTTTCAAAAGAAGCATTCTTCCGCCAAAGGTCAGCAGATAGGCTTGCTCAGCGCTGCTGAAATTTCAGGCATTGACGCTGATATGTATATTCATCACAGAGCGCTTGGCGACAGCATGCTGACAGCGGATATTCTTAAAACATTTTTTGATTTTGAAAGTTGCAAAGAAGATATTATTGAATGTAACGAGGATTTCTATTCAAAGCTTGTTTATAAGGCAAAGGTTATCAGAAATATCGACAATCCTCTTGTTGATAAAAAAAGACTTTGCCACGTTTGCGAATCCTGCTCAAATTCTTGCGAACAGCTTACGCCCTGGAAGTTCCATTGCCAGTTTTTCAGAGCTAATTTTTATTGCGAAAACTGCGATCTGACCTATTCTGTCGGAGTTCGTTTCAAAAAGCTGTTTGATAAGGTTGAATTCAGAAAAATTGTTTCGGTTCTCGAACCTCAGGTTGAAACTAAGGAGAATGAAGAATGAAAATACTTGTTACCGGCGGCGCCGGGTTTATAGGCTGTAATTTTATTTATTATATGCTTGAAAAGCACCCCGAATATGATTTGGTTTGCCTTGATGCGTTAACGTATGCCGGCAATCTTAAAAGCCTCAAAAAGGCTTTGGAGAGCCCTAAATTCAAGTTTGTCAAAGGCAGCATTTCAGACAGAGCTTTTGTTGACAGACTTTTTGCCGATGAGGCTTTTGACGTTGTTGTTAACTTTGCCGCCGAAAGCCACGTTGACCGTTCAATTGAGAATCCTTCTGTTTTTCTTGAAACCAACATTATGGGTACTGCATGCTTGCTTGATGCAAGCAAAAAATACGGTGTAAAAAGATTTCATCAGGTTTCAACCGATGAGGTTTACGGCGATTTGCCGCTTGACAGACCTGACCTCTTTTTCACCGAATCAACTCCTCTTCACACTTCAAGCCCTTATTCATCTTCAAAGGCATCCGCTGATCTTTTGACTCTTGCTTATTACAGGACCTACGGTCTTCCCGTAACCATTTCACGCTGTTCCAACAATTACGGCCCTTATCAGTTCCCTGAAAAATTGATTCCTCTTATGATTGTCAGAGCGCAGGAAGATGAAAACCTTCCCGTTTACGGTCAGGGTCTTAACGTCAGAGACTGGCTTTACGTTGACGATCACTGCAAGGCGATTGATCTTATTATTCATGAAGGCAGAGTCGGCGAGGTTTACAACGTTGGCGGTCATAATGAAAAGCAGAACATTGAGGTTGTTAAAACCGTTCTTGCACATCTGAACAAACCCGAGTCTCTTATAACTTATGTTAAAGACAGAGCCGGCCACGATCTCAGATATGCTATTGATCCTGCCAAAATTTCATCCGAACTTGGATGGACTCCCGAAACTAAGTTTGAAGACGGAATGAAAAGAACCGTTGAATGGTATCTTGAAAACAAAGAATGGATTGACGACATTAAAAGCGGCGAATACGCTGAATACAGTAAAAGAGTTTACGGTGATATATAAATTAAAAACGCTTACTCAGCAGAGTAAGCGTTTTTGTTATGAAAAATATCTTGGTGAAACCAGCAATAAAACTAATTTGAAGAGCAAGCTGAATATTGCTGACATCGGAGAGGTCTTACAGGTGAATGTTAACTTTGCAGTTAAAACGCTGCCGTCATGATTGGTTAAAGTTGCCGTAACCGTTGCTGTGCCTGCGCCTACGCATCTGACGTAACCTGTTTTTGATATTTTAATTACGTCAGGATTGTTAACAGAATAAGTTATGCTTGAATATGATGCGTTTTCAGGCCCGATACCAACGTAAAGCTTTGTTGTCTGCATGACCTTCAATTGCGTTTTTCGTGCATAAATTCTGAAGTTTGTAACTTTCTTCAAGTCAAGGTTTTTGATTGCGGTATAAATTGCTTGGGTCTGAGCGTCAACAACGTCTTGCTGGTGCGAATATAAGCCCGAAACGTCAACGGCAAGCGCTGCTTCGACTTCTGAAAAGTCTTTGTAAATCGATTTGTTGAGAATTTTTGCCTGCTCAACGGCAATATTATACTTTGAATAGTCTGCATGAACAGTATCTTTTAAAACAAATGACGTGTATGCCGTTGAAACCGTGCCTTCATAATTCTGTTTTATTTCGCAATAGTAATATCCGTCAGGATAGTCTTCGGTAAATGTGAACGAAGACGTTGTTGCGCCTTCGAGCAACGTTGAATTTTCAACTGACGGTTCGGAATTATAATACCACTGCATTTCAAGGTTAAAACCGACAGGGATAAATCCGATTGTTTCGCTGTTATCGTTGACGCAGTGAGGCAATTCGGTTGCAACAAACGGAATTGGAACGAATTTATAACCGTTCTGAATTGCGTATTCTTCAACAACCGATCCTGACGGCGCGTAGAGCGTAACGTTTTCGGGATGAGAAGTTGCTTCAACAAATGTATTCGTAAGCAAAATACCGCTGTTTTCGGGAAGATAATCCGCTCTCACAAGTTGACGGGCGTCAACGAATTTGACAGAAGCGTTGACAAAAGCATCTTCGGTAATTTCTTTGACGCTTTCAATGTCAAGATAAACAAGATTTTTGCATTCGTTGAACGTGAGTGCAACAAGGTCGGTTGCGCCATTCAAAAGAATGTTTTTGATGTTCGGGCAACTTGCGAACATGTTGGGAACGGTTTTGGTTAATTTCGGGGCATAGAATGTTTCAAGGTTAGGCGGGAATGCCGGATATGCTCCGTTGGCAGTTGAATTTACCTGGAAAGAATTAAATTCAGGAAGGCTGAGTAATTTCAGCGAAGTGCATCCTGAAAATGCATTGGAATAAACAAGTGTTGCTGATTTGAGATTAACGTCTGTGAGTGAAGTGCATTTTTCGAAAGCAAGGGAATTTACCATTGTTGCGTCGGGTATATTAACGTTTACAAGCGATGAACATCCGCTGAAAGCGCTCCTTGAAACGAAGGAAAGCCCGAATATCTCAACGTCTCTTAATGAGGTGCATCCGGTGAACATGCTGTTGGGGATTGATGTAACTTGCTCAATGTGAACGTTAATTAACTGATTGCAGTCATTAAAAGCGTTTTTTGAAATTGTTCCGATTTTTCCGAGCCTGATTTCGGATATTGCAGATTTGTTAAATGCGCCTTCAGGTATTGAAGTTAGGCTTAAAAGGTCAAGCGAAAAAGTTTCGCCTGTTATTGAATTTGTTTCGGAGCAAACGTTATAAAATGAATATTCGCCTATTGTTTTAAGCTCTCCTAAATAAATGTAGTTGAAAGCAGAGCAGTTATAAAAGGCTCTTTCTCCTATGTCGGTAACGCTTGTGCCGATAATTGTGCGCAACGATGAGCATTCCTCAAAAGCAGAGGCGTCAATCGATGTTGCTGTTTTAGGTAAAGTAACGCAAACAATGTCCGAGCCGGCAAATGCATTTGCGCCTATTCCTGTAACGGTTATTCCTTTAACGGTTTCGGGAATTGAAATGCTGTCTGAGGATCCGGTGTAAGCCGTGATTTTTCCGCTATCGTTAATTTCAAGGTGCGATTCGTCGGGCTCCTTCGCGACGATTGCCATGAAGGTTGCGAATTTTGAACGGAATTTTCCTTCTGAATAGGCAACTGCTGTCAGAATGATGTTTTCTTCAACAGCTATCGGGCCTTCATATTTTATTGAATCATCGCTGTATTTTGAAGGGAAGTTACCGTTGGTTGAATAATAAATTTCAGAATTCGGAGTATCGCAAATTATTTCAAGATTAAAAGAATCGGTATAAATTGCAATATCATGTGAAAAATAAGGTTTTTCCGTTTTTCCGTTTATGTTTGAAGAGTTTTCGGGAACTTCGGGTGCGCTGATAATTCCGTGACCGTATTTTGTGTTGTCAGCAATGTTAGGCGGGATTAAAGCGTTGTTTTCAATTACTTTGATAATATCCTCTGCAGAGCCGTCAGGAGTATAAGACTTGACTGAGGCCGCCAAAGCAGAAACAAACGGAGCAGCAATTGAAGTTCCGCTGATTTTCATGTATGAATTGTAAAGATGAGTGGTATAAATATCAACACCGGGTGCGGCGTAATCAACATCATCACCGTAATTACAGAAGTTTGCAATTACGTTATCTTTGTTTATTGCGGTAACTTTCAAAACCTCGGGATATGAAGCCGGATAAAACGGAGTGTCAGTTGCATCATTGCCTGCGGCGGCAACGAGAACGATGTCATTATCGTATGCTTTCTTTACCGCAAGTTCAAGAACAGGGGAGTTTTCATAAAAACCTAAACTTATGTTGATAATGTCAACTTCATCGTAAACTGCGCAGATTATGCCGGCAGCAACGGTAGCGGCTGTTCCGTTACCGTAATTGTTTAGAACTTTATACGGTTTGATTTTTACGCAATCGGCCGTTGAATCAGCAATAACGCCTGCAACCTGTGTTCCGTGGCCGTTATCGTCTTTTGAACTGTTTCTTGTTCCGCTTCCGCTCGTGTTGACGTTTGTGGGGATTACTTTTCCGTTGAAAAAAACGTGCGTATCTTCAACTCCCGTGTCAACAACGGCAACAACCGTTTCTTTGGGCTCAAAATTAACTTTGGAGATGTCATGGTTGAATTGTGTTATGTTGATATATTCAGGTCCCCATGACAACGGCTCCGAAACGGAAGAAGTTGTTGATGCAGATGAGGAAATGGGAGCATCAATTTCAACAAATGAAATGTCATTTCTGGTTGAATAGTAGTTATATGCTTCTTCGGTTTTGCTGCAGTTTTCAAATTGAAGTATCCATAACCCTTCAAATCCGTTGATAACCGATAAAGCGTCAAGCGTGTCGATTATTCCTTCGGATTTAACAATTAATCTGCATGTTGAAAATTTGCAATCGTTGTGGTATTCTGTTTTAAAAGAAGGATATTCTTCTTGCATAAGCTCACAG
>Ga0233381_1000018_pt1 | contig 25977 bp, 24 predicted proteins | sample ElkDunMinimDraft_12_FD_180670 | JGI IMG/M metagenome (GOLD analysis project Ga0233381, IMG submission 180670) | Fecal eukaryotic communites from dung pellets of Tule Elk in California, USA - Elk Dung G0 | ecosystem: Host-associated > Mammals > Digestive system > Large intestine > Fecal | place... | reverse complement strand
TTGAGCCGGCAAGCGCACGGCAGCTTTCTTCGGGCACCAATTCAAACGTTTCAAGTTTTCCGGGCAGCCAAAGATCCCACGCTTCGCCCTCAGAGCAAACGTCTTTCAGCTGAACAACAATAAAATTCATGTAAGTATACGTGCCCGTGTGAGGGTAAAGTCCGTGTGTTCCCGCCGCGCAATAAATCGTGCAATGAGTGGCGTCAAACATTTCAAGTTCTTCCCACGTTTCGATTTCTGCAAAGGTATGTGCGGCAAAAGCGCTTTTTACGGGGCGCAGATATTCTTTACCGTTTTCTTTATATTTCAAAAATCTCAGCGTAAAATGCTCCCAGTCGCCCGGATGACCGCCAACCATACTGTTGATCAACCATATATGTTTTCCGCTGTCATAAGAACAATATATGAAATAAACAACATCAACATAATTGTTATCTTTTTCTACCCAGAAAGCGTAGGCAACAGCGGATTCCTGGTCACCGTAAAAAGTTTCGCAGATATCAAACGGCCCGTCAATCTTTTCTTTCATGACGATTCGGGATTTCCCGTCAGAATCCATAACTCTGTCAAAATGTTCAAAGGTCCAATCCATTGAAACCGCCTGATAAGGATCGCCCTGCGCCATATGAATCCTCGGCGAATAATCAATCATGATTCGGTTTTTCTTTGCGTCGTTAAGTTCGGTAATATCAACGGCGGCGCTTTCAATAAGGCCGACCTTGATGCTCTTGATATTGCGGATGTGAGAGATGCCGTCAGTCAGGCTGATTTTGAAGAACTTATCAACGCTGTCGTTTAAAACGTATTCGTCTCCGCCGAAGTTTTCTTCGGAATAAGCGTAAACCTTGTATTCCTGCGGAACGGAAATGCTTTCAGCCTTGAAATCGATTGAAGGATATTCGCCTATCCCCAGCTGCCTGCTTTCACCCTCATATTCCTTCTTGCTCCAAAGAGTAACGCGGCTTTCGGTCTGATACTGCAATTGAGCGTCAAAGCTTAAAGCGCTTGCTGAAAAATCAGCCAGCGCAACAACTGCAAAAAGCACAATTGCCGACAGCATAAATCTTAAAAATTTTTTCATCCTTTCCCCTCCTATATTTCCAATATACAATATTTAAAAAGAAAAATCAACAAAAAAATCGAACTACCGTTACACCTTCCTAAATTCATCTAAACCAGCCAAAGCAAGCAGAAACAAGAAAAAACATCGGAGTCAGTATGCATCCGGAGGCTAACGCGAATTCAAATATATCTTGATTATTTTCATAATATACAATATAATCGAATCATGAACACAAGTCAGGAGAGCTGATATATGAACGATATTTATTTCTGCGTTTCGCCCTTATTGCTCCTTTTATCTGCGATTATTTGCTTTGCTTGGAATTACTTTATCCATATTAGGCGTTTAACAAAAAATCCGATAATAAATCCCATGAACGTTTTTTCCGTTTCGGTTTTCATTGTGCTTTTGATCACCTTTATGCCAAATGCTCATGAAACACACGGGAATTTTGCAGTTGCTTTGGTTTCCGCTTTCATGGACGCCGTTGACAGCATCTCTTTCGGAAATTCTTTGAAGGATATGAACGTGCGCGTTTTCGGTAACGTTGAAAACTTATTTGAATCCACCGGTTTTGTTCACCGTTTATATGTCAGTTTCCTTTCACTGTTAGCTCCGATTTTAGGTGCCAGAGCTGTTTTTTTGGTGTTCAGGGATTTATTCACTCAGTTGCGCTTTTCGCTCAACAGAAAAAACAGTTTTCACGTTTTTTCCGAACTGAACGAAAAATCTGTTATTGCCGCAAAGGATATTGCCTCTAATGACAAAAAAGCAAAAATAATTTTTTGCTCTGCCGGAAACAATATATCCAAAAACATCTATATTGAGCAGGCACGGGCCATGAATGCAATGCTCACCAAGAAAAGCATTGTAAGCTTCAGAATAAGCGATAAATTCTCTTTTCAAAAGGTCTGTCTTTATTTTATTGATGAAGACGAAAAAAACAATACTCGCATTGCCCTTGACAAAATAAAAACAATAAAAAAAATTAAAAGAGACGTTGTTTTTTTGGTGTTCTCTTCCAGTGAATCTTCCGAATGCGTTATCGACATTGCCAGCAAAACAACCAATAATAAACACATAAGAATCGACTTGTTTGATGAAGCCCAGCGAACTGCCTATAACCTTGTTTTTGAACACCCCATATATGACGTTGATGAAAAAAACGGCAAAATCAACATTATGATACTTGGGGCAAGCAGTTACGGCACAGAATTTGCAAAAGCCGTTTCCTGGTGTTCACAAATGATAAATCAAAAGTTTGACATAAAGTTCTTCGACAAACAAAACAAAGAGGATTTTATAGGATTCCCGTTTACCGATCTCGGTACAAAACTGAAAAATATCGGCACTGAGCTGAACGCCGAATTTATTGTTTGCGATATTTTTTCAAAAAAATTCAATTTCCTCAGATTTGAAAAAGCAGATTACATATTTATTTCCTTAGGAGAAGATGAACTGAATATCAAAGCAGCTCTGCTGATGAAAAAGCTTTATTCCCGAAAAATCACAGGCTTCTCCTTTTCTCCCTCCGACAACAGTTCTCCGAAAATAATTCTGCACATAAAAAACACAGAAACAAAAAGAATAGTAGAAGCTCTCAACGACCCGCATCTGATACCCTACGGCACCTTGAATGATGTTTTTTCGGGAGGCAATATTTACAACTGGAAAATCGACAGAATAGCCGAATTTATTCATTCGTGTTACTACTGCCACATCCACCGCACGTCAAATCCCGCTACACTTGAAACTTTTAAAAAAGGAATTCTTGATTATCGCAGACAAGATGAGTTGAGCAAGCGTTCATCAAGGGCAACAGCGGTTCATTGTAAATACAAATTCCACGACATCGGATTAACTCCCACCGAAGAAAACCTTCTTTCGGAAAAAAGCGCAGCGCTCATTGATTCATACGGCAACGAGCTGCTTCGTGCAGAGCATGACCGATGGAATGTTTTTCAGATGCTTGACGGATGGGAACCGTGGGATAAAAACTCTCTCGCAAAAAACGTTCACAAAAACAAAGTTGGAAAGCTTCATGCTTATCTTGCTGAATTCAACGACCTGAAAAACATTGCCGAGTCCATATACGGCAACGGTATTGATCCCGTTGAGTATGACCGTGTGATTACTGATTCCGTAAGATTTGCTTATCTTTACGGCGAATGCGAAAAGAATCAGGAAGAAATCATAAATAACTATCTGAAATTTCAGGAGAACAAAAATGAAAAAATATAAGCCTGAACCGCTTGACGTCTCAGACGTTGTTTTACCGGCAGATATAATTGGTTTGCGTGAAAAACTTTCAGAAAACGTGCACAATTCCTGGGCAGAGCAACGAATAAAAGAAGATTGGAAATACGGCGAAAAACGTGACGACAAATTAAAAACTCACCCGTCACTGATTCCTTACAGTGAACTTCCTGAAAGCGAAAAGGAATATGACCGAATCACTGTTGACAACACGTTAAAAGCAATCGTAAAACTGGGTTACAAAATCATAAAAGATTAAAATCAAGGGGTTGAAAAAATGGATAAGGTCTTTAAGTATTATGCTTTCATAAGCTATAAACATGAGGATGAAAAATGGGCCAAATGGCTTCAGAAGCGATTGGAAACCTACCGTTTGCCTGTAGCGTTGCAAAAGCAGAACTGTCCCAAACATTTGAAACCTGTTTTCAGAGACAACACCGATATAACTCCCGGTAATCTTGAGGAAAAGCTTCACGAAAACCTGGAACTTTCAAACTATCTTATTGTAATCTGCTCAAAAAATCTTGCAAAAGAATCTCATTATGTTGATTATGAAATGCAGACCTTTATGAATCTGGGCAGAAGCGACAAGATTATTCCTTTTATCGTTGACGGTGAACCGAATGCCGATAACCCGGATGAAGAATGCTTCAGCCGGTTCATAAAGGACTTTCCGGGTGAACTTCTGGCCGCAAATGCAAAAAAAGACGGCAAACGCACCGCTGCGCTCAAGGTTATCGCATCAATTCTTAAACTCAATGCAGATGACCTTATCAAACGAGATAAAAAAAGGAAAAGGGTTCAGCGCTTCGCCGGTGTGATGCTGGCCATAATCGCAATGATTTTTCTCAGCTCAACGCTTAACCTCAGCGCTCAGAACTACGAGAAAGAAGCCATAAATTCAAGTCTGTACAGTGACTACACAAGTGCGATTAAATACGCAATCAAGAGCCTGAGCGTTCCTTTTAACAAGAATGATTCAGGCGAAGCGGCGCAGATTCTCAGAAGCAGAGTTATTGCCGATGAACTGAAAAAATCAAACAGTCAGTTCACAAAAGAATATGAAATAAAAGCAAAATCCAAATACCTTGCTCTTTTTGTTGAATCTGCGGACGGGACAAAGGTGGGCTTCACTGATTTGAGCCGTGTTTTTGTTTATGATTCTGCCACGGGAGAATTTCTCCGTGAATTTCATAAAGAAAACGAAAAAGACGAACTTGAAGAATTCATGGGTATTGAAATTGATGATGATCTGCATGTAACAACAAATTCAAATTATAATATTAACAAAGAACCGGTAAAACATTCGGAATCCGTGGAAAATTCAGATGTTCTTTCAAAGCTTTGCATTTATGATAAAAACGGAGTTCTTGAATACAGTTCTTTAATAGTTGACGGCAAAACTCGATGGATATATAACGAAAGCGAAAGCTTGATTGCTCTCTACACATCTCAATCTACTCCTTTCATTGAAATATATTCTTTTGACAGCAAAAAATCGTTTGCTGTATATACACCCGACAATGCATCCGGTATGCCCAACATGTATTTCAGCCCCGAAGGCAGATATCTTTTTGCTGAATTTTCAAATTCCGAAACTTTCGGCGGAAATATACTGCTCGTGTATGATCTTGAAAGCAGAAGAATTGTTTTTGAATGTAATGAAGAGGATGAGTGTTACGAATTCTGGACTTTTTCGAAATCTGATAATCGCCAGTCACTTTATGTTTTTTCGTCATATAAAGTTGAAAAATATACTTACGCCGATAAAGCCCCCGAGGTTAATAACGTTCTCTACTCAAGCTCTGATGAACTAACGGTTTACACTAAGAACAACGAACATTCAAACATATTCTTCTCTGACGACGGAAGCAGAGCAGTATCTGTAAACTATATAATCAACAGAGAGAATTCAGACAACAGAACGCTTTATACGTTTTTTGACCCACATAGCGGGGAATCTTTTACTTTTGCCTATTTCACAAGAGGTGACGATGTAATTGACATAACCCCGGACATCAAATATTCAATTATGTTTTTCGGCAACAGAATAGAAATAGTTGAAATTGAAAACTGTGAAACCATATTTGAAGTTGAATGTGACAATGAATCAATTCAATCCGTAGCCATCAGCAAAGACGGAAGACGCGCCGCATACCTTAACGATCAAGCTGTTCTGACGATTCTAACGTTAGAGGAAGACGGAAACTATAAAAGCCAGACCGCAAGCATCCCCCAGCCCGACGATTGCGCTTATAAAGAAATCGTGTTTATCAATGATAAAGAATGCCTGACAAACTTCGACGGCTTGGTCCGGGCATACGACATCGAATCGGGTAACAGCAGAACAATTACCGAAGATGCCTGGAATAATATCAATGTTGTTTACGATAACAGATTTGACATTTTCTCTTCCTGTAAAGATTTATCCGAATCCGGTATGGTTCTTGAAACATTGGATATTGACCAGTTTTACGCTTTTTACAGTATTGAGGGCGGAAATGTTGATGCTTATGACAACGCATTAGTCCCCTGCGATTATTCACCAAGAACCGGTTTGCTAGCCGGTGCCGAACATACAAACCAAGAAATGTATAACAGCGAAATCGTGGTTATTCATTTTGATAAAAGCACGCGTAATGAATTATACAGACACTCAAGCAACATTGAAGTTGAGGATGTAATCATGGATAACAACGGTAAATATATTATTCTCAACGGTCCTGAAGGCTGTGAAGTTCTTGATGCTCTTACAGGCGATCTGCTTTTCACTCTTGACAGAAACATTTTGATTCACGACGACATTGTCTACGATATCAGCGGCGACCTTGTTCTTCCCGATGCACTTCCCTGCGCCGAGATATGCTCCGTCAATGAATTCATTCAAAAAGGTGAAGATATAGTCGGATAACCGGCAAACGCATATCCTCAGGCTCCGAAACGCTGTTGGTTTCTTTGAATCTGAAAATAACCTCAAAATTTTACTTTGCTTATAAAAAAAAGACGGCATATGCCGTCTTTTTTGTTTGGCCCGCCCGAAGGGATTTGAACCCCCGTTCTTCAGAATCGGAATCTGCTGCGTTATCCAACTGCGCCACGGGCGGATATATTCATTTCTCAGGGCAGGAGCGTTTTCAAGCTCCTGCCCTTTTTTATTTTACTTTATTTTTTCAATAACTTCTCCTGAAGTGGGTTTGATGTTATTGATGAATTCCTGAACGGCGGCTGCCGAGGGCATTGCTGCCGAGCAGCTGTGAGCCGAAACAAGCATCGAAGCCGAAGCGGTTGCAAATTCAAGCGCATCGGGAACGCTCTTGCCGTTGAGGAGAGAATAAATGAATGCCGAAGCGTAACCGTCGCCGCCGCCGAAGCCCTTGAGCATCTTTACGGGGAAAGGTTTAACTTTATAAGCTGAGCCGTCATCAAGATAAGCAACCGAGCCTTCCTTGCCGTGCTTGATGATTACGATTTTATTGCCGTAGGAGAACCAGCGCTTTGCGGATTCTTCGTCATTTGCACATACGCCTTCAACAGCTTCGGTGAGGTCAAATTCTTCTCTTGAGCCGAGAATAATGTCGCTGTTCTTGGCTGCGATTGAATAATAAAGAGAAATTTCGTCCTTATTCTTCCAGGTGTAGCTTCTGTAATCGATGTCAAAAATAACAACAACGCCGTTTTTCTTTGCAAGGAAAAGAGTCTTGAGCGCAGCTTCTCTTGAGGGGCTTGCGCAAAGAGCTGTTCCTGAAATAACAACAGCTTTTGCTGATTTGATGTATTCTTCATCAACATCGTCAACGCATACCTGAAGGTCTGCAACGCCTTCGCGGTACATAAGAATGCTGCTCTGAGTGGGGCTGAGAATTTCGGTAAAAGTAAGGCCGAGATTTTCGCCGTTTTCGCATCTGAAAACGTGAGAAACATCGATGCCGTCATTCTTGAAATAATTTTCAACGTAATCGCCGAACTGATCGTCCGAAACTCTTGCAATAAATCCGCATTTTGCGCCGAGCCTTGCAAGACCGACCGCAATGTTGGCAGGTGAACCGCCGACATATTTGTTGAAGTTGCTGCTTTCGGAAAGCGGCATATTCATATCTGTGGGGTTAAAGTCAATTGCAATTCTGCCGATGGGAATTACATCGAGAGCCTTGCTGCTGTCAAATTTAATATAGCTCATTTATATCATCCTTTCAGGCTTTATGCTTTACCTGCACAGCCGAATATTTCTATATGCTTAAGTGCGTTTTGATATGCACCCTCAACCTCGGCGGTCTGGAGGTCATAATAACCTTTGATTTTTCCGATTTCATAGGCTGACCTTGCGCTGAATTCAACGCTGTCAAAAGTTGCGGTTGCTATGTTGATTTTGCGGATACCAAAAGAAATGCATTTTTTGAAATCCTCGGGCAGAATGCCTGTTCCGCCGTGAAGAACAAGCGGAGCTTCAACAAGCGCTGATGTTTTTTCAAGAATATCAAATCTGAGCTTCGGAGCCTGCTTGTAGTTGCCGTGAGCGTTGCCGATTGCAACGGCAAGGGCATCAACGCCGGTTTTTTGATAAAATTCCAGCGCCTGGTCAGGTGAAGTACAGTTGATTGCAATATCCTCGCTGCCGTCTTCGCTGCCGCCGACGCAGCCGATTTCGCCTTCGCAATCGGCATTGTATTTTGCGGCAAGAGCCTTTGTTTCGGCAGTTATTTTTGCGTTTTCTTCAAACGGGAGGTGCGAACCGTCGAGCATAACGCTAGTAAAACCGATTTCAAGAGCCTGCTTTATTTTTTCTGTTGTTTTGCCGTGGTCAAAATGAACCGCAACGGGTACGGAGCTGTTTTTTGCCGCAGCAACCATAAGCGGACCGATAAGTTCAAGCGGAGAATGATTGAGCCTTACCTCTGCAATCTGAATAATGGCAGGGCTTTTGGTCTCTTCAACCGCCTTGAGCACACCAAGCACCATTTCCATATTGGCAACGCTGAAGCTGCCCACAGCGTAGTTTCCGGCTTTTGCTTTTTCAAGCAAAGAACTCATTTTAACAAGAGGCATTAAACATCCCCCTTTTCTTTATAGATTGCCGCGCAAACCGCACTTGTCAGCGGCAAAGTCAGAAGCATGCCGAGGCTGCCTGCAAGCGCCTGCAGAATTTCAGCAATTATAACTTCTTTGTTGATAACCTGCTCAATATTGGCATTATATGAAACAAGCAGCAGCACGCAGGTCAGAGAGCTGCCGATATAGGCGAGCACAAGAGTATTTGCCATTGTTCCCATCATATCCCTGCCGATGGTGAAGCCTGACTTCATCAGTTCAGCAGGCTTGATTGAGGGAGATTTTTCTTTAAGCTCATAAAGCGATGACGAAATGGACATTGAAACGTCCATAACTGCGCCCAGAGCGCCAACGGTAATCATTGCAAAGATTATCGCTTTGAGGTTAATGGGATTATCGGGATAAAGCTGATAAAGATAAATCGACTCTTCTTCCAAAAGACCCGTCATGTTAAGGAACTTATCCGTAATCAGCACCGTGAGGCCGGCGCAAATAACGCCGCTCAGGCAGCCGATAACGGCACAGAGCGATTTTTTGTTAAATCCGCTGATAAAGCTTAAAGTCATAAGCGTTATATAAACGCAAATCAGAACAGACCAAAAATAGATATTATGGCCGTTGAGAATTGCGGGGATAAGAACAACAAAAACCGCAAGGCATGTAAAACCGAGAGAAATAACGGTTTTGAGTCCCTGAATTCTTGAAAAAAGAACAATTAAAACGCAGAATATCACAAGCAACCAAATCAGCGGAGTTATTCTGACAAAATCGCCGAAATAATACTGCTTCTCCCCTTGCTGGGTATAGGCTTCGATAAGGATTTTATCGTTCTGCTCAACCTGACGTGGGCTGAAAGCATAGGACTTATCGATTTCCTGAATAACGTCAAGCGTTTTTCCCCTGAGGTCGGTGTTGAGCGCCTGGGCTTTGAAATGAACGGTAACAAATTCGTTTTCGCCCATAACGTTCTGAGTTTTAACATCCGTTACCCTGATAACCCTTGCCCTTATTGTTCCGCCTTCCATTTCGCCCTTGAAAACCGTTCCGTCGCCGACAACATGGGAATAAGCGGCCAAAATGAACACGGCGGAAAGAATAAGCGCAATTATCTGATAAATCAGCTGTTTGTTTTTCATTTAGTTGAGTTGCCTGCGGATTTTCTTGCTTCGATTTCAGCAACCATCTCTGCCTGTCTCTTTTCGGTAATTGTGTAGAAGAACATGGGAACAGCGCATGCAAACATACTTACAATGCCAGAAATGATAAGAACGTTCCAGAGTGCATCGGGATTTGCAACTTCATATGTTCTTGCGTTAATGCCTGCGATACTCATTGAAAGAACGCCGATGAACGCGCCGACTGCCATACCGATTTTGTTGATAAGAGTCTGCATTGCAAAGCAGATGCCTTCGCCTCTTTCGCCTGTTTTCCATTCAAGGTAATCAACGGTATCGCCGATCATAGCGTAAGTGATAATGTTGTTAACGCCCTGAGGAATGCCGAGAAGAACAAGGCCGATTGCACAGATTACCATCTTCCAGGGTGCATCGTAGCCAACAAAATACATAACAGTCATAACAACACCGCCGAAGAGGTGAACCGCAATGTATGACCACTTTTTGGTGAACTTCTTTGACATCCAGGGAACAAGGATTGAAGCAACAAGTCCGCCGGGAACAACAAGAAGAGTTATAATGCCGTAAAGGCCTTCGTTCTGAAGAATATACTTTGCAAAGTAAAGACCGCCTGTGTAAGAATAAACCATTCTTGCACCGCCGAGAACGCCTGAAAGAACGATGAGAAGAAGCTCTTTATTTCTAAAAAGGAGTTTAAGGTTATGGCCGAATGAGGGCGGATTTTCGTCTGATGTGAAACGTTCCTGTGTGTTTTTAAAGCCATAGAAGAACATAGGAATTGCGGCAACAACAAGAACAACAGCGGCAACGAAATAAATCCATTTAAGGGTATCGGCGTTTGCGATTTCCATACCCTGCTTAACCGTGCCGACAAATGTGTTTGCAGCTTCTTCTGCTGTTACACCCTGATTTGCAACCATGTTTTTGATTGCGTCGGCCTTATCGGCAATTATGAGGCTGATGTCGTCAGCGGTATACTTGAATTTTGAAGTAAGAGCGCCTGTTATCATGGGAACAAAAACGGTAACAATGCCTGCGCCGACTGTGCAGAACATACGGGCAACTGTAAGGATGTTGCCTCTTGTTACGGTGTTGTTGGTGAGGCAGGTTGAAAGGCCCCAATAGGGAACGTCGGCAATTGTGTAAGTAACGCTCCAGACAACGTAAATAACAGCGATTGTTGTGAAAGCAATTGTTGTCTGTGTTCCGTTATAAACACCCTCTGCGCTGAATACAGGCAGGAAGCAAAGAATTGTCATTATACCGATCGGGAACGCCATCCATTTAAGATAAGGGCGGCATTTGCCCCACTTTGTGCGGGTTTTGTCAACAACCGAGCCCATGATGGGGTCGTTAAGAGCGTCAAAAATACGGGCGCCGAGCATAAGAATGGCTACAGCAACAGCGCCGCTGACACCGCCAACCATAACGCCGTCTGCGCCGAAAAGAAGCGCATCTGTCATGAATACGGTTATGTACGAGCCGATGATGGTGCAGATAAAGTTCTGACCGAAACCTGCAACGCTGTAAGCGATTGCTTCTTTGGGCTGAACACCCTTGCCCGGAGTTGTTCCGAACAGTTTGTGCAAGAAGTTGTTCATTTTGATTTTTCCTTTCTTCTTATGGGTTTAAAAGTGACTTATAAAAATCCAGAGCTTTATAATTTCTCCGGGTTTGCGCAATAAGGAATTTTTCGCACACCTGCGCGAGCCTTTTTTCGTCTGCCTGAGGCAGAGAAAACGAATATATTCTTTCAACAGGGTTGGCGCAGATATGGCGCATTGCGGTTAAAACGGTGGCGTTGATTTTTTCGCCGCTCTTGCCGCTTTGGTAACAATAAATGCAGCCTTCCTGACAGTTCAGATAAATGCTGCCCTGCGGTTCTTCGCCGCAATGGGGGCAAGCAGTCAAATCGGGCATAAAACCCGAAAGTGCAAGAACCTTCAGCTCCGTTACAGCTTTTAAAAAGTCGGGGGAACGGCGCTTGGTTTCAAGCATATGCAAAGAGTTGAGAATAACTCTGAGCATTTCGCCCGCAGGCTCCATTTCGGGGCCGAGTTCGGCCGCTAAAGCGCAGAAATACTGAGCGAGCGCAAGGCTCTCAATATCTTCACGCAGGCCGAAAAAGACCTCTTTTGTGACGGCGTAATCGATTATGTAGCTGTCCCTGCTTTTATAGATTGAAAAATCCGAATAGCAAAGGGACTGGGTTGCGCCGTGCATTTTGCTGTTTATTTTCTTTGCCCTGTTTGCAAAAGCTCTTATAACGCCGAATTCGGAGGTTAAAAGAGTAACCAAGCGGTCACTTTCCCCCGTATCCGTTACCTTCAGCACCAGGGCGTCGGTATTCATTCTCATGCAGTTTTGCCTCCGCAGGGGCGGCCTCAGCGCAGTTTTTGAACTGCAGATAATCCTCAACCGATCCTGTTTTTGAAAACTTTTTCCATGCCTGCGATTTTTCCATTCCTATCATCTCCCTATTAATAAGTTATCCCTTTAACGGAAGGATATGAAAGGAAAATTTTTATATCAGCGTGAATATTCCGCCGCATTTATCATACTCGAGCATCAATCCAGGCCGAAATTGTGGATAAGCCCCTCTCTGTTGCGCCAGCCTTCTTTAACCTTTACCCAACATTGAAGGTTGACTTTACACTGAAAGAAGTTTTCCATATCCACTCTGGCTCTTGTTGAAATGCGCTTGAGCATATCGCCTTTTTTGCCGATAATTATGCCTTTGTGAGTATCTTTTTCGCAATAAATGGTTGCTTCAACGTCCATAATGCCGCCGGCAGGCCTTTCTCGCATTTTTTCAATGCTGACGGCAACGCCGTGAGGCACTTCCTTGTCAAGAAGAAGAAGCATTTTTTCTCTGATAATCTCACCTGCAAGAACTCTTTCAGGTTGATCGGTCAGAGTGTCATCGGGGAAAAAGTGAACGGATTCGTAAGTGAGCTTTTCAAGCTCATGAATAATCAGATCAACGTTTTCCTCTTTAAGAGCGCTTACGGGAACAACGGCCTCAAAATCGTAAACAGACGTAAACTGAACGATTCTTTCCATAAGCTTTTCTTTTTGTTTGATTGTGTCAATTTTGTTGATTGCAAGAACGACGGGAGCTTTTTCCGCCTTGAGACGTTTGAGAAGCTCAAGCTCGGTTTCCTTGATTTCACCCTCAGGCTCCGTAACAAAAAGACAGGCGTCAACGCCGCTTATTCCTTCGCCGACGGCCTTTATCATTTTCTCGCCGAGTTTTGTTTTCGGTCTGTGATAACCGGGGGTATCCGTGAAAACAAGCTGGGTTTCGCCTTTGGTAAGAACACCCATAATTCTTGTTCTTGTTGTCTGCGGTTTTTGGGTAACGATTGCAATCTTCTGACCGAGCATGCGATTAAGAAGAGAGGATTTGCCCACGTTGGGGCAGCCGACGATTGCAACAAATGCTGTTTTAGTCATTTTTTGCTCCTTGTTTTCCCTTTGTTCCTGCAAAAACAAAAACGAAGCTCAGCGCTATGCTTGCCGCAAGCAGGATAAGCATAAGGGGATTTTCTTTGTAATATTCAGCCATAGCGGCAAAAGCCTGAGGCTGCCATAAAATTGTTAAACCTATCGCAACGGAACCGATTGCCGAAACAAGAACTGCGCCCGAGGCGGCATCCTTGGCTATTTTTCCGTAACGGGAAAGCTCTTCTGACGCAAGGTTAACCGCATTTTCAATGCCTGTATTAACAAGCTCAAGCGAGATAACAACCATGCTTGCGGCAATAAGAATTGCAAACTGAGTTCTGCTCACTTCAAAAAAATCATGAACGGTCAGAAAACCAAACATATAAATCAGGAAGCACAAATGAACTCTGAAATTGCGTTCTTTTTTTACGGCATATGCAATTCCCTGGCCGGCATAACTGAAACTTTTAATGAATCTTTTCATATGTTCTCATCATCCATATAATAACTGCCGTTTCTCTTAAGGCCAAGCTTTGTGAGAACGGTTTCTTCTTTTTCTCTCATGCGCACGCTTTCGATTCCGCCGTTAACGTGGTCATAGCCAAGCAGATGCAGCATTGAATGAACAGTCAGAAAACCGATTTCTCTTTGCAGCGTGTGGCCGTATCTTTCCGCCTGGTCGATGGCATGAGGAATTGAAATAACTATGTCACCAAGCAGCTTTGCGCCTGTATCGTTATTTATATCATATTCTCCGTTTTCGCCCAGAGGGAAAGAAAGAACGTCGGTTGACCTGTCAATATTCCTGAACTCTTTGTTGAGCCTGTGAATCTGTTCATCGTTAACAAAAGTTACGCTGACTTCGGCAGCTCCTTCAAAATTTTCATGAACAAGAACAGCAGTGCAGCAACGGCGCACAAGCAGACGCACGCCCGTGGGTATTCTGATTTCTTTCTGATCGTTTGTAATTTCAACCTTGACCTTTCCGATCATTTTCTGTTACGCTCCTCTTCCTGCTTTTCATACGCCTTGATTATATCCTGAACCAATCTGTGGCGCACAACGTCCTTTTCATTGAAGCGTACGGTTCCTATATCTTCAATGTTCTTTAAAATTCTTACAGCCTCTTTAAGGCCTGAGCGCTTGCCGTCAGGCAAGTCTATCTGCGTAACGTCACCGGTAACAACCATTTTTGAGTTGAAGCCGAGACGAGTAAGAAACATCTTCATCTGTTCCGGTGTTGTGTTCTGCGCTTCGTCAAGAATAATGAAGCTGTCATCAAGTGTTCGGCCTCTCATATAAGCAAGAGGGGCAACCTCAATATCGCCTCTTTCCTGATGCTTCTGGAAGTTTTCGGCTCCGAGCATATCAAAAAGCGCATCGTAAAGCGGCCTTAAATAAGGATCAACCTTCTGCTGAAGGTCGCCGGGCAGGAAGCCGAGCTTTTCTCCCGCTTCAACCGCAGGCCTTGTCAGAACAATGCGGTTGATTTCCTTAGCCCTGAAAGCAGTTACTGCCATAGCAACGGCAAGGTAGGTTTTGCCCGTGCCGGCAGGGCCTATGCCGAAGGTGACGGTGTTTTTTCTTATTGTTTCAATATATTTCTTTTGGCCGAGAGTTTTGGGCTTGACGGGTTTACCCTTTGAGGTTATGCAGATGCAGTCCGCCGCCATCTGTTCAAGCTTATCCTCGTTGCCCTCATTAACGAGTGAAAGAACGTATCTCACGTTCTGGTCGCTGAGTGATTCGCCCCTGTTAATAAGGGTAAGCAAGCCATTGACAGCCCTGACGCCTTTCTGGACGTTTTCGGCTTCACCCGTCACTTTAAGCTCCGAGCCCCTGCTGATAACATTAACCGAAAACTCTTTTTCAATCAGCTTGATATTTTCATCAAAAGAACCGAAAAGGCTCACCGCCTGCTCCATTCTGTCAACGTTGATTATTTGTTCAAACATCAGGTCACCTCTTAATCTCAACGCTTGCGGACATAAAAATCCATTATTGTTAATTATAGCATATGATTTCAGAATTGTCACTAAAATATTATAATATTTTTAAATTATAATATTTCATTGACTTTTACAAAAAATAATAATATTATTATATCTGTATAAGTATGCTCAGAAGTCAAAAAGGAGGAATTATGGGTCAGTCGGTTATCGCAATTTCACGCTATGCGCTGCCTGCGCTTGCGCTTATAATCATAATCTGCTGCTTCGTTGCCCTTTTCAGGCGTCGCCCGCCCAACCTCGGCCACGCAAAGCTTGTTGACCCTGTCAGCGGTAAATACTATCTGCTGGTCAACCGCGAAACTTCGATAGGCAGAAACAAAAATTCCGATATTCTGCTTGAAGACCCAACCGTTTCAAGACTTCACGCAGTTATAGTTTGTTCCAAAAAAGGTTGGTATATTACAAATATCCGCTCCGAAGCCGGCGTTATTATAAACGGTCAGAAAGCCGAAAAAAAAGCTTTTCTCAAAAGTGGAGACACCATCCGCCTGGGCGGTGTGCACTTAATTTTTGATAACACTCAAGGATGATTTATGGATAAAAGAATTATTACTTTAGGCAACGGACTCCGCATCATAACCGAGAAAAATTCTCACGTTAAAACGTGCTCTCTCGGCGCCTGGATTGCAAGCGGCTCAGCTTACGAAACGCCGCTGACCGCCGGCGCATCCCACTTCATTGAACACATGCTTTTCAGAGGCACTCAAAAACGCTCGGCGCTTGATATTGCCGTTGAGATGGACGAAATCGGCGGAGTCATCAACGCTTACACCGCAAAAGAGCTTACTTGCTTTTATGCCCACACCCTCACCGAGCATATGCCGAAAGCTCTTGACATTATCTGCGACATGATAACCGCTCCGCTTCTTTCTCCCGATGACGTTGAGCTTGAAAAAGGCGTTATCAAGGAAGAAATCGCCATGTATGAAGACAGCCCCGAGGATTTATGCGCCGACAAATATTATGAAAACGTCTGGAGCGAAAGCATGCTCGGCTCAAACATTCTGGGCACCGTTGAAACGGTTGAAGCAACAACCGCCGAAAGCCTCAAGGCTCACATGGATAAATTCTATGTGCCGGAGCGCACGGTTATCAGCTTCAGCGGAAATTTTGACGAAGAAAAAGCAGTTGAAATCTGCAAGGAATATTTTGCAAAAAAGAAAAACACTTCTTTCCCGATAAACCCCGTTGATGCCGAATACCGCAAGGGAATAACAAGAATTGAAAAGGATTTTATGCAAAATCAGCTGATTATTGGCTTCCCCGGCATAACGCTCAACGATGAGCGCCGCCACGCCGCAATGCTGATGGCTTCAATCCTCGGTTCGGCTTCGTCTTCAAGGCTTTTTCAACGCATCAGAGAAGAACTCGGTCTGGTTTATTCGGTTGACTGCGTTAACGTTTCCCACCTTAAATCCGGCATATTCATCGTCTGTATGGGACTGAGCGCAAAATCGGAAGGCAAAGCAATTGAAGAAACCCTGAGAATAATTTCCGAATTTGCCGACAGCGTTACGGAGCGTGAACTTGCCAGAGCCAAAGAGCAAACGGTTGCAAATTTTGTTATGAGCCTTGAAAGCGTTTCCTCGGTTGCTTCGCGCAACGGCAGAGGCCTTCTGCTTTTCAATAAATTTACCGGTGAAGAAGAGGTAATTGAAAGAATAAGAGCCGTTACCCTTGAAGACATAAGCAAGATTTCAAAAGAAATCCTTGATTTGAACAGCATTTCGCTCTGCGCCGCAGGCAAAGTGCACAGCGAAAAAACTTACAAAAAATATTTAAAGAACTAACCCAAGGAAGTATTGATATGATAAGCAAAGACACAAAAAGAATTGTTGTTAAAGTCGGCACATCCACCCTCACTTATGACACGGGCAAAATCAACCTTCGCCGCCTTTCAAAGCTTGCCCAGGTTCTCAGCGACCTGAAAAATTCGGGCAAAGAGGTTGTTCTTGTAACTTCGGGCGCAATCGGCGTCGGCGTCGGCAAGCTCGGTCTCAAAGAAAGACCGAAAGACACTCCCGGCAGACAGGCAGCCGCAACGGTCGGCCAATGTGAGCTGATGTTCATTTACGACAAATTTTTCAGCGAATACGGCAACATAATCGGTCAGCTTCTTGTTACCAGAAGCGATTTTGAAAACGAAGAAAGGCACACCAATCTTCACAACTCTTTCATGAAGCTTTTTGAATACGGCGCTCTTCCCGTTGTCAACGAAAATGACAGCGTTGCCGTTGAAGAAATCGTTTTCGGCGATAACGACAGCCTTTCTGCCCATATTGCCAAAATCGTTGATGCGGATTTGCTTATAATCCTTACCGACATTGACGGACTTTTCAGCGCAAACCCCAGAGACGATGAAAATGCGTTTTTAATCCACTCGGTTGAAAAAATTACCGATGACATACTTGCCCTTGCCGGCGGCAGCGGCACAAACAGAGGAACCGGCGGAATGATAACAAAGCTCCACGCAGCTCAGATTGCAACCGAAGCAGGAATTAACACGGTTGTGATGAACGGTTCCGACCCCGAAGAGCTTTATAAGCTCCTTGACGGCAGACAGATAGGCACTCTTTTTAAAGCACAGAGGTGAAAAACATGAGTAATATGATTGAAACAGGCGCCCGCTCAAAGCAGGCTCAGCGCATCCTTGCAAAAGCCGGCGGAGCTTTGATTGACAAAGCCCTGAATGAAATTGCAACCGCGCTTGAAGCAAATTCAGCTTTTATTCTTGAAGAAAACGCAAAAGATATAAGAGCAGGCAGGGATAACGGGCTTTCGGAAGCTCTTATCGACCGTCTGACTCTCACTCAGTCAAGAATCGGCGGCATGGCTGACGGTTTGCGTCAGGTTGCTGCAAGCGAAAACCCCGTCGGCAGAGTCCTCTGGGGTGAAACCAGACCCAACGGCATAAAAATTGAAAAAGTCAGCGTTCCCATCGGCGTTATTGCGGTTATTTTTGAAGCAAGACCCAACGTTACTGCCGATGCTGCCGCAATTTGTCTCAAGGCCGGCAACTCCGTCATCCTCAAGGGTGGCAAGGAAGCCTGCAATTCCAACAAAGCCATTGCAGACGTTATGCGTTCCGCTCTTTCAAAGGCCGGTCTGCCCGAAGACTGCATAATCCTTATTGAAAATATCTCTCGCGAAGCAACGGTTGAACTGATGAAGCTTAACGGATACGTTGACCTTCTTATCCCCAGAGGCGGTGCGGGTCTTATCCGTTCCGTTGTTGAAAACGCAACCGTTCCCGTTATAGAAACGGGCGTAGGCAACTGCCACATTTACGTTGACAAGGATGCCGATCTCAACATGGCGGCTGATATCATTTTTAACGCCAAAACTTCAAGAGTTTCGGTCTGCAACGCATGCGAAAGCCTGCTTATTCACAAAGACGTTGCGGAAGTCGGGCTCATTGCAATCGGCGAAAAGCTCAGAGAAAAGAACGTTGAAATCAGGGGCGATGAAGCCGTTTGCGAAATCCTCCCCTATGCCGTCAAGGCCGGCGACGATGACTGGGGCAGAGAATATCTTGACTACATAATCAGCGTTAAAACAGTTGAAAATATTGACGAAGCCGTTGCCCACATTTCAAAATACGGCACCGGTCACAGCGAAGCTATCATAACCGACAGCTACGCAGCCGCCGAAAAATTCAAAGCAGAGGTTGACGCCGCTGCCGTTTACGTTAACGCTTCAACAAGATTCACCGACGGCGGCGAATTCGGATTCGGCGCCGAAATCGGAATTTCAACCCAGAAGCTCCACGCAAGAGGCCCTCTCGGCGTTGCTCACATGGTAAGCGAAAAATACGTTATCAGCGGCAACGGTCAGATAAGATAAATTGGCGGGAGGTTTTAACTTTGGCTAAAAAAACAAAAAAGAAAAACCGCGCGGCCGTGCCCGTGGGAATAATCGCAATCATTCTTGCCGTAATCGGCCTTGTTTCGGTTATCGGCTTTGTTTCGGATGCAATTAAAGATATTTCCGATAAAACTCAGGAAAAGCTTGAATATGAAGAAATGCTCAAGCCCGTTGTTATGTTTGACCCCGAGCCCTTTGACGACCTTACTCAGGCAGACGTTTCTCAGCTTCTCAACTGCGCAGTCTGGTCTTTGCTTATGAGCGAAGAGGGAACGGAAAAATATCCTTATTCGGAAGGCGAAGTTTTCGGTATAGTTGTTCCTCAAGAAGACATCGAAAGCCATTTTGTCAGCCTTTTCGGCACCGAAATTGACATTGCTTCGATGCATGCGGTAACAGATATGAGCATGTATGACATTTCATACGATGCCGCTCTCAAGAGCTATATTCTGCCAATTACCGGCGTTGAATCGGCTTACACCCCCAAGGTTTACGAAATTGAGGAAAAAGGCAGCTCCGTTATCCTTTCCGTCGGTTACATCGGCTCAACCGCATGGGCTCAGGTTTCCGACGGCGAATACGCCGCTCCCGAACCCGATAAATATATGAAAATTACTCTCCGTGAACGCAGCGGCGGCCTTTACGTTTCTTCAATCCAGTCCGTTGACGGTCAGGAGGTTATCGGCAGCGCCCCTGCAACCCGCGCACCCGAAATTGAAACAACAGCACCCGTAACCGAAACAACCCTGCCCGTTACAACGGAACCGATAACCGAAATTGTTGAAGTTACTGATGAAGACGGTGACACCGTCTATGGCGATGACGGAAATGCGGTTACCGAAATCGTCACCGTAACCGTTCCCGAAACAACAGGCGAGGACGTTACGGGAGAAGAAACTTCCGAAGAATCAACACAAGAAGAAATTACAGAAGAATAATTCCAGGGTGAATTCTATGAACCGATTTGATAAACACTCCAAGGCGCTGGAGTTTGACAAGGTGCTTGAAAAGCTTGCGGAATTCGTAAGCTGCGACGACGCACGCTACGAAGTGCTTCATATGAAGCCCGAATCCGACCTTGAGCTTGCCAAAGCCCTCCTTGCCCAGACTTCCGATGCCCACATGCTCCTTGCCCGTTTCGGCGGCCCGTCATTCGGGGGACTGAAAAACGTCAACAACGCTTTGAGCCGAGCGGATGCGGGCAGCGTGCTTAACACAAAAGAATTGCTCGACATCGGCGGAGTTTTGCGGACAATCCGCACTCTTTCGCAATGGAGAGCATCAAACGCAGGCGTTGAAAGCGTTCTTGACCCGCTTTTCAACGCACTTATCCCTAACAAATATCTTGAATCTGCGATTTTTAATGCAATTATTTCGGAAGAAGAAATTTCGGATAATGCTTCCCCCGAGCTTGCAAACATCAGGCGAAAAATCCGCATTCAGGAATCAAGGGTCAGGGAACAGCTTGAAAAGTTCACCCGTTCCCAATCCCACTCAAAATACCTTCAGGAAAACATAATAACCCAGCGCAACGGCCGCTACGTTGTTCCCGTTAAAAATGAGCACCGAGGCGAAATCCCCGGCCTTGTTCACGACACCTCTTCAAGCGGCGCAACCGTTTTCATCGAGCCGATGGCGGTTGTTGAAGCCAACAACGAAATCCGCGTTCTCCAGTCAAAGGAACGTGAAGAAATTGAACGCATTCTCAGCGAGCTTTCAGCCTCAGCCGGCGATTTTGCCAACAGCATCAAAAGCAGCTATGAATGCGCCGTTGAGCTGAACATTATCTTTGCAAAAGCTCATTACGCATACAGTATTAAGGCAAGCCCTGCAATTCTTAACGACAAAGGCATTGTTAATCTTCGCTCGGCAAGGCATCCGCTTATCGACCCCAAAAAGGTTGTGCCCGTTGATATTATGCTCGGCAAGGATTTTGACACTCTTGTTATAACCGGCCCCAACACGGGCGGCAAAACCGTTTCAATCAAAACAATCGGTCTGCTTTCGATGATGGCAATGTGCGGAATGATGATTCCCGCAGGCGACCGCAGCGAAATTTCAGTTTTCAGCGAAATTCTTTGTGACATCGGCGATGAACAGTCAATTGAGCAGTCGCTCTCAACATTCTCTGCTCACATGACCAATATTATATCCATTCTCGACACCGCAGGCGAACACAGCCTTGTTCTTATTGACGAACTCGGAGCAGGAACCGATCCCGTTGAGGGCGCCGCTCTTGCAATGGCGGTTCTTGAAGCGCTGCACGCAAAAGGCGCAAAAATCGCCGCAACAACTCACTATGCAGAGCTCAAAGCCTACGCTCTTGAAACCCCGAGAGTTGAAAACGGCTGCTGCGAATTTGACGTTGCAACCCTCAGACCGACCTACCGCCTGCTTATCGGCGTTCCGGGCAAATCCAACGCTCTTGCAATCAGCGAAAAGCTCGGCCTTGACATGAGCGTTATCCAAAGAGCTCAGGAGCTTGTTTCGGTTGAAAACAAGGAATTTGAAAACGTTGTTGACCGTCTTGAGGAAACACGCCGCAAGATGGAAGATGAATTTGACACCGCAAAAAAGCTTTCCGAAAAAGCGGAAAAAGAAAAGGCCGAAGCCGAAAAACTGAAGGCCGAAATTGCACAGCTGCGTGAAAAAGAAATGGAAAAAGCCCGTTCACAGGCGATGCGTGTTGTTGAATCGGCAAAGCGTGAGGCATATTCTCTTCTTCAGGAGCTTGAAATGCTCAAAAAAGAGCAGCAAAAAACAAAAGATGCCGCCGAAATGGCAAGGCGCGCAAAAGCTCTTGTCAGAAAAGGCGTTGAAGCAATTGACTCCGCCGCCGACCCGATTATCGGCATTGACGATAATGACGATGACTATGTATTACCAAGACCTCTTGTTACGGGCGATACGGTTATTATCCGTGACCTTGGCAAAACCGCAAAGGTAATCTCTCCTGCTGACAAAAAGGGCAACGTTGAAGTTCAGGCCGGATCAATCAAAACAAGAGTCAGGCTTGAAAATCTGCGCCTTTGCGAAAACGCACCCAAGCAGAAAAAGCCCGCTTCCTCCGTTAAAGTTCACGGCGAAAGCCGCCTGAACATGGCAGCGTCAACAAGGCTTGACCTGAGAGGCATGACGGTTGACGAATGCCTGATTGAGCTTGACCGCTTCATTGATCAGGGTTTGCGCACGGGTCTCAACGAATTCACCGTTGTTCACGGCAAAGGCACAGGCGCTCTCAGAAGCGCCGTCACAAGGTATCTCAAGGCTTCTCCATTTGTTAAATCAAGCCGACTCGGCGTTTACGGCGAAGGTGAAGACGGAGTTACAATAGTCACATTGAAATGATTTTTGTAAAGTTATTTTGCTTTACAAAAAAGCATAAAAATTATTTTTAAAAAGTTTTCCACATTCGGAATGTGAAAAAGTGGATACATCTTGTGCTAAAGCCTTCAAAGAAGCACAAGTTATGGCAATTTGGAGTTTTTCCACGCAAAAAAGAGGATAAAAAAGTGAAAAACCTTTGAAAACACTTCAAAAAAGCCTCTTGACAAGTACAGATATTTCTAGTATAATACCAACCTGTAAAGCAAAGAAACTTTACAGGTTGGTTGTTTTATTCTTCAGCGCAAGAAAAAACTGCCGCCTATTATTTTTGACTATTTTTCAGCGGAAAGGAGGGTCCGAATCATGGCAAAGAATTATGAAATCGCCGTTCTTATTGACTTTTACGGTGAAATGCTCACAGCTAAGCAACGTGATTTTTTGGAATACTATTATAATGATGACCTCTCTCTTTCCGAGATAGCTGAAAACGAAGGAATAACCCGTCAGGGTGTGCGTGACGCTATCAAGCGCGCCGAAACCCAGCTTCAGGATATGGAAAGCCGCCTTGGCATGGCAAAGCGCCACGAAGAAATGCGCCGCAGCCTTGACCAGATAATCGCTTATTCAAATCAGATTGCGGAATATAACCTTCGCCACAGCCTTTCAAAAGAAATCAACGATTACAGCGTACGCATCAAAGCGGAAGCAATGACCTTGCTTGAAAGCTGAGATAGATACATTATATATTATAAGTTCACGAGGTGAGAATTTTGGCATTTGAAGGCCTTTCAGACAGACTTGAATCTGCGTTTAAAAACTTAAGAAGCAAGGGCAGTCTTACAGAGGCTGATGTTCGCTCGGCAATGCGAGAAGTCCGTATGGCTCTTCTTGAAGCTGACGTTAACTATAAGGTTGCCAAGGATTTCACAAACACCGTAACCGAAAAAGCCATCGGCGAAAAAGTTATGGAAAGCCTGACCCCCTCACAGATGGTTATTAAAATAGTGCGTGAAGAGCTTGTTTCGCTCATGGGCGGAACCAACAGCCGCCTTGCTTACGCAAGCCATCCGCCAACGGTTATCCTTATGTGCGGTCTTCAGGGTTCAGGTAAAACAACTCACTGCGCAAAGCTTGCATTAAAGCTTAAAAAAGAAAATCACAGGCCCCTTCTCGTTGCCTGCGATATTTACAGACCCGCTGCAATCAAGCAGCTCCAGGTTGTCGGCGAGCAGGTTGACGCCCCCGTTTTTGAAAAGGGCCAGACCAATCCCGTTCAGATTGCAAGAGAAGCAATCAATTACGCCAAGGACCACGGCATGGACTACGTTATTCTTGACACGGCCGGCCGTCTCCATATAGATGAAGAGCTTATGAACGAGCTCAAGGCTGTCAAAGCCGAAGTCAAGCCCCACGAAATCCTGCTTGTTGTTGACGCAATGACCGGTCAGGATGCCGTTAACGTTGCCACATCTTTTGATGAAGCCCTCGGTATCGACGGCCTCATTCTCACAAAGCTTGACGGTGACACCAGAGGCGGTGCGGCACTTTCGGCAAGAGCAGTTACGGGCAAACCCATCAAATTTGTCGGTACGGGCGAAAAGCTTGAAAACCTCGACGCTTTCCACCCCGACAGAATGGCATCCCGAATCCTCGGCATGGGCGATGTTCTCTCACTCATCGAAAAAGCCGAGCAGGCCATTGACGAAAAGAAGGCCGAAGAACTTGAACGCAAGCTTATGCAGAACAAGTTCGACCTTAACGACCTGCTTGACCAGTTTGCACAGATCCGCAAGCTCGGCTCACTTCAGGATACCCTTGCTCTTCTTCCCGGTATCGGCAACAAAGCCAAAGATATTGAGATTGACGAAAGAAAGTTTGACCGCATGCAGGCAATCATTCTTTCAATGACTGAAAAAGAGCGCACCAATCCCGACATAATCAATCCCTCCCGCAAAAAGAGAATTGCTCTGGGCAGCGGTCAGTCGATTGAAGAAGTCAACCGTCTTCTCAGCCAGTTCAGGCAGATGCAGAAGATGTTCAAGCAGATGGGCGGCAAAAAAGGCGGCAAACGCCGCAGAAAAATGCGCTATCAGCTCCCCAAGGGTTTTGACCCTTCTCAATTCGGAATGTAATACAGCACAGGCTGATACATTATATATTATTAAATTTCTATATATTTTGGAGGAATTTTATCATGGCAGTAAAAATCAGACTTCGCCGCATGGGCGCAAAGAAAGCACCTTTCTACCGCATCGTTGTTGCTGACTCAAGATATCCCAGAGACGGCAGATTCATCGAAGAAATCGGCACTTACAACCCCACAACAACCCCCTCAGAAGTTAAGGTTGATGCTGAAAAGGCAAAGCAGTGGATCGCTAACGGCGCTCAGCCCACAGATACAGTTAAGGCTCTCCTCAAAAAAGAAGGCGTTCTTTAATTCGCTTTTTAAGGGAGAAACAGCATGAAGGATTTACTTATCAGCATTGCTCAGGGTCTTGTTGACGACCCCGCAGCAGTGTCAGTAAGCGTTGACGAGCCCGCTGATGACGGCGCCGTTGTTTATCACCTTCACGTCAGCGAAGATGATATGGGCAGAGTTATCGGCAAGCAGGGCAGGATTGCAAAGGCTATCCGCACAGTTATGCGTGCAGCCGCAACCCGCCAGAACGCAAAGGTTGTTGTAGAAATTGATTAAAGAATTTCTCGAAATCGGTGAAATAGTCGGCACTCACGGGGTCAGAGGCGAGTTGCGTGTCAACCCCTGGTGCGATTCACCGAGTTTCATGACCAAATTCAAAACATTATATTTTGACAGCAATGGAGGCTGTGCGGTGCAGGTTAAGACTGCAAGACCGCACGGCAACATTGTTTTGCTGACGATTGACGGCGTAACAACCGTTGAAGAAGCCCAAAAGCTCAGAGGCAAGGTTCTTCATATGAAGCGAAGCGACGCAAAGCTCCCCAAGGGCAGCTATTTCATTGCCGAGCTTATCGGATGCGATGTTGTTGATGCCGATAACCCCGAAAAGGTTTACGGAACTCTCAGCGATGTGAGCGAAACGGGCGCAAATGACGTTTGGCATATCAGCGACGGCGGCAAGGAATATCTTATTCCCGCCATCCCCGACGTTGTTATTGAAACCGACGTTGCCGCCAACAAGGTTGTTATCAGACCCCTGAAAGGTATTTTTGACGATGAGGATTGATATTTTAACTCTGTTTCCCGAAATGTGCATGAGCGTTCTTGACGAAAGCATTATCGGCAGGGCAAGAGAAAACGGCTTTGTTGAAATAAACTGCCGCAATATCAGAGATTATACGCTTGATAAGCATAACCGCGTTGACGACGCCCCTTACGGCGGCGGCACGGGCATGATTATGCAAACTCAGCCGATTTACGATTGCTTCAAATCGCTTTGTGACGATATCGGAGCAAAGCCTCATCTTATCTATCTTTCCCCTCAGGGCACTACCCTCACTCAGGAAAAGGTCAAAGAACTGTCAAAGCTTGATAACGTTGCACTGCTTTGCGGCCACTACGAAGGCATAGACCAGCGTGTTATTGACGAGATTGTTGACGAAGAAATCTCAATCGGTGACTACGTTTTAACCGGTGGCGAATTGCCTGCGCTTATTCTCGCGGACAGCATTTCAAGAATGCTCCCCGGTGTTCTTGCAAACGAAGATGCTTTCACTCTTGAAAGCCATTATTCGGGGCTGCTGGAGCACCCTCAATATACAAGACCTTTTGAATGGCACGGCGAAAAAGTACCCGAAGTTCTTATTTCAGGTCACCATGCCAACATTCAGAAATGGCAAAGGGAGC
>Ga0233381_1000015_pt1 | contig 28125 bp, 28 predicted proteins | sample ElkDunMinimDraft_12_FD_180670 | JGI IMG/M metagenome (GOLD analysis project Ga0233381, IMG submission 180670) | Fecal eukaryotic communites from dung pellets of Tule Elk in California, USA - Elk Dung G0 | ecosystem: Host-associated > Mammals > Digestive system > Large intestine > Fecal | place... | reverse complement strand
TATTTCCTCAGAAGGTATTTTACAAGAGAAAATAGATAAAGCTAATAATAAATTAAAAACAGCAAGAGAAAACGCAAAAAATATCATTATGAATAATAATGTTACTTATCAAGTTTGGAAAGAACTAGGGGATTTTGCAGATTTGCGTTATTCAAAAACATTCCAAAAACATTATAACAATCTGACAGTTTATGATGAAAAACAAGCAACAAAACCTAATGGCGAAATTTACGAAACTTATGCTTATAAATATAGAGATAAAGAATATGATAAATATGAAAATTGGGATTGGATTGATAAAAAAACTAATAAAAAAGCAAAACCGGAATCTGAGATAATCGAGGGGAAAGTAAAGAGAACTTTTGAAATGATTGTGCCATCTACCATAGAAAGGATTGGAGGTAGAAATGTTTCTGTTAAATCTACAGAAGAATTAAAAAAAGCATTTAATTTCAGGGATATTCAAACAGGGTCTTATGTACAATCAGATCCCGTTAGTGCTAAATGGCATATAGACAATTTAGCGAATGGTTTCGCTGATTTATGTGATGTTTTGGGGATACGAGATGATCAAGTATCTCTTAATGGAAGGTTGGCTCTTGCTGTTGGTGCTAGAGGACATGGTAGAGCCTTAGCACATTATGAACCTGTTGAACGAGTAATTAATATTACAAAATTCAAAGGTGGTGGTTCTCTAGGGCATGAATGGTTTCATGGTTTTGATAATATGATTGCCGAAGCAATTACAGGTGGAAATGTCAGTGTATATATGTCAGATCCAAGAGCAGCAAGTAAAAAATATAGGTTGCATGATGATATTCCAGATAATGAACTTGCTCATAATGTAAGAAATAAATTTATTAATCTTGTAGATGCAATGATGACAGGTGATACTCCTGAAACAGAAGTAATTACATATAAATCTATAGATGTAGAAACAGCAAAAAAATTCTTTGAAAAAGATTTGCCATTCCAGGCTGCATATTATAGTTATGGTAATGATTTTTATAAGAAATTAGCTAATGCAAAAACTCTTGATGATGCAATATCAGTAATTAATGAAAGGTATAAAGATACAATAAATCTTATTCATAACAATTCAGAAAAAATTAGTCGCATGGGTAAATACGAACAAAAACGCATGAAAGATACAGTTAAAAATTATGAAAAGTATCGAACTATGGCAGTTGCATACTTTGATACAAAGGCTGATAAATCTAATGGTGGAGAAGTTTCTGTAAAGACAGGAAGAATTGTTTCAAGATTTTATGAAGATTCAAAAAAATTAGATATTGGGAGATCTAAAAAATATTGGTCTGAACCTGTAGAAATGGCTGCAAGAGCATTTGAAGCTTATTTAGTTGATAAATTAAAGGAAAAAGGTCAGAAAAATGATTATCTTTCAGGTCATGCTGATAATACAGTTTATTTAGGGGAATGGTTTCCATATCCAACTGAAAAAGACAGAGTAAAAATAAATAAAGCCTTTGATGAATTATTTGAAGTAATCAGAAATGAAAATGCAATTAGAAAATCTTTAGATATATTAAAGAATCGTGAAGAAATAAAAAAATCACTTCCTTTATTCTTTATTAAAAATGGCAGATTCTATATTAGAAAATCATAATGTCTAAATTAATGTCTAAGATGTCTAAATTAATTACAAGTTAGACATTTTTAGACATTGATTTTTGACCAGAAGCTCCAACTGAGCATATTGATCCTTATTGGGGAGGTTGTACAGGGGAATATGCAAAAAAAAGAATGAAAGAACTTGAAAATGGTGTAAATGTTTTATAATAAAATCTGCAACTAGTTTTAAAAGAGTGATATATAAGACCTTGTTAAACGCAAGGTCTTTTTTTTATAATTCTTTCCCATCTTTAAGAAACTTTATTTCAATTCCTAACTGATTACAAATTTCAATTATATCACTTAGTTTTAAATCATTTCTATATAATTTGTTAAACAGATTTTGTTTAGAAGTATTTAACTTTTTAGCTAGATCTGTAATCCTGATATTATTTTTTATGCAGCCAATTTCTATAATTTCTTTAATATTAATTTCATTCATATCTTGATAATAAACTAATAAGTGTAAATAATCAACAAAAAAATATAAAATTACAATAAAAAAGTTTATTTGTTTCTTGACATAGTAAACTAAATAGTGTATATTATAAGTGTAGTGCGACCTGCAAGGAGATTAAATTATGAAAATAATTTTTTTTGAAAATAGGATAAATAGAACATTAAAACGAATTGTGATAAAATGAAGCTGCTTTTTGGAGGAAGAATGATGACAGAAAAACAAAGTAAAGGATTAGACCTTTTGACAGAAATTATTGTTTTAGAAGCTAAAAGAGTAAAAGCTCTAAATGAAGAAGGTGCAGATTTTGAAGAATACGACAATACAGAAATTGAAAAAAGACTAGAAAAAGTAAGCGAATATAAAGGAATATTTGATGGAATTACTCAAAAGATTGTTTCTGATATTATTCAAAGAGCTTTAGACATCAACTTTTTTACATTTAATGACAAAAGATGTATGAGGTATCTTAAAGATGTTATTTTAGAAGATTTAAGATATTTTTCTTAGATTCAACTACAAGTTGAGTGATTTTAAAAAAAATATTAGATAATGGTTTTCTAGGAGATATTATGAATAAAAAAATATTAAAATTAATTACAGATGTTATTGCAACAAGGTTCGCAGAAGTCTTGGATTTAATTGATCCAGAATGGGATAAAAAAGCAAGGCAATTTGAAGGTGAATGGAAAGATTTTGTTTTTAATTTGATTTATGAAAAACTGACAGAAGAAAAGTAGACATAAATAGTTTTATTAAGTATAATATTTATAATGATGTGCGAGAAGGCAGTCATAACCTAAGAGGTTGTGGCTGCCTTTTTTGTTTTAAATTAAATTTTAAGAGGTTTGAAAATGGTATTCTTAATTAAAAAATCAGTAGCAAAAGAAATTTTAAAATCGTTAGGTAAAAACAAGTTAGAAGAATTAAAACGAGAAGTAATTGAAATATTGAAAAAACAAGACGAGAAAGAATATAAGAAAGCATTAAGTCATTTTGAAAATGAAGAAAAGAATATGTCTTATTTAGAAAAATCAATTTCTGGTGAATGGATTGAAAAAGCAGGTTATGGAATTGGTACAGTTCGTGTTTGGAAGGGTAAAAAATACAAAAAGATTGCTCCAGGAAAATGGAGAAGAATATATGAAACTGATTCAAGAGGTGCAAAACAATCTATAGCAATTATTAAGAAAAAAATCTTAAATGTAAAAAGCACTGATGAATTGTTAGAGTTAATAATGCAAAATATGAATAGATTTACAGGCACAGATGGAAAGTTATTACCGATTGTTGAAGAATTAAAAAATGCTGTGAATGAAAGCAAATCTAAACTTAATACAAGCAAAACTACTTTTAATAATATTTCTGATATTTCTAAAGAGAGAGAAAATCTTATTACAAGTATTATAAAGTTCCCAAACCAAGGTGTACTAAAAGGAAACAATAAATCTATACAAAATTATTTTAAATTATTTATTGGAGATAAACTAGTTCAAAAAGAATATAAAACTGTATTACGAAAAATACTAAACAAAGATGTTACGACAGAAAATGTTATTGAAAGGGTTTCAGAATTTTTAATATCAAAAGGGATTCCTAATAAAAAGGTAGTAAATGCGGCAAACTATATTGAAAAAAGGATTGATTTATTTAAAAATTATCACAAAGAATATAATAAAAGAGATACTTCTAAAAACATATTAAATAAAGCAAGAAACTTTGATGATTATGAAATATAGTTAATAAATATGGTATTGAAGTTTCTGACGACTTAAAAAAAAGAGCAATGTTTGAAGATACGAAAAAATGTTCTATTGGGTTACTTGAATTTCTCGATGAGTTTCCTTTAGTTCAAAAATTAATCCCAAGAATTGGGATTACGAGAGATAACTGTATAATGTGTGTTCAATTTATTAATGAAAAACCAATAGAAATCAGTTTTGGATCTAAGTTTATAAGTGAAGACGGAACAAAAAAAGAGGAAGATAAGAATATATATTTTCATGCAGGGGATGAACAATTAAATGCAGAATCATTTGGGTATCATGAAGGTGCTCATGTTTTAGCAGCATTATTAAAAAATAATGGAATGTATTCTGATGTAGAAATTTGTAAAAAAGCATACGAACAAATACGACAAACTCAATTAAATGGTATATCTTATGAAGATGCAAAACTTACTATTTCTGATTATGCAGAAGAAACTGATAATGAACTATTTGCAGAAGCCTTTGCTGATGTATATCAATATGGAGAAAACGCAAGCCCATTTAGTAAAAAGATTGTACAACTTGCAAAAATGGAATATAATGCAATTAAGAGGTAAAAGAATGATAACAAGAAATCCAGGCGATTATGAAATAATGTTTCCTTGGCGAAAATATTTAATTGATCCAAGTAAAGATGAAACATTAGAAAATTTAAAAGAAAATACACCTAAAGAGGTTGTTAAAGCGTTAAAAGCATATCTAAAAAAATATGGGGATATAAGAATAAGATAGAATTTTTTATAAGAAGCGAGAAATTAATAGATATGTGATAGTTTTTTATTAAATAATGTGTCTAGTGAAGGCAGTTATCAACATCATAAAAGCAAACGATTGTTGATAATTGCCTTTTTTTATGTTTAGGAGGTATAATTATGGTCAAGTTTTTAATCAGGAAAGATGTATATGACGAATTGATTGAAAAAGGTTACGGAAAAAAGGATTATGGAAAGTTGCAAAAAGTTCAAAGGCCTGATAAAAATGGTGTAATGAGAACTATTTATGTTAATCCTGGTGAAGAAAGTGAAAATGAAAAACAAAAGGGTAAAGTAAAAGAAAAAACAAGTAAATTGAAAGTTCCTGATGAAACCTCTTCTTTTGCAACAGATGTTAATAGAATGGTGAAATTGAAAAAAGAAAATTATAGAGAATTTACTATACAACTAGAGAAACTTCATTCTAAATATACAATATCAAAATGGAAAGATTTGTATAATAAAATTCAAGAGAAGGAATATGCCAAAAATACAAAAAGTAAAGATTTTAATGTTGGACAAGAGATAAACTTTTCAAGTCAAGGTAGAGAAGGTTTGAATGGAAAAATAACAGCTATAGGAGTGCTAGGGGTTACAGTTAAAGGTGCAAATGGGAAAATATATACAGTAAATTACGATGAAATAAAGAAATAAAATTACAATAATTATTGTTGACAAAAAAAATATTATGTAATAAAATTAGTTTATAGTGTTGATGTGCTAAAAGGCAGTCATGACATTTAGTCGTGGCTGCCTTTTTTGTTTTTTAAATCTTTTTTTGGTGCTAAAAAATGGAAGAAGAAATTTTAATTTGTGAAAATATTTGTAAATCTATTAAAGGCGAAGAAGATAGTAATGGTAATTATATTTTTGAGGTAGAGGCTAGTAACGAAAACCTGGATTTACAAAATCAAATTACATTACAAAGTGCCTTACTAAAATCGAAAGAGTATTTTTTAAGTAATGGTGTGATTTCTGATGACCACTTGCATAAAACAAGGAATCCAGATGGTTCTGTAGAAACACATAAAGATAAAATTATAGGTGAACCTATTTCAATTCGTACAGATGGGAAGTCAACTTTTGTAAAAGGAATTTTGTATAAAGGTGTAGAAGCTGCAAAAGATTATATTAAACTCCTTAAAAATAAATCTACAAGAGTTAAAGCTTCTATTGGTGGAATAATGCCAAAAATCAGAAAAAATGCAGATGGAAGTGAAACTGTAACAGAATTTATGTGGAATGACCTAGCATTAACTTGTAGTCCTGTTAATTGGACTGTAGGAAGTGCTAAATTCGCTAAAAGTATTGGACTGGTTGATTTTTGTAAATCTCTAAATACAGGAAGTGGAACAGATTCACTAACAATGGAAAGCGGCAGAACTTTGCAGAATGAAGATTTAGAAGATGAAACCGTAAAACTTCTTGATATTTCTGATGGGAACTTTGCAGATATTGATGAAGAAGATGAACTAAAAAAGAAAAACGAAGAAATATCAATAAAAGAATGTGTAAAAGCCTTTATGGATGGAGAAATTAAAAAAACTGACATTCCGGTTTTTTTAATAAATAGAGGGATTAAAAAATCTGACGCAGAATATATTTCTGCTGAAATAATTAAACAGGGAGGGATAAAAATGGCTAAAAGTCAGTTTAAATCCGAATTGGATGAATTACTAAAATCTTTTGGAAAAGATGAAAACAAAAACCCAAAAGAAAAGGATGATGATATGGGGAAGGATGATGATTTAAACCTTGATAACATATCAGACAATGATAATGACGATAATGACGATGATAACGATGTTAAAAAGTGTGGCGTAAAAAAATCATCTGATTATCTTGATGCAACAGAAATTATGAAGTCTGTATGTGTTACAACAGATGAATTAAAAGAAGAAAATGCAATGTTGAAATCAGAATTAAGAGAAACAAAAGAGGCTTTGTTAGAAGTAACAAAATCTTTAAAAGAATTTCTTAATTTGCCTGAAAAGAGAAACACTGTAACAACTATGAACAAGTCTATTTCAGAAAATAATACAGTTTCTCAAATGCCAACTATGGCAGATTTTGAAGTGTTAAAATCTGCTCTTGTAAAAGCTGCAAAATCAGGTGAAATTGGAATTAATGAAGTTCAATTTTATAATTCAGAATTCCAAAAGTCAATGAAAGGTAAAAAACTAGATCCAAAAGTTTGGAACAAAATTTGCACAATTGTAAAAAACAATAGATAGGAGGAAAAAAATGGATATTTTTGATAATGAATATTCTGTAGATTCACAAAATCTTGAATTAGAAAAAGCATTAGAAGCTGGATATGGAACGGATGCTGCAACTTTTGAACAAGGCCGAGCACTTCAAAGAGAAGATCTTGAAGCTACATTGGTATCTGTATTAGATGTTCAGCAAGAAGATTGTAAAGTATTTCACAAATTACATAAACAGCCTGTAAGTTCAACAGTTCATCAGGTAAATCAACAAACTGGTGTAGGTGATGATGAATTTTTGTTTATTGGAGAAGGTGAGCAAGCTTCTGAAGGCGATCCAAATTTTGTTCGTAAGACTTATGAAACAAAATACACATCAAGTAAATGGCAAGTTTCACATCCTTTAAGCCTTACAAACAATGCAGAAAATCCAATCAACGCATCGAAAGTTGCAGCAGTTCTTCGTGTAACAAAAGGAACTGAAAGAGCTATTTTCCATGGGGATAGTTCGGTTAATCCAAAACAATACGATGGTTTCTTAAAAATTATTGAAGATTCTGCAAAAACTGTTGTAGATGCAGATAAGAAACATTTGTGTGCTACTGTTACTGATATTCGTGGATTAGAAATTGGTGAAAAAAATAATACAATTAATGCAGGGGAAGATCTTTTCGATAACTTGGCAGAAACAGTCGCATCTAAAGGCGGAGCTTTGAAAGAAGCTTATTTCCCATTAATTCTTTCTAGTCAATTTAAGAAATTGTACTCTGACAGATTACGTTTCACAACAAAAGATACTCAATTTGCAATGGACAAACTTCCTGACATTATAACTGCAACTAATGATACAATTAAAATTACTGATGATTGTGGTGCAGATAAAATGTTTAAGGTGAAAGGTGAAATTGTGGCTTGTGGTGATTCTGCTAAACGACCTAATACTCCAACAGAAGTTACTGCAACTCCGTCAGAATCATCTGATTCACAGTTCACTGATGGATTTGATGGAAATTACACATATGCAGTTCACGCTATTAACTCTTATGGAATTTCAGCAGGCAAGGTTATTTCATCACCTGTTGCTGTTGCAAAGGGTGAAAAAGTAACTTTAACAATTACAGCTGATACAAATGGTGCTGCGGCAACAGGTTATATTATTACTCGTTCTAATGCAAACGGAACAAAATTAATGGAAATGAAACGAATTGCGAAAACCGGTGCACAAACAACATTCGTTGATAACAACGAAGATTTGCCAGGTACTGCATCAGTAGTTTTGGTTACACCAACAACAGAAACACTTGCTCCAAATGTTAGTTTCGGACAGTTGATGGGAATTTCTAACTTTGATCTTCCTACAGATTCAAGTTTAGCTCATCGTGGTGTAGTTGCATTGTATGGTATGCTTGAAGTTCGTGCTCCAAATCAATGTGCATTAATTAAAAATGTAGGTTACAGAGGCGGCCTTTACTAACTTAAAAATAGGAGATGTAGATAGATGGCTAGAGTAATTGATTCTGCACCTCCTACTAGTGATGTAGGGGATGTAAACAATGAAACAAAAGATGTTAAATTGGATATAAAAACAGATACAAAGGTTGAAGAAAAAAATGAAAAAAACTTTTCTACAGGGAAAGTAAAAATAAAATGCGAAACTTTGATTAATAAATCTGTTGTTTCAACTGTTGGCACTATCACTTTTAATGAAAAGGGGATTGCAGAAGTTGATGAAAATATTGCAAAAAAACTTTTGTCTATTTCAGGCTATGAACTAGTTAAAAAATGATGAGGTAAAAATGTCAATTTCCGTTGAAAGTACAAAAAGCAAAATTTTAGTTACTATAAAAGGGGAAGGGTCTTACATGTTACAAAGAGCATTGTATGATAAAGGGGCTAAGTGGCTTTCTTTGACTTCCAACGGATTTGTAGACACAACAGAACAATTAGCAGAATTTCTTTTTTTACAAGAAGGTGATTTTGTTGATTCTTTTGATTTAAAAGATGGAATTTACGAGTACAGAATTGTTTCATCTTTAATACAAAATCCTACTGATACAGATTATGAATATTCAGAATATGTAAAATTTGGTACACCATCAGCTATAGGGTATACTTTTGGGAATTACTCTGTTCCAGAAGGAAGTTGGGGTAGTGTTGTTACTCCTGATGATTGTCGATTTACTTATTTGTGGGGTACAGACTTTAAAGCAACTAATGGGCAATTTTTCGATGATGCTCAAATACAGTTTTTTATCAATGAAGCAACAAGATATATGGAAAGAATGTTAAATATTTCCATTATAAAAACAAGAATAAAAAGTCAAGCAGAAGATAGAAATTTAGTGAAAGGTGTTGATTATGATGAAGAAGAATCTCTTTATGATTTTTCACCTAGAAAAATTCAACGTTATGGAATGATTCAGACAAAACATAGACCTATTATTAATGTTGAAAAATTAGAATTAATTAACAGGACAGGTGATAAACAAGATTTATTAACTTCAACTGTAATTGACAGAAAAAAGGGAGTTTTAAAGTTTTTAAGTCGACCATATAAACAGTCTGATACAACAATAGGAATTAATACAGCGTTAGGACGATATGGTAATGAAACTTTAAGAAATCATCTTTTTTATGCAATTGATTATTCGGCAGGGTACGAAAACTCCGACAGTGTGCCATCTGATTTAAGGCAAATAATAGCTAAGGTTGCGGCAATTTCTTTATTAAATATTATTGGTGATGGGTTGATGAGTGGTTTTTCGAGTTCAAGTTTATCAATGGATGGAATTTCAGAATCTTTTAGTTCAACACAGTCGGCTACATCGGCATACTTTGGTGCAAGAATTGCGGTATATCAAAAAGAAGTAGAAACTTATATAAAAGACAATAAATATCGGTTTGGGTTTTTGCCGATTGGGGCATTATAGAATGGTTTTTCCTAGTTTTTTGCCATTCGCATACAGTTTTCGGTCTGTTCAAAACCGATTTTTTTTATAACAAGGGAGGAGTAAAAAAATGAAACCATATGATTTATTTAATAAGATAATAAATTTCAAGTATAGAAAAACAGGAAAAGATTTAGATTGGGGAATCGAAGTTGATGATATTGAACAAAAGATAAGAGTTTTATTTAAAGGAAGTTGTTCAAAATTAGATTGGTTTTTTAATTTTCTTTTTATGATATTTCCTACTGTAATAGGCGGTTGTCCATATTGGTTTTCTGTTGGGTGGTGGGCTGCCTGGGAAAGTAGCAAAAAATTAATATTGCATTCGATTTTAAATTGTATGTATTATTGCCCTGATTATAAAGTCGAAGTTTGTGGTTATAGTTTTGGTGGAGCAATTGCTCAAATATGTGGAATTGAGATTTTTGAAGCAACAGGAATTAAACCTAATTTAGTTACATTTGGCAGTCCAAAACCATTATTTAGTTTTTTTACTAAATTAAAAGCCAAAAGATGTTTTAACAATATTGAACAATATTCACATTGGAATGATATTGTAACTTGGTGCCCTCCTTTAATTGGGTATCATAATATTAAAAATATTAGGATAGGAAAATTTGATTTAAAAGGTTTATTTAATCCTAAAAAATATCATCAAATTTATTCTAATGAATCTCTTTATAAGTAGAGGTAAAAAATGGGTCAAGGATTAGGCAGAAATTCACCGGTTAAACTTACTTTAGGGAAAGATAATTATTGTGCTTTGATTGAACGCCATGGCCAATGGGTGAGATGGAGAATTGCAAATAAATGCTCGTGTGTAAATAAAAATTCAATGCAACCAGATATTCATTGTAAAATTTGTAAAGGAAGAGGTTATACATATACTTTTCAAAAAAGTCAAATTGGATTTTCAACTGCAATGAATGATGGCTCAAATATTTTTGAAGTTGAAGAACGATTCAAAGATAGTGATTTAATTGAAGTATATGATTTAACAGGTGAGAGATATGATGCAGAAAAATTGGGGAATTATATAAAAATATTTCCAACTAAACCAATCACAAAAGGAAGTTATGTTACTTTTGTTTTTAGGCAATCTATTATAAAAGTTTTAGACAAAATCCAAGTTAATACATTTAAAAATGGGTATTACGAAATTCCTAATTTAGTAAATTTACAACCAACAGTTGATGGCGTTTATTACAATGCTAAAAGTGATATTGTTTCAATTGAAAAAATTACTGATGCAAACGGTGTGAGTTATCAACCTTTAGAATTTCGATTAAACATGTTTAGAATTGAAAATCAAAAACAAATTGTAACAGATCCTGTTACAGGAAACGAAAAAGAAGAAATTTTGCCTATTGAATTGCCATTAACTTTAGAGAAAGTTGAATTTATACAACCTTTTATTTTTGCATTATTAAATCAAAATTTAAGCAAATCTGATTTACAACAAGTTATTGATTATCAAGGAGATGCAATTCTTACCTATCCGTATGAATGTGATGTATCTAACGATGATATTTTAACAGTTTTGGCTGGTTCATACACTAATAAAGAAGTTTTGGTTAGGCAAGATTATGAAACTGATACAATAGGGGTTTTCTTTGTATCTGATATAATAAGTTGTTCAATGATAGTTAATGACAAAGAAGTGTTTTTTACAGAAGGTAAAGATTTCATTTTAACAGGAACGAATAAAATTAAATGGATTGGCGAGAATTCCCCATCAGAAGGTGATGTATATTCTATTATTTATCGAGTTTTACCAACTTATAAAGTTGTAAAAGATATTCCTCAAATTCGAACATCCGAAAATCAAAGATTTCCAAAAAAAGCAGTTGTAAAATTACAAACTACATATAGCGAAAGTGTAGGAATAAATAGACAAGAAATTTATTCAAAAGGTTTTGATGGAGCAATGTAATGCAGTTATTTGAAATTAATTTTTCACAAGATGATATTGATAAACTTGCAGAAGAATTTCCTACAGGATTTACAGAGGCCGCATTACCAGGGTTGGCACAACATGTAAAAGGAACTGCGTATAAAATTAAAAACACATGGATTAATTATTTGTTAAAAGAAGAATCTTTGCCGGGAGTAGAGTTTCTGGAAAAAACAAACAAGAATATGATTGAATCTGTTAAAATTATAAAAAACAGAGATTTTAATTACACTGTTTATTCTGATAGTGTTGAAATGGAAAAGGCTACAAAAGGAACTGACCCAGTTTATTATGATATGAAAAAAACTCACCCATATGGAAAAAAAAGTAGAGTAAGTAAAAAAGGTGTTCCTTATTTAATTATACCATTCAGATGGGGCACTCCAAATGGAAAAGATACTAAAAGAAGATGGAATAGTTATATTCCTATGGCAGAATATAATACTAGCGTAAAAAAACTTGAAAAAAGTATGCGTGCTCCTGATGGCAATGGAAATTATACTCATATAGAAAAAAATTATAAAGGGGAAGATATTGAAAGAAGTAATTATTCTTGGGGAGATCGTTTAACGGGGTGGAATGATAGAAGTGCAGGAATGGTACGAATGAAAGATAGCGGGAAAAGTACTTATTGGACTTTCAGAATCATTTCTGCAAATTCAAAACAAGGTACTTGGCTATATTGGAAAGACGGACAAAAAGGTGTTAATTTTATTTCCGCATTACGAGAAGTTTATGCAAAAAAATATAAAGAAAATTTTGTTACAGCAATGGAAAACGATTTATCTAAATTAGAATAATTGACAATTTATGCATAATAAATTAAAATTATTGTATATAGTGTGCTACAGAAGGCAGCTAGAAATTCAATTTTATTTGAGTTTCTAGCTGCCTTTTTTTTTGAGGTTTTAAATGATTTATTATTTAAATATGGGATTTATTATAGAACAGGCTCTCGTTGATATTGTTAAGAAATATTTAGATCAACAACAATTAGACAAAGTTTATAATAATTTTCATATATCAGTAACAAATGAACATCCTTTCGCGCATATGATTGTAGATGATCATGCAAGAGCTAGTGATAATTTTCCATCAATTGTAATTTCATCTCAAAGGGATCAAAAACCTTCTGATTTAGCAAATATGCCTGCTCAAGCACAAGGTATTTTTTTAACAGCAAAGGATATTGATTTTATTATTAACAGTACACAAAGAAATAAGATGAAAATTAATTCTAATGGAGAAAAAGAACTTGTTAAAAAAAATGGAGAAATTGTAAAAGAAAAAATTCCTGGATTCGTACTTGTATATGACGAAAAAACTATTTCTAAATTAAAAGAAATAGCAAATTCTAGAACAATAGGCGAAAAAGATGGTGGAATTTGTGGAATTAAAATAGATACAAGAAGGCGTGATAATATATCAATTGAGATTTGGGCTGAAAATAATCAGTTAAAAAACGAATTGTATGAACATCTTAGATTGTTTATCGCTTCTTCTTTGGAAGAAATTTTGTATAAAACATATGAATTTTTTCATCCATCTATTTTTGAAAATAGTGTAATAGGTGAACGAGGTCAGAATTATAATTTTGATTTTGATTGTGTTTTATATGGCAGTCATATTTCTTTTGATGTAGATTATGACGTTTCACAAATAATTTTAGATACTGATATTAAAGAAATAAATTATGAAATAATAGGAGAGGTTATAAATCATGTCAAGGAAAATTAATACGGAAGAATTAAATCAAGAAGTAATTGATCAACAGCTATCTGATATTAAGGCAGATGAAACTGAAAAGAAACTAGGGATAAATAACGCGATAGGAGGAACTTCTGTAATGGCAATTTCAGAAAAAACAAAAATCGGAGTTACTAGGTTTTTACAAATTCATCCGCAAGATAAACAGATTGCAAATTTAATGAAGAAAAAATACGCAATGAAAGTTTACACTGTTTCACAGTGGGATGAAATTGTACAAGATTTGTTAAACAAAAAAACAAATTAATAATTAAGGAGGGAAAAATGGGTGTAGGTCCAGCTATTTTTGAAAGTGCAGGGAAAAGAACTGAACATTTTGTTCCAGGTTCTTACTCACGATCTAATAATGTAACTTCTCCATCAGGTGTTTCAGCAGGTAACTTATGTATTATCGGTACTGCGAGTAGTGGAAAGCCAAAAAATGTATATGAGTTTGCTACAATTGGTGATGCACAAACAGTTTTAGGGAGTGGAGAATTGCTTGAAGGTGTTGCATTTGCTTTTTCTGGCTCAAATGAATATGTGCCACAAAAAGTAATGGCAATTCGAGTAAACAAAGGAACACAAGGTAAAGCTACTTTAAAAAGTGGAGATGTTGATGTATTAACATTGACTGCTTGGGATTATTCGGCGCAAACAAATCAGCTTAAAATTAAAGTAGAAGATGGTTCTATCGAAAAATCAAAAAAAGTTACTGTAGTGTTCAAAGATTCTGTAATTGAACATGATAATATTATCAAACCGTCTTTACAAGTAATTGGAACTTGTGAGCAACCAACAGTAACAATTAATAACGATTCAATGATTTTGAGTGGTACTGATGAAGAAGGCGGTGCAATAACAGAAATAATCAAGTTTGACGATTTTCCAACTATTACAGATATTGTAACAAAAATCAATGATACTGATTATTTCACAGCAATTTCACAAGATACAGATGAAAAATCATTGTCAAAGGAATTAGATACTGTTTCAAGTATTGATATTTCAGAACCTGTAATTTTATATTCAAATTTCAAAGTTTTTAAGGACGTGCTTTCATCAATTGAATATATTGCAGCAGTTGAAGATAATGGACAAACAAGAACTGTTCCAGATAATAGCTCGTTTGTTTATTTTACTGGAGGCTCTAGTACACCTGCTACAATTGAAGATTGGAGTGATGCCTTAGCCGAACTTGAAGCACATGACATTCAAATTATTGCAACTCCATCAACTGATGAAGATGTACAAGTTTTAATTGCTAACCATTGTACTACAATGTCGTCAACAATTAATCGAAAAGAAAGAACTTGTTGGCTTGGTGGTCCAATCAATCAAACAGATGAAGAAGCATTAACTAAAGCGCGAGAATTTAATAATAAACTAGTATCATATGCTGCAGACACTGTTATTGTTGCAAATCCAATTACTGGCGCAACACAGACAGCACCAGGTGCAAAGTTAGCTTGTATGTTGGCAGGAATTGAAAGTTCAATCTCAATTAATATGCCTTTGACAAACAAAACTCTTAAAGTACTTGGTTTTGCAAAAACTCGCCAACTTCCAAATATGGAAAAACTTATCAAAGGTGGTGTAGTTGTGTGTAATCCATCGCCTGATGATGTTTCTAATTTTGTTGTCATACGATCATTAACAACTTATCAGTCAGAAGATTTAATTTCAAATGAACGCTCAATGACACGAGAAGATTTGTATATGAATCGAGATTTGCGAAAAAGATTTGCAAGACCTGTAGGCTCGCCAAATGTATTAAGTACTGCATCTATATTAGCAACTTTGAATGATGCTGCTAAAGATTGGGCAAGTGCAGGACTTATTATTCCATCGGATAGCAATGAAAATGTTTGGAATAAATCAGTTAAAATTGACGGGGATAAAATTTATATTACCTTCGCAAGATATTTAACTGCGCCACTCAATTTTGCTTTTATTACAGCTACTAATCACGTTTATAAATCAACAGTTGAAGTATAGGAGATGAAAAATGCCAGGAAATAGTAACGCAGCATCTAAATTAATGTATGGTGTAGGACAGCATGCTGTTGCCATTGGTACATCGTGTTGGGTTAGAGTTGGTTCAACTGCGGCAGATGCTAAAGAAGTTGGTATGGTTGATTCCATGAGAGCAACAAAAAATATTCAACTTCAAAGGGCTCAAGTATGTGGTGCAATTATGCCCGCATCAATTGATCCACAATCAATTTCAGTGTCATTAAACCTTTCAGGATTTCTAGCAGTTCCTGCTATGTATAATGAAGGTATTACAATTAATGGTGCAGGAACTTATTCATTAGAATCATTTAATCCAGATTCAGAAGATTTTATCAATGGGGAAATCCCAACAAAATTTGATTATATGGATTTTTATGACAAAAAGACAGGTTTGATTTTAGCGTCATTTAAAGATGTAATTCCATCTAGTTTTGGAATTACTGTTAATGCAGGCTCATATGTGAAGGCAGATATTTCAGCAGAAGGACTATATATGTCTAGCGGTGCTGCATATCTTGAACAATAACTTAATGGGGCGTTTTTACGCCCTATCATTATAAAAAAAACAAGGTGAAAATATGGAAATTAAAGAATTACCAAAAATTAATGATGTTGAATTAACAGAAAATGAAAAAGAAAATCTTTTCAATAATATTATTAGAGGGAAAGATGTTACTGAAAAAATTGAAACAAGTCGAGGAGTTTTTGAAGTAAAATATCCTCGCGTAGATGATTTAGAAAAGATTGGAAGAATTCTAGCATATAAGTTAGGAAATGCAACAATTGATACAATGGATAAAGGGATTTATGCTTTAATGTCGCAAACGGCAACATTAGATGTTATCGTTCTTTCAGGTCCGGCTTGGTTTGAAAACGCAAAAAAAGAAACTAATTTTACATGGAGCGACATCCCATTAGAAAGTTTCATTTCGGAGGTGTACGCAAAAGCGTACAAATTTCGGATTGAAGTACAAAACATACTTGAAGGGAATACGCAAGAAGGAAATAAAGGAATGGCTGCCAATAACAACAATGTTAATGTTGATAAGCCAAGCCTCTTTGAAGGGTTGGCAGATTCCACCGAATAAAATAGACGATGATTATGCATATATATGTGGTGAATTTGCATTAAACTATTCTGTAGATGCAATGCGATACACATATTTAGAAGCAAAAGAAAAAGCAAAAAATGAAGTTGATGCTGATAAATTACGCGAATTAGGTTATACAGAGGAACAAATTGCGAAAACGAAAATAAAATAATGGGGTGAGAATAAATGGCGTTGTCGATTGATGTTGGATTAAATATTGCAGGTGTAAGACAAGGGATTGAAGAAATAAAATCGTTAGTAAATGGAATAAATAATTTACCACTTACTTCTAATGATAATAAAAACCCCATTGTGATGCCTAAAATTACAATTAAACCAACGCCTTTACTCGAACCAGAATTTGGACCTGTCGACAGACCTATGACATATTTAGGCAAAAGAGAACAAAGTAAATATCTTATTGATGGGATTACATCTTTAACCAAAGCAATAGAAGATAATACAGCAGGACTTAACAATAATAGACCTGAAAAAAAAGAACAAGACAGGAAATTGTTTTCCGGTGAAAATTTAAAAAATATTGCACAACTTGTGAATATAGGCACAGGAATTTATACTGCGATGGCTCAATACGAAACATCTCAAACACGAAAAAGGATAAGACAAATGAATGCAGATCCTTATGGTGCAATGATTGAAGATGTTAGTGGAAGAGGGCAACGTGGGAATACTATAGCTCAAACTATTGGAAATGTGATTGGAATTGGAGCAAGTTTTTCGCCATTAGGACCATTGGGTGGAATGTTAATTTCACAAATAATCAATAATATTTCCGGTTCAATAATCAATGCCAATACTCAAAAAGAGATTGCTGCAATTCAAGAACGACAAACAAAAGTAGATAAATATGTTAGTAGATTAGGAGTAATGGATGAATCTTACATGAGATACGGTTTAACGTCTAATATGTGGGATGTGCAAAAATCATTACTTAAAAGTTCAAAAGGCACAGGACTAGATATTGATGAATTTATGAACTATGCTAATATGTTTGGTCAATATGGAATTTCATCTGTTGGGGAAGCTGGAAAATTAACAAATGCCGCCATACTTGCAAGTAGATATACAGGTGCAGATAGAACGTCATTAATTAATTATTTAGGTACTCAAAGCCGATATGGGCAGGGAAATGCTATTAGTAATATGAATTACGCCTATAGTGCGGCTGTAGCAAGTGGATTACAACGAAATCAATACGGAGAATTTTTAGATGGTTTAGAATCTGTAATCGAAAATGGCATCTCAAAGGGTTACATAAAATCAACTAAAGAAGTTTCTGATACAATGGTTATGTTTAATAAACTTTCTGATAATAGCCCATTTTGGCAAGGACAACAAGGTTTTCAACGGTTAAATTCTATTAATAATGGATTAGCAAATGCTACTAATTTATCAAGTAATTCACAAGTTTTAGTTTTTAGAGCTTTACAGGGATTAAGTGGTGGGGATGCAATAAACACTTTCAAACTAATGGAAGAAGGTTTAACTCCAGAAACATTTAAGGCTCTGTCTAACACGATGCAAAACATGTATGGCTATAGCAGAGAAGAACAAATAGCCGCTTGGAAACAAATTTCAGGATTAAACTATACAAGTGCAGAACAACTTTATAAAATGAGTATTAGTGGGAAAGATTATACAGCTCAAGAATTTAAACAACTTACCGCTAATCAAAATATTAAAACAGAACAAACTGCTGTAAAAGATTCTTTAAATAATATAGCAGTTCAAGTTTCAGAATGGGGTTCAAAATATTTCCCTGAATATATTTCATTGCTTGGTCAAATAGTAGAAAATACAGGTGGAGAAAAGCCTGTTGTTAATTACGATGGGAAAGATTTAAAATTAGCTAATAACAAAAAACTAAAAGGAACACTAAATGGTAAAGATGTAATTTCTCGTGGTGATATGGATGAATTTCTTTCTGCTTATTTTAATGCATCTTATAGTGAAGAACAGCGGAAATATTTAAATTCAAGAGAAGATTTTAATACTAATTTTGGCAATTTACTCGCAGAAGCAAATAATTTAGGATCATCAAAGGCTTACAATGAATATTCAACTGCTAGCGAAAAGGATAAAGGGCGTTTGCGTCCAAAGGCAATTGAAGAAAACGAAAGAAACCATGAAATTTTAGCAATGTTAGTAGAACAACTTAAAATACTTGTTGAAAACGAAGGGAAAAAACCTGCTGTTATTACAATGCCTAAAAGATAGATAATTGACAAAGATTTTAAACTAATATAAAATTCTACTAAGTAGTGTGTTTTGAAAAAACAGCTATCACAAAGAGGGTATTGATGTTCAGTGATAGTATGCAAGTTAAGATAAACACACCAAATTTTAAAATTAGTATTGGTGATTACCTTGCTAATTTTGACGATACAAATAAAGAATCATACGAACAAACAACAGGCGATAGAGATCCTACTGCTCTAGGATTAAAGCCTTATTATGAATTTTCTCCAATATCCACATATTTTAGTGGAACAAATGTTTTATCTTATTCTTTTTCTAACACAGTTTCAGATATTGAATCTCAATTTTCAATAACAATAAAAGAAGATACAAAAACAAACAGTGGTGAATATTTTTTAGATAAAGTAAAAGAACTTGATGTGGTTCAAATTACTGAAAATGGGGAAAGTGTTTTTTGGGGAGTTATCAGAACAATTTCTTTTGGAGCAACTGCAGGAGCTTTTAACAAAGTTATAACAATTTCAGGTGTTTCGGCAAGTTCACTTCTCAAAATGTTTAAAATTCACACAGATTTATCAATCATACAGTCTTTTGTTTCCGATACTTCAAATTCTGAATTAACAAGAAGAATAACAAATCTATTTTTAAATAAAAAAAACACTGATGGTGTTGATGTGATGGAAATTTTTAGATTAGTTTATCTTAATTTCTATTATGTATCAAATGGGTTTGTTTATAAAAATAAAAAATGGAAGAAAAACAACAATAGAAAAGTAGTTGCAAGTACAAAAATTCAGCGTTTGTTTAATTTTATTTTTGGTGTTGTTCATGATGATAATGATGGAGAAAGCTACAACTTAATGAAAGGAGCGAAATTAGGCCATAAAAAGCCTGTAGAGTTTTTAAACTGTGATTTAAAAATGAAATATCAAATTGCAAGAAACTTATATAACGAAACTGAATGTAGTGTTTATTCTTATTTTGATGAAATGTTTCCTAGAGAGTTATATGAATTTTATTGTGATTTAAAAACGAACACATTTTACATCCGGGAAAAGCCATATGCAAAGGATAAATGGGAGGGCCTCACAAAAACTATTATTAATCCTGCGTTGATTACAGATTATACGTTGACAAAAACAGATACAAATATTTATACTGCATTTTTTTCTTATCCGCAAGGTTCAACTTTAGATAGCTCAACATTTAAAGTTATCAACTCGACAGGAAAGAACGGTAATAGTGTTGTACAAGTTGTAGAGGAATTAGTTGAGTTATATGGATTCATCCCATTTGATTGTTCGATAACAGGGTATATCCCATCAAAAAATAAAAGTGTTAAAACAGTTGATATTTCTAAAGAGTACTCAACTAAATTAAAAGAAGCATACGAAAATTTACGTGATATGTATTCAGGTGATGTAACATTTATTAATTTAAATGATGGAACTAAAAAGCCAACTATTGGGGAAAAAGTTGAACTTTGTAATAACGAATTTTATGTTACGGAAGAACAACATTCTTGGAGTTATAACGGACCATGTAAAATTAATTTAAAACTTGAACGTGGTGGAAAATATAAAGATGGAGAATTTTGCAAAAATGAAAAACAAAATTTATCAAAAACTTGGGCGGAATTATTGGAGAAAGAATAAATGGAAATAAATTATCATTACGAACATGCAATGCCAACTCAACTACAATCTCACCAACGATATAACAATAGGATTGGCTTTTGGGGAGATGTTAGTGAAGTTAATTCTAGCACTAATACATGTACAGTTATTAGCGACCAGGGATTAGAATTTCAAGGAATTCAAATTGCTACTCGTGAATGGATAAATGCTGATAAAAATAAAGATTATGTCTGTTGTGAGAAAAATTTACCTACAATTGGATCGCGTGTTTTTGTTTTAGTTCCTAATAATAATATCACATCAGCATTCGTATTGTGCTCTGGTTATCCAATAAATGAAAACGACACACAAGTTTTATTTACTAAAGTTGATGAAAATAAAACAGATGAGGAAAATCAAAAAGAAATCGAGAAAAAAAATATAATCAGAGAAAAAATAACACAGAGTGGATGGTATATTTCAGAAAATTATGAAACAGGAAATTTGCTTTTTGAAAGTAATGATAAAACGATTCTATTAGAAATAAATATAAATAAGGATGATGAAAATTCAAAAGAAAAAGAGATTTTGGTAAAAGTTTGGGATAATGAAATTAAAATCATTCCTGATGATAAAGAAATAAAATTAAATATCTTAGAAAATCATTTTTCCATAAAGGAAAACGAGTTTGAAATAGAAAATAAAGATAATTTAATTCAAGTTAATTCAAAAGGCGTGAATATTAATAATTATCTGTCAATAAGTGCAAAGGAGTAGTTTATGTTATTTTGCGCAACATCTAAATATAAACTTAAATGTGTAGATTCTCTTAATGTACCTGTTGATATAGAAAATTGTGCAATAATTACTCCTGAATTATCTTCTAATATAAAGGTTGATTCAAACCCTGTTTTATTGAGTTTATCCATTCAAATTACAGGTGCTCAAACATCTTTAATTACAGATAAAAATGGCACATCACAAACTGTTTCTACATTAGTAGGAACAAGTAAAAGGGTAAATAATCAGAATAAAAAAATATGTTTAGCTGATAAAAATGTGATGGGCTTAACAAATATAAGGACAAGTAACGTGTCTATGTGTGAAGTTGCAATATCGGGTACAAGTGGTTCAAATCCTGCAACAGATACATTGACAATTTGGGTAAGTGATGCTGGGCAAGATAAAGTAGAGGTAGAATAATGCAATATTTAAATGAAAAATTATGGAAATCGGCATATTTAATAGAATTTCACAAAAACGGGAATTTGCAAGATGCTTTTGCGTTTTCAGTTCCTCCTCAAAGTGAAGAATTTGTATTTTCTCAACGAATCAACGAAACTAAAACATTTGGTGGCTCTGTAATTGACGATTATGGAAATGATACAGTTAAAATTTCGTTAGCCGGAACTACAATTAATCAAAGTTTGAAAATAATCTACCAAGGAAACAAAGGTCAGAAATTTTTATCTGGTCAAGATGAAATTTTCTATTTGCGAGATTTATTAAAAAAACATGGGGATTTTTCAAACTTGCAAGGGAAGGAAGTTTTCTTATACTCTTTAGACAATGGAAAAAAAGGAAGTGGAGCAAAAAACCCTAAAGCATGGCAAATATTCGTAACAGATTTTACTGTGCGCAGAAGTAAAGATATGCCATTTACTTATTTTTATACCTTAAACGCAATCGGCTGCCCAATGGAAATAAGTAGTAAAAATAAAATATTGGAATTACTTAAAAAGAATAAAAAATTAAATAATTTAGTAGAAAAGTTTAATTCATTTAACGAGTTTTTAAAAGAAAAACTTTCCATTTTACAAAGTTACTTGGGGTATATTGAAGAGTTTTCTGAATTGGTAAGTATTGTATCTACAAATGTCGAAGATGTTTCTACAAATTTATCTAATTATATGAATTTATTAACTGGCAGTATTGAATCTATTAGTAATGTTGTTTCAGAAGTAGTTGCATTACATGATACAGTGTTAGAAAGTACATTAAAATTATGGCCTACAAATTTATGCACACAATTATTTAATTCAACAAGTAAATTGGTTCAGTCGTGCATAGATATGCGAGATTGGTGGGATAATTTTGTTCATAACAATGTAGAATATGAAAAAATATGTAGCAATTTCAAGATTGCACAACAAGATTTATACGATAAAGGTAAAAAACTTTTTAACGGAATAAATAAACATAGTAATGCCCTTGCAAAGGCTGTTAATATTAATATTAATGGTAATTCAGTTGATGGAATTGTAAAACCTGGAACAGAAAATGAGGATGATAGTTTAATTATTATAAATGGGTATAAAGAATATTCTTTTAAAAGTAGTGATACGTGGGCATCAATTTCACAAAAATATTATGGAACGCCAGATTATGCATCAATAATTCAGTTATACAATGATCATATTAGTTTAGAAAATTTAGAGGTAGGAGCTGTTGTTTATATTCCCAACATAAACTCATCTTCAAATTATATGTTAGAAGCTAATGAAGTTTATCACGAGCCAGGAATAAAAGATATTTATGGGCAAGATTTTAAAATCGTTAATGGAGATTTTAATTTTAAAAATGGCGATTTAGAAAAAATCAGTGGTGTAAATAATCTAAATCAAGCAATTTTAAATAGATTAACGACAACTATAAATTCTCGTGTTCGCAATGTTGTATATGGAATTAGAAATGAAGTTGGTGTTCCCTCGATTAGTGCATCTGCTATTAGTTCGTATATTACAAGTTCGATAGAACAAACAATATTGGCAGATCCTCGTGTAGATAGCATTGAAAGTTTAACATGGGAAAGTAAAAACGGAGAACAACTACAAGTCAATGTAGTGTACAATACAGTTGTAGGTGGTGTAAAAAACTTATCTGCATTAATTTAAGGAGAATACATGGAAACAAACGATTATAATACACTTGTAGAAAATATGAAAAACAATTTTATTGTAAATTCTAAAGTGTCAGACTTGAACGAAGGTTCAATGGTAAAAACAACTTTTGAATCTGTTGCAAATGTTTTAGAAGAAGCTTATATAGATACTCGACTTGGATTTCAACAGAATTTAACACAAATTGCAACGAGTATTTTTAATTTCAAGAAAAAAAACGGAAAAGCTGCAAATGTTGAAGTATATTTTTCACGAGCAACGCCTTCTAGTGATGAAGTAATAATTCCATCTAATACAATTATTTCTGATGGAACATTTAGATTTTTTACTTCGGAAGTAGCAAGAATACAACCTAATGAAATTAATTCAAATACTGTTTTTGCTCAAGCAGAAGATATAGGAACAGAGTACAATGTTTCTTCTGGAACAATTAATACTATTGAATCTTCTATTCCTTCATCTGTAGTTGCAGTAACAAATTCAAAAAAAGCAATAGGTGGGGCAGATGAAGAAAGCGATACAGAAATGCAGGCAAGATTTAAGAATTATATCAATGGGTTACAGGGAACAAATAAATATGGAATTATGGCAGGACTATTAGCAAATCCTAAAGTTAGATCTATTAGCGTTGTAGAAGATGCAGTAGAGGAAACAGGGGCAGATGCAATTATTTATATTGACGATGGTACTGGAAATTTATCCGAAGATTTGAAATCAGAATTATTAGACATTGTTAATGGTACAGAAGATAGTACTAATCCAGGTTTAAGAGCTGGCGGCGTTTTAATCGACTTAGAACCTTGTACTCAAGTTGCAATTGATGTAGAAGCAAAAATAACTCTTTATAGAGCAGAAGAAAACTTTGCAGATGCCGCATTGAAAGAAACTGTAGAAAAAACTATCAATAGTCTTTTAATTAACGAAGATGTTATATATGCAGATATAATTACAGCACTTAAAAATACAGGAAGTTATGTAAAAAACATCAAAAATTTAACGTTGAACTCAATCACAAATACAGATGTTACAATTAACGAGCATCAAATTGCAAGATTAGGAAACGTGAATTTTACATATGATTATTGGGAGTAAAAAATGACAATTTCAGAAAAGTTAAAAAACAACTTTCCTTCAACTTTAAGTAAAAGTGGAAAGTTTTTTTCAGCGTTTATCGCAAATGATCAAAAAACAGGAGCAATAGAAAAAGAATTATACAATATTGTTAATTATATGAAAGAATGGAAAAATATAAACAATGTGTATGATTCAAAAGGAACTGCTCTTGAATATATCTCTAGTTTTTTTACTTATTTGGAACGATTTACAGATGAAAAAGAAAAAAGTTACCTGGATAGAATTAAGGCAATTTTTGTTCGCGGTGGTGATGTAACATGGGGAACTGCTCCTAACATTTTGCATACATTTAAAAACTATTTTAACGTAGATACGATTTATTTATTAGAAAAAACTAACGATAAAAGTGAAAATAAATTTCAAAATTATGTTTTTGATGATTTAGAAGGATGGGTTTCTGAAAACGCCGAATTATCAAAAGAAGCTAGATTTTCAAAAACAAATGGGATTTTATTTCATGATGGAACAATTTCCCAAACTGTAAATACAAATGTAGATAAAGGTTATTACATTCATTTTTTTTACAAAGGGCAAGTGTCGATAGAAGTTGAAAATGGGAAAATTTATAAGTGGGATCACAAAGCAGAAATCTATAGAGAAAGTGATGCAAGAAAAGATTTTACTTCTGATAAATGGAGTGGTGCGAGTTTTTATTTTAAGGCAAAAAGTGATTCTGTAAATGTTAAATTTTCTGGTACTGAAAACACTTATTTTGATTATCCAATGTTTTTTGAAAAAAAGAGAAAAAAATCTTTTACATTGTTTGTTCAGTTTACGGGAGCAACAGCAAAAAACGCCTTAGCCTTATCTCCTGGGGGTGAAGATCCAAATGAAGAAATTAAAAATTACGACCTTGCTGGATATTACGATGATACATATTTAACAGGTGCTAACAGTGGTTTTGCAATAGATTTGTATGCAGATTTATTAGAATATGTGAAAGCTGTAGGAGTAAAAGCTTATTTAGAAATCGTAAATCGAGATCAAGATAGTTGAAAAAGAAATAAAAGTAATATATAATTAAATATAACATATAAAGTATAAAAAACGATGTGTATATAAAAGACAGTCGGCTCTAACAGCCTACTGTCTTTTTTTTGTTTTGTTCGAGCCGACATCGGAGGGTATTATGTCAACTGTTAGTATTGAACAAAACGAAAATTCTTTTTTCACAACTGGAATTGTGCAAGGAAATGAAATTGTCAAAGCTGATGATTTTAATTTTTCTTTTTCCTCAATAATAAATAATTTATCTAAATTTTCTAAAATGATTTTTGAGGCCGATAAAAACTTTGTTATCGGTGGTGCTGTTTCTGTTTACAATGGCCTTAATCTAAAAATTGCTCCCCTTTTTGGAGTTTGTCATGCGACAGGTATGCCATTCGGAATCGCTGATGAATTAACAAATATCTCAATTCCTATTTCTGCGGGAGAAAATGATAGAATCGACATTATCGAAGTAAAAGGTGTAATGGAAGAATATGAATTACAACAAAGAGCTTTTAATGATTTAGATAATGACACGATTACATATCAAAAAGTAAACACAAAAACAGGATTAACGTTAGATATTGTTGTAAAAAAAGGAACTGCGGGGCAAGCCCCAACAGTAGATGATGGATATGTAAAATTGTGCGAAGTTCATTATATGGCAAATTCAGAAGAGTTATATGATGAAGATATTTATAATATTACTGCCGATGTTAAAGATATGGAAAATACAGAATGGACAAATGATAAAGATTCTGTATATAACATTAAATATATATCTGACGTTAATGAACGATTTAGAACAGATCATAATGAAGATGGTACACATAAAACTAATATAATTGGTAAAAGAGAAATAAACTTAACTGAACAAAATGGCAATCAACTTACAGGAAATGAAATTCTTACTGCAAGTGAGATTCCTATTAATAATGATAAAATTTTAGGAACAACTAGTATTTCTGCAAGCTTGCGAATTTGTGCAGAAAAAATAACAGAACTATTTAATGAATATTTAAAATACGGAAAGTTTAATTTTAAAGGCGAGCTTTCTCTGTCGGATATATTAAATTCAGAAGGAAGTGCTCTTAGTCATGCTTTAAGAATTGGAGTAAAAACAACTGATGATGTAAGTGTTGCTTATTTAAATTTCTTTGGGGTAGATGTATTAAAAATATCTCAAGATGGCACAGTTTCATTGTCAACGGGTTATATTGCAAAAGCAAACAATGATGTAGTTGTGAAATCTGTTACAGATGCCCTTTCTAATTCATTAAATTTGTTGACAACCAGAGTAAAATATTTAGAGGAAAACCTTGATCCAACAGCTGCGACTAATAGAGTTTTATCTAAGTTTACTGTAAGTCCTGTAGTTGTTAAATCTGCAACAACTTCAAATATTGAATTGTCAAATGAACAAATTATAGATAGTGTACAAGTAACAAGTGGTGAGTTTGTTCTTGTTAAAGATCAAACAAATCAAAAAGAAAATGGATTATACCAAGTTACAAGTAGTTCATGGGTAAGGTTTAATCAAGAAATAACAAAACAACTTTTTATTATTTCTGATGGAAAAACAAACAAAGGAAAATCTTTTTATACTTTAACTGATAATATTATAATCAATGAAACTGATATAATTTGGCTAGAAGCTATTTATTCTAGTTATCCTAATCCTAATACTGTTGCATTAAGAAATAGTGATGGTGTAATTTTAGGTGCGAAGCCTGTGAATAAACCTTCAAGTCCATCAGACGAAATCCCTAATATGAAATTTCTAGCCGATGTTTTATATCCGGTTGGGTTTGTTTATACCCAATATCCATTGTGTCCATCTCCAGTAGACATGAAGTTGTATGGAACATGGGAAGACGTATCGCATAAATATGCGGGAATGTTTGCTCGTGTTGATGGCGGCGATGCAGTTGAGTTTGAAAAAAAAGTATCAATTTCAAACATGTCTGGTACTACACTAACATTGATTGATGGACATGGAGTAACAACGGGGTGTATATTAGTTGATAGCGAAGGCGATGAGCCAACATATGAACAAAGAAGTGTTACAAATGTTAATGGAAACACAATTACAATTGATTCAGCGTTTAGTAAAAATTTAACGACCGTTTTAATTTTACAGGCTCCTGGGTTACCTAATATCACTGGTAAATTTGGTAATCCTTATGGGTACTGCGGTTTTATTTGGGGAGATGTTACAAGCGGTGTATTTTCCAAGGCTAAAACAGGTTCTGAATCAGGACGTATAATGGACACTACGAGTTCATCCATATCCGCTTTTAATACAGTATATATAGATGCTTCTCGTTCATCATCAATTTATGGCAATTCTAAAACTGTTCAACCTCTTAATACCACAATAAAGTTATGGCAACGTATTAGCTAATTCTTTTCCATAAACGAACAGTTGTATTCTTAGATCTTGTTTCATCACCAACTCTTGCGCCAACAATATTGACTGTTAGGTCTGTAATTGGTTGGCTTCCATCTCCGGTAGAGTAGGAGGCTCCAGCACCACTATTCGCGTGCCATTTTATCTCATGTTTATGGTTTTGTAATTGATCATTCTGGAAAATTAAAACGGTCGTTAAATTTTTACTAAACGCTGAATCAATTGTAATTGTGTTTCCATTAACATTTGTAACACTTCTTTGTTCATATGTTGGCTCATCGCCTTC
>Ga0233381_1000014_pt1 | contig 28308 bp, 20 predicted proteins | sample ElkDunMinimDraft_12_FD_180670 | JGI IMG/M metagenome (GOLD analysis project Ga0233381, IMG submission 180670) | Fecal eukaryotic communites from dung pellets of Tule Elk in California, USA - Elk Dung G0 | ecosystem: Host-associated > Mammals > Digestive system > Large intestine > Fecal | place... | reverse complement strand
AACCATATTATTCATAACGCATCAAGCGAAGTTGTTGCCGTTTCAAAGCTCAACAAGCCCATGAAACCCTTGCTTGATGACTTTGCTCAGATTTGCGGCACAAAGGTTAAGGTTGCTTCTTCACCCAAAAAGTGCGGCAAAGCAATCAAGGGCAAGAATGCTGTTCTCATTAAGGACCAGGGCGCTCTTTGCTGCGGTTCCGTTGAGGGTGACGCTCAGGCCGTTGATATGATTATGAGCAAAAGTGCTCTTACCTTGCTTGGCACAAAAGTTTTCGGCAAGGCAAAAGCAATCAACCCCGTTGAAGCAAAGCTTATGCGAGTTGTTTATCTTCTCAAGTATTCAAAGCAGGCTTCAAAATAATTAATTTTACACACTACCATCTTTTGTCCCCCCGTTTTATACGAGAAAAATCCGAGGCTGATGCCTCGGCTTTTTCTTTTTTACGGGATACAAGCAAAAAACCCGCTGCCATTAAGGCAACGGGCTTTGATTGTTTATCAGAAATCAACCTCTGTGTCATAGTAGCAGCACTTAAGAAGCTTTTCCATTTCTTCCTGACTGGGCTGACGGGGGTTGGAGCCTGTGCATGCGTCTGCGATAGCATTCTTTGCGATTTCGGGAAGGCGTGCAAGGAAAACGTCTTCGGGAACAAAGCCCTGCTCGCAGGGATAGCTGTCTGCACCGTAGTTTTTGATGCACTGAGGAATGTTGAGTTCATCGTTCATCTTGCGGATGTAAGCGATAAGAAGTTCAACCTTTTCAGCAACGGTTGCGCCGCCAAGGCCGATGAAATCAGCGATTTCAGCGTAACGAACAGCTGCGGATTCAACCTTTGCATTGTAAGCAATAACCTTGGGAAGGTACATTGCGTTAGCTGCGCCGTGGATGATATGAGCGCCGAATTCTTCGAAAGCAGCGCCGGTCTTGTGAGCCATTGAATGAACGATGCCGAGAAGAGCATTTGAGAAAGCCATACCGGCGAGGCACTGAGCGTTGTGCATGGAAGCGCGCTTGTCCATATTGCCGTTGTAGGAATCAACAAGGTCGTTTTTGATCATCTTGATTGCGTGAAGAGCAAGGGGATCGGTGTAATCGCAGTTGCAGGTTGAAACGTAAGCTTCAACAGCGTGAGTAATAGCGTCCATGCCTGTGTGAGCAACAAGCTTTTTGGGCATTGTTTCAGCAAGGTCGGGATCAACGATAGCGATGTCGGGAGTGATTTCAAAGTCAGCAAGAGGATACTTGATACCCTTTGAATAGTCTGTGATAACAGAGAAAGCTGTAACTTCAGTTGCTGTGCCCGATGTTGAGGGGATAGCGCAGAAGTGAGCCTTTGTGCGAAGCTTGGGAAGGCCGAAAACCTTGCACATATCTTCAAAAGTTGTTTCGGGATATTCGTATTTAATCCACATAGCCTTAGCTGCGTCGATGGGTGAACCGCCACCCATTGCAACAATCCAGTCGGGCTGGAATTTTGCCATAGCTTCAGCGCCTCTCATAACTGTTTCAACTGAGGGGTCGGGTTCGATACCTTCAAAAACTTCAACTTCCATGCCTGCTTCCTTAAGATAAGCAACAACCTTATCAAGGAAACCGAACTTTTTCATTGAACCGCCGCCAACGCAAACGATAGCTTTTTTGCCGTCAAGGGTTTTAAGAGCTTCAAGAGCGCCCTTGCCGTGGTAAAGATCTCTGGGAAGAGTAAAACGAGCCATAACAATCATTTCTCCTTTTGCTTGATATTTGTTATTTTGAAAGGATTATCTTTCACAAAAACATTCTATCATACGCATGCCGTAAAAACAATTACAAAAAGCAAAATAAAAAAATAAAAAATTTTCAAAAAAGATGTTGACAAAATAAAAGTTGTGTATTATAATAAACAAGCTCGCTCGTGAGCGATATGGCGGCATAGCTCAGTGGCTAGAGCAACCGGTTCATACCCGGTAGGTCGTGGGTTCAAATCCAACTGCCGCTACCAATTAAATGGCCCGGTGGTCAAGCGGTTAAGACACCGCCCTTTCACGGCGGTAACACGGGTTCGATTCCCGTCCGGGTCACCACGATTAATATCCGAACTAATCTGAAAAAGTTTAGTTCGGATATTTTTTTGTTTAAAATTGTATATTCTCCTATTGTTTCCGAGCAATTAATTTGATAAACTGAAATTGATAACTCAAAGGAGGTATTGGCTTTGGGAAAAATAAGAATAGGTATTTTTGGCGCAGGCCGCGGAATTGATATTGCGGAAAACCTGATGCTTCTTGATTGCGAAATTGTTGCGCTTTGCGATTTCGACGAAAGCCGAAGAAACGCAGGGCTTAAAAGATTGGGCCTGGATATTGCAGCGTACAGCGATTTTGACAGCTTTATTGAACATGGAATGGATGCTATTGTTCTTGCAAACTATTTTCATGAACATACTCCGTTTGCAATCAAGTGCTTTGAAAAAGGAATTCACGTTTTCAGCGAATGCATCAGCAACTCAACGATGGCGCAGGGTGTTGAACTTATCCGTGCTTTTGAAAAAAGCAATTCAATTTATATGCTTGCGGAAAATTATCCTCAGATGATATTTAACCGTGAAATGAAAAGAATATGCGACGGCGGAACTCTCGGTAAGGTTATTTACGCCGAGGGAGAATATAACCATCCTCCGTGCCCCGACGATGTGAGCTTCAATAAGGGTTTTGTTTATTTTGCCGAGCACTGGAGAAATTATCTTCCCAGAGCATATTATATAACCCATTCACTTGCTCCTCTTATGTGGTCAACGGGTGCAACACCCAAAAAGGTCAGCGCAATGGCCGCGTTCAGTCCGCTCAAAGAAAAGGCGACCGCAAGGCTCGTTGGTGATAGGGCGGCAATTATAACAACTCTGAACGACGATAATTCCGTTTTCAAGGTAACAGGCTGCGCAGCTTTCGGCGCTCATAATAACGCTTACCGCATTTGCGGCGAAAACGGTCAGATTGAAAATCTCAGAGGTATGGGCGAAAAGGTTATGCTCCGTTACAGCGAGTGGGCAATTCCCGAGGGAAAAGAAGAGGTTAACCTCTATGACCCTTCGTGGAACGATTCGGATGAAGACAATATCAGACAAAGCGGACACGGTGGCGGAGATTATATCGTTGCAAGAATGTTCCTTGACTGCATAAAAGATGGCAGGCAGCCCGAGCATCCTTATGACATTTATTCGGCAATAAATATGTCTTCGGTTGCAATTCTTGCTCACCGTTCAATTCTCAACGGCGGCGGATGCTATGATATTCCCGATTTTCACCTTGAGGAATGCCGCAAAGAATATGAAAACGACAGGCAGTCGCCTTTCTTCGGAACAGACGGCAGTCAGCCGAACATTCCCTGCTGCTCAAAACCCGATTATAGGCCGACGGAAGAGCAGTTGAATAATTACCGTGAAAGCATGAAGGATTAAGCTGTTTAACAGGAAAACATATCCCATAATATTCCGAGCGACAAATATCAGAAAAGCTTGTTATGAGTAATTCTGTAAAGCCGAAAAACTGACAAAGGCGACAGATGGGTTGATTCTGTTGCAAATAACGTATAAAAAGTATGAGCGGCGGTCTTTTTTAAGGCCGCTGTTTGTTTTTTGAAAAAAACATTTACATTATTCATAAAATATTTATCTCTTGTCAAAAAAAACGCAAAATATATCTTTTATTTTATAATAAAGAGTGATATAATATACCTAATTATGGGTTGGTGTATTAAATTATTAAGATATTATATTCAGGAGGACAAAAATGGCTGACATTATTTCAGTTAAAAATCTCAGCAAGTCTTACGGCAGCGTTCATGTTCTCAGCAACGTTTCTTTCAGCTTTGAAAGCGGTCAGATTATCGGTTTGCTGGGCCCTAACGGCAGCGGTAAAACTTCATTGATAAAAATTCTTGTAGGCCTTATCAACGATTATTCGGGCGAAGTTCTTATCGATGGCCACAAGCCCGGCAAAATCAGCAAATCTCTCGTTGCCTATCTGCCCGATAAAACATATCTTGCAAGCTACATGACAGCTGACGACGCTATTAATTACATTGCCGATTTTTATGACGATTTTGACAAAGCAAAGGCAATGCATATGCTTGACGTTTTTCAGCTGCCCCATAAGCAGAAGGTTAAAACAATGTCAAAGGGCATGCAGGAAAAGCTTCAGCTTCTTCTTGTTATGTGCCGCAACGCAAAGCTCTATATTCTCGATGAACCCATGGGTGGCGTTGATCCTGCAGCAAGAGACTTTATTCTTGAAACAATTCTTAAAAACCGCCCCGAAGGCTCAACAATCCTGATGTCAACCCATCTTATTCAGGACGTTGAAGAGGTTTTTGATTCAATTCTTATGATCGGCAGGGGCAGCCTGCTCATGAAAGACACGGTTAAAAACATTACCGCAAGCGGCAAAACCGTTAACGATATTTTCAAGGAGGTGTTTAGCGTTGACTGGGGCTTCTAAACCTAAGAACAAGTTTTTCAAGCTTGTTAAAAATGATTTTCTTGCCAGTGCAAGAGTAATCAGCCTGTTTTACATTATTCTTCTTGCTCTTCTGGCTGTTTTTTCTGTCAGCGTTCTTTTGGGCTCAAGCGATTCAATCAGCGCTGAATTAACTTCAAAACTTTCAACAGTAAGAAACTTTTCGATTGCTTTTTCAATCATGGTTTCTTTTCTGCTGATATTCGTAACGTTTTTCTTTGTTGTTTATGACTTTTTCAAGTCCATGTTCAGCCAGCAAGGCTATCTCAGCTTCACTTTGCCGGTTTCAAGCAACCAGCTTTTAGGCTCAAAGATGCTTGTTTACGGCGGATGGATGATTCTAAGCTACGCTGTTTTCATGTTTACCGGCGGATTCCTTATAAACTATGCTGCCGATAACGTTATCGGCCAGGAGAACATTTCTCTGGCTCAGTCTCTTATGGGCATGTTCGGCAATTTGCCCTCGCTCACTCAGATAATCGCTTACGTTGTTTACATGATCGTTATGTTCTTTGTTATCTTTTTGAGCTTTGTTTCCATTATTTATTTTGCAATTACACTTTCTCATATCAGAGCGTTCCAGAAATTCTCAATTCTTGCGTCAATCGTTATTTTCGGCATAACCGCCGTTGTTTTCCTTGTTTTAGCGTTCAAAATGAGCGACGTTGTTAACTTTGTTATGGTTTTCAATGATGACAAAACAATCGGCTTCGGCATCCTGAAAGAAGGCGAAAAGCTTGTAGGCAATGCCCTCGGAATGCAGGTAACGCCCGTTTTCAGCTTTATGATTCTTGATGTTGCAATGTTTTTTGCAACTTCTTACATCATGCACAAAAAGGTTAACCTTAAATAAGGAGAGATTCTTATTAAAATCGGCATTTTCGGCGGAACTTTCAATCCGCCGCACACAGGTCACGAATATCTGGCGCAGTCGGCTGCGGAGCATCTTGCTCTGGACAAGCTGATTATAATTCCGTCAAGCATACCGCCGCACAAAATGGCCGGTAAGCTTGCCGATTCCGCTGACCGCCTTGAGATGTGCAGGTTGGCTTTTGCCGGTGACCCGAGGGTTGAAATATCCGACCTTGAGCTGAAAAGAGAAGGAAAAAGCTACACGGTTGACACTTTAAGAGAACTGAAAGCCTTTTATCCCGATGATGAGCTTTATTTCATTTTCGGCTCGGATATGCTTGAAACCTTCATGCAGTGGTACAGATGGGAAGAAATCCTGACCCTTGCAAGAATCTGCGCCTGCTCAAGAGAAAAAGGCTTCAGACCTGACCTTAGCGGATACAGCGAGGAGCAGAAAAAACGGATTGTCTTTTTGGACGTTGAGCCGATGGAGCTCAGCTCAACCGAGCTTCGCTCAATGGATTTTGCAAACCCCGATCCCTCTAAAATCAACCCAGCCGTTGCAAAATATATCGTCGGCAAAGGGCTGTATGACGACGGGATGGGGCAATACCGGAAGATTCTTAAAGAAAAGCTGGATGAATTCAGGCTTTTTCACAGCGAATGTGTAAGCGAATCGGCTGCAACGCTGGCTGAAAAATACGGAGCCGACCCTCAGAAGGCAAGGCTTGCGGGGCTGCTTCACGACGTTATGAAAAACGCTTCGGTTGCAGAGCATCTGGAGTATATTGAAAGCCTGAGCGCTGTTGAAAGCTCAAACCTCAAGGTCTGGCATCAGATGTCAGGCGAAGGTTTCCTCAGGTCAAACAAAATCGTTGAGGATGAAGAAATCCTTTCCGCCGTCAGATGGCACACAACCGGCAGGGCGGGGATGTCTCTTCTTGAAAAAATAGTTTATGTTGCGGATTTCATTTCCGCTGACAGAGATTATAAAGACGTTGAAGTTGTCAGAAAGCTTGCGTCAATCAGCCTTGAGCACGCAATTCTTTATACTTCACGTTATACAGTTGAAAAACTGGTATCGAAAGATATGCTTATTCATCCCGCAACCGTGGAATGCTATAATGACATGCTTTTACATTTCGGGTTGCAGAAAGGTTGATTATATTTTATGGAAATTAAAAATCTTGTTCTTGAAATTGCAAAGGTGCTTGACCAGAAAAAGGCAATGGATATTGTTGCAATTGAAACCGAAGAGGTTACGATTGTTTCGGATTACTTCATCATTGCTTCGGGCACTTCAAACACTCACGCAAAGGCACTTGCCGATGACGTTGAATATGAAATCAAGCAGCGACTAGGCGTTGACCCTGAACACATTGAGGGCAGGGCGACGGGCTGGATTCTTCTTGATTACGGAACCGTTCTTGTTCATATTTTCACTCAGGATATGAGAGAATATTATAACCTTGAGAGATTGTGGACAGATGCAAAAACAGTTGATTTAACAGACATTTTACAGGCTGACTGATTCAGCCTTTGAATTGAAAGGATGTTGCTATATGGCTCAGTATGATTTCAGAGCAGTAGAAAAAAAGTGGCAGGATAAATGGGACGAAAACAAAACCTTTGAATGCAGCGAGGATTATTCAAAGCCGAAGTTTTACGCTCTTGTTGAGTTCCCCTATCCCAGCGGTGCAGGCATGCACGTTGGTCACATCAAGGCATATTCAGGCCTTGAAGTTGTTTCACGCAAAAGAAGACTTGAAGGTTACAACGTTCTGTTCCCGATAGGCTTTGACGCTTTCGGTCTCCCGACCGAAAACTACGCTATCAAAACAGGCCTTCACCCCAGAGTTGTTACCGACAGAAACATTGAAAAATTCACAAGCCAGCTTAAAAGAGTAGGCTTTTCCTTTGACTGGTCAAAGGTTGTTGACACAACCCAGGAAGATTACTATAAGTGGACACAGTGGATTTTCCTCAAGATGTTTGATAACGGCCTTGTTTTCAGAGATAAGACCCTCATCAACTATTGCCCCAGCTGCAAGGTTGTTCTTTCCAACGAAGATTCGCAGGGCGGCAAGTGCGACATTTGTCACAGCGATATTGTTCAGAAGTCCAAGGATGTTTGGTATCTGAGGATTACAGAATATGCAGATAAGCTTCTTGAAGGTCTTAAAGAAGTTGATTATCTTCCCAACATAAAGCTTCAGCAGGAAAACTGGATTGGCAAGTCAACAGGCGCTTTTGTTAACTTCACAGTCAAAGATACCGAAGAAAAGCTTAAGATTTACACAACAAGACCCGACACTCTTTACGGTGTAACCTTTATGGTTATGGCTCCCGAGCATCCGCTTATCGATAAGTACGCTTCTCAGATCGGCAACATGGCCGCTGTTGAAGAATACAGAGAGTTCTGCAGCAAGAAGTCTGCCTTTGAAAGAACTCAGCTTGTTAAGGACAAGACCGGCGTTAAGCTTGAAGGCTTCAGCGCAGTTAACCCCGTTAACGGCAAAGAGATTCCGATTTACATTTCGGACTACGTTATGATGGGCTACGGCACAGGCGCAATCATGGCTGTTCCCGCTCATGACCAGAGAGACTACGAATTCGCCAAGAAGTTTGGCATTGATATAATTGAAGTTATCAAGGGTGGCGACATTGCTGTTGAAGCTTACACAGGCGACGGCGAAATGGTTAACTCCGATTTCCTCAACGGAATGGATAACAAGAAGGATTCAATCGAAAAAATGGCTGAATTCCTTCAGGAAAAGGGTATTGGCGAAAAGGGCGTTCAGTATAAGATGAATGACTGGGCATTCAACCGCCAGAGATATTGGGGCGAGCCTATCCCCATCGTTCATTGTCCCGATTGCGGCATTGTTCCCGTTCCTTATGAAGAGCTTCCGCTCAGACTGCCCGCAGTTGAAAACTTTGAACCCGGAACAGACGGCGAAAGCCCGCTTGCAAAGATTGATTCTTACGTTAATTGCACTTGCCCCAAGTGTGGCAAGCCTGCAAAGAGAGAAACCGACACAATGCCTCAGTGGGCAGGTTCTTCATGGTATTTCCTGCGTTATCTTGATCCCCACAATGATGAAAGATTCGCTGACAGCGAAAAGCTGAAATACTGGATGCCCGTTGACTGGTACAACGGCGGCATGGAACACGTTACAAGACATCTTATCTATTCAAGATTCTGGTATAAGTTCCTCTATGACCTGGGCGAAGTTCCCGTTTCCGAGCCTTACGCAAAGAGAACGGCTCAGGGTCTTATCCTCGGCCCCGACGGCGAAAAAATGTCAAAATCCAAGGGCAACGTTGTTGACCCCAATGAGGTTGTTGATCAGTTCGGCGCTGATGTTCTCAGAACATACTGCCTCTTCATGGGTGACTATGAAAAGGCCGCTCCCTGGAGCGAAACAGCCGTTAAGGGCTGCAAGAGATTCATTGACAGAGTATGGGGCCTGACCGAGATTATGACCGAGGGCGATTCCTACTCAAAAGAGCTTGAAAGCGCAATGCACAAAACAACAAAGAAAGTTTCAAGCGACATTGAAACTCTTAAATATAACACCGCTATCGCTGCAATGATGACCCTTACAAATGAAATTTACAACAAGGGCTCAATCAATAAGGCTGAGCTTAAAACCTTTATCACGTTGCTCAATCCCTTTGCGCCTCATATTACCGAAGAAATCTGGCAGGTTGCAGGCTTTGAAGGCATGCTCAATGAAGCTTCATGGCCGACTTATGACGAAGCAAAGTGCGTTGATAACGAAATTGAAATTGCTGTTCAGATTAACGGCAAGGTCAGAGAAAGACTTGTTATTGCCGCTGACGCTGAAGCTGACGAGGTTATTGCCGCAGCAAAAGCGCTTGATAAGATTGCCGAAGCTGTTAACGGAATGACCGTTGTTAAGGAACTTTACGTTAAGGGCAGACTTGTAAATATTGTTGTTAAGCCGTAAATAAAAATTAAAATTAAAATTTACTGTTGACAACGCAGCATGAATTATTGTATAATAACAAACAAGCTATGAAAAATTATAGTCCCTGTATTAAACGAGGGGAGGGAATACATTGAGCCAGGTAAAAGTTAAGGAAGGCGAGTCACTCGAAAACGCACTCAGAAGATTCAAGAGACAGACTTCAAGAGACGGCGTTATCCAGGAGGTTCGCAAAAGAGAACATTACGAAAAGCCTTCGGTTAAGAGAAAGAAAAAGTCAGAGGCAGCTCGTAAGCGTAAGTTTAAATAATTAAACTTTACATGAAAAGAAGCATCCGCAAATTTGCGGATGCTTTTTAATTTTTAATATTAAGTTAAGAATTAAAGAAGGTCATCAAAAAGTCTGATATTGGCTTTGTCAAGCTTGAGTTCGCCGCTCTGTTCTTTTTTGATAACTTCAACGATTCTGTCGTTAACGGGAGTCGGAACGCCGCACTTTCTGCCCCATTCGCAAACAACGCCGTTGATTGCGTCAACCTCGCAGGGCTTGTTGTTCCTTATATCCTGAAGCATTGAGGGAACAATATCTCTGTGCTTTTTCATTGCAATGGGAACAAGGAGCTGGGCAAAAGCTCTCTTAAGGGGATTTGTATAATAGAAAAGCTTTGTGATGTCTTTGCCCTGAACGGGAACAAATTCTGCGCCCGCTGCGTGGCCAACGTCGATGCATTCTTTCATGCAGCGAACGGCAACTTTCTGAGCATCCTTGTTTTCGGAAACGTCGCCGAAGCAGCCGCCGACAACCGTGCCAAGGCCTGAGAACGTTGCGTTGATAAGAAGCTTTGACCATCTTGCGCCGATAAGATTTTCTTCAAAATGAACAGGGCACATTTTTTCAAGCAAATCCTTGACCATTTTGAACTGTGCATCGGTTATGCCGTCCATTTTGCCCATGTGGAAAGAAAGGCTGTCAGGCTCACTTGTGAGAACGCATTCGCCGGGGCCTTCAAGCATTGCGCCCCATTCAACGGTGCATCCCATTGTTCTGTTAGCGCCGATGATTTCGGCAATTCCGGGTTCGGGGATGCCGTTCTGAAGAGTAACGATAACGCCTTCGTCGGCAAGGAAGGGCTTAAGGAACGCAACAACCTCAGGGTTGTGAAGCTGTTTTGTCATAAGCAGGATAACGTCGTATTTGCCGCTCATTTCATCGGGCGTGATTGCGTTAACGGGAACGGTCATTTCAACCGTACCGCTGATGTGAGCGCCCTTTTCACGCATTGCGGCAACGTGAGCCTTGTTACGGTTAACAAGCTCAACGGGAACGCCGTTTTTGGTCATATAAGCGCCAAGAACCGTTCCGAGAGAACCGGCGCCGTAAATTGCACATCTCATAATTGTTCCTCCTGAATTCAAATTAACAATATAATTATATCACCGCTCAAAATCCGTGTCAACACGCCAAACAGCACTTGAAGAATTGTCCGATAATGGTATAATATTTATGAAGAAGAAAAAAGAGGGGGAGAAAGATGAAAACCGCAACAAAGCTTTCGTCAGAATGGATTTATAAATTTTACAAAGAGCTTGAAGCTAACGGTGTTGAAAATCACGCTTTACTTATAATGCAAAACGGTGAAATTCTTTTTGAGGAATATGCCTATCCTTATTCAGCCGAAATGCCACACACAATGTTTTCCGTAACAAAATCAATTGTTTCAACGGCGGCGGGTTTTGCAATTGATGAGGGGCTGTTTTCTCTTGATTCCGAAATCTTGCCGTTTTTTTCGGAATATGAACGTTGCGAAAGCGAAGAATGGAAGAATCTTACCGTGCGTTCCGTGCTGACCATGCAGAGCAACAAGGAATTCAGCTTTCTTCAGGATATGACGGGCGATTACGTTGCGATGTTTATGAAAGCGCCGTTCAGAAAAGAAAAAGGCTTTTTATACAGCAACAACGATGCTCACATGGTCGCTGCACTCATTCAAAAGCTTTCGGGGATGAATCTTGTTGAATATCTGACTCCGCGGCTTTTTGAGCCTCTCGGCATTGAGCCGCCCGAATGGGAAACAAACCTGAAAGGCGAATGCATCGGCGGCACGGGGGCTTACATGAAATTGCGTGACCTTGCCAAAATCAGCCAATGCTACGGCAACGGCGGAAAATATAACGGCAAACAGGTTATTCCCGAATGGTGGACAAAAGAAGCAACCCAAAAGCATGTCAGCTTTGAAAACCACGAAAACGAAGACGGCTACGGCTATCTTTTCTGGCTGCAGAACGGAGTTTTCAGCATGAACGGTATGTACGGCCAGCAGATTTCGTATTTTCCTGAATATGATGCCGTTATTGCGGTTTTTAACTGTGTTGTCAACGATTCTTCGAACAACAGACTTATGAAAAACGTTTTGGTAAAAGCTTTTGAAGGTCAATCTTCACCCGAATGGGATGAAAAGCTTGAGAGCTATCTTGAAAACCGAAAATTAAAATCTTTACCCGTTGCTTCAAAAGAAAAGCCGGGCGTACCCGTCGGAAAAACTTTTTATTTGTCGCCTCTTTCAGATAAGCTTGCAAAGCTGATGTTTCCCGCAAGCCTTGTTCCCCGTACGCTTACATCAAGCTTTGCCAAAAGGCCCAAAAGCAACCTTGACAAAGTTTCTTTCTGCCTTTCCGAAGACGTGTTTACCGTAAAATGGTTTGAGGAAGAGGATGAGGTTGTTATCAACTGCGGCCTTGACGGTAAGCCGAGGCTTTCGGAATGCAGAATAAAGGGATATTGTTATAAAATATGGGCGTATGCATACGCTGAAAACGGAATTGTCAATGCGGTTATCAAGCCGCTGAATACTTTGGCAACTCAGCGTGTGCGCTTTGAGTTCTCGGCGGACACGGTTAAAATTCAGATGGTCGGAACGCCTGATTTCACCGAGTTTATAGCCCATAACGCCAACGAAAGCCGGTTTGTCAGAAACAGCGGAATGTTCAGGCCCCTGATAAACAAAGGCTTGAGGCTTGCTCTTTCAACCGTTCAGAAGCCGATGAAATTCAAGGCGAAAAGATAACGGTGTTTTGATAGGGATTATATTTCTTTTTACGCATTGACTAATTCGGCAAAACGATATAAAATAAGTTAAACTTTAAAACGGGATGTGACAAAATGAAAAAACTTATTGCTGTTTTAATGGCGTTGCTTATGGTTTTAACTTTGGCAGCGTGCAAAAACAACGGCGGCAAAGACCCTGAAACCTCTCAGGGCGAATCTGCTTCAGCCATGGCTGAAAGCAAAGCGGAGGAATCTTCGGAAAATTCAACCGGCGAAGCCGAAACTTCGGACAACGGCGAAATTACCGAGGAAACGGTTACGGCGCAAGCCTCAACCGCTCCGACAACCGACCCTTCAACGTGGACAAAAGAAGAGATTGTTGAATTTTACAAAGCGGCTGCAATCAATTCAAAATCGCAGAAGTCAATTGAAAAAAAGACTCTTGAAGAAATGGTTGTAAATGACGGTGACGGAGGTCTCGGCAATCTGGTTGAACTGATCACGCCGTTCCTTATTTCTGCGCTTGAGGACAATTCAACCGAATTTGACGGAATCACAGGCGGTTATGAAAACATTGTTCCCGATGACATTGAAAGCGCAAAGGCTTACAAAAGCGGGGATTATACCGTTGTTGAAATGAAAATGAAAGAGCAGATTGACGGTGCCCACGGTGACCCTTACAGCGGAACTGTCGGTCATTCGATTTCCGTTGTAGGCGACCTCAAGGTTGTTGAAGAAGCTCTCCCAAAATTTGAAATCCGCTTTGATCAAGCAGAGGTTAAGCTGCATTATAAAAACCCTCAGCTTAAAGTAAAAATCAATGACAACGGCGTTATTGAAAAGGGCACCTGGAGCTATAAGGTTTACGTTACAATTGAAAACCTCTATGTCGGCGCCAAAAATTTCCCCATTTCGGCAACCGTTAAGAGCGGTTACGGCACGGTTGACTACGTCATCACCGTTGGCGGAGGATTCTGAAAAGAACAAATATGAAAGCCTTGCGTAAAGCAAGGCTTTTTTTGCTTTTCCTTGTTTATGTTATATTGACAAGGTCTGACAGCGGTGATATACTTCTTTATATATAATTACCAAGGGGTGAGCAAATGAAAAACAAAAAATTATATATATTAACCTATGATCACGGCGGATACGTTCTTTGGAAAGATGCCGTTAAGCCGAGAATCAAAGAGCTTTTTGAATGGATGGAAAAATACCCGAAGCTCAGAATCGGACTTGATTACGAATCCTTCACCTTTGACGAGTTTTCAAGATGTGACCCTGAGGTTGTTCAGTTGATTAAGGATTTAGTTGCCAGGTACCCTGACAGAGTCGGCCTTGGCGCAACAACCTACGGTCAGCCGCTTTCAATGTTTGTTTCTGAAGAATCAAATGTGCGTCAGCTTACCTATGCGGTGCGCACAAATCTTGAATATTTCGGCAAAACACCCAACGTTTATGCGATTTCGGAATTTGCCCTTAACAATCAGACCCCTCAGCTTGCAAAGCTTTGCGGTTACGATGCCGCTATTCTGCGTTCTCACGTTATGGGCTACGGTTATCCGAGGACTTTTGACTCTGCCTGGGGCAAGTGGATTGGCAAGGACGGCTCATATATTCCTGCCGTGCCGACGTATGATAAGCAGGGCAGAGGCTTTAACTGCTGCACGGTTGATAACTGGATTCTTTCACGCTGGCCGCAGGATACTGACATTTCACTTGAAGATTTTGAAAAGATGTTTTCAAAGTATTCGCCGCTCCTTGCTTCCAGATATGACGATTTAACGCAGGAAGTAAAAGGCGTTACCGAATATATCGAAACAAAAGAAAACTATGAATATGTTCTTCTTGAGGATATTCCCGCCCTTTTCGGCGAGCCGAAGGATGAACTGAAAACAACCGATAACGATTTCCATATTCAGATGCCGTGGGGCTACTGCGGCAACGAAATTTTCAACGGCTGCCGCGAAAGCGAGGTTGCTGCCGCACACGCCGAAAAGCTCAATGCGCTTGCGGTTATGCTTGGCGGGGAATCGCTTGAAAAAACCGCCTCCGACGCCTGGAAATACGCACTTGCCGCCCAGCATCACGACGTCACAATCTGCGGTTTGCTTGACCTTTCACGCAGATTTATTCCCGAATCGCTCAAGCTTTCGGCAAAGGTAAAAGAGAAGTCGCTTGAAGCGATTGAATCAAAATTTGCATCTCCTGACGGCGATGCGTTGCTGCTTATAAATCCGCATTCCTTTGCTGTTGATGAATGGGTTGAGGCGCAGGGAAAGAAAGTACGCGCAGCGCTGAAACCTTTTGAAATAAAAAGAATCCCCCTTGACGCTTCGGCTCAGAAAGAAAAATATGAGTTTTCATGGTCGGACGAAAGCGGCGAGCTTGTTACTCCGAATTACCGCCTGAAGCTTACGGACAAAGGCATTGCATATATTGACAAAAAGAACGGCGAGCGCATTTTTGATAACGGAGACGGCGAGCTTTTCGTTGCTCACGTTGACGGTGAAGATTGCGCTTCGCAAGGCAAATGGAGCGTTGAGATAAATGACAATGGAGCAGTTGCCGTTCAAAAAGGCAAAATCGGCTCGATTCCCTATACTTTTTCAATGGTGTTCAACGGCGGCAGCGCACGCATTGACTGCAAGTCACGCTTTGAAATGCATGGTGAGCTCGTTGGTGAACTTGGTGTAAAAGAGGGCTTGGGCAAATCTCTCACGGTCAACGGTCACCGCCATGAGGGTAAGCTTTGCTTTGCAATGAACGTTTGCCTTGAAAAAGACCGCAAAATGGTCAGAGACCTGCCTTTCTCAATTTCCGAATGGAGCGGCGACGTACGCAAAACAGAGGATTATTGGTATCAGAAAGACCTTATCCTTATCGATACACCCGTATCGCCTGAAGAATCCTTTGAATCAACAACTTATTTTCAGGGTGTTTATTGGCTTGGCATGCGTGACGGCAAAAAAGGCCTTGCTGTTTTCAACAGAGGCTGCATGGGTGCGGCTGTTAACGGCAACCGCCTGACTATTCCGCTGCTTTATTCAAATGAATATATGTGCGGAACAAGAATTCTTGACGGAACCTATGAAGATGAGTTTGCTCTCTGTCCGTTCGATTCATCCGTCAGCGATGCTCAGCTGCATAAAAATGCCATGTCTTATAACTATCAGCCTGAAATTCTCATGCTTTCAAAAGGCGCGGGAGAGCTTGATTCTCTCACCGCCGCAAAGCTTGAAGCGGATGGCGGCGAAGTTATAATGACGGGTCTTTATCCGGAAAACGGCGCTGTTTTTGCACGTTTTTGCAACTATTCGGACGAAGCAGCAAAGGCTGAAATCGGTTTTGCACTCGGAAAAGTAACGGCTGAAACCGATTTGCTCGGCAACGTAATCGGCGCAAGCGACGGAAAGCTTACTTTCCGTCCTTGGGAAATCAAAACAATTAAAATTGAGCTGTAAATACAAAGAGCAGGGCAACCGCCCTGCTCTTTACTTTTTTGTTACATGCCTATAAGATTTGTTTCTTTAATTTCAGAGCCGTTGACAGCAAAAGCTTTGACCTCAAACGCCCCGAAAGAAACGCAATGAACGTAACCGTTGATTTTGAATTCCGCCTCAACGTTCTTATCCGATGAATTGAACATTCTGAGCAAAACAGCGCCGTCAATCGGCTTGAAGGCTGAAAGGATAATATCTTCATTGCCGATTTCAACGGTTGAATTTTTCTTTTCGCCTGAACCTGAGGGGAAGAACGAAAGCGAAACAGGGGGCTGGTTGAAAATCTCAGCCTGCGCATCAAGGTGTGAAATGTCGGCAGTCAGCCTGTATTCAAGCTCACGCTCGCCCATGTCAATGTGGTCATGGTGGCGGTCATCAACCGCAAGCGGACGGTTACTTCTTATCGGATGGGCCGAATAAACGGGCGTTCGCAGAAGAGTGATGTTGAATGCGCTTGCGTCTGCGCTGCCGCCATAGGTTCCGTTGTTGAAAACGGCAAGTCCTTTGCCGTTTTCAAAAAGTCCGCACCATTTCTGATATGTAACCTCTTTTTCTTCTTTGAGCATCTCTTCTTTGCCGAAAGCTGTCTGACCGATGAAAGACGGATTTTCAAGCGTTGAATCAAAGCTGAGTTTATAGAGGGAGTTAACGTCATTTGAAAGAAGCTTTAAATGGATGTCAACGTAAACGTCGTTTTTGGGGATGGAATAAGTCACGATTGCGTAGGAATTCTTATGCTTCATAAGAGCCTGAATTTTGCATCGAACCTCACCGTTTTCAACAACGTGAACGTTGCTGTGCAAAGCATCGGGGTAACCCGCAAAGGCGTTGGCGTCAGCGTTGCTGACTGCTTTGAATTCGCCGATTTTTTCGCTGAAGCAGTCGCCGCCCATTCCCCACGGATCTTCATTATCTTTATAAACGTTGATTTTTGCGCTGTTTTCTTTGAGCATATCAACGCCGTCAACGCAGTATTTGTCAATAAGTCCCGTTGACTTGTTGATTAATACTTCGAGGCGTTCGGTTTTGATTGAAAAATGATTTTCAGTTTCGCAGCATGGCTCAATCGGGCGGAAAGGCATATTTTCAACCCTGAGTTCGCAGTCAAAGCGGCTTATGCTCATCGGCTCAAGCTCAGCTCTGAATGCGATTTTCTTGCGCCAGTCAAGGCTGAAGGAGCATGCCTCTTTTTCATTCTGAGATTTAATATAGTTGCCGTTTGCGTCTCGGACTTTTACAAGAGTAACCTCGTTGTCGTTCCAGTTCTGGTCGGCAAGCTGGAATTCTACCTCAACCTCGCGAGTGATTTTATAAGGATGGGGGTTGAAAACAAGAACGGGAATTTCGCCCTCTTTTGCCGCAGGCTGACCTGCACAAAGGCTGAAAAATGCCTTCGTTTTGTTTCGGGCAACCGTTTCAAGGCCGGAGTTGAGAAGACGCAGAATTTCTTCTTCGCCAAGTTTTACCATTGAGCCGGGCAGAATGTCATGAAACTGGCTGAAAAGAAGGGCTTTTTCGGCTTCCTTGAGCTGCTTCTTATCATATTCAACGCCGCTTGCGGCAAGCATCTTTTCGCAGCAGACAAGCTCGTTTTCAAGCTTGCGGTAAGTGCGCTTGATTCGACTCATCGATGTGTAACAGCCGACCATACAATGAACAAGCGATTTTTCAAAAGTGTCAAGCTTTGATTTGTCGATTTCGGCAAAATAGTTTTCGCAATATGAGTGAATAATTTCCGTTTCGGGGTGGCTTTTGATATATTCGGTAAGATTGTCAAGGTCAACCTTTGATGGGCCGCCGCCGTGGTTGCCAACACCCCAGAGCATAAGATTTGAACCTTCCTGAGAACGATTTTCAATGAAGTTTTCAAGCTTTTCAATGATTTTGCCACGGCCTGAATTGTATCCGCCGTTCATGCTGTGAGCAAGAATTTCGCTGCCGTCAAAACCTTTCCAGATGAAATCTGTTCTGTCACCGACAACGCCGTGAGGGCGCATGAAAAGATAGGAATCATATCCGCTTTTTTTAAGAATCTGAACAAGGCCTCTTGAGTGGCCAAAGGGGTCAAAGTTTATTGCCGTTGTGGGCTTAACGCCGAATTTTTCAGCAAAATAAGCGTTGCCTGTTTCGATCTGGCGCAGAAATCCTTCGCCCGACGGCATAACGCAGTCAGGCTGAAGATACCAGCCACCCATAATGTGCCACTTGCCTTCTTTAACAAGCTTTTGGATTTTTTTAAAAAGCTCGGGTTCATGCTCTTCAACCCATTCGTAAAGAACGGATTCATTGTGGTTGAACACAAAGCCGTCATATTCTTCGCAGAATTTTGCGGCAACTCTGAATGTTGAAATGGCTTCGGCAATGCCCTCATCTCTGCCCCAGAGCCAAACGGGGTCAAGGTGAGCGTTGCAGAGCAAATGAATTTTTTTCATAACCAAACCTCATTGTTAATGCTTATCGCAGATGTAAACGTTGCAAACGGCATCGGCTTTTCGTCTGTTGCTGAAAATTGCCGTCACCGTAATCTTTTTGTCTTTTGGGTTTTCGGGCAGTTCAAGGAAAAACGTGTTGTTTTTATCGCTGCCGCAAACGCAGTGCTCCCATTGGTTTGCTTTGTAATCGGGCGCTCTCAGGGGGAAGCCTGTCAGCTTGCCGTCAATTTCGGCAACGCAGTAAACGCCCTCTTCACCGTGAACGCCTTCAACCGCAACGGCAAGGCGTGCGCCGGGATTATAATCGGGCAGGGTGAACTCTTGCCACTTAATAACTTCGGTTTTTTTGCGGCTGTAATGAGCTTGCATATTGTTGGCGAAAGGCTTCTTTGTTTCAACGGTTTCCCCGTCTTTTATCAGCCTTACGGAGTAAATTCTGTCAACAGGGTTTTCAATTCTGAGATAACGGATTTTTCCGTTTATTCTGTAGCTTGAAACAACCTTTTTGCCGTGAAGATAATAGGGGGTGTGAGCGGTGAATTTTATGATTTTTGCCGTGAAATCTTCGTTGCTTACGCTCAGCTTAGCCAAATCTGAGGTTTTCCACTCGGCAAGGTTGGTTGAATATTCAGCAAGAAGCGGAACTTTTTGTGTTTCAACCTCTCTTGTTGCATAATCACCGGAGAAAAACTCGATTTCAACGCTGTCGCAAAGAATTTCTTCGCCGAAATCAACTCTGAGGCAGCCGCCGCAGACGCGCTGATTTTCGTCAAGATAGGTTTTGCTTTGGGAATCGAAGAAGGTTTCGGCTTTTCCGTCAAACATGTTGTCTGCATCGCATCCCCGAAGGGCAAAATATTCCTGACTGAAGAATGCGTCTCTTGCCGCTTTGACCTGTGGAATCTTTGTTTCTCCGCTGCGGCGCAGGCTTCGGAGCTCAAGGGCATCGTTTGTTATTGCAAACATCGCCGTTTCGTAAAGCATTTCGCCGTTTTCGGGCTTCTTTTCTTCATTTTCAAGCGTTCCGATAAATTCGGGAGCTTTTTCTTTTATATCTGTTTTTTCGAAAGCGGCAAAATCGGTTTCGCATCCGCTGTTCAACAAGGTTATTTTACCGCCGTCACATTTAAGAATCTTAACTTCAACGGGAACTCCGTTTTTGTTTTCTTTTGTTATTTCATATTCGCAGTTTTTGAGCATCGGCTCGGCTTCGCTTTCACACGCAAGCTCAATAAGCGTTGCTCTGAACGGCATAAGCCCGATTTCAACGGTATCGCCGATTCTGAAAAAACCGAGATGCTTTTCAAAGGGATGATGAATGTTGACCGCAATCGGCCCGTCGGATTCGATGCCGGTTTCATCGCCGATTTTTACGCTGATTTTCTTTGTTTCCCATGAGTTGTTGCCGGTTGAAATGAATCTTTTTGTTTTGCTGCCTCTTGAAACGGCGCAGTTGCCGTAGCTTTCCGGCAGGATTTTGCCATCAACAAGAATTGCGGCGTTGCGTGCATGCAGATTATAAACTCTTGCAAGCTTCGGCAGCTCATCATCACGCATCAGCCAAGGATTGCCGTAAATTTCAGGTGCAAGGATAAGAGAACGGTTGAACGCCTGATAGATAAGCTCATCTTCAAAATAATCAATTGATGAAGAAATGCAAACGCCGTGGTCCTCGGCAAGGCGCTCAAGGTTGTCAGTATGGCCTCTTGTGAACATGAAAGCTCTGTTGTGCATTGCGGTGTTCTGATTGCAGGAGAGAATATCAACGTAGGTTTCGGTTCCGTTCCAAAGATAAGTTGTTATATATTTTTCCGCTTCGTAAAAATCAAGGCGGTGGTTCAGAACAACCAGATCGGGCGAATATTTTCGGCATTCTTTAAGCATATCGGCAAAAACGCCTGCTTTTTCAGGGCGCAGATGGCCGCAAACGCCGTCAAGCTTGAAAAGGGCAAAATTATGGTCGCGGCAAAGATGAACAAAGAAATCGAAGCGTTCTTTTTCTGATTCGGGAGTATCGCCGTATCCGTCGGGACTGCCCCAAAGACCCATGCGTATGCCAAGCTCTTTTGCTTTTTTTACAACGTTGTTATATTCTTCGGGGTATTGACTGCGGAACTTTTGGCTGTTGAGATTGCCGTAACCCTCACTTGCGCCGTCAAAATTTCCTGCATCCCAGGCATAGATTTTGATTTCCATTCCGTAAGTGTCTTTGAGATATTTAAAAAAATCAAGGTTGATGAGCGTATGCTGCTCGGTTGAACCTTCGTTTGTGTTATTAATCCAGGAAAAATACTGAGGTATTGAAGGGGTCAGATTGTCGGCCCCGGCTTCTTTTGCGGTTTTGTTCATAGCTGTTCTCCTTGTGGATTTTATAAAACAAATATATCATACGAGTCCTTTTTTTGCAACAAAAAACCGCCCCGATTCATTGAATCGGAGCGGCAGTTTTTGAATTAAAGAAGTGATTCGTAAAGAGCTTTGATTTCGGCAACTGAAGTGTCTCTGGGGTTGCCGGGACGGCAAGCATCGTCAAAAGCAGACTGAGCAAGGAAGTCAAGATCTTCAGCCTTAACAATTTCCTTGAGGTCAGCGGGGATGCCGACGTCTGCTGAAAGTTGCTTGACAGCGTCAATTGCAGCCTTTCTTGCTTCTTCAAGGCTCATTGCTTCAACGCCCTTAACGCCCATTGCAACGGCGATGTCTCTGTATTTTTCGCCAGTTTCGGGAGCGTTATATTCCATAACTGTGGGCAGGATGATTGCGTTTGCAACGCCGTGAGGTGTGTCATAAAGAGCACCGAGGGGGTGAGCCATTGAGTGAACGATGCCCAGACCTACGTTTGAGAAGCCCATGCCTGCAACGTACTGACCGAGAGCCATGCCTTCGCGGCCTTCGTCTGTGTTTTCAACAGCGCCTCTGAGTGAACGGGCGATAATTTCGATTGCCTTGATGTGGAACATGTCTGAAAGCTCCCATGCGCCCTTAGTGATATAGCCTTCAATTGCGTGGGTAAGAGCATCCATGCCTGTTGCGGCGGTGAGGCCCTTGGGCATTGAAGCCATCATGTCAGGGTCAACAACGGCAACAACGGGAATATCGTGAGGGTCAACACAAACCATTTTTCTGTCTTTTTCAACGTCGGTGATAACGTAGTTGATTGTAACTTCAGCGGCTGTGCCTGCGGTTGTGGGAACAGCGATGATGGGAACGCAGGGATTCTTTGTGGGAGCAACACCCTCAAGGCTTCTTACGTCAGCATATTCAGGGTTGGTGATGATAATGCCGATAGCTTTGGCTGTATCCATTGATGAACCGCCGCCGATGGCAATGATGCAGTCGGTTCCGGCAGCCTTGAAAGCTTCAACGCCGGTCTGAACGTTTTCAATTGTGGGGTTGGGCTTGATGTTGGAATAAACTTCATAAGCGATTGCAGCGCCGTCAAGAATATCGGTTACCTTTTTTGTGACGCCGAACTTGATAAGATCGGGGTCGGAGCATACAAAAGCTTTTTTAAAGCCTCTTGCTTTGATTTCATCGGCAATTGAAGCGATGGCGCCCTTGCCGTGATATGATGTTTCGTTAAGTATGAATCTGTTTGCCATGGTGCATTCCTCCGTTTGTTTTAGTGGGTAAAACCCTATTCGTTATAATAATACCATATATTTTGAGCTTTTGCAAACATACTGTGAATATTTACAGATAAAATTAATAAAATATCTATTGCTTTTTATCTGGGTTTATAGCATAATTATATGCGGTTCCTGAAAAGAATTTTCAGGAAATAAATTTAAAGGAGAAAAACATGAAAAAGATTCTCGCACTTATTCTTGCAATTTCACTTGCATTTGCTCTTGCTGCCTGCGGCGGCAACGCATCGGAAGAAACAACAACTCAGCCCGCAACAGAAGCTCCGACAGAAGCACCCGCTATCGAAAGCGCTCTTGCAGTTCTTGAGGCAGCATGGGCAACCTATCCCGAAGAAGAAAAGACATATTTCATGGGCGGCGATATGAACAACATGGTTAACGGCGCTCCCGGCAAATATGACCTTGCAGACACTGAAAGCGTTGAAGCAACCTTCGGTATTCCTCAGGCAAACATTGCTATGGTTGATGACGCAGCTTCAATCATGCACGGCATGATGGCTAACAACTTCACTTGCGCTGCTTACCACGTAACAGACGCAGCTAACGTTCAGGTTCTTGCTGACGACGTTAAGGAAGCAATCATGAACAAGCAGTGGGTTTGCGGCTTCCCCGAAAAGCTTATCATTGTCAGCGTTGGCAGCGACTATGTTGTTACTGCTTTCGGTAATGCTCAGACAATCGAAACATTCAAAACAAACCTTCTTGCTGCTTTTGACGGCAACTCAGCTCTTCTTTACGAAGAAAACCTTATGGCATAATTAAAAAACAGTTTACGAACACACGGAGGAATAATATAATGCTGTTTTCAAGTATAACTTTCTTATATTACTTCCTGCCGTGTGTTCTTATTTTATATTTTATTGCGCCGAGAAAGCTTAAAAATTCGGTTCTTTTTGCGGTAAGCCTTGTTTTTTACGCATGGGGAGAGCCTGTTTACGTCTTGCTTATGGCTGTTTCAATCGCGATGGGATATATTTGCGGCCTGGCGGTTGAAAGATTCAGGGGCAAGACCCTTTCAAAGGTTTTTCTTGCAATTTCGGTTGCGATAAGTCTCGGTTTCCTTGGTTATTTCAAATATGCCGATTTCTTCATTGAAAACTTCAATGCCGCAACCGGGCTGTCGGTAAAGCTTCTTAACATCGCCTTGCCAATCGGCATAAGCTTTTACACTTTCCAGCTTATCAGCTATTCGATTGACGTTTACAGGGGCGAAAAGGCTCAGAAAAACCCGATTAACCTGGCAGCTTACGTAACAATGTTTCCGCAGCTTATTGCTGGCCCGATTGTCCGCTACGCCGACATTGCCAGAATGCTTACCGAAAGAAAGCATACGCTTGACGCTTTCAGTTCAGGCGTAACAAGATTCGTTTTCGGTCTCGGCAAAAAAATTCTTATTGCCAACACGCTTGGTGAGCTTTGCGATGTTTTTAAAGCTTCCGATGATAAGTCGGTTCTCTTTTACTGGCTTTATGCGGTTGCTTATGCGCTTCACGTTTATTTTGATTTTTCGGGATACAGCGACATGGCAATCGGCCTTGGCAGAATGTTCGGCTTTGATTTTATGGAAAACTTCAATTATCCGTTCATTTCCTCAAATGCCGCCGAGTTCTGGCGCCGCTGGCATATTTCGCTCGGCTCATGGTTCAGGGATTATGTTTATATCCCGATGGGTGGCAACAAGGTTTCAAAACCCAGATGGTTCTTTAACATTCTTACCGTTTGGTTCCTGACAGGCTTTTGGCACGGCGCAGCCTGGACTTTTATTGTCTGGGGTCTGTTTTTTGCGGCATTGCTGACTTTGGAAAAGCTTTGTCTGAATAAGATTCTGAAAAAATCAAAGCTTGTTTCTCACATTTACGTTATAATTGCGGTTTTGGTGAGCTTTGTGATATTCAACGCGGCAAGCCTCGGCGAAGCCGGCGAATATATCGGTGCAATGTTCGGTGCAGGCAAAGTGCCTGCCGTTTCGCAGGAATTCTTCTATTATTTCAAGAGCTATGCCCTTACGCTTGCGATTGCCATTGTCGGAGCAACTCCGCTTGTTAAGCAGGCAGTTCTTAAAATTAAAGAAAACAAAACGGGCAATCTTGTTGTTTCAATCGCTCAACCGATTGCCGTTGCAGCGCTTTTGGTTGTTATGACGGCTTATCTTGTGGACGGCTCGTTCAATCCGTTCCTTTATTTCAGGTTTTAGGAGGTGCGGAATGAAAACTGTTAAAATAATTACCGCGTCGGTTTTTGCTGTTGTTATTTTCGGGCTTTCCGCCCTTTGCATTTTCTTGCCGAAGAACGATTATTCTGACAGCGAGCGCAGATACCTCAAGGCTTTTCCCGAATTAAGCCTTGAAACGCTGATTTCGGGTAGATTTATGAGCGGATTTGAAGATTATGCGCTCGATAATTTCCCTTTCAGGGATACTTTCAGAAGCATTAAAGCGGCAGTTTCGCTTAAAGTTTTCGGCAGACTCGATAACAACGATATTTATGAGCATAACGGTTATATTACCGAAACCGAATATCCGCTTGATGAAAAATCAATTGACAGAGCGGCAAAAATATTCAAAAAAATCAACGATGATTATCTTACGGGCAAAAACGCAAACGTTTATTTTTCCTTGATTCCCGATAAAAACTATTTTCTTGCCAAAGAGAGCGGCCATCTTTCAATTGACTATGAAAAAATGGTTTCTTCAATAAAATCAAAAACGGATTTCATGACCTATGTTGATATTTTTCCGCTTTTGAGCATTGAAGATTATTACAAAACCGATACGCATTGGAAGCAGGAAAGCATTGTTGACGTTGCCGAGTATATCGCAAAAGCAATGGGCGCAGACGTTAAAACGGAATATAAGCAAAATCAGCTTGCCAAACCGTTTTATGGCGTTTATTACGGCCAGTATGCTTTGCCGCTTGAGGCTGAAAAGATAACTTATCTTACCAACGAAACGCTTGAAAATTGCGTTGTTTATGACGGCGAAAACCGCAAGAACATTTCGGTTTACGATATGGAAAAGGCCAACGGAAAAGACCCTTATGAAATTTACCTTTCAGGTCCGATTTCATATATCACAATCGAAAACCCCGACGCCGAAACCGACAAAGAGCTCGTGATATTCAGAGATTCTTTCGGCAGCAGCATCGCTCCGCTTATGGCTGAGGGATATTCAAAAATAACTCTTGTTGACATACGTTATGTTTTCACCGACATCGTCTGCAAAATGGTTGATTTTGAAAATGCTGACGTGCTTTTCCTTTACAGCGCAATTGTTCTCAACAACAGCGATACTTTTAAATAATATAAACCCCTGCTTAGCGGCAGGGGTTTTTGCTTGCCCGGTTGAAAAATTCAATTATCGGTTGAAAGCTCTTCAATGAATATGTTATTGTTTTTAATTTGCTTTTCGGTTATCATGAAGTCAAGCTGATCGGCACAATTCAAAAAGGTGGTAAAACAAATATGTTGTATATCGGTGAAAACATAAAGCGTTTAAGGCGTGAAAGAGAGCTTACGCAGGAAACCCTTGCCGAGTTTTTGGGTGTTACCTTTCAAAGTGTGAGCAAATGGGAGAGGGGAGAAAGCTACCCTGACATTACAATTTTGCCGTCAATTGCGTCTTTTTTTAAAGTTTCAGCCGACGAGCTGCTCGGCATTGATGACAGCGAAAGAAAAAACAAAATCAAAAAGTATATAGACGAGTATAACGACCTGCGAATGAAGAATTCGCCGTATGTTTTTGAGCAGATAAGCAAGGCTGTCAAGGAGTTTCCGGGTGATTATGATTTGCTGGTGCGTTATCTTGAAATGCTTATTGCCGAAAAATCGGCGGCAGATGCCGATTCCGAGAGTATTGTTGACGAGGTTGAAGCAATTTACAATAAAATTTTGCGCTACTGTACCGACGACCAGATACGGATTCAGGCCAAAAGACTTGTGTGCATGTATTATAACACCCTCGGTTATGTTACCAAAAATGAAAAGTATGTACACAAAAAAATGAACATTGTTGAAGAAATGCCGAACATGATTAACAGCAAGGAATACCTTATGACGGTTGTTAATTTGCCTGATGAAGAGCATTATACGGCCTGCAAAAGAGCTGTTGAGTGCGAAACGCTGATTATGCTTGGCACGGTCAACAACCTGATTAATTATAAGAACGGTTTTTCGCCCGACTATAAAATCAAGGCAATAGAAAAGATTTTGGGAATAATTGATGAGATTTACGATGACGGCAATTACGGTCAATGTTACCGCTCTGTGATTTACGCATTGGGGGATTTGGGCAGGCTTTATTTTGAAACCGGCAACGAAAAAGCGGCGCTTGAATATTTTGAAAAATGCGCAATTCAAGCAAAAAAACATGATGAAATGCCGCAAGAAACCCAGCTTCACTCTTTGCTGCTTGACGGATATGTTTACAAAAAAGTTAAGTACGGCAAAACCATGAGTGAAAGAATGAAGGGACACTTTTTAAACGGTTATTCATTGTCGGCTTCTTTTAAAGAAAGCGAAGAATTCAAAAGAATTATTGGAATCTTCGGATGACAAATATAAAAAAGAAAACCGACGGGTCTTTAAAAGATCCGTCGGTTTTTGGCTGGGACGGCTGGATTTGAACCAGCGAGTGCGGGAGTCAAAGTCCCGTGCCTTACCGCTTGGCGACGCCCCAATATTCGGGTTGATATTAAAATACGCAAAGCCGTGGCTTTGCGTAAAAATTTTTAAAATGGGGTGGCTGATGGGATTCGAACCCACGACCTCCAGGGCCACAACCTGGCACTCTAACCAACTGAGCTACAGCCACCATTTAGAATACTGCGGCTTTAAAGCCGCAGTATTTGGCGCGCTTGAAGGGACTCGAACCCCTGACCCACTGCTTAGAAGGCAGTTGCTCTATCCGGCTGAGCTACAAGCGCATATTGGAGCGGGTGATGGGAATCGAACCCACACAACCAGCTTGGAAGGCTGGGATTCTACCATTGAACTACACCCGCATTTTCCGAACGCAAATTATTCTAACACAACTGTTTTGAAAAGTCAATAGATATTTTGGCTTTTTATAACACTTTTTATTATATTATATAGATTTTAAAATTATACCCATATTTATGAATAATACATTGTGTTTGAAAGATAAATCTGTTATGATTATACAGAAGATGTTAAAAAGGAGATTTGTTATGGCTAAAATTATCGGTGCAAGCATTCCCAATATCCCTTGGCAGGAAAAACCCGAGGGTTACAGATACCCCGTCTGGCGTTATAATGCCAATCCCATTATAACAAGAGACAATCTTTTTATGTCCAACAGTATTTTTAATTCTGCCGTTGTGCCTTACGGTGACGGTTTTGCCGGCGTTTTCAGAGCGGATATGATGACAAGGGACCATACACTTGTTGTCGGTTTCAGCAAGGATGCAATCAACTGGGAACTTGATGAAAAGGTAATTTTCAGAGGTTATGACCCCAGACTTTGCGAAATTGACGGCAAGTTCTATCTTTCGTGGGTTAACCTTACTCCTCACGGAACAACAATCGGCATTGCTTCAACAACCGATTTCAAAACATGGGAACAATATGAGGATGCATGTTATCCCGTTGCCCGCAACGGCGTTCTCTTTCCCGGAAAGATTAACGGCGAATACGTTCTTCTTATCCGCCCCTGCGACAGAGGCCACACCCCTTACGGCGATATTTTCCTTTGCCACAGCAAGGATCTGACTTATTGGGGCAAGCATCGCTTCGTTATGTCTCCGGTTAAAAACTGGGAAATGACAAAGGTCGGCGCAGGCCCGACTCCGATTGAGCTTGACGAAGGCTGGCTGATGTTCTATCACGGAGTGCTTACAAGCTGTAACGGATTTACATACGCAATGGGCGCTGCCATTCTTGATAAAAACGAGCCGTGGAAAGTTCTTCACAGAGCAGACAGCTTTATGCTTGCGCCCCATGAGCTTTACGAATGCGTTGGCGACGTGCCCAACGTTGTTTTCCCCTGTGCCGCTCTTGCCGATGCTGACACGGGCAGAATAGCAATTTATTACGGCGCTGCTGATACAAGCGTTGCCCTTGCCTTCACAACGGTTGACGAGACCGTAAAATTCATCAAAGAACATGACCTGATGAAATAATTCGCTCTGGGGAGAAATGAATGACAAAAGAAAGAAAAATAAGCGCAAAAAGGAAGCCTTCGGTCAAAACGTTAATCGCCCTTGCCGTTTTTATTGAAACGGCGATCAATGCTCTTTTTTCGCTTTTATTCCATGGGTTTATCAATATTTTCTACTCCGACTATTCTCACTTGACAGTCTGGGGTGATGTTGTTGCGATTGTTTCGGTAATCGTTTCGTTTATAATATACGATTTTTTCGCCCATGC